>OCZU010000067.1_pt1 | contig 75471 bp, 62 predicted proteins | sample 1539001 | NCBI WGS metagenome assembly OCZU01 (sample SAMEA3539306, study PRJEB22396) | soil metagenome | biome: tundra; feature: field; material: soil | place: USA | collected 2010-05 | depth 0.15 m | reverse complement strand
GGCACCATACATGCCCTCAAAATGGGAGCGCATATATCGCGGATTCTTCTACAGTCTTCTGGCTGCGGTTGCTGCAGTAGTATTGTGGAAAGTCGTGCCTGTACTGTGGGAAGCAATCGTCACAGGTGGCTGGAAAGCGCGGTCCGCCTTTGTTTTTCTTATCGGTTGGTATTTCGCATTACGCCTAGCCGCAGGAACCGAGTCGTTCCGCTCTTTCGTTGTCCATTGGAAGGCGAAGGGGCTGCTGTATGTTTCTTGGATTCCCTCTCGGACTCTTCGCCTATCTCACTCCGCGAAATCATCGCATGGAACCGATCATCTGGATTGTGGTCATGTCGGTTCTGACTTCTATCGTTGAGTGGTCAGGCGCTCGCAAAACAGGTTCGCATATTTAGTGATACGTGCTTGGCATTAGCTGGTGCTATCAGGCCGTTACACCAGCCATTCAGCGTAATCTCCCTGTTTCCCTTGCCACTTGCGCCTGAGTCTCACGCAAGCTTCTGCTGTAGCGCCTCCCGGCTCAACTCGTTCTCCCACCGCGCCACGATGAGCGTGGCCACGCCGTTGCCGATCATGTTTACCAGCGCGCGGAACATGCTCATGAAGCGGTCGATGCCGAGGATCAGCGCCATCCCCGCCACCGGAATGGTAGGAATCACCGACAGGGTAGCGACTAGCGCAATGAAAGACGCTCCCTGCACCCCGCTTGCTCCCTTTGAGGTCAAAGTAGCGACCGAGAAAATGGTGAGTTGCTGCAGCAGCGTCAAGTGCGTATTGGTTGCCTGCGCCACGAATAACGCCGCCAGAGTCATGTAGAGGCTGCTGCCGTCGGTGTTGAAGGTGTAGCCGGTGGGAACCACCAGTCCCACCAGAGAGCGCGAGCAGCCCAGCTTTTCAAGCTTCTCCATCAACGTGGGGAGCGCCGTCTCCGACGAACTGGTGGCTAGCACCAGCAGGATTTCTTCTTTGATGTGAAGTAAAAACTTCACGATGTTGAATCCCGCCAGCCAGGCAATCGCGCCCAACACGATGAGCACGAAGAGAATCGACGTCAGCCAGAAAGTGGCGATCAGCTTAACCAGCGGCCCCAGCGAGGCGAAACCGTACTTGCCAATGGTGAAGGCCATGGCGCCGAAAGCGCCGATCGGCGCGAAGCGCATCAGGATGTTTACCACTCGGAAGACTACGTGAGTCAGCGATTCGAGGATCGCCACAATGGGCTTCGCGCGCGGCCCCGCCGACGACAGGCCGAAGCCAAACAGAATCGAGATAAATACCACCTGCAGAATGTCACCCTTCGCGAACGCATCCGTCACCGTGGTGGGGATGATGTGCATCAGGAATTCGGTGACGCCTTGTGCTTTGGCCTGGCCGGCATAATCGGCCACGGCCTTGGCATCGAGCGAGGCCGCGTTCACATTGAAGCCGCTGCCGGGATGAACCACGTTGCCAACGATCAGGCCGACAACCAGCGCGATGGTCGAAACAACTTCGAAGTAGAGCAGAGCCTTCCCGCCGACGCGCCCGACTTTTTTCAAGTCCTGCATTCCCGCGATGCCAGTGACCACCGTGCAGAAAATGAGGATCGTGATGATCATGGTGATCAGGCGGATGAAGGCATCGCCCAACGGTTTCATCGCCACAGCATTAGCGGGGCTGAAATATCCGAGGACCACGGCGATGGCCATGGCGATGAGAACCTGCACCCACAGCGACGCGTAGAACGGCTTGCGCAGCGGAGCGGCGGGGAGTGCGGCGTCGAACTCTGAAGGTGCGATTGGTTCGGGCATGAATATTCTTCGAATTCAGATCTTCGGATTCAGATCAATGTGAAGGACCGCCCGGCTTCGCCTTCGCGGGACAGCCGAGGCGGCTGTCTCCACATGGCCTGAGGCACGGATTGGCCCCTAATTCGCCGGAGCCTGCAACGTCTTCACCAGCCAGGGAATAATCACCTGCTTAAAGATGAGAGGATCGGGCCACACGCCGACTTGCCGCCCAAGATGTCCCCCGTGAGGATTGATCCAGGCTTCTTTCGGCACGTCACCCTTGCTCAGCAGAAGATATTCGTCGTCGATGGGAACCTGTGTGTCGAGCACTCCCGCGAGAATGAGCATGGGAGACATCGGCTTGCCAAGAAGTCCCTGGTGCACCAGCGACATCTTGGGCAGATAGTCGCCCATTTCCTCCAGCGTGTGCACGCCTTCCAGAATGTTCATCAGGGCCGGCACCTGATCGAACAAATATTCGCGATTTCCCAGCAGCGAGTTCATCAGAAAATCTTTCTGAAAGAACTTATCCACTGGCGGCGACTGCGCACTGCAACCGCGGAGCCGCGCACGCTCGACAATCGCCATCTTCGTGGCCCAATACGCGCCCCAGCTCACGCCGTGCATGGCGATGCGATTCTTGTCGATCTCCGCACGCGACTGCGCGTAGTCGATCACCTTCGAGAGCATGCGATCCGCCGTCTCACTCACCTTGATCGGATTCTGTCCAGTCCCGGGACCATCGACCGCGAGATAACCGATGCCAAGAGGAAGGATCGCACCAAAACTCTCGGCAAGATCTTCTTTGCGGCTGTCGAGGCCGTTGACCGCAATCACCAGCGGCACCGGGCCTTTCGCATTTTTGGGCAGGCGCAGATAGCCGATGATTTCTTTTCCTTCGAAAGGAATATGCACGACCTCGAGCGGCGGATCGAAGAAACGCGCGTGCGACAGAAAAGCTTCAATGGCTTTTTCATACGAGCGCTGCTTGCCCGGTGACGAGGGAATCGGCCAGCGTCCGAACGAGTAGAGCCGCCAAGCCCGGATGTAATCGGCGTTGGCCTTCGTCGGATCGGACTTGTCTTTCTCCAGCTCCAGCGACCGCGCTTCATTGAAGTAACGATCGGCCACGTGCATGAATCCCGCGGCCCACTCGTCTTTGTCGCTGGTATGGATGCCCTCGAAGGCCTCTTTCACGTCGCCGGCATCGAGCCCGATCAGCGGGTACTGACCCACTTCGGCGCGGTGAATGGCTTCAACTCTGATTTCATCAATGGTGCGTTCGCGGCGCTCCTCTTTTTGTTGAGCGGAAGCGCTGGCTGAAATGAGTGCGAAGAATACCAACAGAGACGCTGCGGAATAAAACTGATTTCTTATTTTCATAACTTGGCCCTTTGTTTCTTGCTCGCCATCACGCGAGCGATTTACGAAAAAAGGCCGGACGGAATTGCGCCCGGCCTTCTTCCAATCCAAAAACTAAATCGCGCGGCTAGAACGTGAACTTCAGGCCCAACTGAACAGAGCGGGGTCCTCCCGATCCAACGGCGGGGTTGGCAGCGGCGATATCCGGTGTGGCGCAACCGCAACCGAAAGGACGCACCGACGGATCGTTCAGACCAAACCCGTTTTGTCCGCCATACGGATTGGCGAAGTTCGGGTGGTTGAAAATGTTGAAGAACTCGGCGCGGAACTGCAGCCGCATGGTTTCTCCGAAGTGGAAATTCTTGGCCACAGAGAAATCGAAGTTCTTGAAGCCCGTGTCCTGGAACATATTCCGGCCCATGTTTCCGAACTGCCCTAGCGGTGGCGGAATCATGACGGAACTTCCGTTGGCGTAGCAGCCAAACATATTCAGCGAGGCTGTCGAAGCTCCCGCCGACCCTCCATCTACGGCCAGCGCCTGTGTAGCACACGACGAGTTTGTTGCGTGCGGGAAGTACGGAATGCCAGCCCCCTTCTGCGACTTGAAATCAGAGGCCTTGCCGTAGAAGCTCCAGCGTATCGGGGTGTTAGCTGGCGGGCTCACCGGCAACGGACCAACGCCAGCTGCGTCCGTTCCTTCGTCCATCGGCCCCCAATACTGCGGACTTTCCAGGGTGATAATTGAGTTGAGCTCCCAGCCTTCCCGCAGTTGTCCGAAGCCCTTTCGTCCGGGAATCGCGTACGTGAGTGAAACCGTCAGCCGATGCCGGATGTCGAAGTCGCTGTTGGCGTACTCTGCAGCGGGATTGTGGGCGTTCTGAGGCAAACCGGAGCCGTAGCCGAAATCCCAGTTCGCGCCTACATTGTCGAGTGCATGCGAGTAGGTGTAGCCCGCCACCATGCTCAGGCCGTGATAGTCGCGCGCGTTCAGCGTGACTTGCAGTCCGTTGTAGTTGGAGCGGTAGACGTTTCCCATCTGAAAGATGTTGCTCAGATAGGGGAACTTTGAGAAGAAGGGCGCGTTGGTCTGTTCGCCTCCGTTATTGTTGACGACGCAGTTGTTGTAAAGCGGCGCACTGGCCAGACATAGAGTGAGCTCACCTGTTGGCCCCGTGCCCCATCCCGAGCCCACCGGCGGCTGGTTAATGTCCCGAATTCCCGTCAGATTCGAACCATGATTGCCCACGTAAGCGGCTTCGATCGAGATGTTGGGAGTGAAGGCATGCTGCACGTTTAAAGTCCAATTCCAGACATAGGGCGTTGTGAGGCCGTGGTCAACGGTCATGATGGGGCAAGGACTCTTGAAGCAATTCACCGTGCTGCCGCCGTAGAGCGGCCCGTTCGCAGCATCCCAGGTCGTTGGGGGGTAGTTCAGGAAATTCTTTACCGTGACATTTCCCGTGGTAATCGTGCCACCCGATGTGTCTCCTGCTGCGTCGATCGGAGCCGCCGTGGGAACGCTGCCCGGACCGAAGGCATTGTTGAACGCGACGAACGACTGCCAATTCACCGTCTCGTAGATCAATCCGCCGCCGCCGCGCAGCACCGTCCGCCCGTTACCGCCGATATCCCAGGCAAAGCCCATGCGCGGGCCAAAGTTCTTATGATCCGGGTTATAGAGGGTGCTGATCTGATGGCCCACCTGCACCATCCCTAAGTTGGGATCGAAATTCCCCAGCAGATTGTTAGCTTCCTGCGGCACACTGCTGAATTCGTAGCGAACGCCGAAGTTGATCGTCAGATTCTTGCTGGCCCGCCAGTCATCCTGGAAAAATCCTCCGTACGCCCAGTTGTGCAACTGCAGGGTGGGATTTCCCACCTCCACCGTCGACTTGAATGGCGCGCCCCCGAAGAAATCTTCGAGCGGGCTTGAACCGGCGGGACCGGGGTTCGCGCTCACAACGCCGCCCAGGAAATTGATGCTGCCTCGGGCGTTGCCGTACGAGGCGTTCCTCACCTTATTGTAGTGGAGCTCGCCGCCGAATTTCAGGGCGTGCTTGCCCGCGGTGTAGGAGATGTGATCCACAAACTGCGTGATCGAATCGGGTCCCTGGAACTTCGGCCACTTGAAGCCGCCGAGCCCCGGGAAGAAGTATCCGCCGAAGCCGATGCGCGGCAGGCCCCCGGCAAGAGTTCCGGTTACGCCCGTGTCCAGGCCGTATGCCGAGGCCGGAGTATTGAGATCGCCCGGCAACGTCGGCTGGTACAGCCGGTTGTAGCCTGCGCGTGCCTCGTTCACCAAGCGGGAAGTGGGGGTCCAAATCCAGCTGCCGCCCACCACCTGCGCTCGGGTGTGAATATCGGAGAGCCATTTCTGCTGCAGTTCAGGGAAGTCTTCGACGGTCCCGGAGTTGTTGCCAAAAAAGTACGTCCCGCTGATACTGCTTCGTTCGCTCAGCTTGTAGTCCACCTTGCCGACAACGTTGTCGACGTGGACGACGTTATTAAATCCGTTGGTGATCGCGATGCTCTGGGCATTGTTCGTGGGAAACCCGGAGCCGTTGCAGGTTACTGCGCTTCCCGAGATCGTGCAGCCTGAAATCATCTGGCTGGCGGTACTGAGCGGTACGCCGCCAAGCTGCAAATCCGCGATCGCATCCGGAATACTGTCGGCGCAATCGCCGGCAAAGCCGAACGAACAGTTTGGCAGCAAAGGATTCGGCACCATGTGCACCATCGAAGGGCTGGTGATCCCACCGTAGGAGTTGCCCACGTTATAGCGTTGGCCTTCGTAGGCGGCAAAGAAAAACGCCTTGTCCTTGATGATCGCACCGCCCAAGCTGCCGCCAAATTGCTCGAGCGTCCGGGTCAGTTTTGGAGCCGGGTCGGCGTTGAAGTAGTTGCGCGCGTCCATGGCTCCATCACGGCCAAAACCAAAGGCGGTTCCGTGCATGTGGTTGGTGCCGGACTTCAGGCCCACGTTGAGGACCGCTCCCGGCTTCCATCCGTATTCCGCCGGCGGGTTCTGCTGCAGGTTGAACTCCTGAATCGAGTCGATGGGAAGAATGGTCGCTGAGTCGCCTGCGATTCCTGATCCGTTAATGATTGCCTGCCCGGAGTAGGGCTCGCTGTTGAACAGCCCTTCGATGAAATACGCGTTGTCTTCGGCACGCAAGCCGTTGGCGCTGGTGGTGGAGAATCCGCCGCCAGGGTAGCGCATCACGCCCGGCCGCAGTTGCAGCAGGTTCTCATAGTTGCGCCCGCTCAATGGCAGATCGTTGATTTCCTTGTTGCTCAATGTGCCGCCCAGCGTAGCGGAAGTCGTGTTGAGCAGGGGGACCTCCTCTTCGACCACCACTGTTTCGGATACTTGTCCGGGCTGGAGCGCGAAGTCTGCACGAACGTCCGTGGCCACTTCGATAACAACGTTCGGCCGTTCCACGGACTTGAAGCCCTTGGCTGCCACGCGAATCTTGTAGGTTCCCGGAGTGAGGTCGGCGGCGACATAAGCTCCGGCTTCATCGGTGGTGAGGGTTCGCGAAATGCCGCGTTCCACATCGGTGACTGCTACAGTTGCCCCGATGACGGCGGCGCCGCTCTGGTCGGAAACGCTACCCAGCACGCGACCGGCGGTAGACTGCGCCAGTCCAGGTAGACACATGGCACAAAACATGAAGAGAAGGACGGCAGCAGTTGCGACGTGACCCGCGAACATGGCGGTGCATCGGAATTTCATTGAGGCCTCCGTATTGCTGGTCCGACAGCCATACCATTGCCGCTGGAACGCTGTCAAGGAAATTCGCCCTGCAGACCGTCGAGCCGGGACCAAAGATGGCACTGGATTACTTCGGTAGAGCCGCAAAAACCGTGCATGGTCCGGGGTAGTGGGTCGATTTGAAAACCCGCATTCCCTCAGCGGCTAAAGCCGCGATTGATTTTGCGCACCTTACGGAGCGACTGAAGCCGCGCCCTTTCAAGACAAATTCAAACTGACCCACTACCTGGTGCGGAGACCCCTTGCATTCCGATGAGGATATCGGCTATTGTGATTGGTCATACCACCATACCGGAAGACCAAGCGATGCTCTCGGCACTCTTTGAAACTCCAGAAACCGCGCCGCAAGACTTGGACCTGCGGTATAGTAGCCGGACCATCGCCAGTTCCCCCAAACTGGTTCGTGCGGGAGAAAATGCAGTGTATAAAGTCGTACGAACATCGCGCCTGTACGAGCAAATTGTCCAACAGATCGAAGAGTCCGTACTCAAAGGAACTTTGAAGCCGGGCGATCAGCTTCCGGCAGAACGCGAGCTGGCGCAGCGTCTGGGCGTGAGCCGTACTGCCGTGCGCGAAGCGGTGAAGACGCTGCGCGAAAAAGGTTTGGTCGAGGCCTACTCCGGTCGCGGAACTTTCATCACCGACGGGACCACTCAAGCTGCGCGCCAGTCCTTCGATCTGATGGTGAAAGTCGGGCAGCAGGAAGGCTCGCCGCACTTGGCAGAGTTGCGCTTGATCCTGGAGCCCGGGATCGCTGCGTTGGCCGCGGCGCGCGTTCAGGAACCGGAAATTGTGGGGATGCGCGAGGCGGTCGCCGTGATGGATCGGGCGCAACGAGATCCCGAGGCCTACATCGAAGCCGACCTGGACTTTCATTTAGCCCTGGCGGAAGCGGCCGCGAATCCGCTGATTCTTTCCCTGATCGATTCCATCGTCGGATTGCTGCGCGAACAACGCATAAAAATCTTCAACGTGGAAGGCGGTCCGCAACGCGGACAGATTCATCACAAGCGTATTCTTGAAGCAGTCGAGCGGCACGATCCCGAGATGGCCCGGAGCGCGATGCGCTCGCATCTCGAACAGGTGCGCGAAGATTCGAAAGCTCCCGTCGGGATTCCATCTTCGTCGCGCGCAAAGCATGCGCCGGCAGTTTCCAAAGTCATTTCGTAGTTCCGCGTTGAGTTCGGATTAAAGTCTGGATTGGAGTACGGAGGTTTGGGGCGGATGGCGAAACTCGGGTTTATCGGTTTGGGCGTGATGGGCAGCCAGATGGTCAACCGTCTGCTCAGCAAGGGTCACACCGTGACCGGTTATAACCGCACGCGCGCCAAGGCGCAGTGGCTGGTTGAAAAAGGCATGCAGTGGGCCGACTCGCCGCGCGCCGTCGCGAGCGCTTCCGATTTCACTTTCGCCATGGTGACCAATGCGGCCGCCATCGCTGCCATCACCGAAGGTCCCGAAGGAATGCTGGCAGGCCTGAGCGCAGGCAAGATTTTCATCGACATGAGCACGGTGAGTCCCACTGTGAGCCGCGCGCTGGCCGCGAAGGTACGGGAAAAAGGCGCGGACATGGTCGACTCGCCGGTTTCGGGCAGCGTGATCACCTTGCAGGAAGGGAAGTTGTCAGTAATGGTTGGCGGACGCCGCGAGACCTTTGAGAAAGTGAAGCCGCTGCTGCTCGACATTGGGCCCAAGGTCACTCACGTTGGCGAGAACGGCTTGGCGCTTGCCATGAAGATCGCGGTGAATTTGAGTCTCGCGGTGCAGATGCTGGCGTTTTCCGAAGGCGTATTGCTGGCCGAGAAAAGTGGAATCTCACGCGAAACTGCGGTCGATGTGCTGGTTCACAGCGCAATCGCTTCGCCCATGATTCAGTACCGCGGGCCCTTTGTGCTGCAGCAGCCGGAAGAGGCCTGGTTCGACGTCAACATGATGCAGAAGGATATGGTTCTCGCGATGGATTTGGGCCGGCAGCTCGATGTACCCCTGCCCACAACTGCGGCGAGCAATGAGATTCTTACCGCGGCGCGCGGCATGGGTTGGACGAAATACGATTTCGCCTGCATGTTCGACGTGCTGGCCGCCATGTCGGGAGTGACTACGCCAGTCACGACCGGAGGTAAGAAAATATGACGACGGCAACCTCCAAACCCCAAGCGGGCCGCGAAACTTCGACGGAAAAAGAAAAATGGCTGCACGCCTACCGCCAGATGGTGAGCATCCGTTTGTTTGAAGAGCAGGTGAACGAGGTCTATACGCGCGCTCTCATGCCCGGACTGGCTCACTTATATAGCGGCGAAGAAGCCGTGGCCGTAGGAATCTGCGAAGCGCTCCGCATCGACGACTACATCACCAGCACGCACCGCGGCCACGGACACTGCCTGGCCAAGGGTGCGTCGCCGGACCGGATGTTCGCCGAATTGCTGGGAAAAGAAGCGGGCTATTGCCGCGGCAAAGGCGGATCGATGCACATCGCCGATCCGGCGACCGGTAATCTCGGCGCGAACGCCATCGTCGGCGGCAGCGTCGGCATCGCCACGGGCGCGGCTTTTGCCGCCAAAACTCTCGGCACCGATCGCGTCGCTGTCTGCTTCTTCGGAGAAGGCGCGCTCGGCCAGGGATCGCTGTATGAAGTGATGAACCTGGCGCAGTTATGGAAGCTGCCCGTGATCTATGTCTGCGAAAATAATCTCTACAACGAATACACGCACTATCAGGAAACGACGGCCGGCACCATTCTCGGACGGGCCACCGCCTTCGGTCTCGAGGCTGCAAGCGTTGACGGTCAGGACGTGCGCGCTGTTAACGAAGTTGCTACCAGGTTGGTAAAGCGAGCGCGTGCCGGAGAGGGGCCTGCATTCCTGCAGTGCGATACTTACCGCTACAGCGGTCATCACGTCGGCGACATCAATCGCGAGTATTACCGTTCCAAGCAGGAAGAGCAGCATTGGAAGACCGACCGCGATCCCATCACGGTTTTATCGAAGTGGCTGATGGAACAAGGCTACGCGGACACGGCATCCCTCGATCGCACCAGCTCTGAAGTTCGCGCTACGATGGAGTCGGCGGTGAAGTTCGCTATCGCAGCGCCGTATCCGAACGTCGAGGAAGTGGAGAAGCATGTCTATGCCTGAACGCGAAATCACATTTGCGCAGGCAGTGCGCGAGGCGCTGGCTGAAGAAATGCGCCGCGACTCGCGCGTTTGCATCATCGGCGAAGACGTTGCCGAGGCCGGCACGCCCTTCAAAGTCCTCTCCGGCTTAGTGGAAGAGTTTGGCGCGAAGCGCGTGGTCGACACTCCGATCTCCGAAGCCGGATTCACCGGCGTGGCCGTGGGCGCTGCCATGACGGGCCTGCGTCCCGTGGTCGACATCATGTTCGGCGACTTCATCACCCTCACCATGGACCAGATGGTCAACCAGGCAGCCAAAGCCCATTACATGTCGGGCGGGCACTGGCGAGTTCCCATGGTGATGCGCACCACGCTGGGGGCGACGCGGCGCTCGGCCGCTCAGCATTCGCAATCTTTGCATGCGTGGTTCAGCCATGTGCCGGGCTTGAAAGTGGTTTTGCCCTCCACGCCTTATGACGCGAAAGGCCTGCTGAAGACCGCCATCCGCGATGAGAACCCCGTAGTCTTCTTTGAAGACAAAATGATGTACAAGCTGAAAGGCCCGGTTCCGGAGGACGATTACACCATCCCACTAGGCGTCGCCGATGTGAAGCGGGCGGGCGATGACATTACGCTGGTCGCTACCAGCAGCATGGTGCAGGTTGCGCTGGGCGCGGCAATTCTGCTGGAAAAAGAGGGCATCAGCGCCGAGGTGGTGGACCCGCGGACTACCTGGCCGCTGGACGAAAAAACGTTGATCGACTCGGCGAAAAAAACCTCACGAGTGATTGTGCTCGATGAAGGCTACGGCCGCTACGGAGTCACTGCAGAGCTTGCCGCTGTAATCGCGGAAGGCGCATTCTACGATCTGGACGCCCCGGTGAAGCGAATGGGCGCGATGCACGTTCCGATCCCGTTCTCTCCGCCGTTAGAAGATGTAACGGTTCCGACGGAACAAACGGTATTTGATGCGGCTAGGTCGATGTGCAAGCTGGCCTAACTTTAGTGAAGTTCAAAGCTAGCAGCTAGCAGCTAGGAGCTGAATTTATGGCACTGAAAACTCATGGAACCATGGCAGTCGATTGGGAGCAGCGAATCGATTTCGATCGGCTGCGGCGCGAACGTCTGGCGAAGGCCAAGGCGCTGCTCGCGAAATCCGAGATGGGCGCGCTGCTTTGTTTCGACATGAACAACGTGCGCTACCTAACCTCCACGCATATCGGCACCTGGGCCCAGGACAAAGCCAACCGCTTCACCTTGCTGCCGCAGAACGACGAGCCCATTCTGTGGGACTTCGGATCGGCTGCCAAGCATCATCAGCTGAATTGCCCGTGGCTCGACGGGCGCTCGCACTCTGGAATTTCGATGCTGCGCGGCGCCATGACGCCGGAGATGGGACGCGCCGAAGACGTCGCGAAAAAGATTCGCATTGAACTTGAAATGCGGGGCCTGCACAAAGAACCACTCGGCATCGACATCATCGAACTGCCGGTGTTGTTCGCGCTGCAGCGCGAGGGCATCACTGTGGTCGACGGCCAGCAGCTTATGTCCGAAGCTCGCGTGATCAAGACGCAAGATGAAATCTCGTTGCTCAACACTTCCGCGATGATGGTCGATGCCGCCTACGATGAACTCTATCGCACCATGAAACCCGGCCTGCGCGAGAACGAAGCCGTCGGCCTGGTGAGCAAAGTTCTCTACGATCTGGGATCGGAATATGTGGAAGCGGTGAACGCAATTTCCGGCGAGCGCTGCAATCCGCATCCGCATGTGTTTTCCGATCGCGTGCTGCGGCCGGGCGACCCTGTCTACTACGACATCCTGCATTCCTACATGGGATACCGCACCTGCTATTACCGCTGCTTCACCGTGGGCTACGCTTCACACGCGATGGTCGATGCTTACAAGCGCTGCCGCGATTATCTCGACGCCGCGATTGAACTGGTGCGTCCGGGACGCTCGACCGCGGAGATTGCCGCGGTGTGGCCGAAGGCGCAAGATTTTGGCTTCCCCAACGAAGAGGCCGCATTCGCATTGCAATACGGCCACGGCATCGGCCTTGCCATTTGGGAGAAGCCGGTGATCAGCCGCCTGGTTTCATTCGAGCATCCGGTCACAATCGAGCCCGGCATGGTGTTCGCGCTGGAAACGTTCTGGCCCTCCACCGATGGGTGGAGCGCGGCGCGCATTGAAGAAGAAATCGTCGTCACGCCGACGGGACACGAAGTGATCACGCGCTTCCCCGCGGAAGAACTTCTGGTGGCGGGGTCGCACTATGTCACGGTAAACGGGCCGTTGCCCACCATCCGAGAAACTGAAGCTGCGCCCAGCGCGCACGTGCTGGACATGATCGAAGCCAGTGCGAAAACTGAGCGGGTAGGAGTTTCGGACTGAAGGCCATGGTGCAAATGCTCGTTTGAGACCTTCCCCGAATAAAAACACTATGGCCTTCAGCGTAGTCATGCCCGCCCTCGAGATGGCGCAGGAAACCGGCAAGCTCATTGCCTGGCGGAAGAAGGAAGGCGACCGCGTCACCAAGGGTGAGCCGCTTCTCGAAATCGAAACCGATAAAGCGGTGATGGAAGTCGAAGCCCCCGCCGATGGCATCCTTGCCGGAATTACGGGGTCGGTCGGCGCCGACATTCCCGTGGGCCAAACGATTGCCTGGATCGTGGCTCCCGGCGAAAAACCGCCCACAGAGAATGAGTCGGCAACAGCCGCGCCGACCGCGCGCGCCGGTTCACAAGCGAAGATGGAATCACACGCGGTGCCGGTTGCAGCTAGCGCTCACGAACCATCTGCCGCTCACGGGGCGAGGATTTCTCCGAAGGCCCGTCGTCTAGCGAAAGAATTAGGCGTGGACCTTGCCAATCTGCGCGGCTCGGGCCCCGGCGGCGAAATTCTTGCATCGGACGTGCAAGCCGCAGGCGCGCCAGCCTCCGATGCCGTTTCCAAGAAATCCGCCCGCATCGAAGTTCCCAGCACTCTCGGCCGCCTGATGGCCGAACGCACTACGCAGAGCTGGACCACCGTCCCGCACTTTTTCGTCACGCGAGAAATCGATGCTAGCGCGCTGAGTGAATATCGCGAAAAACTGGTCGCCGAGATCGAACGCACGCACAACATCCGTCTAACCCATACGGATCTTCTGGTCGCACTGACTTCGCGTGTGCTGCTCAAGCATCCGCGATTGAATTCAAGTTGGACCGCAGAGGGCATTCGTCTTCACGATTACGTGAACATGGGTGTGGCCATTGCCGTGAACGACGGCGTGGTCGCCGCAGTAATCCCCAACGCGCATGCCGCGAGCGTCGCGGAGATCGCTGGGCAACGGCGCGATGTGGCCGACCGCGCGCGCGCAGGCAAGCTTCGTCCCGCAGACATTGCCGATGCCACATTCACCGTCAGCAACCTCGGCATGTATCACGTCGATCACTTTAGTGCGATCATCACCCCGCCGCAAGCGGCGATTCTCGCCGTCGGCAGCATCGCCGACCGAGTTGTCGCCCTTGAAGGCAAGCCCTCCGTGAAGCCAATGATGACGATGACTCTCTCCTGCGACCACCGCGCCGCCGATGGCGCCCGCGCCGCGATATTCCTGAACGACCTGGCCGAAGCCATCCGGGAGCCAGAAAAATGGTTGGCGTGACCGTTGCCTTCCGACTAATCCGCATACTGCTTGTTTGAGGTTGAGAACGATGACACCACGCGTTTATTCTGTGAGCGAGACCCGTGAGGACATCGCATCACGGTCAGCCGATGCACGCCGTTGAAAGCCGCCATCCTAAGAACCGCGAAACAGCCTCTTCACATTGAAGAGACTCCCAAGCCTCAGCCTGCAGCGGGGCAGGTCCTTCTTCGGGTTCGCGCCTGCGGAGTCTGCCGCACCGATCTCCACATCGTGGAGGGGGAGTTACCGCCCCGAAAACAGCCACTCATTCCCGGGCACCAAATTGTCGGGGATGTTGTTGACGGCGCTACCACCGAGTTGCCGCTCGGCACACGCGTCGGTGTTTCCTGGCTCGGCGGTATCGATGGAAGCTGTCCCTATTGCCGTCGCGGCCTGGAAAATCTTTGCGATTCGCCCGTTTTCACTGGATATACAGTCAACGGCGGCTATGCGGAGTACGCCGTGGCACGCAGCGACTTTGTTTATAAGCTCCCCTCAGGGTTAGACGACCTGCACGCAGCGCCTCTGTTGTGCGCCGGCATCATTGGTTTTCGCAGCCTGCGAGTGGCCGGCGTTGAACCGGGCGAGCGGGTTGGACTATTCGGCTTTGGTGCGTCCGCGCATCTCGCAATCGCGGTTCTACGTTCTTGGAATTGCGAAGTGTATGTCTCGACGCGCGGCGCTTCGCACCGCCAATTGGCTGCCTCGTTAGGAGCCGCTTGGGTGGGGAGTGAAACGGACAAGCCGCCCATCGAACTCGACCGGGCGGTAACCTTTGCGCCCAGCGGCGACGTAGTGATCTCCGCGCTTGCCAGCTTGCGAAAGGGAGGGATCGTCGCGATCAACGCGATTCATCTGGACCGGATCCCTGAGTTCGATTACGACCGCCTGCTCTGGGGCGAGCGTCAGATCCGCAGCGTCGCCAACATGACTCGATCCGACGCTCGCGATTTTCTAAGAATCGCCGCCGACATCCAGCTCCAACCGAAAGTGACAGTTTTTCCCCTGGAACGAGCCAACGATGCGCTCGCCGCTGTCAAGAATGATGCTGTCGACGGAGCGGCGGTCATCGTTCCTTAACGTGTGAAGTAGACTCTTGGCATGAAACATTTCTGTGGCGTCGGCTGCTGGAAGTCTGCGCGGTCTGCACTTTTCCCTCTCTTCCTTCTAACGCTCACCCTGCTTTGGGTATTTTGTGGGACGGGCACTGCGCAGAAACTGGCCATTACTTTCGATGATCCGCCGCTGAACGGATTGCTGCCGCCTGGAGTGACGCGCGTCGAGACTACCGAGAATGTCTTGGAGATCCTGAAGAAAAGGCACGTGCCTCCCGTATATGGATTCATCAACGCGAAGAAGTTGGAAGCAAACGCAGATGGCGCGGAGGCGCTGAAGTTGTGGGCCGCGGCGGAGCCGCTGGGAAATCATACTTACGCGCACATGGATCTGGAACAGAACCCGCCCGAGGCCTTCGAACGGGAGATTGAGGAGAACGAACCGGCGCTGGAGTTGCTAAAGGGGGAGGCGAGGGATAACTGGCACTGGTTCCGTTATCCGTACCTGCACGAGGGAGACACGATGGAGAAGCGACGCGCCGTGCGCGCGTACTTGAAAATGCACGGGTACACAGTCGCGCAGGTGACTCTCGACTGGGAAGACTACCTATGGAACACGGCGTATGCGCGTTGCGCGGCGAAGGACGATAAGAAGTCGATTGAGTGGTTGAGATCGAGTTATTTGAGCACGGCGTCGGAATTTCTCGATCTTGGCCGGGAGCAGGCCAAGCTGATTTATGGTCGGGAAATCAGCTACGTTTTGCTGATGCATTTGGGAGCGTACAGCAGCACGATTCTGCCGGAGGCGCTGGATCTGCTGAAGAAGAAAGGATTCAAGCTGGTGACGCTGGAAAAAGCGCAGAGCGATGTGGCGTATGAGAGCGATCCGGATGTCGGCTTGCATGACGCGGGCACCCTGCTGGACCAGATGATGCAGGTGAAAGGGATCAAGTATCCGGAGCACGCGGAGAAGCCGTACAAGGAGGTTGAAGGCGTGTGCCAGTGATGGAAAATGCGATGGCATCTTGCCCCGGCAGTTGGGGCGGGGGCGGCCCCGCGACAGCCGCCGGGGACGGCGGCGCTACCTTACTTCACATCTTCACTAATCGTCTTCATTGATCGGTGCCCACGAGTTGAACGGCGTCAATCTCATTCCACCCGGGGACGACATTGGTCGCGAGCGTGACCTTGACGCGGTCGGTCTTGAAGGTGGTCTTGGGGAATTTCACCAGGAGGTAGTTCAGCTCCGTGGTTGGATCATTGCCTTGCCAGACGGAGTGGGCACCGCCTGCCTCGTCGTAAACTTCGATTTTGATCACCGCCCCCGAGCCACAGGACTCGCGAACCCGTACCTCGGTGGCGTGCACCGGTCTGGGATATTTCAGGTCCAGCCACTCGATGCCGCCATCCGCGGTTTTCGTTGTCCAAGCAGCTCCGTTGTCTCCGTACTTATCAACGTTGGGGGCTCCAGTCGCCTGATTGGCGGACCAGGGGGCTGTACCTTGAGCGTCATTGTAGGTCGAGGAGGCGGTGGCTTGGATTGCCCACTGGCCGTTGGGATCTGTTTTGATCTCATCCTGTTTCAATGCCCAAGCGACGGCAGCCATCTTGGCGGTGGTTTCCGCGGATGGGCCAGCCTCCGCGCTACCGGATGCGGCGGGAGCGCTGGCAGGAGGAGCTGTGGTTGCGGGTGCGGGGACGGGGTTGGTGGTTGCAGCGGAGCCCTCCTGCGGGCTGCTGCTCTTCTTGCAGCCGCTTATGAGTACAAGCGGAAGAAAACAGCAAATCAGTCTGTGATGAATTCTCATTTTATGCTCCTGATCAGACGGTGGAATGTTACATGATATTCCGAGTATGCAACAGCCGTTGTCTTGAATCAGGATTGAATCGCGTTCGCGAAGCACAACCTCCGCTCAGGATGACATTGTAAGAAGCTGGTCCGTCCCGATTCGCGAATCCTTCCTTCCCGTATAATTCAGGCACTCGTTATGCCTGTTTCCCTCGATCAGATTGTTGGGTCCACGCGCAGGAAAGTGGCTGAAGCGAAGCGCGGGGCCGATCTGCGGGAACTAGAGCGGCGGGCGGAACGGCATGTGCCGCGCGGATTTCGGCGTGTGTTGGAAGAAAAGAGCCGAGCCGGCGTGGCCGTGATCGCGGAGTTGAAGAAGGCGTCGCCGTCGAAGGGATTGATTCGGGCAGAGTTTTGCGTGGAAGCGTTGGCGGAGGAACTGGAGGCGGCCGGAGCCGCTGCGCTTTCGGTGCTGACCGATGAAGATTTTTTTCAGGGGTCGTTGGAGAATTTGCGGAAGGCGTCAGCGGCGGTGAAGGTGCCGTGTCTGCGCAAGGATTTTATCGTGGATGAATTTCAATTGCTGGAAGCGCGGGCGAATTCTGCGGATGCGGTGTTGCTGATTGTGGCGGCTTTATCGCAGAGGGAAGTGACGCAACTTGCGGGCGCGGCCAGTTTGCGTGGTCTGGACGTTTTGTGCGAAGTGCATGATGAGGCGGAATTGCAGCGGGCTGTGGATGCAGGGTTTGACTTGATTGGCGTGAACAAGCGTGATCTGCGGACATTTAAGGTGGATACGGAGACGGCGTTCCGGCTGGCGGAGCGGCTTCCGAAGAATGTGGTTCGGGTGGCGGAGAGCGGGATTGGGTCGGGAGAGGATATTGCGCGGTTAAGAGCGGCGGGGTACCAGGCGTTTTTGATTGGGGAGTCGCTGATGCGGGCGGAGCGGCCGGGAGAGGCGCTGCGGGGGTTAGTCGCGAGTGCCGAGTTGCGAGTACCGAGCGGGCGGTGAGCGAGTTGGCGTCTTGCTCGTGGAGAGAAAAAGCAGGTTCCTCACCGGCTGACGCCGGTTCGGAATGACAAGCGTTGTTTGTTCCGCAGGTTTCGGGGTTACTGGCAACTGGGCACTGGCAGCCGGCGGCTGATTTCATGACGTGGGTGAAGATTTGCGGGACCACTAATTTGGAAGATGCGTTGGTCGCGGTTGACGCCGGGGCGGATGCAGTGGGATTTGTGTTTTACGAGAAGAGTCCGCGGAATATCAGCGTGGAGGCGGCGCGGGAGATTGTGGAGAAGCTGCCGGAGGGCGTGGAGAAGGTGGGAGTGTTTGTGAGCGGTGACTCTGTTGGGCCGCTGGATGTTTTGTTCCACGCCGGGTTGACCGGAGTGCAGACTTATCCTTCGGTGGAAGGCGGCGCGCAGGGCAGCAGTTTCAAAGCAGTGAAAGTGTCTAGTTTGCCCAGGCGTTTGAGATTTCTGACCTCACTACCGATGAATTTGCTTGGTGAGAATGAGGGGCAGACTTGTGGCCTGTCGGCGGACTTGGCGAACTCTGGAAAGACTCTCGCAGAGTTTGCTTCGCTTTCACAAGGACTGCTGGACACTTTCGTGCTGGACTCGGGCGACATACGGCAGCCAGGCGGTACAGGTAAGACTTTTGACTGGAGGAAGGCTGTGCCCCTCGCGGAAGCGATGCGGGAGGGTGGAGTGAAGCTCGTCGTGGCTGGTGGGTTGACAGCGGAGAATGTGGCGGAGGCGATTGGCATCCTTCAGCCTTGGGGAGTGGATGTGGCTTCGGGAGTGGAGGCGAGGCCGGGAAAGAAGGATCCGGAGAAGGTGCGGGCGTTTGTGAAGGCGGTACGGGAAATCGATAGGAAGACGAGTTAGAAATGGCGACAGCGACGATCAGCAAGAATCGAAGGAAGGTCAAAATCCCCACCCTTGCCGCCAAAAACGCGGCAAGGATGGGGCACCCTCGGGTTCCTGTTCGGGCGAGTGAGCCTGGGCGGTTTGGGATTTACGGCGGGCGGTATGTGCCGGAGACTTTGATGGCGGCGCTGGAGGAATTGGAGCGGGAGTATGAGAAGGCGAAGCGCGATCCGAAATTTCAAAAGCGGTTGGAGGAGTTGCTGCGGACTTATGCAGGGCGTCCTACGCCGCTGTCTTATGCGCGGCGCCTTACGCAGAAGTTGGGTGGCGCGAAGATTTATTTGAAGCGGGAAGATTTGCTGCACACCGGGGCGCACAAGATCAATAACTGTTTGGGACAGGCGCTGCTGGTGGAGCGCATGGGCAAGCGTCGCGTGATTGCCGAGACGGGCGCGGGCCAGCATGGAGTGGCAACGGCGACAGTCTGCGCGCTGCTGGGATTCGAATGCGTGGTGTACATGGGGACCGAGGACATGCGGCGGCAGGAGTTGAATGTGTTCCGCATGCGATTGCTGGGAGCGGAAGTGCGCGGGGTGGAGTCGGGATCGCGGACGTTGAAGGATGCGATCAACGAGGCGATGCGTGACTGGGTCACGAATGTGCGGACCACACATTATTTGTTGGGGAGCGTGCTGGGAGCCCATCCGTATCCGACGATGGTGAGAGATTTTCATCGTGTGATAGGTCGCGAGGCGCGGGCCCAGATTCTGAAGGCTGAAGGGAAATTGCCGGCGGCGGTAATCGCGTGCGTCGGCGGAGGATCGAATGCGATCGGAATTTTCTACGAGTTTATAAAAGACAAAAAAGTCCGCCTGATCGGAGTGGAGGCTGGCGGTCGCGGCGCAGCACTCGGAGAACACGCAGCGCGGTTTCGGGGAGGGTCTCGCGGAGTGCTGCAGGGAACTTATTCCTACGTGCTGCAGGATTCGGCGGGGCAGATTGCGAACACGCACTCGATTTCGGCAGGGCTCGATTATCCCTCGATTGGGCCGGAGCATGCGGCGTTGAGGGATGAGGGGCGGGCGGAGTATGTTCCGGCGTCGGATGCGGAGGCGCTGGAAGCGACAACTTTGCTGGCGCGGACGGAGGGGATTATTCCGGCGCTGGAGTCGGCGCATGCGGTGGCGGAAGTGCTGAAGCGCGCACCTAAGATGAAGAAATCGGAAGTGGTGATCGTGAATGTTTCGGGACGCGGGGACAAGGATATTGGGATTATGCGGGAGAATCTGAAGTTGGATTGAATCATTGAGAGATTGAGCCATTGAGTCAATCTCTCAATGAGTCAATGACTCAATCTGTTATGCCTTTATCTTTTTATAGAAAACCAGGGCTGGTGGTGTACGTCACTTGCGGGGATCCGGACCTCGAGACCACGCGTGCGGTTGTGCTGGCTGCCATCGAGGCGGGCGCGGATGTGATTGAATTGGGCGTGCCCTTCAGCGATCCGGTGGCGGATGGTCCGGTGATTCAGCGGGCCAGCGAGCGGGCGCTGAAGCAGGGGACAACGTTGGCCCACGTGTTGACGCTGGCGGCGGATGTGCGGCAACATGCGCAGTCCACGGGGCTCGTGGTGTTTTCGTATTTGAATCCGGTCCTGCGGATGGGAATGGAGAAGTTCTGCAAAGTCGCGCGGCATGCGGGCGTGGATGCTGTGCTGCTGATCGATTTGCCGGTGGAAGAGGCTGACGAATATTTGCGGGCCATGAAGGCGCATGACCTGGCGCCGGTCTTCCTGGCGGCGCCTACAAGTCCGGATGCGCGGCTGAAGCGGATCGCCGAGGTGTCGCGAGGATTTGTGTATGCGGTGTCGCGGACCGGGGTGACGGGAGCGCGGCAAAAGTTGGCTGACGATGCGCAGAAGTTGGTGCGGCGGTTGCGACGCGTGACAAAGCTGCCGATTGCGGTAGGGTTTGGAATTTCAAACGCGGAGCAGTTTGCGGAAGCGGGAAAGTTTGCGGATGCGGTGGTAGTGGGCAGCGCGATTGTGGAAACGATTGAGCGGAATCGGGGACGGGAAGCGGCGGCTGTGGGAGAATTTGTGAGGAAGCTTTCAGCTATCAGCTATCAGCCGTCAGCCGTCAGCTAAGAAGTTGTGATGGGGGCGGTTGTGACGGGCGTCCACATCGATTCCGAAGCGACGCCGAATACACACTCGCGAAAGACGAAGTTGCTGAGAGCCGATAGCTGAAGGCTGAGAGCTGGGTTCCATGGACATCGCAGATTGGCGAAAGAAGATTGATGAGCTTGATCGGCGGCTGGTGGAGTTGCTGAGCGAGCGCGCGCGGGCTGCGGTCGAGATTGGGCGGCTGAAAAGAGACACCAATTTGCCGATTTATGAGCCAGACCGTGAGCGGATTGTGTTTGAGAATGTCCAAGAGATCAATCGAGGTCCGCTGCCGGGGCGCGATTTGGTGCGAATTTTTGAACGGATCATGGACGTGATGCGGAATATTCAGAAAGAAGGGATTGGAGCCAAGGCGGGCGGGGCGAAGGCGGGGACGGAGTTGGATTCGGAGGTGAATGACTGAGGGAGTGAGAGAGCTGGATGCGAAACCAAGGTTCCTCACTTCGCTCGGAATGACAAGTATTTGGTAAGAGCTAGAAGCTAGAGGCAGAGTTTTCCTATGATTGTGGCGATGCAGGAAATAGCGGATGAGACGCAGATTCAGCAGGTGATTGAACACCTGGTGAAAATAGGGTTTGAGGTGCACCGATCCACCGGGGCGCGGCAAACCGTGCTGGGGGCTGTGGGAGCGGGGATTGATTTCGATATCCGCAATCTGGAACTGTTGCCCGGAGTGCAGGAAGTCCATCGCATCAGTTCGCCGTATAAGCTGGCGGGGAAAAGTTTTCGTCCGGAAGGAACGATCGTCAAGCTGGCGAATGGAATCGGCATCGGCGGGAACGAAGTGGTGGTGATGGCTGGGCCGTGCTCGGTGGAATCGCGGGAACAGCTTTTTGCGACGGCGGAATCGGTCTCGAAGGCGGGAGCGAGAGTGCTGCGAGGCGGAGCATTCAAGCCACGCAGTTCTCCTTATTCTTTTCAGGGGCATGGGGAAGATGCGCTGAAGTTGATGCGCGAGGCGGGGGAAAAGTTCAAGCTGCTGGTGATCAGCGAGGTGATGGAAATCTCGCAGATTCCAATGATGCTTCCCTACGTGGATATTCTGCAGGTGGGAGCGCGCAACATGCAGAATTTTAATCTGCTGCGGGAACTGGGGAAAGTGCGCAAACCGGTGCTGCTGAAGCGCGGGATTGCCGCGACGTTGGAGGAGCTGTTGTTGTCGGCGGAATACATTATGGCGGGCGGGAACTACGACGTAATCCTGTGCGAGAGAGGCATCCGCACATTCGAGACTTACACGCGGAACACGATGGATATTTCGGCGATTCCGGTTATCCACAAATTATCGCATCTGCCGATGACCGCGGATCCATCTCATGGAACGGGCCGCCGCGACAAGGTTGCGCCGATGGCGCGAGCGTCGGTGGCGGCTGGAGCGGACGCCTTGCTGATTGAAGTGCATTGCGATCCCAACAAGGCATGGTCGGATGGAGCACAGTCGTTGTTTCCCGAGCAATTCGCGAAGCTGATGGACGAGTTGCGGATGATCGCGCCAGCAGTGGGAAGGAAGATCGGATAACCCTTTTCACCACGGAGATACGGAGGCACGGAGAAAGGCAATTCTTGAATAAGCCGTTTTCCTCAGCGAGAATCCCGCTCGCCCTGGACGTTTTCAGTCAGTACTCAGATTTACCTGTTTTTCTCCGTGCCTCCGTGTCTCCGTGGTGAGATTTCATCTATGCCAATTCGGCAAATCACGATTATCGGGACGGGGCTGATCGGCGGCTCGTTTGCGCTGGCGCTGCGGAAGCGGGGGTTTGCCGGGAGCATTGTGGGGTGCGATCGAGAGTCGGCACTGAAGCGGGCGAAGATGTGTGGCGTGATCGATAACGGATTCTGCGAGCCCGCCGACGCAGTACGTGGTAGTCAACTCGTGCTGCTTGCCACGCCGGTACTCGCCATCGTGGATTTGATCGGGCGCTTGGGTCCGGCGCTTCCCGCGAGTACGCTGCTTACGGATGTGGGGAGCACGAAGGCGGCTGTGGCAGAGCGAGCATTGAGCGTGTTTGGAAAGAATGCGGGAAAGCGATTTCTGGCCGGACATCCGATGGCAGGTAAGGAAAACAGCGGCGTCGAATATGCGGATGCAGATTTATTCCAGAATGCGGTTTGGTTCCTGACGCCGCTGCCGGGACAGAAACTGCATGAAGGATTGTTCGCGGAGTTCGTGGGATGGATCGATCAGATTGGAGCGCGGGTCGCGATGCTGCCGCCGGAGGATCACGACCGGCTGTGCGCGTGGATCAGCCACCTGCCGCAGATGATTTCAACCGCGCTGGCGGCGGCTCTGGTGGAGGAGTTTGGCGAGGAGGCGCCGTTGCTTCCGGCAGGCGGGCGCGCTTTGCGGGAGATGACACGGATTTCTGCCAGTCCGTATTCCATGTGGCGCGATATTGCAATTAGCAACCGGAAGAATCTTGAGGATGCGCTGTTCAAGGTGGAGCAGCGGTTGGCGCACATCCGGGAGAATCTGGCGACGCGGCAGTTGGCGGAGGAGTTTGAGTTGGCGCATGGGCTGAAGAAAGCGCCGGGAAAGAAAGGATAACTCACCACGGAGGCACAGAGACACAGAGAAAGGCTAATGATGAATTCGTCATCGAACTGATAATCGAAGTTGAGTTTTCTCTCAGCCTCCGTGTCTCCTTGGTGAATTTCATTTAGAATGCGGACGCTATGAATAAAGTTGTGGCCAATGCGGATGAAGCGATTCGCGACGTGGGCGATGGCTCGGTCATCATGCTGGGCGGATTTGGGCTGTGCGGGATTCCGGAGAACCTGATTCGCGCGCTGGTGCGGAAGGGCTCGAAGAATCTCACGACCATCAGCAATAACGCGGGAGTGGACGGTTTGGGCGTTGGGCTGCTGCTTTCCGCGGGACAGCTTCGGAAGCACATCGGCACCTACGTCGGTGAGAACAAGCTGCTGGAGTCGATGGTGCTGTCGGGAAAAATCGAGCTCGATCTGGTGCCGCAGGGAACGTTTTCCGAGCGCATGCGCGCGGCGGGCGCGGGGATTCCGGCGTTCTTTACCCCGACCGGGGTAGGCACGATTGTTGCGGACGGAAAAGAAACGCGAGAGTTCGAGGGTCGCGCCTATGTGATGGAGTGCTGGCTGAAGGCGGACTTCGCGTTTGTGAAGGCATGGAAGGGCGACCGCATGGGGAATCTGGTTTACCGGAAGACGGCGCGGAATTTTAATCCTATGATGGCGACCGCAGCGAAGGTGACCATCGCGGAGGTTGAGCAACTAGTGGAGGTGGGAGAGCTGGACGGGGATTTGATTCATACGCCCTCGGTCTACGTGAAGCGAATTTTTCAGGGAGAGCTGTACGAGAAGAGGATTGAGAAGCGGACGGTGAGGAAGGTGGTCGCGGGCTAGAGATCAGTGGTCAGTGTCGATCAGTAACGGTCCACCACTGACAACTGACCACTAACGACTCGGACATCATTATGAGCACTATGCCAAAAGCCGGTAAAGACGTGGAGAAGCGCGAGCGGATTGTGAAGCGGATTGCGCGCGAGTTGCGCGATGGATTCTATGTGAACCTCGGCATCGGCATGCCTACGCTGGTTGCGAATTGTGTTCCGGCGGGGATGGAAGTGGTTCTTCAATCCGAGAATGGGATGCTGGGGATTGGGCCGTATCCGGTGGAGGGTCAGGAAGACTCGGACCTGATCAATGCGAGCAAGGAGACGGTGAGCGAGATGGCGGGGACGTCGTATTTTTCGAGCGCGGATTCGTTTGCCATGATCCGCGGCGGCCACGTCGATTTGAGCGTTCTGGGCGCGATGGAAGTGGATGAAGCGGGCAATTTGGCGAACTGGATGATTCCGGGAAAAATGGTGAAAGGGATGGGTGGGGCGATGGACCTGGTGGCCGGGGCGCGGCGCACGATAGTGGCGATGGAGCACACAACCCGGGAAGGTGCGCCGAAGATTTTGAAAAAGTGCACGCTGCCACTTACCGGCGTGAAAGTCGTGGATACGATTGTGACGGAGATGGCCTACATCCGGGTGACGGATCGGGGGCTGGTGCTGGAGGAAGTGGCTCCGGGGCTGACGGCGGAAGATGTGCAGCGCGCGACCGAGGCAAGGCTAGTGGTGAGTGAGAGTTTGAAGGTGATGGAGGGTTAGCTTTACGCAGCGCTGGAGCGCTGCTCATCAGGAGTATTCCACCCGGTTTATTCTGCACCGTTTCCAGCCATTATCAGACTTGCGAAAAGTGTTCCGCCGATCCATCTAAATTCGGAACGGCGCTGCCAACAGCCGGAACGGCAGCGTGATGGCGAGGAACACTATCTCCAGAACTCCGTGGACCGCGACGCCTAGGATACGGAAAGGCAGCAGCAACAGCCAGATGAACGGGTAGGCAACCAGCGCCAGGCTTGCCAGCGGCCAGCAGAATACGAAAAGTATGCACCACAGGAGGAAAGTGAACACGATGAGACCTCCTTCTTTTCCTTCCAATTAATTGTACGGCGGCGGCGAGGGGAAAGTTCCGTGGGAGAACGCCTCGCGTGGCCGGCGGTTGTGCAGACTGGTAGGGATTCTTCGACTCGCGCTCGCTGGCGCTCCCGCTTCGCTCAGAATGACATTGCTTCGGGAACCCAATGATTATTCATAGCGTAGGGCTTCCGCTGGCAGAGTTCTGCCGGCGGACCATGATGGATAGAGCGTGGCGATGAACGAAACTCCGACCGCCACCAGGGCTACCAGCACTCCATCCATGGGGCGCGGGGCGAACGGGACGTAGTCGATGGAATAGACCTCCGGCGATAGAGAAATTATGTGGTAGTGCCCTCCCGCATACGAGATGGCATAACCCAGCAACAGGCCGATAGCAGTGCCGATCACGCCGATGAGCAATCCCTGGGCGATAAAGATATTTCGCACCTGAGCCTTGCGGGTGCCCATCGACAGCAAGACGGCGATGTCTTTGGTTTTTTCCATGACCATCATGATCAGAGAAATCAGGATGTTCAGCGCGGCGACGAAGACGATCAACCCGATGGTGATGAAGGTGACCAGGCGCTCGAGACGCAGGGCGTGGAACAGGGCTTGGTTTTGCTCCATCCAGTTGGTGGCCATGAAGCCCATGCCGGCCGCGTCTTCGAGTTCGCGCGAAACTTCGCCGGCTTTGTAGATATCGTCGACCTTGAACTCGATGACAGAGATGAGATCGCCCAACCCGAACAGCCGCTGGGCATCTGAGAGGCGGGTGAACGCCCATGAGGAGTCGTAATCGAAGAAGCCGGAGTTGAAAATTCCTACCACGCGAAAGCGGCTGTATTTCGGCACCATGCCGAAGGGTGTTAGTTCGCCCTGTGGGCTGGTCACCAGCACGACGGAGCCAACGGTCGCTCCCAGATTGCCGGCCATGTCTTTGCCGAGAATGATCGGGGGCATGGCGGCTACGCGTGCATGAACGCCGGAGAGGGAATCGGGAGAATCTTCTGGGAACGTTGATCCGCTGCCTGCCGGATTTTTCTGATTCTCTGGTTCTGGTAAGTTCTGCCCAGAAGGCGAAGATGTTTCCTCAAGCGCAGCCGCTGAGCCTTCTTTGATTGCGTTGAGCAGATCGCCAACCTTGCGCTCGTTGGCTGGAATCATGCCCTTGAGGACAGCGCCGCGCGCACGCGGTCCGCGTGAGATCAGCACCTGCTCAAAAATTGCCGGAGCGGCGGCGACCACGTGCGGCTGTTTGGAAAGGCGTTCGAGTAGAGGCGGCCAGTCTTTGATGCCGTCGTCGGCCACGCGCAGCAGGCTGACGTGCGAAGTGGATCCGATGAGGCGCTCCTGCAGATCCTGGCGAAAGCCGTTGTTGATGGCCAGCGCAACGATCAGCGAAGCTACGCCCGCGGCTACTCCGACAATCGAGATGCCGGTGATAATGCCAATAAAGGCCTGGCGGCGCTTGGCGCGCAGGTAGCGGGTCGCGATGAAGAGTTCGAAGCGCATGCGAGCTTTTCAGCCGTCAGCTCTCGGCTTTCGGCCAAATCGGATTATACGGCTCTGGGACGGTGCGGAATTCCGCGATCTAAAATCTTTCAACGCAGAGGACGCAGAGGCAGGACGGCGGGCACAGTTGAACGATATTGCCGGTATTCTTCTCCGAACCGATTTTCCAGTTCTTTGTCCTCCAACTTGATCATGACCGAACCCGTGGCGATTGCCAGTGCGGTTAGCGCCCAACAGACTGCCAGGCCCGTGCCCAAGCTCCAGGCCAGCATTTCGCAGAGATGGCCGAGATACACGGGATGGCGAACGTGGGCGCGAATGCCGGTTGTCACAAGGCGCTGCTGGCCGTGGTCAGGTCGAATCTCCGGTAATCCGCCGAGTTGGGTCAGGCTGAACTCGCTGTGAGAGAGTTTGTAGAGCAGAAGGCCAGCGCAGAATAAAGCGCCGGCGGGGGTCCAGGCCCATCTATTTTCATATAGCGAAACGCCGCGCCAGTGTGCCGTGATCGCGGCCACGAGCGCCCACATTCCGATCCAGATGGGCAGGAGAATCCGATACGGCGATCGTCGGCGTGAACGCCAAAACTCGGCTTGCGGATGGATCAACAGCCAAAATGCGGGGATGGTCGAGTAGACTACGCAGGCGATCCAGGCGACGGTGCTTAGTCCTTGCACGGTTCGATCATAGAGGGTTCGAGGCTGGGTTCAGCGGTTCCGTATCCGGCCTCGATTTCTGCGAGCATGCTATCGATGCCGGCTGTTGGAAATTCGCATCGCGCCGCGATGCGTATGGCTTCGAGTTTCTCGGCAACGCTTCTAGACAGTTCTTGGTCAGCCATGTTAAGAGTTTACCCGACTTGCCCTCAGTTCGGGTGGCAGCAGAGGCTGTCGAGCTTCGCTCGACTGGACAGCCCCTTCGACTTCGCTCAGGGCAGGCTCGGGGAAGCTGTCCCCACATGAGCAGCGGTCATGCGCGGAGGCTCGTTCTGTGGCAAATTAGATCATCCATGCCACCGCCTGTCGACTCCAGAGCTGGACGCATCGCGTTTACGCATCCGGACTTCGTGCTGTTCGAAATTGCGCGTTTTCTGATTGTGGCTGCGGTCGAGATGCAGGCGGTCGCGGTGGGATGGCAAGTCTATGACATCACCAAGCGCGCTCTGGACCTTGGCCTGGTCGGCCTGGCGCAATTCCTTCCTGGCATCTTGCTGTTTCTTGTCAGCGGCCATGCGTCCGACCGCTTCGACCGGCGCAAAGTGTTGGGTGCCTGCTATGCGGGATACGCGCTCTGCTCGGGACTTTTGCTATTTATCGCGGAGCGGGCCGTGCATTCGGCCGGGCCGATCTATGCTGTGCTGATTGTGCTCGGGGTGGTGCGCTCGTTCAACGGCACGGCCAGCCGGTCGATTCTGCCGCAGTTGGTTCCTGAGGAACATTTCGCCAACGCAGTCGCGTGGAACGCGACCACTTTTCAGGCCGCCACGATCCTGGGGCCATCTCTCGGCGGAATTCTCTATGCGCTTTTCCGCGGGCCGTCCGCGGTTTATGCGGGTGCGATGCTGACCGCTGTGGGCGCGCTGCTCTCCATGTTCCGCATCAAGCCGCGGCCGCAAGCTCGGCGGCGCGAGCCCATGACGATGAAGACCGTTTTCGCCGGACTGCACTTTATCTGGCGCGAGAAGCTAATCCTGGGTGCGATCTCGCTTGATTTATTCGCGGTACTTCTGGGCGGGGCCGTAGCGCTGCTTCCGGTGTACGCGCGCGAGATTCTTCACACCGGGCCGTGGGGATTGGGATTGCTGCGGACCGCTCCCGGAGTGGGTGCGGCGCTGATGGCGGTAATGCTGGCTCATCGCCCGCTGCGCGGGCGTGCGGGGCCCACACTGCTGTGGTCGGTGGCGGGGTTCGGCATCTTCACGATTCTGTTTGGCGTGTCCCACAGTCTGGTGCTGTCGCTGGCTGCGCTGATCCTTCTCGGTGCGGCCGACATGATCAGCGTGATCATCCGCGCCACACTGGTGCAATTGCGCACTCCCGATGAAATGCGAGGGCGGGTGATGGCGGTGGATATGGTCTTTATCGGCACATCGAACGAACTCGGGCAGTTCGAATCTGGATTGACGGCGCAGTGGTTTGGCACGGTCCCGGCGGTGGTGCTGGGAGGAGTTGGCACCCTGGTTGTGATTGCGCTCTGGGCTTGGGTGTTCCCTGAACTGCGGCGCATCGGCGCACTCCACACTTTAAAAACGACGCTGGCGGAGGACGATTCAGAAGCGGGTGAAGGATTGACTTGAAACGCCGGCGCACATGGAAGTTTCAGAAAGCTGCATGGAGCACTTGCAAGGTGCGAGCCCGCTTGAGCCGTTACTGAGCAATGCGATCAGTCGAACCGCCAAGAATTCTACTTGCCGCGAATCAAAGTCTTGGCGGCGCCCATATTTTCGTAGCGGTCATAAACGCGTACGACTACTACATGCTCGGAAGAAACTCCGCCATCTTTCCCGGAACTAGCAAGCATCGCCTCGGGCGTGGCCTTGAAATCGTAATTCTCAATTTTCGCGTCCGAGAGCTGGCCTGCAGGTTCTACATACTTCCACTCGCCGGCATCCACCGAGTATTCGGCGCGTTTGATGGCGGAAAAACCATCAACCGCCCGGAACGTAACATGAATCTGTCCGCCTTCGAGAGTCGCAGACAGATTTTCGATGCGCGGCGGCGTTGTATCTACCTCGAACCGGCGGCTCTCTCTTGACGCGGTCATGGCCTCGCCCGGTGAGTGCGACGGCGCATCTGACGCGACTACCTTCACGGTGTAGCCGCCATCCGGCAGCAGGCTGGCATCGAACGAATAGGCCTTGTCTGGGATGTCGTCTCTTAGCAGCAGCCAACGTGTCTGGCCGTCGCCGCGGTAGTAGACAGAGTAGACGAGCTGGTCGTCGTTCTCGTCGTGCGCGCTCCACTTTACACCGATGGAGTCGCGATCATGCGAACTGGGCGTAGGAGCTTCGAAATGTGTTCCTGAAGATAGAGCCGATGAATCCGACCCCAGGCTGATGCCCGTAATCTTTGGCATCGGCTGATACTTTACGCCGACCTGCACGGTCACGTCGTCGATCTCGGGAGCGACGTTCTTGGACAAGTAATTCAGTGCGACGCTATCCAGGCCAGGCGCGGGGGTTCCCGTATGCAGCACAGCCTTCCACTGAGCATAACGCGCCGCGGGAATTCCGGTTTCGTCGTTCTTGCCCATATCGATCTTCTTCCACGCGCTCCAGTTGCGGTCGGGATTATCTACGTTGCCGCTGCGGGCATAGAGATCCACAGTGCCTGCGCCGCGAAATTCGGCGCGTCCCCAGCGCGAGAAAATCCTGGCGTCAAAAACGTCGCTCTCGTACGTGCCTTGCGCTTCAGGATCCGGGCCCAGCACGAACACCTTGCCCAGATTGCTGGTCGCCGCGTAGACTCCACCACCCGGCGCCTTGGCGAACGCTGTCACTTGCGAAGCCGCCGCTTTGAGCAGGTCAGAAAAATCATCCAGGCCGGCGATGGCAAAAATGTGGCCGCGATTTCCCGTGCCGGCAAGCAGGCGTCCTTGTGAATCAAAGGCCAGGGCATAGACAATGTCTTCGTGAGATGTCCAAAGCCTGGTTGGGGAACCATCCGGGGCGATGCGATAAACATCGGAGCCATTGCTCGCGCCCCCGCCCGGAAATGGAAACGGGCCTGTCATCGCGGGCCCACCGGGAGCAGCGGTGATCGTCATACCCGGAACCTGCGGTGTGCTGTTGCCCGGGGGCTGAGTGGGATTCATCGACAAAAGAGCCGCGGCCATGCCCGAGGAACCCGCTCCGCCTCCACCGCGTTTTTCGCCGACCGCTGCCGCGTAGATATTCCCCGCACGATCCAGCGCCAGGGCTGTGATCTCTTTCTTAGGGGCGCTGTACAGCACGAAACCCTCGCCTGCGGGAGAGATGCGGTAGATGAGTCCGCTGCCATCGGAGCCTGCAATCAGATTCTCCTGGGCATCGAAAGCCAGGACTCGAATGTGAGTTTCGTCACTCTTAAAGAAAACGGAATGCTCGCCTTTTGGCGAGACCCGGAAAATTTCGCCGTGATCGCCGGTTGCAACATACAGGTTGCCGGATTTATCCAGAGCGAGGTCCCAAATATATTTCGTGCCCGGCTCGAAATAGACAGACGAACTCCACGAGGCATCTACGCTTGGTTTAGTGGCATCTTTGTCCCTATCGGATGGTGCGGGCTGGGGCGTGTCCGCTTTAGCCGGCGTTTTGCCGCCCGGCTTGTGTTCGATTTTGTATACCTTGCCATCGGGAGCGGTGGCTGCATAGATCGCGCCTCCCGCACCAATTTGCAGCGCTTGTACCTGGAGTTCTTTCGGCTCGAAAATAATTGTCGCTTTGCCTTCGGGCGTGACGCGGTATACGCGGGCGGGCGCGCCCGCCGCTACATACACATTGCCCGCGTCGTCGGCCGCAATCGACCAAATATAAGTGGAAGGCGTGGCATAGAGGCTCTTAAACGTAGGAGCCAACTCCAGGCCGCCCGTGCTGCGAATCGCCACACCCTTAGCCGTGCCTTTGGTCAGTTCGTCAAATTTGGACTGTTCCCAGGTGCGCGTGCCCTCGGCAAACGCCGTCAACACCAGACCGGGACCGCCCGAGTCTAAAAGAAGGAAGCCAGCAAGAAGAAAGAAGAAGAGCTTTCGCGCACTCTGCAATTTCAGACCTCGAAGCGATGTTTGGGGCAGAATCTTCAGGGTATCACGCTTGCGCGGCGGGAAGCTGAAGGCCAAAGCCCGGCGTAGGATGTCCGTTCTGGAGGTACTCATGTGGAGACAGCCGCCCTCGGCTGTCCGGTCGAGCGAAGCTCGACGCTTTCTTTGTCACCGGATTAGACTGGGCAACTACCCGGCCCGCAGACCACACCGCCCCGTTTCTCCGTGGTATCGTTAAATTTCATGAATTCCTCGCGCCAGGACCTGCTGCGCCTGCTCGCCGACAAGTCTTTCCGTCTGGGCGAGTTTAAATTATCTTCCGGCGGGACCAGCGATTACTACATCGATTGCCGCACCACGACGCTTCACGCCAAAGGCGCTCGCCTGACCGGTCAAGTGTTTTTCGATGAAATCCGCCAGCGGGGGTGGAATCCGCAAGCCATCGGCGGCCTTACGATGGGAGCCGATCCCATCGTCGTTGCCGTCTCGGTGGTGAGTGGCGAACTGCACGGTTTTCTCGTACGTAAAGCGGAAAAGCAGCATGGGACGGGACAGCGCATTGAAGGCTTTCGCGCGAAGGGCGCGCGCGTCGTGATCGTCGACGACGTTTGTACCACGGGCGCTTCCACGGTGCAGGCGATTGAGACTGCCCGGGAATTTGGATTCCAGGTGGTTGGCGCGATGTGCCTGGTGGAGCGCGAGGAAGCGAAGGGAAGGCCGAGCGTAGAGAAAGCCGCCTCTCCGGCGCCATTCGTCTCGATTTTTACTGCGAGCGATGTGCGCACCGAGCACATTCTGCAGACGGATGATACACGGCCCCCAATCTTTGTCGCCGCCGCCGCCTGCGAAATCTGCGGCTGCCCGGCAGTGACGAACAACCCGCGAAATCTCTGCGCGGCTCACAAGAATTGATAGGACTAGATAACCATCCATGATTCAAACTCTCGAATGGACTGACCAGGGCGTGCGCTTCATCGACCAGACGAAGTTGCCCACCGAAGAAACCTACGTTACCTGCAAGACGCACGAGCAGGTCGCCGACGTCATTCGCAACATGGTTGTGCGCGGAGCTCCCGCCATTGGCGTGGCCGCAGCCATGGGGATTGCGCTGGGTGTGAAGAGTTCCAAAGCCGAGACGGTCGGCGACCTCAAGCGCGATCTCGACCAGATCTGCGACAACATGAGCAAAACCCGGCCTACGGCGGTCAATCTCTTCTGGGCCATCCGCCGCATGCAAGAGAAGTTCGAGCGCGTGCGTATTCGCCCGATCGGGCAAATCAAGCAGGAACTCATCGAAGAATCCAAGCGGATGCACGCCGAAGATATTGCCGCTAACCAGGCCATGGGACGCCACGGTGGCACGCTGATGCCGAGCGAAGGCGGAGTGCTCACGCACTGCAATGCCGGCGCGCTGGCCACGGCTGGCTATGGCACGGCGCTGGGCGTGATTCGCGCGGCGGTTGAGCAGGGCAAAAAGATCCACGTCTATGCGGACGAAACCCGGCCTTTTCTGCAAGGATCGCGCCTTACCGCCTGGGAGTTGATGAAAGACGGCATCCCTACCACCGTGATCTCCGATAACATGGCGGGCGCCATGATGAAACAGGGCAAGATCGGAGCCATCGTCGTAGGCGCGGACCGCATCGCGGCCAATGGTGACGTCGCTAACAAAATCGGAACCTATACCGTTGCCGTTCTGGCCAAAGAGAATGGCATCCCGTTCTACGTGGCCGCGCCCATTTCGACCATCGACCTCGCCTGCCCTGACGGTGACGACATTCCCATCGAGCAGCGCGATGCGAGGGAAATCACTCACATCGCAGGGAAGCAGATGACGCCCGACGGTGTGTCCGTCGAAAACCCTGCTTTCGACGTGACGCCGGCGAAATACGTGGCGGCCATCATCACCGAGCGCGGCATCGCCCGCGCGCCCTACCTGGAGTCTCTGCAAAGGCTGGCCACTGACAGCTGACCACGGAGCACTGGGGCCCGTTACGGATGCGCCATACTGACCCGTGACGGGCGTCACATCACAGCCGCCCAGCTTTGAGTACAGTTTCCAGTAGGTGCCTTCGGAAACCGCGAGATGAGGTAGCAACGCGGCTGCATCAAATGTCACTATATCCATATGGTTCGAATGTGCCATGTGGATTGGAAGCTTGGTGTGAGAAGATGGCCGGACCTACTGTTCGCGCCGCCGGCAGACTGAGGCCGGCGCCGGATGGACCCAAGCGGGGGCGGAGTGCATCTAACGAGGGAAGTAGCGAAACTTGATTTGTCGGAACAAGAACCGCTGCTTCGGGTTCAAGGATTGAAGAAGGTTTTCCGGTCCGGCGAATCGGACTTGGTGCTCTTTGAGAATTTGTCGTTTGAGGTGAAGCGAGGCGAGATGCTCGCGATTGTGGGCGAGTCAGGAGCCGGAAAGAGTACCTTGTTGCACATCCTGAGCGCTCTTGATCACGCTTCCGCAGGTGACGTATACTGCGCGGAATTGAAGCTGAATTCTTTGTCGGCGGACGAAGCAGCGGAATTCCGGAATCGCGACGCTGGCTTTGTATGGCAGTTTCACTATCTGCTGCCGGAATTCACGGCCGCGGAGAATGTGGCTATGCCTTTGTTGGTGCGAGGGCGTAGCTGGGCAGAGGCGGCGCCGGAAGCTTCACGCTGGCTGCGTGAGGTCGGGTTGGAGCAACGCGGGCATCACCGTTCGGGAGAGCTTTCGGGCGGCGAGCAACAGCGGGTGGCTTTGGCACGGGCGCTCATTACCGCTCCAAAACTGTTGCTGGCGGATGAGCCAACCGGGGACCTGGACGGGCAGACGGCGGAAGCGGTTTTCGAATTGATTGCGCGACTACATCGCGAGCACCAACTCACCTCCATCATTGCAACCCATAATGTGTCGTTTGCGCGGCGCTGTCATCGCGTGTTGCGGCTGCAGCGTGGCCGCGTCGAGGAAATCGCACCGGCGTCGTTGCCAGCTTAGCCGCAGTTGTGGTGGAGTGAAAGATGTGGGGGCTAGTGAGAAAGATTAGTAAGACAAAGTGCAAGAAATTGGACCATTCGGCAAGCGGAGGATTTCCAACAGGTTCCTTCGGTAACATCACAAAAACGTTTCTGTGCTTGGGTTCGGTGGCCGTATGATTGCATAATAAGGTGGAGACGGACACCAGATGCAAGCCGCAAACATGACCGGGCCAGGATTTCGGTAAGCGTCGAGCAGGCCAAAGGCCTTCTCGGGCGGAAGCTTCAGGGGGGAAGGGCATTATGTTTGAACGTTATACGGAGAAAGCCAGGCGCGTAATCTTTTTTGCGCGCTACGAAGCAAGCCAGTTCGGGTCTCCTTATATAGAGACCGAGCACCTGCTGCTGGGGCTCCTGCGCGAAGACAAAGCCCTGACCAATCGATTCCTGCGCTCGCACGCCTCGGTTGAGTCTATCCGCAAGCAGATTGAAGGTCACACCACCATTCGGGAGAAGGTCTCGACCTCGGTGGATCTTCCGCTCAGCAACGAGTGCAAGCGCGTGCTGGCCTATGCCGCGGAAGAGGCGGAGCGGCTGTCGCACCGGCACATTGGGACCGAACATCTTCTATTGGGACTCTTGCGGGAAGAGAAGTGCTTCGCCGCGGAAATTCTCCACGAACGTGGGCTGCGGCTATCGACCATCCGCGAAGAATTAGCTCGCACCAGCCAGGAGAAAGCTCAGCCTCAGCGGCAGCGTGAGTCTTCGCTATTAAGCGAGTTTTCGCGCGATCTTACCCAGGCGGCAATGGACAGCCAGTTGGATCCGCTAGTGGGCCGCGATGGGGAGTTGGAGCGTGTGGTCCAGATTCTTTGCCGCCGTACCAAGAACAATCCAGTATTGATTGGAGAGCCGGGCGTAGGCAAGACCGCCATTGTCGAGGGTTTGGCGCAGCGAATTGCCGATGGCGAAGTTCCATCGTTCTTGGCGGACAAACGAATTCTGGCGCTCGATCTTTCCTTAATCGTTGCCGGAACAAAATATCGTGGACAGTTCGAAGAGCGGCTGAAGACCATCATGAAAGAGCTGATGGAGTCGCAGAACTCGATCATCTTTATTGATGAGTTGCATACCTTGGTGGGCGCGGGTTCCGCGGAAGGATCACTGGATGCGGCGAACATACTCAAGCCAGCTCTGTCGCGCGGCGAGATTCAGTGCATCGGCGCAACCACCCCGGGAGAATACCGGAAGTCGATTGAGAAAGACCGGTCGCTGGAGCGGCGCTTCCAGGCAGTCAAAGTTCCTCCGCCCAATGAGGTGGACGCAGTCAAGATCCTGTTCGGCATCAAGGACCGGTATGAGAAGTTCCACGCCGTTACCTACACAGACGACGCCATCAACTTCGCCGTGTCGCATTCGAACCGTTACATTCCAGACCGGTTCCTGCCGGATAAGGCGATTGACCTGGTAGACGAAGCCGGTGCGCGCGTAAAGCTGCGGCAGACCTCGCAGCCCGAGGAGATCACCGAAGTCCAGAAGCGCATCAAGTTCATCGTGCATCGCATGGAGAACGCGATCGCCAACCATGAATTCGAGAAGGCACGTTTCTACTCGGATGAAGAACGCAAGGAGCGCGAGAATCTGCGCGCGCTGCGCGAGAAATATCATCTGGACGAGTCTTCCACTGGTGTCGTAGGCCGCGAGGACATCGAAGATGTAGTCTCGCGCTGGACTGGCGTTCCCATCACTTCCATCAAAGAAGAAGAGACGCAGAAGCTGCTGCGCATTGAAGAAGAGCTGCACAAGCGCATCATTTCGCAGGATAAATCGATCAGCGCGCTGGCCCGTGCGATCCGGCGTTCTCGCGCAGGATTGAAGAGTCCAAACCGGCCGATTGGCTCGTTCCTTTTCCTTGGCCCGACGGGCGTCGGCAAGACGGAAGTGGCGCGCACGTTGGCTCAGTTCATGTTCGGAACGGAAAAGGCTTTGGTCCGCTTCGACATGTCGGAGTTCATGGAGAAGCATTCAGTCTCGAAGCTGATCGGCTCACCTCCGGGCTACGTGGGTTACGAAGAGGGCGGCCAGCTCACCGAGCGTGTGAAGCGGGCGCCGTATTCGGTGGTACTGCTGGATGAAATCGAGAAGGCGCATCCGGATGTGTTCAACATCCTGCTGCAGGTTTTTGAAGACGGCCAACTGACCGACGGTCTGGGCAATACGGTCGACTTCAAGAACACGATCATCATCATGACGTCGAACATTGGGGCGCGGCACCTGCAGAAGCGCGAGGGGTTCGGCTTCCAGTCGACGAAGGACGAAATGGTTTCGAACAAGGTCGAGGAGTTGGTGAAGGGCGAAGTGAAACGCACCTTCAATCCCGAATTCCTCAACCGGCTGGACGAGATCATTCTGTTCCTGGCGTTGAGCGAGGCGGACTTGATCCAGATTCTGGAGCTTATGGTCAACCAGCTCAACCAGAACCTGGCGCAGAAAGCAATCACGGTCACAGTGGCGGATGAGGCCAAGAAGTGGATCCTCAACCAAACCTTGACGGACCGCTCCTACGGCGCTCGCCCCTTGCGCAGGGCGCTGCAGAAATACATCGAAGACCCGCTGTCGGAAGCGCTGATTCAGGGCACGATTACCACGCGTCCGGCATTCATCGAGGTCTTCCTCGAAGACAACAAGCTGTTCTACCGTCCGGTGGATGCGGAGAAGAGTGCCGAGGGCGTGTTGTTGTACGAGAACAGCTAGGTAGGAGCTATCAGCTATCAGCGTCAGCTTAATGCTGGCGGCTTTTGTTTTGGACAAAAATGTTATGGCTTACTCCAGTCCTCCACCGTTAGCCCTTTTACCCTGCGGAAGACGCGATCGTTGGTCACGAGGATCGCCCCTGCGGCGAGGGCTTGAGCGGCGATCATGAGGTCGAGGTTGCCCATCGGCTCACCGTGTTGTTCGAGCGCGGCGCGAAGGCGGGCGTAGTGCTGGGCCGCTTGCGAATTCCATGGGAGCACTTCGACGCGCAGCAGAAATTCGTCGACCGCGATTCCCAGCTTTGCCGCTTGCGGCAGTCTGGCGACGCCGAAGCGCAGTTCCGCTTCTGTGACCACAGAGATCCCAACCTCGCTGACGGGGACTTTCAAGAGCCGCTCCCGGACGTGGGGAAAGTTCCCTTTAATGACGTAGCTGGCAATGTTGGTGTCGAGAAGAAACTGGACAGGCATTTAGAACAACCGGCGCTTCTGCGGCGGTGTATCTTTGCGATCCGCGAGAAAGTCTTCGGGAACCTCGACGGTCTTCATCAATTCAAAAAAATCTTTCCAGGATTCTGGACGGCGAGACAGTATAACGTCGCCGGTCGCGGGGTCGCGGCGCACGTAGACCTCCGAGCCCTCGAAACGGTATTCGACGGGCAAGCGCACGGCCTGGCTGCGGCCGTTGCGGAAGATCTTCGCAGTCTTCGCCATGGTATATATCATGATATAGACCTGGCTGGCGATCGTCAATGCGTGATTCCTGTCGCGGTGCGAACGTCAAGAACCTTAACGCGGAGGGCGCGGGGAGAATCGGCAAGAGGCCGCAGAGCAGTTCTTTTGCGACCAATTCCGGCCCGATCGAATCTGGATATACGATGCACTCACTCGGGGGAGCACTCCATGGACAAGATCAACCTCGCCGACAAGTTCGCCAAAATTTCCGAGTACTGGAAGCCCTACATCGCCGCCGAGTTGAACGGCCAGCATGTGAAGCTCGACAAGCTGAAGGGCGAGTTTGTCTTCCATCACCACGAGAATGAAGATGAAATGTTCCTGGTGGTAAAAGGGCGGTTCCGCATGGAATTCCGCGAGCGCCAGGAATGGATCGAAGAAGGCGAGTTCATTGTCGTGCCGCGCGGCGTAGAGCACCGTCCCGTGGCGGAGGAAGAGTGTTGGATTCTGTTGTTTGAACCGGCTTCCACGCTGAACACGGGTAACATTGTGAACGAACGCACGGTGGCGCAGCTCGAACGCGTGTAGGATATGCAGCAAGCAGACGTGGCAAGCTGCGACTCTGCCACGGATCATCTAAGAGTCTATGGAACTTACCGTTTATTCTTCAGCCTGGTGCCCGGATTGCCGCGAGGCCAAGCGCTTTTTGGCCAAGCACAATATCCCTTACAAAGAAGTTGACATTGAAACCACGCCGGGCGCGGTGGATGAAATCGTCAAGCACACGGGTAAGCGCTCGATCCCTCAATTCGTGATCGATGGCGAGTGGGTGCAGCCCTATGTGCCTGGGGAAGGTTTTCTGTACAACGAAATGGCCAAACGGCTGGGAGTCGCTCCGAGCCAGTAGCGGCAGGCGACTTTTCCGATTATGTAAGGACTCCGGCGGCGGCACGGCTGGCTTTGTTTCCGGTGAACTGGTCGATACGAGAGGGTGGCCGCTTCAGGGGCAGGCTGGGCACTCCGCGGGAGGATTGATTTGTCATCTCGTTGTGCTTGAATCCCTGGATCAGATTGTCCAACTCCAATGCGAGCTGGGACAAGTCCGTGCATGCTTTCGCAGTTTCTTGTGCAGCCACAGAGGAGTTCTGGGTTAGGCTTGAAATCCTCGAGATACTGGAATTGACCTGTGCTGTGGCGGCAGATTGCTCGGTAGCCGCCGTGGCGATGTGAGAAATTAAATCGCCCACATCGGTGGCCAAGTGGATGATCTCTTCCAAGGCTGCTCCCGAGGCGGAGGCTTCTTCCAGCCCGGCTTGGGCCTGTCGGCTACCCAGTTCGATGGCCTCAACCGAGCCCATGGTTCCATCCTGAATGCCCTGAACCATGGTGGCGATTTCCTTGGTGGCCGCGGTGGTGCGTTCCGCCAGCTTGCGTACCTCGTCAGCCACCACAGCGAACCCGCGGCCGCTTTCTCCCGCACGTGCGGCTTCGATGGCGGCATTTAAGGCGAGCAGGTTGGTCTGGTCGGCGATGTCATCGATGACGGCGACGATTTTGCCGATCTTTCCGGAAGCTTGTCCGAGACTGGTAACGCGCTCGGCGGCGCTCCTGGAAGCATCGGCGATGCCGCTCATGGTGCTCACGGTTTGCTTCACGACCTCGCCGCCGTGGCGTGCGGCCTGCGCTGCCTGGAGGGCCGAATCGGAAGCCTTTTGAGAATTTGCCGCTACTTCCTGAACCGTGGTTGACATTTCCTCCATGGCGGTGGCTACCTGGTTGGCTTGATCGGCCTGCTGTTGGGCGTTCTCGGCGGACTGGGAAGCGCCGGATGAGATCTCCTCGCTGGCACTGGCAATCTGTTCGATGCACTGGGAGAGTTTCGACACAATTTTCTCCAGCGCCTGGGTGTAAGCATTGAACGTATCCGCGATCTCCCCAAACTCGTCGTGCGACGTGGAGGTGAGGCGCTTGGTCAGATCGGCCCGTCCGGCGCTCAGTTCGCCGACCTGTGAATTCAGGAAGCAGAGCGCCTCCCGGGTTGAGCGATTGATGGTTCTGGCAATGTAAGTCCCCAATAGGAACAGAACAGCGGCGGCGGCCAGCGTGCTGAGGCCCATGGATCGCAGCTTTGTCTCAAAGTGCTGCCGGTTTTCTTCCTGAGAATGTTGGGTACGGGCATTTAAGTCGGCAACGATCCGATCCACGGCATCGGTAACCGGACGATCTTTGCCTTTCACCATGGAATCCACAGCGTGGAAATTGCTCCCGCGAGACTTTTCGAATACTTGCAAAGCAGTTCTATAGTCGCCACTCAGCTTTTGGTGGGAGTCGATGAAAGTCTTAATCTCCGTTTTGCCGTCAGGGTCCGAGACTTGCTCTGCGAGTGCTTTCGCACCGTCACTCACCTCTGCTTCTTCCTTTAGAAACTCGTCTCTGTACTTCTGAAAGCTGGCGGGATCGGAACCGCGCAGAAGGATATCCTTCCAAGCCTGGACCTGCTTTTTGAAGTTCAACTGGATCACCCGGGCCGAGTTCTGGGTGCTTAACTGCAAGACGGCGAAGGTGTAGTCCTGGGTCGCTTGCCGCGAGAGTTCCCGCAGAAGGAGCAAGGTGGTTGCGGCAAAAGACAACACAAACAGACCGATCAGGCAATAGATCTTCAATTTTAGGGTTAACTTGTTCAACGCGGATCCTCTCGTGTTCGCCCCCCGAACAGACCCCGATGTCCTTCATGTGCCTATCGGCGAATTGGGAGGGACGCATCAGTCCCGAATCGGCCGTACATCATCTTCCGTACCGTGGAAAAGCCCTGCCGGACAAGGGAAGATGACCACTCCCCGCTTTTCAGCCCTGGCACGCTTGGCGAAATGGCTGAAACAACGGGTAGCGTCCACATTCATGTCCGAACCGGAAGTTCCACAGGGACCGAACGAAGTCAGCGAGAGCTGGCAGCAGACGGTGCAGGCCGTGTTGGGAGCGGTGCTGCTGATCGGCGCAGTGGCCATGTTCCATTACTATGCCCCTGCCACAGCGCAGGGTCCGCAGCCGGACGACCTGCAAAAGCAGGTGCATACGCTAACGCAGCAAGTGGCGCAGCTCGAGAAAGAGCAGGCGATGCCCGCCCTCGTGCTGAACCGCTACCGGAATTCCATCGGCTACATTTATGGCGTATATCAAGTTGGATTCGCCAACCAGCCGGCGGCCATCCGTGCCCGCGTTTCCGGAACAGGATTTTTAGTGGGCAAGGGATTGCTCGCGACGAATCGGCATGTGGCTGAACCGTGGTATGGCGACAGCGAGGCGGAAGGGCTGATGCGTCGTGGGGCAACCGCCATGCTGGAGAGCTTAGTGGTGTTCTTTCCGGGTTCGCCGATGCCCGTCAGCTTGACTCCCGGCGCGGTTTCGTCTACGGGAGATCTGGCAGTGCTGAGGATCGAAGATAAAGATGCGGTGCGCGGAGTGGCCGTGCTGCCGTTGGCAAAAGGAAGCGCCTTGCCCGGAGAACTAGTGACGGTGATTGGCTATCCCATGGGGATTGCAGGGATGGTGGCCAAGTCGCCGAGCGGGATTTACCAGCGACTCGCGTACCGGCACAACGACATCACAGCGGCCAGTGAATTGGCGGCGCTTTCATTGATTCGCCCATCGACCACGTGCGGGCATCTGGGTGATGTGGTGGGCGATAAGCTCATCTACGACGCGCCCACAGCTCACGGTGGCAGCGGCGGTCCGGTGTTTAACTCCAACGCGGAAGTGATCGGAGTGAACTCAGCCTACATCGATGGATTTTCCGGGGGTACACTGGGATTCTCCGTGGAAGCGTTGCGGCCGTTGATCGAGGAAGCGGAGAAGCGGCCGTAGACTCACCCAAGCTTGTCGCTTCGACCCAAGGTGCTTTCAACGCCGATTTGCTTGCTGAAGATTAGCGCGGAAATGGCGCCAGCGGCATTGGCTCACCCGGCGGCAGCGGCGTCCGAGCCACATTCATAATCATCGCGAGCATCGTGTAGTAGCCGGCGACTCCCACCAGGTCAATCACGCCTTGCTCTCCGAATTTGCTTACCGCGCGGCTGTACGTCTCGTCACTGACGCTTCGGTTATGGTGAAGTTCCACGAGGAAGTCGTGCACGACTTCCTGGTCGGCATCCATCCCCGCCGGGCGGCGGCCGGAGCGCACGGCATCAATGATTTCCTGCTTGACCCCCGCCTTGAGTGCCAGCGATTCGTGAATATTCCACTCGACCTGCTGCGTCCAAACCCGCGCAGTTACCAAAATAGCGAATTCGTTGAGCCGCGGACCGAGCTTGCTGTTGTAGCGCAGGTATTCCCCCGTCTTCTGCAGCCGGCTCATGAATTCGGGACTCCGCAGCAGCGGGATGAAGGGTCCGAAGACCTGCCCGCGCGGACCCGCAATGAGATCCGCGGCGGCCGTTTTCTGAGCGTCCGTCATTTTATCGGCGGGAATCGGCGGCATGCGATCCTGCGCGGCGGCGCTGCTGAGGTTGACCAATAAAGTGCAGGCAACGAGGGCCAGCTTGGCAAAATTCATGAGCGTCTCACCTCGGAGACAATTGAGCGAGCATCATTATACTTCGGCTGTGCCGCGCGTCGGCCACTTCCTTGGCCGGGAAGCGAAGCTTCCCGGCTATTTGTTTTAGTTGCCGATCAGAACGCCCAACGTAAAGAGAACTGGATCAGGCGCGGGGTTCCCGTGGTGTTCACGATCTGGCCGAATGGATCTGTGCCCTTCTGCCCGCCGGCTGCCCAGAGCAGATACTGCTCGAAGTCGGTAACTTGCGGGTCGGCGAAATTGGCATGGTTCCACAGGTTAAAGAAATCGGCCGCGAAGCGGAGGTCCTGCCGTTCGCTGATCCTGAAATGCTTGATGAGGGAAAGGTCCCAGTTCTGCTGGAACGGTCCATGATAAATGTTACGTTCCAAATTCCCGAATCCAGTGGTGCAAAAGTTGGGATTATTAACTGGGTCGCAGGTTGTCGTGGGGTTATTTGGATCAGTTGGGTAGAGCAATGGCGCGGTTGTGAACGCAGCCGGGTTCAAATATCCGCTCAACCGCCGGTGGATGCTGCCCGAGCTCATGCCGCTAGCGATGGTGGCGCCGGAGGCCAAGCTGGCTCCGACCGGCGAGGTCCCGGCGCCCAGGAATCCGTTGCCGCCGTTGGAATCCAAAACTGAAAACGGCAGGCCCGATTGCAAACTGGTCACGCCGCTCACCGACCACCCACCCAGCGCCGCGTGTTTAAATCCGCTTGCGTGCGCGAAGAATGGCAGGTCATAAAGATAGCTGACCTTCAACACGTGCGGACGATTGAAGTCGGAGATTCCGCGCGAGGCGTTGATCGTGCTCTCGTCATTGAAGGCCGTGTTATTAGCCGTGTTGCCGGTCGAGGTTGCGTCAATGTTCTTGGAAAATGTGTAGGCAGCCTGAATGTAACCGCGCTCCCATCGCCGGGAGAGCGTCGACTGGAGAGAGTGGTAAATCGAGTACGCGTCATTGGCGAAGATTTGATAGCCGGAGTAGCCATTCAACCCCGGCGTGGGCGTACGCGCGATAGCATTGGCAAAGGTGTTGGTCGTGATCTCATAAGTATTGCCGCTGGTGTCGGTGACTGCGAACGGGTGAGCCGGGCTGGCGTTTACGGACTGGATAGCATCACGCGTTTCGCGCAGGTGCGTGCCCTTCGTGCCGACATAACCAACTTCCAGCACCCACTTCCTGCCCAAGTCGCGTTGCAGGGTGAGATTCCATTGCTGGGTATTGGGCACGACGAAGTGGCGCGGGACTTCCAGCACAAAAAGATTCTGCGTTGTGTTGACGCCGGGCCCCGAGCAAGCGTTGTAGCTGGCGGCTTGAGTGGTGTCAGGCACTCCGCCCACCAGAGGGAACCCCGTCAGTTGCGCCAGACACGGAAGCCATGCGCCCGATAGCTGTCCAGCCTGTGGAACCGCATTGGGATTCGTCGCCGGAGTTCCGGTGAAGAAATCCGACATGGTGAATCCGGCTGTCTGCGGGAAAAACACGATCGGGATGAACGGCGACTGGAAGCTGAGCTGATCCACCGCTCCCACATCTTCTCGCACGTAGTAGATACCGTAGCCACCGCGCAGCGTGGTGTTGTGATGCCCGAAAACATCCAGCGCGAACCCTACCCGTGGGCCGATGCCGGTGGAAACGCTATTCTTGAAAGTCGATCCCGAAGCATTCCCCGTCAGGTTGGGAACGCCCAGCTTGTTAACGCAGCTCGGATAGATGAAAGGATACTGGCCGGACTTGGTGAGATCCGATTCCATGTTGCCAATGTGACAGGCGTTGTCGGTCCAGGCCCCGAGAAACTCCGTGCGCAGACCAAGGTTCAACGTGAAGTTCTGAGTAACCTTCCAGTCGTCCTGCGCGAAAACGGAAGAGTTTTTCTGGCGGTAGTTGTGGTTGTATACGCCGCCCCCGCCAAAGCTGAACTCCGGAGCGCCCTGCAGGAAATTCGCAAAATCAGATACGTTCGAGGTGCCAAAATAAAGCTGTCCGTTGAAGACTTGCGGGAACTGTTTATTGAGGCTCACCGGCGTGTACTCTCCCCCGAACCGCCAGACGTGCCTGGTTCCAACGCGCCCGAGAGTTTCGACGATATTCCAGTTGTTCTGCGCCTGATACTGATTGGCTTGTGGCGTTGGTCCGAACTGAAAGCCAGAGCTGACGAAAGTAAATTTATAGATGTTGTCCGTCAGATTGTCGGTTGGGCGGCTGATGCCGGCCTGGCTTGCCGTGATCGGCGGGACGTTAATATCGCTGTTGGCGATGCGGACGAAGCCCAGGCGGAAATCATTCACAAGTTTGGGCGAGAAAACGTGGGTTTCCGCAAGCGAGAAGAAACGATCTTTGACTGGAAGCTGGTAGGGAAAGTTGAGATCGGTGCCGCTGATACTGCCGCCGAGGGAAGCCTGCAGGCCGCCCGCGCCAAAGGGAACATCCGACTGGAAATTCTGAAAGAAAAATCGGGCGGATAACTTGTCGTTCGAGTTGCGGAATTCGCGATCCCAGGTGACGGTAAATTGGTCGTCATTGAATGTGCCGGGCTTGCTGACGGCAAACTGCACTGTAGTGCCGGGCGGAGTTCCGCTGGGCACGTTAGGCAGCGGGAACAGATAGCCGTTCGCCGCCGCACCAAACTGATTGCTTTGAAAAGCTACGAGCGAAGCTGCGACTGGATCGATGCTGGCGACGCCAAAATCTGACGCCAAGCTGGCCAGGCCAGACGGACCCCGGTCCGCCGCTGGCACATACGGGATCAGCGTGCTGATGAAAGTTCCTGGCGAATCTCCGCTGCGCTGGCGGGTTCCTTCATAGTTCACAAAGAAGAATCCGAGCTTCTCGCCTTTGCCCAAAGGCCCGCCAAAACTGGCTCCAAAAATATTCTGCTGAACTACCGGGCGCGGCTGGCCTTGCTGGTTCAGGAAATAATCGTTGGCGTCGAGCGCCGTGTTGCGGAAGAATTCGTAGGCATCGCCGTGAAAGGTGTTGGTTCCGGTCTTGAGAATGGCATTGATGTTGCCGCCGCCGTTTCGGCCCTGGCTGGCATCGTAAAGCGACGTCTGAACCTTGAATTCCTCGATTACATCCGGGTTAGGAAGAGGCGTGGTTGTCAGTTCGGCCACGTTGTAATCCGTCGCGCTGATGCCTTCGATCAAATAGTTATTGTTATCCTCGCGCTGGCCGTTCACCTCAATGCGGACGTCGCCCCGTCCTAACTGCGATGCCGCATTCAAATTCCCTTGGGCGCCGCTGGACAACGTAAGCAACTGCTGAAAGTTCTGTGTGGCCAGCGGCAGATTGCGGATGGTCCCCGATTCGATCACTTGCCCGGTTGTGGCATCCGTAGTGTCCACTTCCTGCACTAGAGCTTGCACTTCCACCTGCTGCTGCACGGACTGGGGCTTGAGTTTAGCGATCAGACGCGTGGTCTCCGTCACGCGCACGACGATGTCGCGGAATGTGGATTCGGCGAACCCGGCTCCATGAACGCTCACCGAGTACGCACCCGCCGGCAGAAGCGGGGCAGTAAAAGAACCATCGGCGGCAGAGGTGACGCTGCGCTCCCGCACGCCGGTTTCCTGGTTGGTAATGCGCACCTCGGCATTGGCTACAAATGCGCCGCTGGGATCCTGAATCGTGCCCGTGATTGCTCCCGTTACGCCGCCTTGGGCAAAGGCCTGACCAACAAATGCGATTGCGAGAAAACTAATCCAGATCAACCTACCTTGTGGCTTCGGCATTGCGTCTCCGTGAGTTGGGAATGGGAATTGTGCTTATTGCTGAATTGAGTGCTTAACGGCTGGACAAGCAAGATCGACAACGAAACACGGCGCGCAGCCAGTATTGTGCGCTCACACGCAGGAGTGGGCTGCGGAAGTACAACGGTGATCGCTTGGAGTCAGCTATCGCCATCGGATACACGTTTCCCCGCAGAGTGCCCTGGGCTCTGGGGATTGCGGAAGAATACTCAAATACGGCGACCGTTGGCAATACAAATCCTGATGCCAGGCACGTTACTCTTGCAGTCCTCCGTACGACTCAGTTCGGTCCTGGTTCTGGGAATGCGGCGCTGGATGATTTCTAAGAACGGACCGGCCGGGTTCTGGGGAACCACCCGGGTTCCCGCATGTGTTCATCGTTGAATCCGCGCAGTCTGGCGGCCATCACTCCCCAGGCCGATTGCGGCGGACAAGAGCGAGATCAGCAGCATGCGGAAGGCAGCAGGCGGCGAATCTACCGCCAGCGTCCCCAGCTTTGCCGCCGGGGCTAGGATCGAATCCGCCGATACGGGTATTTGTCCGGGAGATTGGCCGTCGAGGGTGCTCATGGGTGCTTGCTGTTTCTTCCTTTGTCGAGAGCAGGCGCAGAGTGCTGTGGACTGGCGTCGTTGCCTTCCCGCATGACTCGCCGTAGCGCGCCAACTAACTCGGGGCCCGCACTGCGCAGTTCGTCGTGATGATGCAGCGCCAGTTCGGCGAGCACCTTCTCTCCTTTGGGAGTAAGCGCGAGGAGGACTTCGCGACGATCGTCCTGCGCCCTCGTGCGCTCGACAAATCCCCCAGCCTCCAGACGGTTCACCAACTCCACGGCGCTATGGTGGAGGATATCCATGCGGTTGGCTAATTCGCGGATTCGCGGACGAACGCCCGCCGGCATGCCCTTGATCGCCAGCAGCAGTTGGTACTGGCCCCGTTCCAATCCTGCCTTCTTAACCACTTGCTCGCTGAAATGGAGGAAACGGCGGATCTGGTAACGGAACTCCGCCAGCGCCTGGTAATCCGACAAAGTGAGCTTTTTCATCCCGCTGATTGTATCGTGTCCCGATCCAGCCTGCGTTTACTTATATCGTAACACGATACACAATGGAACCGGAAGAATCCGCTGTTAGGCCTTGCGCTGGCCTCTTTTCCCCGCTCCATTTAGAATCCTCTGTCCCACTTTTCAACCGCAGCGACAGGAGGCGAATCCGCCTTGATCCCGCGCTACACCCGCCCGGAAATGGGCCGCATCTGGAATGATGAAAACCGCTTTCGTACCTGGCTGGCGGTGGAAGTCGCTGCCACCGAAACTCTAGCCGAGGCGGGGATGGTTCCCCAGGCGGCGGCCAAAGCGATCCGGGAACGCGCCGATTTCAGCGTGGAACGCATCCACGAAATTGAGGCCGAAGTGCGCCACGATGTGATTGCCTTCACCACGGCCGTGGCCGAAATCGTGGGCCCCGACGCGCGCTGGTTCCACTATGGCCTGACTTCCAACGATGTGGTCGATACCGCGCAGGCCTTATTGATCAAGCAGGCTTCGGCGCTCATTGCGCACGATCTTGAACGATTGGCGGAAGTGCTCGAACGCCGGGCCTGGGAATTCAAAGACACTCCCATGGTGGGGCGTACGCATGGCATTCACGCCGAGCCCATCACGTTCGGCTTCAAGCTGGCGAACTGGTATTCCGAAACACAACGCAACATTGCGCGTTTTACCGCGGCTGCTGAAGATTTGCGCGTAGGAAAGTTCTCCGGCGCGGTTGGGATCTTCGCGCATCTCACGCCGGAAATCGAAGAGAATATCTGCGCGCGTCTCGGTCTGAAAGCGGCGGCGGTGTCGTCGCAGGTAATCCAGCGTGACCGGCACGCGCACTATCTCGCAACGCTCGCCGTGATCGCCTCGACGTTGGACAAGATGGCGACCGAAATCCGTCACCTGCAGCGTACCGAAGTGCGTGAGGTTGAGGAGTTTTTCAGCGAAAAACAAAAGGGCTCCTCGGCCATGCCGCACAAGCGCAATCCCGTGACCAGTGAGCAGATCAGCGGCCTGGCGCGCGTGGTGCGCGGCAATGCACAAGCCGGCTTTGAAAATGTTGCCCTATGGCACGAGCGCGACATTTCGCACTCTTCGACGGAACGGGTGATTCTGCCGGACTCGACCACGCTGGTGGATTACCTGCTCAATAAGACGGTCAACCTGATCGAGACCATGTTCGTATATCCCGAACGAATGCGGGCCAATCTGGAGAGCACCCACGGCCTGATCTTCAGCGGCCAACTTTTGCTCGACTTAGTCGAGCACGGAGTTTCTCGCGAGGACGCCTACCGGATAGTGCAGGCGCATGCCATGCGCGCATGGAAAGAAGGCCTGAACTTCCACCAGTTGGTGCTGGCCGACAAGGAAATCACGGGAAAAGTTCCGCGTGCGCAGATCGAGTACGCATTCGATCTGCCGCGTCAATTGAAGAACGTGGATAAGATCTTCGCGCGTGTATTCGGGAACCCCGGTGCTAACCGCACGAAATCTGCTGTTCGCGCGCGGTCCAGGGGCACACGAAAGCGCCGCTAAACACGCTCGCCGGCATTTGATTTGAACCCGGCCGGCCTGAGAAAGTTGCGGATGCTTTCCTTCGCTGCCGCTGTCCTCCTCCCATGCATCTCCTCTCTGCCTCCCCGCATCGAAGGAATTAACCAAGTGGTTAGTTCGTAAAGTTTCGTCAAATTGGGTCGGAGGTGACCTATGACAAGGGCTACAACGAAGAAAGCAGGCTTGCTCAAATCTGTGGGTGCGCTGGTGGTGGTAGGGGTATTGAGCGCGACGCTGGTCGCTCAGACTGCGGCCGCAACCCGCTACGACAATCAAATTCAAACTACGCTCACGCAAAAGTTGGCGGCAAAAAATCAATTCCGCGGCGTGCAATCCAGCGTGAACGACGGCATCGTAACCCTCACGGGTACGGTCGATCTCTACCAGCGCAAGCTGGACGCCGCCAAACTCGCTCGCAAAACTGCGAGCGTGCAGGGCGTGCGTAACTTGATCAACGTGGCGGGGCCAAACGTGCCCGATGCGCAACTGGAGCAGAAACTGGCCAAGAAGCTGCGTTATGTGCGCTCCGGCTACGACATCACGTTCGACTACTTCGCGCTGAACGTGAAGGATGGCGTGGTCACGGTGGAAGGTCAAGATCGAACTGGTGTTGGCCGCGATGAGGCTCTCGCCGATATCCAGAATATGCCCGGAGTGAAAGATGTGGTCTCGAACATCTCGGTGGAACCGGTTTCGCCGATGGACGATGGTCTGCGCCTGCGCGCGGCTCGCGCCATCTACGGTGATTCTGTGCTGAGCAGATACGCCATTGACCCGGCGCGGCCGATTCGCATCATCGTGGATAACGGTCACGTCACGCTTTACGGCTCCGTCGATAGCACCATGGACAAAACGGTCGCCGGCATTCGAGCCAACCAGCTCTTCGGCGCCTTCAGTGTGGAAAACAAACTGGTGGTGGAGAAAGATTCGGGCCAGTCTGGGATGTAAGCTGTGTTGCGGTGGAGATGAGAGGCGCGGCGCAAGCCGCGCCTTTTTTCTTTCTGTAGAGTCTGTTTCTAATCTCACGCTATTGGGCACCCACTGAATCTCGGTATACTCTACCCATCTCCGTTTCTGGAAAGCCTTGCTGGGCGCGGGGTTTGAAAAAAATTGTCTGCAAAATACGTCTTCTAAAAGAGTTAGAGGTAAATATCGTGAAACAGAAGACTTAGAGGCGTGCCGATTTGGTTCGCGGCATCGCCCTGCGGCGCCGCTGACCGTCGCGGCTGAGTTCTGATTGTGAATTCCTCCGCAAAATAATTCTTCCGGGATTGCTCGGATCCGGTGTCCCTTGCGTGGGCGCCCACTGAATTTCGGCATACCCCTACCAGTCTCCGTTTCTGAAAAGTCTTGCTGGGCGCGGGTTCTGCAAAAAAGTGTCTGCAAAATACATCTTCTAAAAGAGTTAGAGGCAAATATCGTGAAACAGAAGACTTAGAGGCGTGCCGATTTGGTTCGCGGCATCACCTTGCTGCGCCTTCTGACCGTCACGGCCTCGACCATGATTACGCGATTTGAATGGTGAGGGCAAGGTTGGATGTCACAATGGGGCGGTGGGTAAAGTCGAGGAGGGACCTTGATACCGTCGTCCGTGGTGCCCAGCTTTGCAACGGAAGCAAAGCTGGGGCAGCCCTTTTTGTATGGTCATGCAGGCAAAACCTAAACCCGGGCCAGCCCCCCGGCTCTTGCAAAAAACGCAAGGATGGGCACCCTCAGTGGGAATGGTGTACGCAAAGATCGTTGAAGGTGGCCATCCGCCCTAGGTCCTTAGATTTCTTCAGCAATGATATCGTCAATTGCCGCGTCCACGTTCAAGGAAGCGCGCCGAGCCAATTCGTAAAGGTCATGAACAGGGCCGTAGTCCGTGAGGTTTACTAGTTCACGCTCTTGTTCGTCCGTGATGATAAGAACGTAATGGTCTACGGTTTCCCACCCTTCCCTTTCGTGGCGGAGACCAATAACAACGTTGTACTTCCCTCGGACACTGGCCGTAAACTCGTTCGCTCTAGCGGTAGGCTCCCATTTAGTTTTACCCGCTTGCGTAGACCTCAACAGATAATCCACCAGAGCAATGTCCTTCTCAGTCGGCATTTTGAGTGACCTGCCTTTCTTCAAGCCTTCGAGCTTCTCCTAGGGCGTCGTTTATAAACCCAGACGCATTAGAGTGGGCCTTACCGATCTTCTTCATTTCGGCCGGGGATGGCGCCCGGCGTTCTAGGTCAGTTGCCTGTTCAGCGATGGAACGCATGAGGCGCACAGCGGTTAGTACGTTGTTCTTTGTATCTTCCTCCAGACGATCAGACCAGCGGGTCATTGCGGAACGGCATATTGCTGCAACGTCGTCAATCCTAAGCTGGATGGCGAACCACTGCTGTTGCTGAAAAAAGATGCCAATCTGTTGCAGTTTGTGCGAAACTATCTCCAAATCCTCGATGAGGCTTCGTCGTTGCGTCAGAACTCTAGCTTCTTCAGCGGCCCGCTTAGCGCCGGTGGCGACTATTAGGACCCATACGCCTATTGCTAGGCCCAAGACGCTGGCGATTCCCCCGGCGATGTCGATAACCTCGACCAAGTGACTCTGATCCGCCATGGCCGAAGATTGTAGCAGTCTGACTGGCCCCATGTTATCGATATTCTGGCATGCCCTCTCATCTTGAACTGGAACTGAACAGGTGGGAATAGCTAGAATCTGCACACCATGAAAGATGCAGATTTTCGTCAGTTGGGCGGGTGGCCCGGGCTTTTGATCTTGCGGGCATTACCAACACAGTGGGTGCCCCGTTTCTTCGGGCGCCAAGTGGGTTTGATCAAGTGTCCACAACAAATCAAATAGCATACGCAGCATCGCCGCCCACCCCTTCGACAAGCTCGGGGCAGGCTCTTGCAAGAAACGCAAGGACGGGGCACCTTCAGTGGGAATGGTGCACGCAGAGGTCGTTAAAGGCGGGCCGCCCGCCCGTCGAGATGATGCGGCCGTGGGTTGTTCAGCTTACACAGCGTCAATAGGCGCTTCCTGCAACGTTGGCTCTTCCTGAAAAATCCAGCGCTCCGCCTCCAGAATTGCGATGATTGCCGGAAGATCGGCTGTGAGAAACTGATTCCAATGTGTTTTGAGTATCTCTTCAAACTCCTCCCACGATTTTTCGTACGACTCGCTCCGCATAAAATGGCGACTGAATATTGCATTCCATTTATGCCGAAAAGCATCAAGAGGCTTCAGGGGCTTCTTGTCGCGGGCGATGTCGTACAGCTTCCGGCGCAGCTCCACGGGCCCGGGACCGATGTAGAGAAACAGTTTCAATTCTTGCTGACGGTTATCGAACTCGAATAGAAGGATTCGTCTGCTCGGTGTCCAGTTTGCACTCTGGCGGAGGGCAGTCACGTCGAGCTTCTTTACCCAAAACCGAACCAAGGACTTGCCGCAGGTGTCGAGCTCCAAGTCAGGATGCTCCGTAATCAAAGCTTCAAGAAGCTGGCTTACTGCGGCCTGTCGATCAGGACGATGTTCGTATATGAGATCCAGCGCCTCGCGGTGCTGTTCATAGATGCGACGACACAGCTCCGAGATTTCGGATTCCGCCACGACATACCTCCTCAGCATTTCAGCATAGTGCCTAAGTCCGAGCCGCACTTCATCGTTCATTGGGTACATAGCCGGAGCCGCCAGCTGTTCTAGCACGGCGCAAACCTTCGCGTAGCTCATAGCTACATATCGGGAGTCGGAAGGCGGTTCACCGCCCGGCGTAAGATAGATGGGTACAATCGTCCACCCTTGGAACTCGTGTTCGGATACATCGAAATAGCGCTGCAATTGGTTCGAATGCTCTTTCGAGTCAATCTTGTTCTCAATAATTACGGCGATACGATTGGCCTGATCGCGAAGCATGATATCAATATTTTTCCACTCGCGCAGCACCTCAGTGCCTTCCGAGCGCCAGAGTTCGATATCAACCGGCGCGATTCCCGGCTCCCGACGGCTGGCCAGAGCGGCTTGTAAGAACCGCTTCAGGAACAAGCTCCCGAGTCCGTGGTTCTTGCGTGGGTCAAGCAGGTACGCGAGGAAGTTAGAGTGCCTAACTTCGTGGTGAACGGCGTCCATCGCAACGAACAGGTTGAAGCGTCTCAGCATAGATTCGAGGCGCTCCAGGTCGGTATTTCCCACGATAAGGCGCTCAAGTAGCCTGCGTTGCGGGACCAGTCCAGCCTCAGCCATCGTTCCGTGCGCTTCGTTGCCGTTCACCAAGCCCTGCTTTCGTTTGAGCGGGGATATTAACACGTCACAGACTTAGTCCGACGAACAACAGCTCGTCCTCATGCCAAGACTTGAGGCGTGGGGGCAGGCCCAGCCTTTCCACCACTAATTCTTTCGAGGTTGCCCCGTCCCTTCGGCTCCGCTCAGGGCAGGCTCTTGTCCCTGCGTTCCTTGCGGGGACAGGGCGGGGACTTTGATCTTGACGCACTAACTGCGGCGTGACCCCGAGTTGTTCTCTCCCTCGTGCCGTCCACTGCGATTCGATTTCTACCACTCCCTCGATGCCTGAAACACAGTGGCGAAAGCTGCTCCACTTCGCGTCGGGCGATTCCTCCTCGTGCTACTCCTGCGGGCCACTGCATCACCAGAGCGCCTCGCTTCGCTCGGCGGGACGGACGAAGGCGTCCGTCCCTACACTTGGGCTCACGGTAGCCGGTTAATTAGCGATGCAACATACCCCGCGCCAAATCCATTATCGATATTAACTACGCTAACATTCGACGCGCAGGAATTCAGCATCCCGAGTAGCGCAGTAAGCCCCTTGAACGACGCGCCATAACCCACGCTGGTGGGCACGGCAATCACCGGCACGCCGACCAGGCCTCCAACGACGCTGGGCAGAGCGCCTTCCATGCCGGCACAGACAATCACCACGCGGGCCTTGGTGAGCGCTTCGCGATTCGCCAGCAGACGATGTATCCCCGCGACCCCCACGTCGTAGAAGTGCTCCACGGTATTACCCATCAGTTCTGCTGTCACCACAGCTTCCTCGGCAACGGGGATGTCGCTGGTGCCCGCCGAAACCACCGCAATCATGCCTTTGCCATAGATATGTGGGTCCTGCCGCAGCACAATCGCCCGCGCCAGTTCGCGATATTCAGCCGCGCGTACTTTTTTCTTTACCGCCGCAAACTGCTTCTTATCGGTACGGGTGGCCAGAACGTTACCGCCATGCTTGGCCAGTCGCGCGAAAATCTCTGCCGCCTGTGACGGAGTCTTTCGCTCTCCGAAAATCACCTCGGGCATGCCCGCCCGCAGGCTGCGATGGTGGTCGATCTTGGCAAATCCAAGATCTTCGAACGGCAGATGACGCAAGCGCTCCACGGCGTCGTCAGGCGCGAGCTTGCCTTGGCGTACTTGCTCGAACAATTTGCGGATAGATTCAGCGTTCAAGGCGGATACTGAAATTCCAGCTTAGCATCCTCTTCCAGGGAGTGGGCACAGCAAAGTTCCCCGACAGACCCTCGATGCCGACAGGGACACGCTCTACAACTTCGTTCGGCAGTGGCCGGCAGAATCCAAAGCTCGGCAATCCAAAGCTCGGCGAAGGCGGATGGAGATCCCGGCTTTGCGCGCGGCCTCGGAGTAGGCCTTGCGGGCGGCGCCCGGTTCCTGCAACTGCGTGAGGAATAGACGGCGGAGAACCGTCCTGCCGATTCTCCCCTGCTCATAAGAGCGATAAAGGCCATCGCCCAAGGCAAGGCCGAGGGAGTCGGGCTCGGGTTCGGATTCGGTATGAGCCAGGCTGGTTCCAAATGGACAAAGCACGCGCGCGGCAAGCGCGACTAGCGCAGTTTCCAATGCTTTGGCATAGGCCGCATCTCCCGGAGTGAGTCCATGGTCGTGATTAAGCCCACGGTTCTCCGGCAATCCCCGGCAGGCGTGATACAAGAAGCGGGCGACTTCCTGCGCAGCGTACGGGAGTTGGAACTCGCGAATAAAAAGAGTATTTGTCCTAGCTACATAAATACTGCCCCGTTCCTCCAGGCGCTGGAACATTGCGGTGCGCATGCCCGGATCATCCACGGCCGAGAGCAGCTTACTGAGGGCTTGATCGGACGGATGGCAGTAAACTTCGGGCAGCAGATCCACCAGGAGCTTGGGTTGAGTTCCGTTGTGCGGGGAATAGCAATTAATGTTGAGGAATCGCACCAGGCCGTCAATCAAATTGTAGACGGCCGGGGTCAGATCGGGAGCGCCGGACTCTGTCTCACTCCACCGGTCCAGACATAGGCGGTAGCTTTCGTACTTCTCCAGCGGCGTAGAGTTAAAAACGCACACAACATCTTCCGTCACGCGCACCGCGTGAACCTGCTGGCAAGACTCGCCGGCAACACGCCAGTACAGGGCATCGACATTTTGCAGCACCGTGAGCACGCGCTGGCCGGGCAGACGCTGCTTAAGGATGCGGGGAAGATGAGATGGGGCGAGGTGCGATTCGCCAAAGAGCACCATGATCACCGCGTCAGGATGGCGCTTGCGGATTTGGGCAATCCTGTCGGCTGCGTGGCGATCATGGAGAGGAGCCCGGCGCAGGTCTCCGCGCGGCATGCAATCGAGGCCGTAGACAGCCTCCCCGTGGTCGCGCGCTGCGACCAGCAGTTCGTAGAACGGACTCCAGTCGTATCCCCAGTCGAGGTCGAAGCGGATGCGCTGGCGCAATTCGTTCTCGTCAATTTCCCGGCGCCACCATTCGTCGAGGATGTGCTGATCCCGGGCGAAGATGGTTTCCACTCCCAGCACCACCGGGCGGTCTCCGGCCAGCGCGCGCTGCTCGATCAGCGATGCGGCATAACGCTGTGCGGCGGGCAGGGCATGATAGTCCCCGATCAGGACCACATCGGCAGCGTGCAGAGCATTCTGAATCTGTTGGCGATCCAAAACAGAATCGTAGTCAGTGAAGGCGTGCGTGAACTCGCGTAGATATTTGCGGCGGCTGTGCGAATCCTGCGCGCGGATTTCGCGCTCCACTCCGGCCAGCGCGTGCAACTGCGCCGCGCTTCGCCGAGATCGCAAATTAGCCGTAGATGCCATAAATCCAGCTTCTAGCTTCTGGCTCTTCGTTGTTCGCCTTGACTTCCAGTTCGGCTACTCCCTATGCTCCAGAGTTCGGGGCTGTGCCCTCGTCGCCTCGCCGGAGAAGCCTTGTCGAATCATCCACCACAAAATCTGACCATCGCGACCACCGGCGCCAGCGGATCGGTGTTTCTGCGGCACTTGCTGCTGGCGGTCGAGCGTGATGCGCGCGTTCGGACCGTTAACTTCATCGCATCGGACTCCGGCCTGCGCGTATTGGCCGAAGAGCTCGACATCCAGGGACGTTCGAACCTTGTCGGCCAGCTCCTTTCCAGCGCCGATAGCGTTGCCTCTGAAAAGGCGCCACGCAATTCCACGAAAACTTCAGTTCGCAGCTCGGCAAACATCTCGCCGAAAATTCAAGAGCAATCGAACGCTGATATCGGTGCCAACGTGGCCAGCGGTTCTTATCCCGCCGATGCCATGATCGTGATCCCGTGCAGCGTGGGCACTTTGGCCCGCATCGCCAATGGCATCGCTTCGCACCTGATCGAGCGTGCGGCCGACGTCTGCCTGAAAGAGAAGCGTCCGCTGGTGCTCTGCGTGCGCGAAACGCCGCTCAACAAAATCCATATTCGCAACCTGTACCGGGCCGCCGATGCCGGGGCGACCATTTTTCCACTCATCCCGGCCTACTATTACCGGCCAGCCAGCCTAGATGACATGGCTCGCGAGTTTGCCTATCGCGTGCTCGCTCACCTGGGCCTTCCCCAGCCCCAAGCCTTCCATTGGAAAGGCTGAAATATCAGTGACTTACCCCCTGCGTTCAAAAAGTCCTCTATCTAGGGAAGATCGGCTTGGAACCGGGGGATCTTAAGTGTAGGGAGCATTCTGTGCTGGTCCCAGATACCCGGCGGTCATGTACGGCGGGGGGGAGTTCGAATAGTGGAAGAGGCGGAGCGCCTAGCTGGTTGGACCGTCCAAGGAATCCTGCTCGAAGAAGGTTCTGACGGTGTTAAGAACGAACTGAGCCTCCAATTTCGTTGGCTCGTCGGGCCCGTGAACTGCTCGGTTCCTTAAAGCGACTACCTCAGACAGTCGCGTCAGATCTGTTTCTGTTATAGCGTTTAGGCCCGCCAATGCTCCAAGGAGTCGGTTCAGAGACGGTTTCTGTAAAGATGTTCCAGGCCGAAACTTCCGGATCATGGAATTCAATCTCTGTTCTAACGCAATCGCGGATACGGCGATCGAAGCACGATGGAGGCCCATGTCCAGCAGACGCGCCGCCTCGGGCATGCGGTCCTGGGAAACCGAGAGACTGATGGCGTCGCGAAGCGAGTTCGCGATTCCGTGTCCTTCAGCTGAATCCTCGTAAAACATCACGCGCCGGGCCGCCAGATCGAACGGTAACCTGGATCCCTTTTCGGCAATAAAGATCGTGGGCTTAGCAGCAGCGTGCGCGAGGCCAATCTCATAGAGCACGTTTGGGTTAGCGGTCGTTAAGTCGGCAATACAAAAGCGGGCCTGCTGGATCGCGGCTCGAATCTGTTCCATAACGAAGCCAGTGCCCGTGAGCTCGTCCGCCCTCAGAGGCGTGAAACCTTGATCTTTCACAGCAGGCGCTATGGCATTTCTGTACAACAGGTCGAATCTCTCACCAAATGGCATCAACACGAAGCACAGTCGCGAACTTGCCTCGACCACGGGGGAGTGGTCTGGGGATCGGACCGCCTCCTTGATCACGTCGGTTCTTATTTCTTCAAAGACGTCTGGCCGTGTGCTTCGCAAGTTCACCGCCTCTTTCGTGTCGAGTGTGTCCTGGATTTGCTGAAAGAATCCCGCGAGCAGATGGTCGCGGCTTGAGCCGGGGCTGGTATCCAAAGAGATCACGTGTAAATGATCTCGAAGGGCCTCCTCCACCTTCTCGTTGCTCACGTCAAACTGAATGACGTACGCCATCCGCTCAAAGGCCCCGAGCCGAGATCGAACCACTCTACGGATATTTCCAAAATCGGGATCGGTCAGGCTGTAGCCTATGAACAGCGGCGTACGCGTTATCAGCATCGCCGACAGATGCGTAGCGATGACAGGATATTTTTCCAAGAAAGTGTCGTAGTCATTCCGAGTAACCACTATGTGCTCTTCGTGGCGCAGGTCGCCGTGCATCTTGATGATTGTCGAGGCAGCCTGTCCCGCGTGAAAAGGCAGCTGCAGCTCCCCCACCAGCGACCGAAAGGGGCGTGTCTCTTCGGAATAGGCTTCTTCGAGCAGTAGATCGAAATTTGTCGTGTAGATGGTGTCGAAAGGGAGTCTTACGAAAGATTTGTGTGCCAGTCCGGGGCGCGACTTATCCAAATGAAGGGAGTCTCGTATCGTCTCAATTAGCTGAACTCGTCCGAACTTCTCCTCATACCGCTGCGCTACAGCCAAGGGGGTAGTGCCGTCGGGCGTCTTCGCATGGGACGCGAGTATTGTCGCCAGTTCGGGCCAATCCGGCATGGAAAGTTCTGGCGGCAGTCTTGCATTCTTAGAAAAGCCTGCCCCGACGAATGGAAGACACCGTCCCTTAGCTATGTCGGATATTAGAGGGTAGGGGACTTCCATTTTCAGCCTTTCTACGATCAGCCTCGTCTTTCAGCGGGACCGTCCCGCGGAGCAGTATAAACCGTCAGGTGCCTTTCCGACGTGGGCGACAAACGCTCGCACTAGGAGCGGTGGTACCATCCGATATTGTTTTTCTGGGCAATTCGATGGAAGGTGAACTATGTCTGCGAATAGACACCGCGGGCAAGGACGATTCCTGGGCTCCGTCCGGGCCGGGGTGTTCCTGCTGTTAGGCGCAATCGCTGCCTATGCCGCCGACGATCACAATCCTTATGCGGGTGACGCCAAGGCGGCGAAAGCCGGCGAGTTTGAATTCCGCATCAACTGCGGGCTTTGCCACGGCCTGGGAGCGCACGGCGGCGGCCGCGGACCCGACTTGACTCGGGCACAGAAGAAGCATGCGCATTCCGACGCGGAATTGTTTCAGGTCATCAGCAATGGAATCCCTGGCACGGTCATGCCCGCCAACGGAACCAACGGCCAGGGCGTCGGCATGACCGACGAAGAAATTTGGCAGATCATTGCCTACATCCGGAGCGTGGAGGTAAAAGCGCCAGCTAAGCCCGTGGGCAATGCCTCGCATGGCAGGGACCTTTTTTACGGCGACGCGAACTGCTCGCTCTGCCACATGGTGGAGGGCAAGGGCGGACGCGTAGGTCCCGAACTGAGCGCCGTGGGCGGTTCTCGCACGAGAGAAGCACTCATCGATTCGGTGCGCAATCCCAGCCGTCGTCTGGCTTGGGGATTGACTGAATCCACGAAAGAGTTTCCCCAGGAATACGAAACCATCACCGTGGTGACCGCGGACGGAAAGCAAATCAAGGGCGTGGCCTTGAACGAAGACAACTTCAGCGTGCAGATCATGGACACGAGCGAGCAAATCTATCTGCTGGATAAAGACAAGCTGCGTTCCTTTCATAAGACCCGGGAGTCGATGATGCCGCCGTACAACCCAGACATTCTGAGCGACCAAGATCTTGACGACGTCGTGGCTTACCTGACGAGCGTGGGGACGAAATGACAGTTCGCGAAATGAGAGTCCGCGAAACTTTCGTCGCCCTGTTCACCCTCTATCTAGCTTGCGGCGTTTTCACGTCTACAGCTCGCGCGCAGGTCACATCCGAACGGCTGCTGAATTCCGGGAAAGAGCCGCAGAATTGGCTGACGTATTCTGGCGATTACTCTGGACGGCGCTTCAGTTCGCTCGATCAGATCAGCGTCGCCACCGCACACGGGCTGACCGCAAAATGGGTCTACCAGACCGGAGCGACAGGCAAGCTTGAGACCACACCTCTCGTCGCGGACGGCATTCTCTACGCTACCGCGCAAGACGACCGGGCATTCGCGCTGGATGCGCGTACAGGCCGCCCGATCTGGATGTATCAGCATCAACTGCCTGGGGACATCCGTCCGTGCTGCGGACGCGTGAATCGCGGCCTCGCCATTTTGGACGACAAAGTTTTTCTGGGAACGCTGGATGCGCACGTGATCGCGCTCGACACCAAAACTGGCAACGTGATCTGGGATGTGGTGGCTGCCGAGTACCAGAAAGGCTACAGCTTCACGGTCGCGCCGCTCGCGGTCAAGAATCTTGTCGTGATCGGCGTTTCCGGCGGCGAGTACGGAGTGCGCGGATTCATTGATGCCTATGACGCTACGACCGGCGCACGCAAGTGGCGCTTCTACACCGTGCCTGGACCCGGCGAGCCGGGACATGAAACGTGGGAGGGCGATTCGTGGAAGATCGGCGGCGCTCCGGCATGGAACACCGGAACGTACGACCCGCTGACCAACCAGATTTTCTGGCCTACCGGAAATCCTTCGCCATCAAATCGCGGCGAGGGCCGCGCCGGCGACAATCTCTACAGCAACTCGCTGCTGGCATTGAATGCGGACACGGGAAAGATGAACTGGTATTTCCAGTTCACCAAGCACGACGAACATGATTGGGACGCCACTCAGGTTCCGGTGATGATCGATTCCGGCGGCAAGCATCTGATCGCGCAGGCCAATCGCAACGGGTTCTTCTACGTGCTCGATCGTTCGACCGGCAAACTCATTTCGGCGAATGCCTACGGCAAGACCACGTGGAGCGATATGAAGGATGCCGAAGGCCGTCCGCTCGCGAAGAAAGAAGCTTCACCAACGCTCGAGGGGCATACGGTCTGTCCCGGAGCGCTGGGCACGACAAACTTCATGGCGCCGGCGTTCGATCCCCAGACTGCGCTGTTCTACGTCACGGCCCGCGATCAGTGCGATATTTTCAGCACCGCCCCTCAACCTTACGAGGCTGGCCACGCTTACTATGGCAGCGCCTATTTTCCTTCGGAAGAGGCCGAGCCCTATCGCGGATTTCTCAAGGCGATCGATCCCGCGACGGGAGAGATCAAGTGGAAATTCGAGCACACCTCGCCCACATGGTCGGGCCTGCTCGCAACCGCCGGCGGCTTGGTATTTACCGGCGACGCCGAAGGGAACTTCATCGCCATCGAGGCCGCAACGGGAAAGCCGCTGTGGCACTTCCAGATGGGCGGCGCAGTCTATGCCGCGCCCATCGCCTTTGCCGTGGATGGAAAAGAATACGTGGCCATCGCTGCCGGGAGCGCCGTGTACGCCTTCGGGCTGCCGTAGAAAACTCGCATCAAAAGCGTACTACGATTCCGCTGGAGACTCGCAGGTTGCGTTCGTGAGTCGGGAAGCCATAGAACACTCCGGTATCGAAGGCGCTATCGTAGAACTTATTCAAATTGTGTGTGGTATAGAACTCGTCCAACTGTGCCAGCCGAATTGCAAAATGCCGGGAGACCCTGAAATCAACTCCGCCTCCCAGGGCCACAGCCGCATCGGTGTAAGTCGTAGCCGTAGTGGGCACCGGAGACGTCCCGCCGGAGATGGTGCTCGCAGTCAGGCTGGCTCGGTCGAAACCGAACAAGGCATGGATAAAGGGCGTTATTCTTGATTTTCCCCGGAACGAAATCACCGGTCCAACCAGTACCGAATACCCGCTGCCCTTGGGAAGTCCGGAAAGTGTGACGCCGTTCGCAGCGGTGATCGGCGTGCCGTAGCGGCCGCCGAAGTCCGCGACGACTCCAATCCAACGGTTGGCATTGTACTGTGCCTCCGCATTCCAACCAGTGAAGTTGGATGCTACCGCGAACGGCCCGTTACGCTGGCGCAGATCCACGTCCAGGGCCACGCCCGTCAGTCTGCCGTTATCCGCGTGCACCAGGGAATACCCGCCAAAGACCTGCACTTTGGGGGTTGAGTCTTGAGCAAAGGCAAACGAGCCAATCAGGACGATCAGAGCAATCGTTGCGACCACCAAACGAGTCATTGTCGATATTCTTTCTTTTAGCAACTTCGCATTCTTGCGGTCCACATCCCAGGAGTCGGAGCAAAGTGGATTCGCACCGGCGTGGCTACGAAACAGATAAGAATGCGGACGCTCGCGAGCGGGTAGCAAGTGGATACGCAAATGGAGGTAAAGGTTTGTAAGTCTGCAATTATAACGTGGGAATGCTTACTACGGACGCCGTTCGGGATCGATGGTCTGGTCGAGATAGATCCAGAGCACGCGGGCAAAGAGCGTGATCGTGGGCGCGAGCGGCAGGAACAAGACGACTGCCCAGATGGTATCCTTCGTGATCCACCAGCCAGTTACCCACCACAGCAGCGCGGCGAAGACCGTGACGGTCACGAGACCCAACACGTAACTTACATACATCGCTCCCAGAAAATAACCCGGTTCGCGCTCAAACTTGAGATCGCAGACGGGGCAGCGCTCGTGCATCTTGGGGAACCCGCGGAAGATGGAATAGCGAAAAATGTTTCCCCGGCGGCACCGGGGACAGCGCTGGTGAAGAATATCTCCCACCGTCGACAGTTTTGTGGCGGCTCCCATCGTCATTTCGTCAGCTGCGACTAAGCTAACAGATGGCGGGAGTGGCATCCTCGACACCCACTTTCGTGCCGGTTGACGCTGCACAGGTTTTCGTACTAATCTGCGATTCACGCGAAGAATCGCTTGTAGCGCTTTAGAATCAACAGCTTTTGTTTCGAAAAGCGACGTTTCAGAGTCTTTAATAGTCAAGCTAACAGTCACTTTTTGGATCGATAAAAACTCTGCAAGACTGCCGCAAATAGAACGGCCCGCAAGCTCTTTACGAGCCTGCGGGCCGCCCAGTGGACTGTTTGGGATTGACCAAGAGGTGGTCACTCTACGTGGCCTCTTACGGCTACTCCGGGCTCCTAACCGACCTGCGTCAGGCGGAATCAATCCTTATTCACCGATAGTATGCGGGCTGTAGCCTCGAACGTCGAAAAACGCCCGAAGCCCCGCTTAGAGCGACCTGCTCTAAGTCTCAGCCACCTCACCTGGTCTTTTTGTGTTTCTACTACTGCCTTCTGAACTTGTCATCCAACCACCTCCTTTCCGGTGTTAAACGCAGATTATCCGCTTCGCCCATTTCGTGTCAATACCGACTGACTTGTCGATTGACCGCCCGTGTACCTCAGGCGCTTGCAGCGAGACTCGGATTTTCTGCGATGTAATCTGCTCTTGACTTCGGAAACCGTCTGGACGCAAAAGCGGATTGCTGTGTGTTTTGTCGGCGATGGAGTCGTGCGACACGGACACCGCCCGGATTGGGTGGGAAGCCAGATGAAGAACGCTTTATGGTAGGAGTCTACGAACTCAGATAGTGCAGAACTGGATGGAACTGCCATCGCAACCTTCCCTTAGTTCACCGCGGGGTCGGTGAGAAGTGAAGATTTCGATGTTTCAGCGTTAGCTAGAGGGCACTATGCTTGCAATTGTTACTCCCGCAGCTCACCCCGGAGCCACGGGCCGTGTCCTGAACACGGAATTCCTTGATCCCGGACAAATTGTTTCCCGATATATAAGGACAAAAGAGGCGTTACACTAAGATTCCACTTGGTACAAAAAATCGGTCAGGTCACTACTGAACGACCAGAGTGACATTCATCGAGTGCGTGGGTGAGCCGGTGCCCGTGCCCGTCGCTGTTACGGCAATGGTGTAGTTTCCCGCCGGGGTGCCTCCCTGGATGAGGCCTGTGTTCGAGTTACCGCCACCGCAACCGAGAAGAGTGAACGTCATCACTAAGAACATGATTCCCAGAAGGATGGCCTTCCGGCGATTGCGCTTTCTGTTGCTCCCGGCCAGCAGGAGGCCGAACACGCCGAGTCCACCTAAGCTGGCCAAGAGTGTGGGCGCGGCAGGATTGGAGTTGGGACGCGCAGGCGGAGCGAAAGATGCGGTTGCGGCCGCGGTGGTAATGGTCAGGGTGGTGGACACAGCGTTGCCCGACGGCGTAACTGAGGTTGGGTTGAAGCTGGCGCAGGTGACCGTTGCCGGCAACGTGCCGCAGGTGAAGGTCACGGTTCCGTTGTAGCCGTTGATCGGAGTCACATTAATGGTGTACTGAGCGGAAGTGCCGGGGTTGACGGTGATGCTGGGCGGAGTTGCCGCGAGGCTGAAATCTGGCGTGATTATAACTTGGGTTAATCCGGATGAGGCGCTGGCGAAGTTGGCATCGCCACTATATTGCGCGGTGATGCTGTGATTGCCGAGGGCCAGGCTGCTGGTGGAGAGAGTAGCCACGCCGCCAGATAGCTGGATCGAGCCTAGCGAGGTGCCGCCGTCAGAGAAAGTGACGGTCCCGGTGGGAGTTGCAGTTGTGCCGCCGGATGTAGATGTGATGGTTGCAGTGAAGGTGACGGATTGGCCGACCGCAGCCGGATTCACCGAGGAAGTAAGTGTGGTGGAATCCGTTGCGAGGTTGACGACTTCGCTGAGTACCTTCGAAGTGCTGGAATGGAAGTTAGTATCTCCGCCGTATTGCGCTGTAATGCTGTGGGTGGCGACCGCCAGGGTGCTGGTGCTGAAGGTGGCTACGCCGCCGGTTAATGTTACAACGCCCAGAGACGTGGCTCCGTCCAGGAAAGTGACCGAGCCGGTGGGAACCGCGGTGACGCCGCGAACGTTGGCTGAGACGGTTGCGGTGAAGGTGATGGTCTGGCTGGCCGCTGCCGGGTTCGCCGAGGAAGCGAGCGTATTGGCGCTGCCGCTGGCGTTGAGCAGCACGGTGGCACCGGCGTAATTATTGTTCGCAGCGACCACGTCGACTGCACCGTCCTGGTTTACGTCAACCAGGGCCAGCGCGTAGACATTGCTGCCGGCCGGGTACTCGACGGGATCGTAGAACATTCCGGTGGCGAATGGGTTCGTACCGGTGTTGTAGAGGACGCCGACGGTTCCGTAGTTCAAGTTGCTGTAGATCAAGTCGAGCTTACCGTCGCCGTTGAGATCAAGCATCTGGACATCGCCGGGAAGCGGCTGGCCTAAGATGACATTCTGCAGCGTAGTCGAGTAAAGGACTGCGGGCTGGAAGGTGCCATCGCCATTTCCCTGAGCCACGGCCAAGCCCGTGCCGACCGAGGAATCGTCGACCACAACGGCCAAGTCGAGTTTGCCATCGCCATTTAAATCGCCCAGCGCCAGATTGCCCAGGTCGTTATACGCGAAGGAAGGAGTGCTCGCTGTCTGGAAGGTGCCGTCTGCGTTTCCCAAGAGAACGGCTACAGCGCCGGGATTGTTTTCGGTGATAACCAAGTCGAGGATGCCGTCGTTGTTGACGTCGGCGGCGACAATGTCCTCCGCAATTCCGGCGGAACTGTTGACTGCATAAACGACCGCAGGGTTGAACCCGCCCGCGCCGTTGTTCAATAACACGCTCACCGTGATGGCATAAGTGGGGGGCGTGCCTTGGACAGGGTTGGAGTTGACCACGGCGAGATCGGGGAAGCCATCTTTATTGAAATCGCCGGTTACGATGGTGAGTGCATCGGAGCCTCCGGTGGAATAGAACGAACCTGAGGCAAACGATCCGTCTCCGTTTCCCTTAAAAATCTGTATTCCGCCGTTGCTCTCGTTGACTGCCGCGATATCCAGCTTGGAGGTGCCCGTGAAATGACCCACGGTGACGCCCTGGTATGATCCGCCCGTCCCGTAGTTGACGCCGGGCTGCAAGCTGCCATCCGGATTGGAAAGAAAAACGGTGATGCCTATCCCGCTGCCGTTGGGATTGTTGTAGCCCACGTTGCCAACTACAAAATCAGGATTACCATCGCCGTTGAAATCTCCCGTGGCCATAGTAATTGCACCGGCGCCGTAACCGCCCGGAACGGGTGAATAGTAATCGAGAGGAGAGCGGAAGGTTCCATCGCCATAGGCCTGCAGATAGGCAAAGCTGAATTCATAATCAGGAACGACGATGTCGGCCAAGCCATTGCCGTTGAAGTCAGCCACCAGCGCCGAAGTTTTTGGAAAGCCACCGGTGCTGTAGCCCACGGTAGGCACATTGACCGTGCCATCCCCGTTACCCAGCAAAATGGTGACATCGCCGCCCTTGGGGTTGGAGGAGACGATGTCGTTCTTGCCGTCTCCGTTCACGTCCGCAATTGTGACCGCCTGCGGAGCGATATTGACATCGGTGTTATCCACGGATTCGGTACCGGCGGCATAGTAGACGCCGGTCTGAAAGGTGCCGTTCCCGTTGTTCAGGTAAACGGTGAGAGTACCAGCGGCGCCGGTGCCGTTGTTGCAGCCGTTGGCGCTAACGATCTCAAACTTGCCATCGCCATTCAAGTCGCCGACCGAATTGTTGCAGACGTCGTAAGCCCCATCCGGATTGGTTAACAGAACCGGGGCCCGATAGCCGCCACCGGCCTGGCCGAAGAAAACCCCGTCCTGTGTACCGTTGCTGCCAGAAAACGAGGCCACGAAATCGAGGATGCCATCGCCGTTGAAGTCAGCGAACACTACATCGCCAACCGGACCTGCGGAGACAGCTACGGGGGTGGGGGTTTGGAAGGTGCCATCGCCATTGCCCAGCAGAGTCCATACATTGGCGGGGCTGTGCGCGTCGACGAATATCAGGTCGAGTTTACCGTTTGCGTCGGGATTAACCACGCCGCCGACCACGAAGTTACTGGTGATGGTAGTAAGGGTATGGTTCGGCACAAAAGTTCCGTCACCGTTTCCCAGCCACACTTCGAAGGTCGCGGGGCTGGTAGCGTGGACTACGATCAAATCCTGCTTGCCATCCCCATTGAAGTCGCCCGTAAGAATTTGATCGCCATCGACGCCGTTTGGGTTGGACGTAAGCTGGGCGGGCTGGAAAGTACCATTGCCGGCGTTTAGCACGACGGAGACGGAATAGGTGGCGACATTCGTTGATGGATTGAAGCTGCTCTTCACTGGGGCGGCGATGTCTGGCTTACCGTCACCATTGAAATCAGCCTCCACCGCGGACCATTGAGTCAAGCCGCCGGCGGAGATCTGCGTGGCGCTGACAAATCCAACCGGGTTGACGGGAGGATTGCTGGGGGGATTGTTATACGGATGGCTTCCCGTGGAACGAGTCTTGCCTACTGCATTCGGTGCTGCATTCGGCGCCGCAAAACTTCCGGGAGTGAGCGCGGGACGTCCCGGCGTGGCCGCATAGCCAGCCTGCGCACGCGCCGCCAGCCGGGCTTGCAGCGCGGCTCTTCGCTTCGGCGTTAGCGCCGAAAATTGGCTTAATTTGCTTTGGGAGCCAAAAGCCTGCATCGACCAAAGCAGCAGGAAAACAGACACTGTTAAAAGCTTTTTCATAAGCGTGCGGCACTCAATTCGTCGACTTCGATCAGAGATCTCTGGAAAACGCTCGGGGGATTGCTTGAAAAACATTAAGGAGGCCAGGGGACGGGGATCCACTGCCTCGGTGGAATTTATTAGGTTTTCCTTACTTTGTGGAGAGTACCGAAGTCACCGCAAGAACCGGCAAGTTCCCTTTTGCTTCCCTTGATCTATAGGAAAAACAAAACTCCGTTTTAACCGACGAAGTTGCCAGATTGGCTGTGTCGTACCTGCGTGAGGCTGACCTCTGGTGGGAACAAGCGAGCGGACAATTGACGTCACATCGCGATTACACTCCTCTTCCCTTGGGGATGGGCTGCGAAGCCCCGCGGCTCAGGAGAATCTTCACGAATTCAGAGTGGTTTCCGGCAACTGCAAGTGACAAGGGCGTGTCGCCAAAGTTGTTGGCTCTGTTGACATCGGCTCCTCGCGAAACTAGGAGGTCCGCGATAGCGGTGTTTCCCCTCAATTGCCGCGAGCATGAGCAGCGTCCATGAAAACTGATTTGAAAGGTAAGGCGTCATCCCGGCATCGGCGTGGCGCAGCGAAATGACGTCACTCTTTGCAACAAGGCGTTTAGTGTAGCAGTCGGGTCAAACCAACCGTCGCAATATCTCCATTACAGGCATTGAGCCTGGGCCTCCAACGGTTCGGCTAGCATAGGATTGTGGAATCGGGCGAGCACGGCCCTCTTTAGATAAGGCCATAGCACGCCGTTGTGCTACCATGCCCGGCAAGCCCCAAGCTCATGGAAGGCTCGTCATGACAACCGCGCTCAGGCCCCTCAGCACCGGAGAACTGCTCGACCGCACGTTCTCTCTTTATCGAACTCATTTTGTGTTGTTCGTAGCCATCTTCGCTCTACCCCATCTTGCTGTCCTGGCTTTTCAATGCGTGGCGCTAGCGTTTCAAACTCCGGGAGCTAGCCTTTCCCGGCTATTCACAACCCTCGCCTGGAGTTGGGGAGCGATACTCCTGAGCATGGTTGCTTCCGCTGCCTCTCAAGCAGCTACCGTGATCGCGGTTTCAAATGTTCACCTGGACCGGCCCGCCAGCGTCACGGATTCATTCTCGAAAATCAAGAATCAGATCGCCGGCGTAATTGGACTCTCTCTTGCGGTCGGAATTCTCGTGGGCCTGGGTTTCATTTTCCTGATCGTCCCAGGAATTCTGCTCGTCATGATGTGGTCGCTGGCCATACCCATAAAGGTTTTGGAAAACAAGGGCGTGGGAGACTCCATGACGCGGAGCAGCGAGCTAACTAAGGGAAACCGCAGCCGCATTTTCGTCATCTGGTTGTTATTCGTAGTTCTGAGCATCGGAGTGAGCCTCCTTCTGCGTTGGCCCATCGAAATCGCCGCAGGTGTCCACAGTATCTTCGCGTTGCAACGCGTTGCGGCCGAATGGCAGGTGGCATCCCTGGTGGCGACGTTCGTTTCGGAATGTCTGGTTGGCCCGCTGGCAACGATTGCGTTCTCTTTGGTTTACTACGACGAGCGGGTGCGCAAAGAAGCTTTCGATCTGCAATTGATGATGAGCACACTGGATGCGCCTGCCCTCCAGAGTGCTCCAGCGTAAGGCAAATGACAGCCAGGCGCACTTACATTCTCGCCGGGCTTCTGACCGCCAGTTTGTTTTGCCACGCGGATTCACCACGGGGCACTGAGCTTAGCTTCGCCGAATATCGCGCGCAACTGGATCAGTTGTTAGTTGCGACACAGCAACTGGATAGCTCGGGGCGTCCCGTGCCTCCAATTCTGAAGGATGTGCCGCCGAGCTGGCGAGTCCATACCGATCAACAGGATTTCGAGATCTCCGCGGAAGGTCTGCAGAGGGACGTCCGCAGGTTCGAGCAGCAAAAGACCGTGACGACCGCGAGTGCTGTCCGCTCGCGGATTCAGAGCCTGATCAACGATGTGGACGGATTCCAGTCTCCTCCGCAGGACGTTACAAGTAGCCGGGATCGACTCACTTCTCTTCTAGCTCGGCCAGAGTTTCGGGCCGTGCGTGGGCCATCCTTCTTCGACCGGCTCAAGCAGAGGCTCATCGCTGCCCTGATCCGAATGCTGGAGTTTCTTTTCCGCTCCTCCGCCATTCCTACCATCAGCAAGTTCTTTGTGTACGGACTGATCGGACTGGCGGTGTTGACGCTCGGGTTTATTGCCTACCGCCAGATCAGGTCGGCCGGCGAACAGGAAAAAGTTGTGCCCGTTGATGTCCCGGTTTCTGCCAGCAACTGGGCCCTGTGGCTGGCTCAAGCACGTGCCGCGGCCGCTCAGAGTAATTGGCGCGAGGCCATTCATCTCGCTTACTGGGCGGGCATTTCTTTCCTGGAACTGAAGGGAGCATGGCGGCCAGATCGCGCCCGCACTCCCCGCGAATACTTACGCCTGTTATCGAAGTCAAGTGAACACCGCGAGACTTTAGCGGCGCTCACGCATATGTTTGAGCTTGCGTGGTATGCGAAACAGGAGGCAGATGCGGCCTCTTTCTCGCAGATGATGCAAGCCTTGGAGAGACTGGGATGTCAGTCAAGCTGAGCCGGAAAGACCGCAATCTTCTGCTCGGCGCAGGATTCGTATTCCTCCTCCTGATCGTTGCCGCATTGCTTTTCAGCTCGGGCGAGCGAGCGCAATCTGAATATCCCAGCAGCTACTCGACGGCTTCCGGCGGCGCTAAAGCCGCATACCTGCTGCTCTCCGATACGGGATACAAAGTTCAACGCTGGGAGCGGCCCCTCAGCGACCTTCCGCAAGCCAAGGGGAAAACGCTCATCCTGGCGGAACCAGACGAAGCTCCCACTCGCGAAGAGCGTGAGCGGCTGAAAACATTTATATCCGATGGCGGCCATGTCATCGCCACAGGAATGTTTGCCGGAACGTTTCTTCCGGAGAACGATTCAGTTCCTGACTTTCTCTCAGGAATGACGTGGAAGACCGCATCCTCTCTGTCGCCCTCTCGGATTACTCGCGCTGCCCCTCAGATTGTGCTGGCTCAGCGGGCCTATTGGCAGTCTTTCTCGGCAGCCTATCCCCTTTATGGCGATGGCACTCACACCCTGGTCGTGAAATATCCATTCGGCCGTGGCGAGGTGTTGTGGTGGGCCTCGGCCACACCTCTCACCAACGCGGGATTAAAACAGCCGGGCAATCTGGAATTCTTTCTTGCCTGTCTCGGCGATCAAGAGCATGGCCAACAAGAGAACGACATTCTTTGGGACGAATATATCCATGGCTATCGTCAAACGCTGGCTGCCTCTATTGCACATTCACCGGTAAAGTGGCTCGTGCTGCAACTGGTTCTTCTGGGAGTAGCGGTGGTCGCGACGTTCTCCCGGCGCAGCGGTCCGACCAGTGTGCCAGGCAGCGAGGTTCGGCTGTCGCCCATGGAATTTGTTCAGACGCTCGGCGGGCTCTACGAGCGTGCAGGCACAGCTTCCGTTGTGGTGGACATCTGCTATCGACGATTCCGTTACTGGCTGACGCGGCGGCTCGGCGTAGCCGGAAACACTTCTACCGAGGAGTTGGCGTCTGTAATCCGCGATCGCTGGGGATTCAATGGCGACCGATCCACCGGCGATCGTTTCACAGCCGATCGTTTCACAGCCGATCAATTCATCGGGACCATGAAGCATTGTGAATCCGCCAGTTCAGATCCTTTTCTGCAAGGTCCGGTGGCGCTGCACCTGCTGCAGGAACTCGATGGCTACGCAGCTCAATTGAAACTGTTTCAGAAGATTCGGAAGGAGAAAGGTTGATGAAGGCAGTCCCAGAGTTGGTGCAGCACATTCGCAACGAGATGGGAAAAGTGGTTGTCGGGCAGGAAGCACTTCGCGACCAATGTGTGATGGCATTACTTTGCCGCGGCCATGTTTTGCTGGAAGGCGTTCCCGGCATCGCCAAAACTCTCACTGTAAAAACGCTCTCCAGAGTGATGAGGCTGAGTTTCCAGCGCGTGCAATGCACCTCCGATCTGATGCCGGCAGACATTGTCGGCACGAATATTCTGAACATGGCGACCAGCTCATTCCAGCTTCATCCGGGACCGGTGTTCACAGACTTACTGCTGGTTGATGAAGTGAATCGCATGCCTCCGCGCACGCAGGCGGCGCTGCTGGAATGCATGGAGGAGCATCAGGTAACGATCGATGGAACGGGCCACCAGCTTTCTCCATTCTTCACCGTTTTCGCCACGCAGAATCCGGTGGAGTTCGAAGGAACATACCCCCTGCCGGAGGCGCAGCTCGACAGATTCCTGTTAAAGCTTCAAGTCCCATATCCCGCGTTGCAGGATGAAGTCCGATTGCTGGCTAATGTACAGAACGGATTTGAATCCCGCGAATTGGACAAGATGGATTTACGCCCGATCGACGAGGGATTGCTGGCGCAGGCGCAACAGGAACTCAAGACTGTGACGGTGGAGGAGGCGCTGTTCGGCTACATCGTGCAGATCGCGCGGCGTACGCGGGATTGGCCCTCTTTATCGCTGGGAGCGAGCCCGCGCGCCGCAGTCAGCCTCATGGCGGTTTCGAAAGCGGCGGCGGCGATGGACGGACGCGATTACGTGATTCCCGATGACGTGAAGGCATCTTCGCGTCCCGTGCTTCGTCATCGCATCATCCTCAGGCCGGAGGCCGATCTGGAAGGCATCACGCCGGACCAAGTATTGGAAGACGTGTTGCGTGCGGTCGAGGTTCCGAAGTGAGCAGCCTGGGAAAATTGATTCCCGCCGAAGCGGAAACGGTGGCGCATTCCTACAAGCGCTTCGGCGTAGCGTTTGGCGATCGCTTCTTCATGCTGATTTCTGTCGGGCTGGTGTGGCTGGTTCCGGCTTTCGTCGATCTGCGATTCGTCTACGCCATGTTTGCCTGGGACGTCTTAGTGGTTCTGGTTTGGCTTGCCGACCTGATGCGATTGCCGCGTGCGTCGCAACTCGCAGTGAAGCGAACCTGGCATTCGCCCGTGGCGCTCTCGGTTCCGTCGAGTCTTAGTCTCACCTTGATCAATCATTCTGGCACGACTGTCTGCGCAACCATGGTTGACACCGTTCCCCTGCAGTTGAGGAATGAGCCTCCAACCCTCACGGTCATCGCCGGAGCGCGAAGCGAAGCGACGGCCACATACCGAATTTGCCCGGCGCAACGCGGAGACGCAAGACTGGACGATTGCTATGTGCGTTATCAAAGCATCATGCACATTGCGGAGAGATGGGTTCGAGCCTCCATCGGACAGACGGTGCGTGTCTATCCCAACCTGGACGATGCCAAACGGCACTCCATTTATCTGTTGCGCAGCCGGCAGATTGCCATGGAAAGACGCCGTTCGCGCGTGCGTAGAATCGGCCGCGAGTTCGAAAGTCTGCGCGAATATCAGCTGGGCGATGAATATCGCGACATCTGCTGGACCGCTGCCGCGCGCCGCGGCAAGCTGGTCACCCGCGTTTATCAGATCGAACGCAGCCAGACGGTTTGGATCGTCATCGACTCCGGACGATTAATGCGAGCTCGCGTGGGCGACTTCAGCAAGCTGGATCATGCCGTCAACTCAGCTCTCAGTCTTGCCCAGGTTGCTTTATATTCCGGCGATCGCGTGGGACTTGTAGCCTATGGCCGCTCGATTCGCCAGCAGCTTCCGGCTGCCAAAGGCAGCACCCACTTGCGGCATCTCATTGAGCAACTGGCGCTGGTACGCGAGGAGAGCTCAGAGGCTGACCATCTGCACATGGCGGGACGTCTTCTGACCGATCAAAAACCGCGTTCCCTCATTGTATGGCTCACCGATCTCGCCGAGACCGCGATGACTCCCGAAGTGATCGAAGCCGCGTCGATGATGATGCCCAGACATCTGGTTCTGTTTGTCGTCATCGGACAGCCGGACTTGGGCGCGCTGGCAACCAAGCGGCCGCAGAGCGAGACGGAAATGTACCAGGTGGCCGCCGCGCAAGAGATGGTTCACCGCCGCGAATTGCTGTTAGCCCGTTTGCGAGAGCGCGGAGCTCTCGCATTAGAGGTAACCTCCGGAGCAATTTCTCCGGTGCTTGTGAATTCGTATTTACAGATTAAGGAACGGAATCAACTTTAGATTGTCATTCCGAACAAGCGTGGTTTGCGCGTTTGGCTGGCTTCCTTATCGAACTCATCACTACCCAACTTTAGCCTGGCTCGGATCGCGTGAGACTCCGAACAAGTAAGCTCCCAGAAGCACGAACAGCGCCCCAGCCATGGAGAACTTCAACGCGACCGGCAGGCCCGTCGGCGAGACGAAGGCTTCGATCAGGCCCGCAATAATGAGGATAGGAATCGTCCCCAACAGCAGCTGCACAGCCTCCAGGCCCGCTCGCGCCAGTGAATCTCGCCGACTCAATAGTCCCGGAAACAGCAGCCCCTGAGCGATCCGCAGTCCGGCTCCTCCCGCAATAAAGATCGCCGGCAGTTCCAGCACCCCGTGCGGCGCCACAAAGCTCCACAGTTGCACGCTCATGCCCGACAACCAGCAGGCCATCCCGATCACCCCAATCAGCAAGCCGTTGAAGGCCATCATGTAAATGGTTCCCAGCCCGGCGGTAATTCCCAACGCAAAGGTGGTGAAGCCCACGCTCATGTTGTTGGTCATGATCGCGCTGGAGGCCAGCGGCTTAATGCCCACGATGGAGTGCGTCCACATCTCATGCCGGTCAATCGTCTCCACCATCTGCGGCCCCAGAAGCTTCACTTTGAAATCAGGATTCTGATAAGTCAACGCGGCGCCTACGACCCCCGCGATCAGAAAGATGAGAACGGACAACAGGCATTGCTTCACATTCCGCCGAAAAGCAGCAGGGTAGGTGTGCCAGAAAAAAGAAAATATGGCCGTACCACTCGCCCTGCGACCCGAATAGATGGTATTGTGGGCGCGAATGAGCAACTGGTTGACGTAGCGGGCAAAGTGCACGGAGCCGCGGTCTTCGCGAATGGCGGCCAGATCCGCCGCTGTCTGCCGGTACAGCAGACTGAGTTCCTGCAACTCGGAGCGGGAGAGCGACTTCAACCCGCCCTTTGCGCTTTGCTCCAGCAGCGTCTCCAGCTTGCTCCAGTACGGTTTGCGTTTTTCCAGCCAGCGGGTAGAAATCATCGTGAACTCGACGGAATGAACTCGATTGTATGAACTCGATTGACCAACTAAGAATCGATACTCCCGAGCAAATCGCTCTGGAGTTGCCCCTGGCGGGAATCGGTAGCCGGTTCCTTGCCCTGGCAATCGATACTCTAATCCAAGGTGCCTTTTATCTCATAACTGGGCTCATCCTCATATTTACCCTTGCCGTCGGATCCTCGATCCTGACTTTTCTCCCGCGACTGTTAGGACCAGCGATGGCTATCTTCATCGGGTTCGCCATTTACTGGGGCTATTTCGCCTTCTTCGAGACTATCTGGAAGGGGCAAACGCCGGGTAAGCGTTACGCCGGCATCCGCGTGATCAAGGATTCAGGCCGCCCCATCAATGCATTCGAAGCCATCGGACGAAATCTGATGCGCGCCGTGGATATTTTGCCCGGAGTCTATGGTGTGGGCGTGGTTTGCATGATGCTCAACCAGCAAAGCCGCAGGCTGGGTGATTTCGTCGCAGGCACGGTTGTCGTGCACGAAAAAGCTGCCGACGATGTCCGGCCGTCATGGAACACTTCGGATCATATTTCGTTTGACCGAGTCCCGCTGGATGGAACCGCGTCCGTTCCAGGCCTGGCACAGATCACGCCCGAGGAACTCGTCCTGATCGAAACCTACCTGCACCGCCGATGGGATCTCGACCAGTACGTTCGCTTAAACACCGCGATTCAAATCGCGGACCGGATTAAAGCTAAGACAGGAATGCAACCCCAGCCCCACCAGCACGTTGACGACTTCCTGGAAGAGGCGGCCAAGAAGATTCGAGATAGTGGCCAATTCCGCTAGCGCCTCACGTGATCTACGTCACAGCCTCAAGCCCGCCACTTTCGCTACAGTTAATGTTAAGCATGGGCGGATTCTCCATTCTCACTAACCGCAAGCGCGCTCTCGTCGCGCTGGTGCATTCCGTCGTGTTCCTCCTGATTGCGGTGCGGCAAATGGTTGCGGCCACTCCCGCTGCTGGCGTCTGGTTGCCGTCCACGGTGCGGCCGGGCACATGGATTCTCTGCGGAATCTTCGCCATCGTCTCCTCCATTCTTTTGTGGCTCCTCGTCATTTCCCGCGGTTGGATGGAAAAATTCTATTTTGCGTTCTGCACTATCAGCGCCAGCTCAGGCCTGCTGCGAACCGCCGCCGGCGATCAGGCCTTTCACTCCGGCCTCTATATAAGAGTCGTCATGCTGGTTAGCGCGGTTCTGGTTGGGGTGATGATTGTCCGCAGGCACTCGCAACTACGCCCCGAAGGGGCATCGCGATAATAGCCCAGCGCTTCAGCGCTGGGAAAAGCGTAAGAAACGAAATCAGTCCCGTAGGGACGGCTGAACCCACTCCTTAGTTCTTCCGAGCACAACGACCCCAGTGTTGTTGCAACCAGAAAATGTCGTATTAACTGCAACGAAATTCTGTCACCCCCG
>OCZU010000064.1_pt1 | contig 77450 bp, 63 predicted proteins | sample 1539001 | NCBI WGS metagenome assembly OCZU01 (sample SAMEA3539306, study PRJEB22396) | soil metagenome | biome: tundra; feature: field; material: soil | place: USA | collected 2010-05 | depth 0.15 m | reverse complement strand
ACCGATCGTATTCCGGTTGAGGTGCTGTTTGGTTTGGTATTTGCCTGGCTCGCCACTAAGTTCGTCGGCGGCGTTTACAGAAATCGCAAGGAGAGGACCGCCAGGCTCAACTTCATTTGGACTCGGAATCATCAAATACGAGGCGCTCTGGAAGGAATCACTCCGTTGGCCCACCCATCGAAAAACCAACAATCGATCAGAGTAATCCGCGAAGAAGTCGATAGGATTGAGTGGGCGCTTAAGGAGATCCTGCCGCGCTAACCTTCAGTGTCACATGCATAAAGGCTCTTTGACCGTGTGCGCATCGCGTCGATGCTGTTCAATATTAAATTCAGCACCACCTGCTGTAGTTGTACGCGATCACCGAGCACACGCGGCAGATCAGGGGTTAGGCGCGGCCCTCAATCCTTTGCAATCAAGCGTCGAATACGATGCGGTCCTGTTCGGGACTGTCCCGTGGTGAGTTTACATTTCTCGCCCGGACCCGCGCCACAGGTCGGGCAACGGCGGGCTTGTATCTGTTTGAGTATCTGTTTGAGAGTCAGCTTCTTGGCCTTCATGGTTGGTCGACTATGAAGCAATCCTCAGAAACAAAACGGTCAGTTTTGCACAGGAAGATGGGTGGTTGTTGAAATATCGCCATTACGCTCATTGACGATGCAGGGAATGAGGAAACCTTATGCCTTTCGGCGTATGCAAGATGTGTTTACAGGAAAAGAATCTCGTATCGAGCCATCTTATCCCCCGGAAAGTCTATGAATACTGCGACCGGGAAGGCCACAATCCGATTGTGCTTTCGAACGATCTTTTGATGGCAAGTGACCGGCAATGGCAGTATCCTCTTCTCTGCTTCGACTGTGAGCAGGTTCTGAATGATGGTGGTGAGGATTGGTGTGTGACCAAGCTGGCTACCTTCGAACAAACATTTCCTCTTTACGACCTCGTTACCGCGAACCCTCCTGTCGATTCGGTGAACAAAACCAATATCTTTTTCGTGCGGGATCTTCCGGCCGTAAAGGTCAAGGAACTTGTTCACTTTGGGATGGGAATGTTCTTCAAGGCGGCTGTTCATGGCTGGCAGAAAGGGATAACAGAACCCCGGATCAATCTGGAGCCGTATACGGAAAGTTTGCGTCTATGGTTGCGTGGCGAAGGGAAATTTCCTTCGGATATGTACCTCGTTGTTCAGATTGCTCCTCCTGATCGCGCTCAAATCGGCCTTTTTCCGCCCTATGAAGCGGAAGACCGGGTGTTTTATGTGTATGTGCCGGGGCTTCTCTTCATGCTGAATGTGGGCCCGGATGTTGATATGCCGATGAAGCCTCTCTGCCTGTGGAACAATCCTGATAGACCAGTCCTGAGTTCGGGTGTTCTTATCGACAAATTTACTGCTCATGCGAACGAGAGATTCCAAAATGCGAAGCAGACACAATCGTTTCTCCGCGCGATGGAGAAGGTTGCCAAGGAAAAAGGAGAAACATTCAAGAACTGAAGTCTGATCTAGAGAGTTGAAGTTCCTCGTATCACTGATCGCCTCTTGCGCTCTAGCTCCTCCACTGTTTGTGCTAGCTTTTTCCGAGTGCCTGGGTGGATGCGTTCGCCGCGAAAGAAACGATCAATAGCATGTTGCGAAGCTCCAGACTCACGCCTGAGCAACTTCTTGGAGAAGCGAGTCGCTCTGAGGATCAGAGCGGCGTCTGCGGGCCGTGTGTTCGCTGTCTTACGTGGATGATATTTGACGGGTCCTGCATTGTCGAAGATGCTGATATCTTCACCTTCTTGCGATCTCCGCTCAATCTCCTTCCCTATCGGGATGAACGGCGTGATCGCTTTAATAGGACGGCGTAAGAGAAGCCCCCGCGTATACGGATTACAGAACCCTCCGTCTGGGGAAAGAGACTTGTCCTCCGGATGGAGGAAATGTCGCCAGATAACGCTAGAAAGAGTCTGTGGCGTAAGGGTTTTTCCATGGTATTCGCTTCCCAGCTTTACTACGTCTCCGCTATGAATTTCCGTGTATTCCCTCGCCTAACCAGTCTTCTGGATGCTTGCTGGCCGGCGCAACTAGTGTGCAATCGGGCGAGGGCCGAATCAGTATCGGTGAAAGTGCGAAATTGTAAGGCTTGGCGACTTCGGGACTGCGCTTCCTCAAAGCTTTCAGGACATTCGGAGATGTGATCCGTACACGCATGACGGCGGGCAAGTCGTCAAACCATAACTGGCGTCCGAGGAGCGCATTTTCAGGGTCTTTGTCATCTTTGAAATGATCGGTCAGCAGTCGCTCCCATGCCTCAACGATCCACCGGGGATAGTTTGTGTCCTGATCTTTGCAATCGTCCGGTTTGTAGCGGCTCCGCTTGTCAGGAACGTATACGATTCCCAATCCGTGTTCGCTGGGTTTGATGATTTCTAGGCTGTTCTTCTTGCGTGTGTAAACGACGTATCGTTTTGCGGATACTGCCAGACCGTACGGTTGATGCCGGTTTCCGCTGCGATCGTAATTGCACTCCTCAATTTTGAGAATGTCGGCGACGATGTTTGGGTCGTAGGGATTCAAACTGTTGAGCTTCGCGCAAATTGCGTCTACGTGTCTCCAAGTTATCGCTCTGACAGCTGGTTTTCCGTCTTGAAGCTTGTAATGGCCACCTGGACACGGAAAGAGTCCGCCTTTTTCCGATGCGACGAAGAACATCGAGTCCGTGTCCGTGAGCAAATAAGTTCCTCCCATATCCTTGGCCATACGCTCCAAAATCGCCAACATCAGCCGACCACCAGCCGTAATCAACGCGGCTGCGGGTGGGAATTGCCATCGGCCTGGACGTTCAACAACAAAAGTTGTCTGATCGAACTTGTATTCACCAGAAAACACCTCCAGTTGTTTCGCGTTGTTCTTGCCAAATTCTTCCTTGTTCAGCTCCGCGAAAATCCCATACAGCGCGTTCGCAATGATCTTCAAAAGCAAATAGTGAGGGTGCGACTTGGGGAGGCTTTTTCGTTCTTCGATCACAATGCGAAAGAAGTCGTCTTTCGCCGGGTCGATTGTCCTGTTGCCGATGGTCGTCGCCTTCATGCCTTCTTGCAAACCATGCGGAGCGATTCTGAATGCCTCGATGATCTGCGGGGTGACCTCTCTCGCAAGCCTTGACGCGGCCAGATCGGGACCTGCGTACCAAATCGGCTCTGATGACGTGAGCGGATTCAAGCCTATGTTTGTCTCACCGGATTCGCCATAAAGGGCACGAACTGGAAGAAGGTCGCCCGATGCCTTCACAGAAGCGAAGAACGCAAGACGCGGCCACAGCGATGGGTCAAGAATTGTCTCGGCATCAACGCCATCGAGAATGTCGCGCGCCTCTTCGGTGCAGTCCTCCACCTCAACTCTTGCCGAAGTCAACACGGGCCACAGGCGGAGCAGTCCCGCTACAGACGGGTATTCAGAGGTTGTATCGCAGACTACGATTGGCACTTCCTCGTGTCGAATCCGAATTTCGCTACGACCACCGTAGTAAGCCTGCATACACTTGCCTAAGATGTGGTCTGGTAAATCAAACTTCCGCGATGGCTGCTCAACCTCCATTTTGTCTAGAAACGCTTTTGTGATGCTGGCAGCACTCATAGCCCGTTCGGGCGGAAGGTCTATCGGGAATCCGTCATATTCACGTTTCATGGCATTGAGTAGCTCAACCGTGCGCTCCGTATCGCGCCTACCGTATGCCAACTCCTTATCGGTAACGCATCCCGTCGGTTCGTGATCGATTTTCTTCTTCAGCCCAAACGAATCAAGAAATCCGGCTAGCGTCATATGCCTGTTGCGTAATGCCCAGCCTAGGACGGATAGATCAAGGAAGCGCCCGCGATAGACCGTACGGTTGTTCGGATCACCACCGCCAAAACTGATAAACGCTGAACGCGAGTCCTTCGGTTTAATTCTTAGCTTTGGCTTAAACTTGTCTGGTTTACCCTGATACCTCCAAAGGACCATGGACCATCCGCTGTTTTTGTTGCGCGCCTCGCGATACTCCAGTGCCAACCGGCTAAGGTCAAACGGCGCGTTGAAGCAAACGATGACTGCACCAGCCTGAACCGCCGTCCAGAATTCACCGTCAACAAACTCCGAGCGGGATTGCACAAGAATGTCTTTTGGGCAGCCGTCTTCTACATCAGCCCTCTGGTTCTTCGCGTATTTGTGAATCAGTTCGATTGATTGAGGAGCGAGGGCGTCCGCATACACAAGCCCTTCCTGCTGGCAAACGTAGGTGCCTTGCTTTCGCTCACAAAATCGCCAACAGAGGAAATTGAGATCCTGGCGGATATCAGTTGTGGTTTCGCAATCGAACACGAGCGCATAGTTTGCCCATTTGTCTGGCAACTTGCCCTCGCCTTCTTTGCGAGGTTTCTCATTTTTCACACGCGTATGAGAGCGGACGAAGACAGGTGTTGGCTCTGGCTGAATCTCTCTTGGGAGGTGCTTCTCTTCGGTAGGTCTAGCGAGCATCAAGTCTCAATCCGACCGCTGCGCTGCAACGAGCAGGTTGGACAATGATAACGCTTGCGCTTTGCGACGAAGAGATGCCGCTCTCGCCTGAGACGCTTTAACAATCAGACTGATTGGGGTATTTTCTTCGCGCTCCAATAGTTCTGCCTGTGAATCCTCGTCTTCGGCCATCAAAAGCAAATAACGGCGGAACTTTTCAACCTCTGATTCGACCACATCGTGCTGGCCATTCTTGGTAAGTCCTTTGATGTCCCTGCTGGCTTCCGACTTCCGATGGCAGTTGAGGCAAATAACCCTTTTGAATCTGTCATCCAGTTGGCGGGTAACCGGATGATCTTCTTCGAAACAAAACAAATCCGTTTCAGCACAATAGAAACACCGAGACGGGTACCCCAACTGCTTGCGGCGCATTTCAATGCGCCGAGCCCGCGCGATGGGGTTGGAATTTTTCATGCAGCAACGTCAGGACTCACGTAGAGGCTGTCGAGCTGGCCGACGACACCCGCTTGCGCCAACAAAGAAAGTCGCGCATAGTCGCTGATCAAATCATGGCCCCCAACTTTCTTACCGCGATACCGCTCAAGGGCGGACTTGGGCTCCAGACCCCGAAGAACCCGCCTGACCGTCGCGCGGTGTTGTCCCGCAAGCTCACGCTCACGAGAGCCACGAGCCGTTGTCGTGAGTGCGCCGTCGTTTGCCAGGATTTGCACTTGGATTGAATATCGATCACTGGCCGTAACGCGAATGCGACCACCGGGTCGATCCTGAGTGATCGTCTTCGGCACGAGCGCCCGGATAGCTTTAACGGTGGTTCCCTCGGCGCGTGCGGATGCGGAAACTGTTCTAGCCTCTCCTCGACGAACCCGATTGATCGCCGCCAGACATTTAACTTTTACTTCTTGTTGACGTAGGGTCAAAGGTCGCGCCTTGCGAGCCGATCTGGACCGCGCGGTTCTATTTCGTGTCGAATTGTTCTTTCGCTTTCTCATAGTTGTTAGCTCCTTGTGGGTGCCGTCGGGTCTGAGTCAGACTCAAGCCTTTCCGACGCATTAAACTAGAATTGCATTATGCACCCTGTTTCCGAAGTAAAGCATTTGTAAGCAATTACTTACACAGGATGTCTTTTCGTAGTTTCCGCAAATTAACGCGATTTACTCTGGAAAGTTGCGTATAATTGAGACACGGTTCTCCGGAACTGACCGCAATAATGGCGAAACGGAAAAGACCTCGGAAAACAGCAGAAAATCCACTTGACATGTTTTCGGTAAAACGCGGCCGAGGCCGTCCTGTGAAGGTCGTTCCGACGTCTGTGACGGGGCGAGCGTCCAACTACCGTAATTTACTGCCGAGGATTTGGAACGAGCTTGAGGGGCCGCTCCTTGCAGCGAAAAGACCGGAGGAAGTAGTGAAGGCCTTTGAGGCAGCACTACCGGGCAGCACTGAATTTCTGCCGCTAGCGCCGTTGATTTTGGAGGTTATAAAAGATCCACAATTCCCCAAAAGGCAAAGACCGCGAATCAAGTTCTTGGCAGAATCAATTGCTGGCGTAGGGATGGTCACTCCTCGCAGATCGCGCGACATCTGCGCTGAAGAAAGAGCAGCCTCCGAGGAGGCCCAGCAAGCCCCCTACATTCTGCGGTACGAGTACTACGTGGAATGTTCTTGCGGTTATAGAGGTCATTCAGAGAACCACGCTTGTCGCAAGTGCGGTGCGAAAATTCTGTTCCCAGTAAATCTGGGTAGCAGTATGTTCTGAAAGACAAAACGGGCCTGCCGACTGTTATCAGCAGCCGACAAGCCCTGACCACCATCGGAGGTAGGCTCCAATGACAGCTACGAAAACCGTATCCCAACTCCTCGAATCCCACAATTCCGACGTTGAATTGCTTGTGTCGCGAACAGGCGTGGTCACGCTTTTCGGCTATGGCATCCAGGTTCGCGTGGATCGCGGGCATCTGCTTATTGCGGATGGGATAGGACCGGACCGACGCCAATTCCGTCTTCCGCGTGTCGGTCACGGCCTACGACGATTAGTCGTCATCGGCTCAGACGGAATGGTTTCGCTCGCCGCGCTCCGTTGGCTGGCGGACCAAGACGCAGCTTTCGTCATGCTGGAAAGGAACGGTTCCGTTTTGGCAACGACTGGCCCGGTTCGCTCGTCGGATGCCAAGCTGCGGCGCGCTCAGGCGCTGGCTCATTCGTCGGGAACGGCGCTGCGAATCACGCGCGAACTAATCAGCCAAAAGCTCGCCGGACAGGAACGGGTTGCGCGTCACAAGCTGCTCGATTCAGCAACTGCGGACGCAATCGCTCAATTCAGAGCGGAAGTGCCCACCGGCGACAGCAGTTCGACGATCCGGCTAATCGAGTCACAAGCCGCCCGAGCGTACTGGTCAGCATGGAGCACATTGCCAGTCAACTTCCCGAAGAATGAATTAAGTCGAGTCCCCGAGCATTGGCGGAGCTTCGGAGCCCGCGTCTCCCCGCTCACGGGATCACCGAGGCTATCGGTAAACCCTCCCAATGCGATTCTGAACTATCTCTATGCGGTCCTGGAGTCCGAAGCTCGGCTGGCGGTCGCTGCACTCGGGCTCGATCCGGGCTTGGGCGTTTTGCACGTTGATTCCGGAAACCGGGACAGCCTCGCCCTTGACGTACTGGAACCTGTTAGAGCCCAGGTGGACTCTTACGTTTTAGACTGGGTCACGCGCCAGCCGCTCAAGCGGCAATGGTTCTTCGAGCAGCGAGATGGCAATTGTCGTCTCATGGGCGAGTTTGCAGTCCGCCTCTCTGAGACGGCTGCGATGTGGAGACGAGCCGTTGCACCTATTGCAGAGTGGGTAGCGCAAGCACTATGGAATTCCCATCACGAATCATCCAGAACCGTCCCGCAGCTGCCGACACGCCTCACGCAACGCCGGAGAAGTGAAGGACGAGGGAACGACTTTAAAGTGCAAACCAGTACCACACCTCGTCGAGTTAGAATCTGCGAGGTCTGTGGCGCGGAGGGCGTGAAAAACCGCTACTGCCGCTCATGTGCCGTTGAGGCATCGAGGGAAGCAATGGCGCTGGTCGCTCTGATGGGTCACGCAAAGCCTAAGAGCAAGAAGACTAAAGCCCACATTTCCAAGACCCTGAGCGATCACGCCGTGGCGAACTCGTGGTGGGACCCGTCCAGTCTGCCGAGCTGGCTAAATGAGGAATGCTACGTTCAGAACATCCAGCAACGACTCAGGACCATCAAGGTTCGGGAAATATCGGAGACCATGCACGTTTCGAAGCCGTACGCCGCGCAAGTCCGAGCGGGCCGACGCCGCCCGCATCCGAGGCATTGGCAAAGCCTTGCGCAGTTGGCAGGCGTGACGGATCGCGGTGGGTCGAAATAGTCCACAGTCAATTTCTCATCGGTCTCAATATCCCCTGAGAGCGAAAACTTCGTAGTCTTCGTTGTATCGCAGATTCGGTGTTTTCGAATCGTTCAAGGGATGGTCTCAAACTCCCCAGTCCAGCGCGAAAGCAGTGGTCAACCATCACACCCGTGATCCGCTGCAACACCGGATTGGCAACCGAACCGGATTAGAAAGTTTCCGGGCATGTAGACTTGTCGCAGGACGAGGTGCGTTGTGGACAAACGCTATCAGGTCTTCATCAGTTCGACCTACGCCGATCTTAAGGGTGAAAGAAGGGCCGTCATCGAGACGGTCATCCAATCGGACTGTATCCCAGCTGGGATGGAGCTTTTTCCAGCCGCCGACGAAGAACAACTTACATTCATCAAACGCGTCATCGACTCCGGCCTAGGGTGGCCGCGTCTTATTCGCCTCCGTGGGACGATTCCCGCCAGGACGGACCCGGAACCCGCGTTTCATCCTCAGCGACTACTTAGACACAACTGGCCCGATTAATTAGATTTTAGCGAGCGCGTAAAGATTGTTAGTAACCGAAAAGAAAGCTTACTTCCGGCCTGCGCTGTGCCATCGACGAATGTCCTGCCGTCTTAAGAGGCGGCAATTTTCAGTTTTAATGAACCTCACCTCACGTTCTTCATCCCGCGAGAGCAGGACTATGTGGATGGGAATCGTGATGTATTTCTTAAGCTTTCTAATGAGCTTGGCGCGGAAATACAAGGCGTCGCCTGGCCGTAATGTCGTTGCGTACACGACCAGGATGTCGATGTCACGAGGATTTTCAGAATACAGTGCGGAACCGAAGATAAACAATCGGGTGAGGGGGTTACTTGTACCGAGATTTCTGCGCTCCCGAGTCGTCTCTTTTTTCATACTTCCAGATATGCTTGAAATTCAAAGCACCCATGAACTCAGCGAACATAAATAAGCCAACCCGATTTTCGGCAGCATACCGCTTGGCGTCGCCGGTATATCCATTCCAGTTGGACATTGTCACGATGCAATTCAAATCGCTACATTTTGACTGTATACCAATAACATCAGCATAGCCAACGGTGTAAAGATTAGTAATGTAGACGATAACCTCAGTCAAATCGCCGGTCCGATCTAGTCTATAAGTCTGATCAGTGATCGCTTCAAGTTCCGACACTTTATCGTGGTTCGCAACCGCCTCGCGAAAAAACTTTCTTTGCGTATAGGTTGGCTTATCGTCTTGTGAGTCGGGCATTATCTCTCCTTGCGCGCAACCATCTTTCCAAACGCAACAGGAAACATCGGCGCCGAATCCTGCCTGTCTTCTGCGTTAGCAGCAAATGCAATCGCGTGTGCTTCAAACCGACCAAACGCCCTAAGTTCGCCTGCAGTTAACAATTTGCTGTATCGCCTGAAAGCCGCAACAATCAGGGAATTGTTCGGGATTATTTCTTCGGTCTTCTTTGCCTCCCAAAGTTTCTGCAGATTACTAAATGGCCTCGCCTGTGCTGATTCAGATTGCGGGCCAAAGTGTGTATGAATGAACTTGTTTTGGCGTAACAGGGAGTGTGCGTACTCGAACAGTTTACCCGTGTTGCTAAAAACTGGGATATCGATAGCTTTATCGACCCGATCTTCCAGTGTACTCTTCCACGCTTTCAGCGACTCCGCAGGAAAATCGTCTGGTGCCTTGTCTACTATCGTGTGGTGATGGGGACACAATAAAACCAAATTGCTATAGGTATCTACGTTGTCTTGATTTGTACCAGCTCGTCGTGGTCCTTTCTTGCCATGCGCTAACACGTGTGCCATCTCCCCAATCAAAATAGTGCCTGTTTTCGCAAAAGAGTCGACACATCTGTTTTGGCAACTAGGATAGGCGCAACGTCCTGCGGATTTTGCCCATAGCAGATGACTGTCTCTAGCAGCTATCGCACGGGAGCTCACGCGAAAAATACACCTTGTCGGCAATGGGAACTCCAGCCTGGATTCTAGCGCAACTCATCGCAGCGAAGCGCGCGGGCGGGCGGGGGCGGGCCAAAGTCAAAACCGGGGGTCCGGGGTGGGGGGGTAGCCGAATTTTTCCCGAAAGGTACTACCCCAAGTCCCTCTTGACAGCTTGATCTTGGCGGACTATCGTAGGCGAATAAAAGGCGAATACGTTATGTCTTCCCTGCCCTTACTCCCTCTCCCCGGAAAGCCCAGGCTCATCGGCATCGCCCGTCTAGCCGCGGAGGGCGAGTCCCTCCGCGAAGGTCACAACGTCGAGTATTTCACCCTGCCGGCCAAGTCGCTGTTGAACCGCTGTGTCAGCAACCGCGCCATGCCCTTCACCTGGACTATCAATCCGTACCGGGGTTGCGAATTCGGATGCCGATACTGCTATGCCCGCTACACCCACGAGTTCATGGAAATGCGCGATGGCATGGAGTTCGAGCAGAAGATTTACGTCAAGCAGCATGCCGCCGGCTTGCTCCGCCACGAACTCCGTCGCGTCAAGCCCAAGGAAGCCATCGCGCTCGGCACCGCCACCGATCCCTACCAGCCTGCCGACGCCGCTACGAAGTCACCCGCGGAATTCTGGAAGAGTTCGCCCGCCATCGCGGCTACGAGCTCGGCATCGTCACCAAATCGAATCTCATCGTCCGCGACCTCGAACTGCTGAAAGAAGTAGCGAAGGCGAATCGCCTTTCCGTCCACGTCACGGTCACGACTCTCAATGCCGAACTTGCGCGGATTCTCGAGCCCCGCGCACCACGCCCCGATCTGCGCCTCGACGCCGTGCGCGCCTTGAGCCAGGCGGGATTGCGCGCAGGCCTCAGTTGTTCTCCCGTAGTTCCGGGAATCACCGACTCGCCCAAGGATCTGGAAGGCTTAATCCGAGCGGCAGCCGAAGCCGGCGCGGATTACGTTTTCGCCAACCCACTTTTTCTGAAGCCGTGCTCGGCGGCCGTCTTCCTTCCCTTTCTCGAGCAAAACTTCCCGCATCTCGTCGAGAACTACCGCCGGCGCTATCAGGACCGCGCCTTCCTTCCGCCCGCCTACGCCAAGCGCCTGTCGCACCTGATCGCGCAGCTCCGCGAGAAATACAAGATCACTCGCGCCCGTCGCCCCGCGTATGCGACGAAGTGGCCGGTGCAGGCTTTCGGCGAGCAGCTCAGTCTGTTCTGAAAAGGCAGATTTCGTAATTTGGTAATTCAGCAATTGTGTAATTCTTGATGCGGAACAGATTTATCAATTGTCCAATTACAAAATTACTCAATTACAAATTACCCAATTACTGAATCCTCTATAATCGCTGCTGACCCACATGGCCACCGCTTCCCCACCTGCCGGACAGCCCGCCGCAGAGCGAGTCCCCTTCGGAGTGCGGCTGCACCGATTCTGGCGGCGCGTCACCGAAGGTCTCGAGGTCAGCCAACTCTGGTCGCAGTTCGAGTCCGAGGCCCGCACCAGCTATCGACTGTACTCCCGCGACGTCGAGGCGAAAACGCCCGAAGGCCTGACCCGGCGCGGCCGACGCCTGCATGTCATCAAGGAATTCTTCTGGGCAGTCTTCGAGAAGCTCTCGCCCGCGCGCCGCGTCTTGCTGCTCCTTGCCCTGATTCTTCTGGTCATCCCGCACGGCGGATTCGAATATAGCGGCGAGGGCGGCAAGGTCTATGCCGTCGAATTCGATCTTCACTTCTGGGCGGCCCTTCTGCTTCTGCTGCTGCTGATGCTCGAAATCGCCGATCGCGTGGTCATGAAGCGCGATCTCCAGATCGCGCGCGAGATCCAGACTTGGCTTTTGCCCGGCGCCCCTCCTCAGATTCCGGGTTTGGTCGTCGCCTATGCCACGCGCCCCGCCAACACCGTTGCCGGCGACTACTATGACGTCTTCCCGCGCCCCGGCCGAACCAACGATGAGAACCGCGTGGTCCTCGCCGTGGCCGATGTCGCCGGCAAGAGCATCCCTGCCGCCATGCTCATGGCCACGTTTCAGGCCAGTCTCAAAACGCTTTCCACCGCGCAGGTCGCCCTGCCCGAGCTCACCTCCAACATGAACCGCTACGCCTGCACCAACAGCCAAGGCGGATTGCGTTTCACCACCGCCTTCCTCGCGGAATACGATCCCGTCCGCCGCACGCTTGACTACATCAACGCCGGCCACAACAATCCCATCTTGCGCCGCGCCAGCGGACAGATCGAGCGTCTGGACGTTGGCGGCCTTCCCTTCGGCATTCAGCCCGAAGTGAAATACGATTCCGCCACCGTCACGTTAGCGCCGGGCGACTGGCTCATCATCTTTACCGATGGATTAGTGGAGGCCGAGAACGCGCGCCAGGAAGAGTACGGTGAACCGCGCTTGCTGACTGCGATTGAAGCGGGAAAGACCCTCGAGCCCAGCGAAATGCTCAAGCGTCTCATGGCCGAACTCGATCTCTTCGTCGGCAACACCCCCCAGCACGACGACGTGACCTGCATGCTGCTGAAAACCGAGAGCCTCTAGAGCCTGTCGGCTGTGTTGACTTCCTTGTAGCGCCGGCATCTTGCCGATTGTCGCGAGGGCATCTCGCCTTCGAAAGGAGCCAAGAGGCCCCCACGACCGCCGCCGCGACGACGGCGATACGTTTGCCGGTACAACCGCACCGCGCGTAAGTCATTGAGACTTGGTGTAAGTGATTGAGAGTTCGTGGAACGGCCCTGGAAGGCTCAAGGACGAGCCATTTTGTCGAGGATGGGTTTCCCCTCGTCCGCGGCAGCGATCGTCGCTGCCAGAGCCGTTTCCGGCTCAGGAAAGGGCATTCCAGGGAACCTTCGGGACGCCGAAACCAACTTCAAGGAACCTTTCCTTTTATACGTACAATACAGTACGTCTATAATGTACTTATATCGTTGTACTTTAGGGTTCCATCGCTGCCGCGCACGAACACCCTAAGGTTCCGCCAGTCCGTTGGGTTTGTGAAATGTTGGCCCGAATGCGCCACCTGGCTCCTATGACCAAACCAACTGGCGGGTTCGCAATCGTAGTTTCTTCTTCCGCAGCGAATACCGTCACGTGTGTATAAAGCTGCGTGGGCGGTGTTCAGGCCTGCGATCCGGGGCCTCGACCTGAAATGCCTCTTTGACAATACCCGTTACTGCTCGCCGACTAAGCCGGAACATTCTACGCGGTCCGGTTGCGGTGCGCGGTTGACGTACGCCTTTAGGCTTTCCCAGAATGGGAGGGGATCTCCGCTTTGCAAGCGCTGGCTGCTTCAGCGTTCTACAATGCAAGAGGCATCGACTGACACGAATTGTCAGTCTGGACAGCGCATTTTGGCGGCACCCGGGATCGAACTGCACGAGCAAAGGCACTGAAGTTTGCTCTTTCGCTGAAAACAAAGCGCTTCCCAAAGTGCCGCGGGCAACCAAAGTAACTAGCGACTTTGGCTAGGCAAGTGCAATTATCGTGACGACTGCGTCATTCGTGACCAGAATTAAATTCGAACGAAGAAAACGAGGGAAAATCGAGATGCGTAAACAAAAGGGTTTCTCACTGATCGAGCTGCTGATCGTGGTGGCCATCATCCTGATCATTGCAGCAATCGCCATTCCGAACTTGATGCGCGCCCGCATGTCGGCCAATGAAGCGTCCGCCGTGGGTTCGACTCGTAGCATCAATACCGCCGAAATCTCCTACAACGCCGCTTATTCAAACCTCGGCTTTGCCACCACGCTGGCCTTCTTGGGTGGCCCGGCCGGTGCTGCCTGCGTGCCGTCCACCAGCAGCGGGTGCTTCATCGATAGCTCGCTATCGACTGGAGTCAAGAGCGGCTACCAGTTTACACTTGCGATCGGTAGCAGCCCCGCCGTCGGTGGCGTAACGCCGTCTTACAGCATCCTGGCTGCCCCGGTGACCCCGAATCAGACCGGAACTCGCTACTTCTGCTCCTTTGAAGATGCGGTTGTCCGTTCTTCGACGGGCGCACTTACCAACCCCTGTATCGCGACGACTCCGGCGCTTCAGTAGTGATAACTCAGTTTGGCGAAGTACCTGGGGGAGGGTACAAGCCAGGGAGCAGCGAACGCAAGTTCGCTGCTCTTTTTATTGTTTTCTGAGCTTTTTCTTCTTGCAGTCTGGTTGCACTGCCAGTCTACGGACTTGAATGACAAAAACTGTCATTGCAGAGCGAAGTTTCAGGACCAAACCGAGGACTTGCTGCGTGTTCTGTCACGGCAATACCTGAAAACAGGCAGGTTAAAGGTGCCTTAGAATCGGCCTGAAACGTGCTTCAGAAGAATTGCCGTCTTAGACGGATGTGAGCATTCATAGCCGCCCCTACGGGGAACACATACAACCGGCGAGAGGATGAACTAAAAATGCGGAAACAAAAAGGTTTCTCACTCATCGAACTACTGATCGTGGTGGCCATCATCCTGATTATTGCGGCGATCGCCATTCCAAACTTGATGCGCGCCCGTATGTCAGCCAATGAGGCGTCCGCCGTGGGCTCTGTTCGTAGCATTAATACGGCCGAAATCTCCTACAACGCCACTTATTCAAACCTCGGCTTTGCCACCACGCTGGCCTTTTTGGGTGGCCCGGCCGGTGCTGCCTGCGTGCCGTCCACCAGCAGCGGGTGCTTCATCGATAGCTCGCTATCGACTGGAACGAAGAGCGGGTACACCTTTACACTGGCGATTGGTAGCAGCCCCGCCGTAGGCGGTATCGTACCGTCCTACAGCATTTTGGCTAGACCGGTGACCCCAAATCAGACCGGAACTCGCTACTTCTGCTCCTTTGAAGATGCCGTTGTCCGCTCTTCGACGGGCGCGCTTGTCAACCCCTGTGTCGCGACAACGCCGGCGCTTCAGTAGCGATAAATCAAGTTTGGCGAAGTACCTGGGGGAGGGTACGAGCCAGGGAGCAGCGAACGCAAGTTCGCTGCTCTTTGTTGTTTTCTAAGGCTTTCTCTTCTTGCAGTCTTGTCACTGCCAATCTGCGGAATGAGTGACAAAAACTGTCATTGCAGGGCAAGGTTTTCAAGGTGAAGGCGGCGGCCTTCCGCGTGTATGGTCACAGAAATACGGTGAAAGCAGGCACTTTAAAGGTGCCCGAGAAAACTGAAATTGGCCCGAAACGTGCTTCTAAAGTAATTGCGGACTCAGGCGGATGCCAGAATTCACAGCCGCCCCTACGGGGAAACTTGGCAACCGGCGAGAGGATCAACTCCAATGCAGAGACAGAAGGGTTTCTCACTTATCGAACTGCTGATCGTGGTGGCTATTATCCTGATCATCGCAGCGATTGCCGTCCCTGCCCTGATGCGCGCTCGTTTGTCGGCCAACGAGTCGTCTGCTGTGGGGTCCGTCCGCAGCATCAACACCGCCGAAGTCTCCTACAACGCCGCATATTCGAACCTCGGCTTTGCCACCACGCTGTCCTATTTGGGTGGCCCGGCCGGTGCTACCTGCGTGCCGTCCACCAGCAGCGGGTGCTTCATCGATAGCTCGCTATCGAGCGGAACCAAGAGCGGCTACACTTTTGCGCTGCAAATCGGCAGCAGCCCCGCCGTCGGTGGCGTAACGCCGTCTTACAGCATCGTCGCAACGCCCCAGCAGCTCGGTATCAGTGGAATGCGGTACTTCTGCTCCTTTGAAGATGCAGTTGTGCGCTCTTCAAGCGGTGTCATCGCGCCCCCCTGCGCTGCGACAGTTACGGCTCAGTAATCGTGCCCCGTTGCCGAGGTAGCCGGACAAACTGAGGCGCGTGGGAAAGACACTCTTCGCGGTCTGCCGTAAACGCTTTAGATTTTGGTTTGGGCGCAGCGCTTCAGTGCTGCCGTGAGGGCTCGCCGGCAGACGAGTCAGCTACTCCTTCAAGAGAATCCGAAAAGTAGTTACGAAGGTACTTCGAACTTCCTACGCCGTCATCCACCCATGGCGTGGCCTCAGTATAATTTCCCTTGTATGGCGACAATTTCAGAAGCGTCACCGACAGCGTTACTGGCGCCGACCATTGAGTCGAGCCCAGCAGCACGGGGCTTATTCTCGTCTTCGCGAAAACGTAACGTAGTCCTCTCTCTGCTGCTGGTTCTAGCCACGCTCGCTCTTTACAATGGCATTGTTCACAATGCATTTATCAACGTCGATGACAACGGGTACGTGACTGAGAACGAGCACGTTCATGCGGGTCTGACTCCGGCTACGTTGCGATGGGCGTTAACCACTTTCGCATGTGAGAACTGGCATCCGCTGACATGGGTTTCCCACGCTCTGGACTGGCAGTTATTCGGAAAGAATGCCGCCGGACACCACTACATGAGCGTTCTGCTGCATGCCTTGAACGCGGTGCTGTTGTTCTTGCTGCTTCAAAGCGCGACTGGCTTCACGTGGCGCAGCCTGGTTGTGGCCGCGCTTTTTGCAGTGCACCCGGTGAATGTGGAATCCGTGGCCTGGGCCGCCGAACGCAAAAACGTCCTGAGCATGATGTTCTTCCTGCTCGCCATGCTGGCTTACGGATGGTATGCCCAACGCCCTTCGGTTCGACGTTATGCCTCGGTAGCGGTCCTGTTCGCATTTGCGTTAATGGCAAAACCTCAGGTCATTACCTTTCCCTTCGTTCTCATGCTTTGGGATATTTGGCCCCTGCGGCGCTTTCGCTCCGCCGCGAACTCTGAAGATCCATCCCGTTTTGCCCCGGCATCGATGCGATGGCTGATAGTGGAAAAAATACCGCTGCTTTTGCTCTCTGCAGGTGACGCCCTGCTCACCATGCGTGCGCAACACAATGCGGTGCGCGGTGCCATGACGGGGTACTCGCTTCCCGTGAGGCTGGGAAACGTGGTCGTTTCCTATACCCGCTACGTCGGTCACGCTTTCTGGCCGCTCCATCTTTCTCCTGCATATCCCCACCCGGGTGGGGCAATTCCCTTGTGGCAGGTGGTTGCATCGTGTGCGTTCTTATTGTCTACGACAGCTTTGGTACTCGCATCGCGAAAGGGCTACCTGCTGGTGGGTTGGCTGTGGTTTCTTGGCATTTTGGTCCCCATGATCGGAATCGTGCAGGTGGGCGATCAAGCCATGGCCGACCGCTATGCCTACATCCCGTTCATCGGCCTGTTTTGGATGGCCACCTGGACTATCGCGGAGGCGGGCCGGGAGTGGCAGCTTTCTTCCCGCTGGCTCTCCGTGCCCTTTTGTCTGGCGGTCGCAGGTGCCGCCATTCTTACCCCTCGACAGGTTGGTTACTGGCAGAATAGTGAGACCCTGTGGAGGTATGCGCTAAGTGTCACTGATCGCAACTTTATCGCGCACTCCTACTTGGCCGCGGTGCTAACCAAGGAGGAAAGGCACGAAGAGGCTATCGTGGAATATGCCCAAGCGGAGGAAATCCATCAATACCCGCTAACTGAGGTTGTGTACTTCGCCGATTATGAACTGCGCCATGAGCACGTTTCCGGTGCCATCGCAGACGCGCGCCGTGTCCTTCAAGGCACAAACAACCGCATCGCGCGCGAAATGGCATACCGAGATCTGGGAATCGCGAATACCAGGCTTGGCAAAGCGTCGGAGGCAAGAGAAAACTATAATCAGGCGTTGCAACTCGATCCCAATGATCCTTACGCTTTGATGGGCATGGGACTGCTGGCCTATCGCGATACCGACTTCCCAACCGCAGCGGATTTCTTTTCCCGAGCCGTTAAGGATGATCCCATTGATTTTCACTATCTGCTGTTGGCCACGGCCTTGCAAAAATGCGATCGCCAAGCCGAGGCAAGCGCTGCCTATGCGCAAGCCCGGCGCATCTCATCGGACTGGACACTAGCGCAAAAAAAAGCTGACTGGTTTCTCTCGAACTAGGTGGCGCCAGCCCAGTGACCTCCGTAACCGGACCATCAGCCTCACGCCTACGCCCTTGCATATAATGTTATTCGGAAGTGCTTCGGTAAACACTCACTAACACACCACACTTTGACAATGGCTGCGATCGAAATCCTTGGGCTTGAAAAGACCTACATGGTGGGGTTCTGGCGCAAGCATCCGAAACGCGCCTTGCAACCGCTGCATCTCACCGTCGAAGAGGGAGAGATCTTTGGCTTCCTCGGCCCCAACGGCGCGGGTAAAACCACGACTTTGAAAATGCTGATGGGTCTGGTATTCCCGACAGCCGGGACAGCTCGCATCCTGGGTCATGAATGGATCGATCCTGAGGTCAAAGCACAGATCGGCTTTCTTCCGGAGCAGCCCTACTTCTACGACTACCTGACTGCCCATGAATTGCTCGATTACTACGGACAGCTTTCCGGTGTTCCGGGTAGGGACCGCAAGCACCGAATCGAAGAAGTGCTGCAGCGTGTGGGGCTCACCGATGTGAAGGGCGTGCAGTTGCGCAAGTTTTCCAAAGGCATGCTGCAGCGCGCCGGGATCGCGCAAGCGATCTTGCACAACCCCAAACTGGTCTTCTTCGACGAACCCATGTCGGGCCTGGATCCGCTCGGACGTCGCGACGTTCGCGACCTGATGGAGCAACTCAAGCAGGAAGGCAAAACAGTATTTTTCTCAACCCACATCCTCTCTGACGCCGAAGCACTCTGCGATCGCGTCGCCATCCTTCACCAAGGGGAATTGCGCGGCGTGGGTGCGGTGGAAGATTTGACCTCGACCGTTCAGGGCAAGGTGGAAGTGGTGTGGCATGGCACCCAAGTCCCGGCTTCGATGAAAGCGCTAGGCACCGAATGCCACGTCACCGGAGACACCGTACGCGCCATCCTTCCGGAGAACCAGCAGGACGCCGCCATTGACGCGCTTCGGCGCGAGCGCATTCGCTTGATTGCCATCACCCCGCTGCGCACCTCGCTCGAAGCCTACTTCGTGGAGAAGTTGCAGCGCTCCCAAACTACCGCGGGGAAGACGTCATGAGCGCACGCATCCTTCACATTGCCGCCAACACTTTCCGCGAAGCGGTTCGCGATCGCGTCCTCTATAACCTGATCGCCTTCGCCCTGCTGCTTTCGGGCGTCGCCATTTTCATTGGCCAGATTTCCATCAACATTGAGCGCCTGGTTGTCATAAACCTTGGACTTACGGCAATCTCTCTTTTCGGCATCGTCATCGCCATCTTCATCGGGATCGGCCTGGTCTCGAAAGAAATCGAGAAGCGCACACTCTACACCGTGCTTTCGCGCCCCGTCCGCCGCTGGGAGTTCATTGTCGGCAAGTTTTTGGGCCTGGCCGGAACGCTGATCGTAAACACGTTCTTCATGGCCATCGGAGTCTTCGGCGCCCTGCTCTACGTGGCTCATAGATTCTCGGCGCCCGACGCGCTGATCCTGGTAGCGCTCTATTTCATCATCCTCGAATTTCTGATCATCTGTTCGATTGCGTTGTTGTTCTCGTCGTTCTCATCGCCGCTGCTTTCCGCCGTCTTTGCGTTCTCACTTTTCGTCATTGGCAGCTTCGCTGACGACCTAAGGGGGTTCGCCTCATTGGCTCACGGGATCAGCCGCTGGCTCGTCATGGCCGCGGCCTACCTGGTACCTAATTTCTCGGCGCTCAATGTGATTAACGCGGCCGCCCATCAACAACCAATAGGTACGCCGCTCATTTTGCAGAACACGCTCTACGCCTTGTTCTATACCGCGATGGCCCTTAGCGGCGCAGTCTTGATCTTCGAACGCAGGAATCTAAAATGATGCTGCGGATCGTAAGCAGAAATTCGGGCTGGAGTCCTCGAAAATGAGCACCCGGGGGCGCACTAGCGTGACCGCGGCCGCATGCCTGGCCGTCTCGATGGTCGCCTGCATTCTTCTGCTGCGTCACACCGACCAACTCCGTCCGCACGCGACCGTTGATGACGCCCTCTACATCGACTCCCCGAAAATAGTGAAGCGTGCCAGCCTGGGTTTCGACGGCCTGATGGCCTGCATTTATTGGACGCGCACCGTTCAGTACTTCGGGGAACGCCACCTTAACCGCGCGCGCAGCTTCAACGAATTAGCTCCGCTGCTGGAGATCACCACCGTCCTTGATCCGCAGCTGTTTCCCGCATACCAGTTCGGCGCCAGTTTTCTCGCGCCCAATCCGCCGGACGGAGCCGGTGAACCCAACCGCGCCATTCAACTGATGGAGTATGGGATCCAGCACAATCCCGACAACTGGCGGCTCTACTACAACCTCGGATTCGTTTACTACACAGAACTTCGGGACTATAAGAAGGCTACCGAGGTCTTTACGCAGGGATCGAAGGTTCCGGGCGCACATCCCATCATGAAAATACTAGCCGGTCAGACGGCCGAGCATGCCGGCGAATTCTCTACCGCGCGTATGCTGTGGAGCGCCACCTACGATTCCAGCAACGATTCCGACATTCGCCAGAATGCTCTCGAACATCTGCGCGCGATTCGGGTGGACGAAGACGTCACCAACTTGCAATCCGCCGTCACCAGGTTCGGCGAGCGCACTGGGCGTCTCCCTGCCAGCATGTCGGAACTCGCCGCCGCCGAACATCTGCCCGGCATCCCCGTCGATCCGGACGGCCATCCCTACAAGCTCACTCCTAAAGGCCGCGTCCTGGTCGAGAATCCGGACGATTTCAACTTCCTCACCCAGGGCCTGCCTCCCGGATACAAACCTCCCGCGTTGCCCATATACCACACTCATAGCTAGCAGTCCGGGGGGTGGCTTTGACCACGACGACGCGGTACCCCGTATCATGTCTAAAACGCTTCTCATTTTTTTCTCATGGATTCGCCTCCGGAAATCAGCGTGCTGCAAACCGCGTGGCGATGGTGGACTTACGCCGCCTCGTACGAGGGATACTGGGCCGCGACCCGTCGCCTTCTAGGGGTTCTGTGGGAGTACGTGCACGATTCCACTCCAGAGCGTCTGCGCCAACGTTATGGCGATGCCGACTACGACTGGGATTATCGCGTAAACACGACCAGCGGCGCTGTGGGATGGCGCGATCGACTGCTGGGCATGTTTCATTCCGCGTACCAGCCGACTGAGCCGGCAGCGTTTCACGATATGCTGGACGTCCTCCAGCAGTCGCCCAGCCCCGACCAGACAGTTCTCAACTTTCGCGAGTTCACCTTCGTCGACCTTGGCTCCGGCAAGGGACGCACGCTCCTGATGGTGTCAGACTATCCTTTCCGCCGCATCGTAGGCGTGGAGCTTCTCCCTTCTCTGCACCAAATCGCGCAGCAGAACCTGCGTCAGTACAAGAACGAATCGCAGAAATGTTTCGCGATTGAATCGATCTGCGCCGATGCCACCGCCTTCTCTTTTCCCGATCAACCACTCGTGATTTATCTCTTCAATCCCTTCCCGGAGTCGGGAATGCGCCAGGTGTTTGCGAACCTGGAACAATCTCTGCGCATTCATCCCAGACCGGTGTACGTGCTCTATCACAATCCGCTGCTGGAGCACGTGCTGAGCGAGCGAGCGCTGCTAAGAAAGATCGCCGGAACGCACCAGTACTCAATGTTCAGCAATCGAAATGGTTAGGCCCATTGCCCGCGCCCTGGGCAAGGTCCAGAGGTGATGGGAACCCGGGCCTCCATCCCCCGCATAACCCACAGGCCGGAACCGAGAGCGGTTCATTGTGGATTTCAAAACCCCCGAGGAAATGACAAGTTCTGTGGCACGGCTTACAATCGCCGTAGGAGCCCTCCCGTAGGAGCTTGCCCCGTGTTTCCCTCCCGAGAGCGCGTGAGGGTGCTGACATAGTTGGGCGAGTACCCGGTGAAAAATTATCGAGATGCGAGTCCGTTTACTTCGCCTTGCTATCGTGCTGTCTGTGACGGCGACTCTTCTGTCGGCTGCCGGCTTTGCGGTTGACGTCAAGACGCTGGCGGCGGCGGTGGATGCCCATTACAACCATCTGCGCTCGCTCCAGGCGGAATTTACCGAGGTATATCGCGGCTCGGGGATGGAACGGACCGAGTCTGGGACGCTGTGGCTGAAAAAACCCGGCAAGATGCGTTGGGAGTACCGTTCTCCCAGAGACAAGCTGTTTGTCAGCGATGGGAAAGACGCGTGGTTTTACGTCCCGGACGACCGGCAGGCGCGTAAGACTTCGGCAAAGAAGCTGGAGGACGTACGCTCTCCGCTGGCATTCTTGCTGGGTAAAACCAAGCTGGAGAAAGAGTTGAAAGGATTATCTCTAGCTCCAGATGTAGGGCCGCTGCAGTCGGGGAACGTGGTTCTGCGCGGCGTGCCGCAGGCCCTGGCGGATCGCGTGAGCGAGATTCTGCTGGAGATTACGCCAGACCACCAGATTGCGCGGATCGTCATCCAGGAAGTGGATGGGGCGGTCACAGAATACCGCTTTGGCGAGATGAAGGAGGACGTGGCGATCGGGGATATACGATTCCAGTTCAAGCCTCCGGTGGGAACGGAAACGGTGGAAGGAGGACTGGGGCCTTAGGGTCCGGCAGGAAATGCCTCGCTACGCGAGCTTGGTTACTTGCGTACTGGCAGGGGCGGTTTTGAGCGTGGTCGGCGGCTTAGAATGGTAACGGGAATGTTAGACTGAGCGGTAGGGAGTTCGTCCGAAAAAATAGCGGAAAAGTCGGCAAATGGCGGAATTTGTAGTAAAAATCGCGGACGATCGCGGACGGGTCCAGCAGCACGTCGAGCATGGATACTCGGAAGCCGAAGTGCGCGACCGCTTCTCGCAGCAGGGGTATCTCGTCTACTGGGTCAAACCCCAGGGAGTGTTTACATCTGGAGTTTCGCTGCGGCGCCGGCGGAAGCTGAAGCAGGACACGTTTCTGGTGTTCAACCAGCAGTTCCTCACGCTGATCCGGGCCGGGCTGCCCATCCTGAACTCGCTCGAACTGCTGATCAAGCGGCAGAAGGACGGGCAACTGCGGCAGATTCTGGAGAACGTGCGGGAACGCGTCAAGGGCGGAGAGTTGCTGTCCGAGGCCTTCGCGGCCCAGGGGATCGTTCCCAAAATCTACACCACAACGTTAATGGCGGGAGAGAAGAGCGGCAACATCGACGAGGTGCTGACGCGCTACATCAGCTTCCAACGGCTGGCGATGACGTTCCGCAAGAAGCTGTTCGTGTCGCTGATTTATCCCACGCTGCTGGTCACCGTGGTGATGATCATGGTGACGTTCCTGTTTACGTACGTTGTGCCCAAGTTTGCGGACCTGTTCAACAGTTTGGATGCGAAGCTTCCGGCGATCACGGTGTTCATGCTTGCGGTCGGGCAGAACGCGCAGAAATATGCTCCGTTTGTGTTTGTCGGGCTGGTGGTCCTCGGATTTGTGCTGTGGCGATGGAAGGATACCGATCGCGGGGCGGATCGCATTGACCGGATAGTGTTGAGCTTGCCGCTGCTGGGTGATATCCGGTTGAAACACCAGGTAGCGAGTTTTTCGCGGATGCTTTCCACGCTGCTGCAGGGCGGGCTGCCGCTGGTGCCCGCGATGGAAACGGCGGGCTCATCCATGAGCAGTCGGCGCATCTTAAAGGGTGTGATGCGGGCCGGCACTCGAGTGCGCGAGGGACAGGGACTCGCTCCCAGCCTGGAGGAGCAGGAGATTTTTCCGGAACTGGCGGTGGAAATGATTGAAGTGGGCGAATCTACCGGGGCACTGCCGGCCATGCTGAATTCGGTGGCGGAATTTTACGAGGAAGATGTACAAACGGCGCTGGGCGCGTCGATGGCTCTGATTGAACCTGTCATCCTGATCATCATGGCGATTTTCGTGGGCGGAGTGCTGATCTCGCTGTATTTGCCGATCTTCACTCTGGGCGTGCACTAAGGGCGGGGAAAAGCAGATTCCTCCCTTCGGTCGGAATGACAAGGTTTTCGCGATGCGGGCGCAGGTAACGAATGGCAACAGCCGATAAAAAATCGTTGTTCGTGAATGGCGGCAATGGCGGGCCAATCAGCCCCACCGGCAATCCCGTTACCGACCTGGAGCGCGCGCAGGACGTGGCGCGACGCTACCGCTGCGAATTCGTAGATCTAAGCGGTTTCGAACTGCATCACGAACTGTTCAAGAAGATTCCAGTCGAGTTGATGTTCCGCTACAACTTTGTGCCGCTCGAAGAAACCGCGGACGGGAAGCTCGCCATCGCCATCGCCGATCCCAGCCAGTTGATGATGATCGACGAGATCAGCCTGTTACTGAAGCAGCGCATTATCACCAAGGTTTCGACGCTGAAGCAGATCTCGGACATTCTCAAGAAGACCGAGCAGTCGCAGCGCGTGCTCGAGGAAGCCAGCGAAGGCTTCCAGATTATTCGCGAAGACGAGAACACTGGCGCCGAAGAGACGCTGAGCATCGACAAGCTGACGGCGACGGGCGACACCAGCCCAATTATCCGGCTGGTCGATACCACCATTTTCACCGCGCTGCAGCGGCGCGCTTCCGATATTCACATTGAGACCCGCGACGACTCCGTGGTCATCAAGTTCCGCATTGACGGCGTGCTCACGCAGGCCATGCCGCCCATTGGCAAAGAGCACCACTCCACCGTGATTTCGCGTATCAAGGTCATGAGCGAGCTCGATATTTCCGAGCGGCGCGTGCCCCAGGACGGGCGCTTCCGCGTGAAATATAACGGGCGCGCCATCGACTTCCGGGTTTCGATCATGCCGTCGATTCACGGCGAAGACGCGGTGTTGCGCGTGCTCGATAAAGAGTCGATGAGCGAGAAGTTCCGCACTCTAACTCTCGACGTAGTCGGGTTCGACGAAGAAGACCTGCGCAAGTTCCGGCGTTACATCAAAGAGCCGTACGGCATGGTGCTGGTCACGGGGCCTACCGGCAGCGGCAAGACGACTACGCTTTACGCGGCCGTCAACGAGATCAAGACCGACGAAGACAAGATCATCACCATTGAAGATCCGGTGGAATACCAGCTTCGCGGCATCACGCAGATTCCGGTAAACGAGAAAAAAGGACTGACGTTCGCGCGCGGACTGCGTTCGATTTTGCGCCACGACCCGGACAAAATCATGGTCGGCGAAATCCGCGACACGGAGACGGCGCAGATCGCCATCCAGTCGGCGCTGACCGGACACCTGGTATTCACCACGGTTCACGCCAACAACGTAGTCGACGTGATCGGGCGCTTCCTGAACATGGGCGTAGAGCCCTACAACTTTGTTTCGGCTTTGAATTGCATTCTGGCGCAGCGCCTGGTGCGTTTGATCTGCGAGTCGTGCCGCACCGAAGTGCATTATGCGCCCGACGTTCTGGAAGCCAGCGGGCTCGATCCCGAACAGTGGGGCAAAGTTCCGCTTTATGAAGGGCCGGGGTGCATTGAGTGCGCGGGCACGGGATTCCGCGGGCGAACCGCGATTCACGAACTGCTAGATTTGAGCGACCGCGTGCGCGAGATGATTCTCGCCAAGAAGCCGACTTCGGAGATTCGCCGCGCCGCCCGGGACGAGGGCATGCGCTTCCTGCGCGAGTCGGCGCTGGACAAGGTCCGGCTGGGCATGACCACGCTGAAAGAGATCAATAAGGTCACCTTCATCGAAGCCATGCGGTAACGAATTCCGAACGATTGAGTGGCAAGCCAAGGGGCCATGAGCCGCGCGTAAGACGTGGCATGGGTCGTGGGCTGAGTGCCCTTCCAGCTATTGCATTTGTTAGTGATTCGAGTTCTGATTTACAAAAGAATTTTTTCTCAAGGGCGTGTCCGGGAAATGAGTTCCACTTCAAACACACCAAAGCCTAAGCTGGCCTGCGAAATTGCAGCGGACCGCGTGCTGGCCGGGCGTTTTGCCGACAACGGAAGCGGCCTGGAAGCGTCCGCGGCGCGTGAACTGGCGCCGGGAAGCGTGATTCCCGACCTGGTGGAAAATAATCTGCGCCAGCGAGCCGCGGTGCGCGCCGGGATCGAAGCGGCGTTGGGCTCCGTTGCCGGACGCTCCAAGGATGTGATTGCAATCGTGCCCGATGCCGCCGTACGCGTGATGCTGGTGGAATTCGATACTCTGCCCTCCGATCAGAAAGAGGCCCTCGCAGTGGTGCGGTTTCGGCTGAAGAAGTCCCTGCCGTTTGACGTGGAAAAGGCGAAGGTTTCCTACCACGCGCAGAAGGTCAACGATGAGGTGCGGGTTGTCGCAGCCGTAGCGATGGCGAGCGTAATCGATGACTACGAGGCCGCGTTTCGCGATGCCGGATTCGATCCCGGCGTCGTGCTGCCGTCCACGCTGGCGGCGCTGGGCGCGGCGGACGCCAAGCGGCCGACGCTGGTGATCAAGGTGGATGCACACACGACCAGCATTGCGATCTTGAATGAAGATCAGTTGCAACTGTTCCGCACGCTCGAAAATACGCGCGGGGTCACCATCACTGGTGAGCAACTGGCGGAGGAAGTCTATCCGTCCGTCGTTTTCTTTCAGGACACGTACCGCCTGAACATCGAGCGAATTTATATTGCAGGCCTACCGGAGTCAGGCGGCGCGGCGCCGGCGCTGCGTGCGCAGACCGGAGCCGAAGTGCAGGAGCTTGTGGCTTCTTCGCAACTGGGGGCGTCCGCCGGCGGTTCTGTGCCGCGCTGGAGAATGGCAGGAGTGGTGGGAGCACTGATCTCTTAATCATGCGTCTGGATATCAATCTCGCGAGCCAGCCCTACGAAGATGCGCGGCAGTTCTGGATGCGCTGGGGCACGGCGGTGGGCGCGGTGGGACTGCTCACGCTGGTGCTTCTGGCGCTCGATGTCACGGGATGGGTGAATGCCCGGCGGGATCGGGCGGCGATCGCACAGAAACGCGTAATGATTGCCGATCGCGACCAACTGCGCGCCAACGCCGAGAGAATCCTCGCCCTTCCCGAAAACCGAAGCACCCGTGATCAGTCGCAGTTCTTGAATGAGCTGATCGAGCGCAAGGCGTTCTCGTGGACGCGGGTGCTGGAAAATCTGGAAAAGGTCATGCCGCCGCGAGTGCACCTGATCTCCATCAATCCGCAACTGGATGAGGACAATCAGCTCGGGCTGAGGATGACGGTGGCAGGCGATTCGCGGGATCGGGCCATCGAACTGGCGCGCCGCATGGAGGAATCGCGCCGCTTCTCGCAGACCAATATCATTGCCGAGAGCGCGAGAAATTCCTCCGTCGGTGACACCGAGCAGTTTGAAATCGTCGCGACTTACATTCCTGAGCCGCTGGCGACAGCCGCCGTGTCTCCGAAGACGAACACGAAACCGAAGACGGAAGCGAAACCGAAGACACAAGCGCCGAAAGGGGTTAAGCACTAATGCCGGACCTGCGGCGAACCCGGAAGAACCTGAAAACCGCACTGGCGATCATGGCGGGCGTGGCTCTGCTGGCGGCCGTGGTGTACTTTTCGCCGCTGGTCGGTTCGGCGGAATCGCGCCGCCAGGAAATGAATCTGCTTCAGACCGAGCTAACTACCAAAACGCGCCAGGTGGCGCCGCTGAAAGATCTGCCCCAGAAGGTCGTGGTGGCAAGACATCAGATCACCGATTTCTACAAGACGCGCTTCCCTTCCCAGAACTCGCAGATTCTGACCGAGCTCGGCAAGCTCACTGCGGCAAACGGCGTGACGATCGAACACGTAACCTACAATATGAAGGAAGCAGAAGAGGGCGGGCTGCAACCAGTGGAGATGGAAGCGGCCCTTGCGGGCAACTACACGTCGCTGGCGCGGTTTATCAACGCGCTGGAACGGGACGAGATGTTTTTCATCATCAACAGCGTGACTCTGGGTGGCCTGCCGCAGGGGCCGGTCAACCTAACCATGAAGTTGGAGACTTATCTGAAGGTGGGAACGTAGTGCACCTGGGACTCGAAAACAAAAACAAGACGACCTGGGCAGCCGTGCTGGTTGTTGTGGCGCTGCTAGCCCTGGCGTACGAGTTCATCCCGATGTTTACGGAATCGTCGACGCCGGCTTCGAGCGCGCAGGCAGCGGCTCCCGTGGCGACGCGTGCCGCGGCGCGTCCCGGAAGGAAGCCGGGGAAGAGGCCGCGCGTGGAAAATCTTGATCCGACACTAAGGCTGGACTTGCTGGCCACGAGTGAACAGACTCAGTACGAAGGCAGCGGACGAAACATTTTTGTGTCGCAGGCGGAAGCGGTGGTCATTCCTCATCCAGATTCTTCCCCGGTGACGGACCCGCAGCAAGGGATCGGATACCAGACGCCTGCGCCTCCACAGCCTCCCGCCATCCCGCTGAAGTTTTATGGCTTCGCCAGCCGGGCCGGGGAGCCCAAGAAGATATTCCTGAAGCTGGGCGAGGATGTGTTCGTGGCGGGTGAAGGCGAGATCGTGGACCGGCGATATAAGGTGATCCACATTTCGCCCACGTCGGTTCAGATTCAGGACGTAGTGAACAGCGGTCCGCCGCAGAACATCCCGCTGACGCAGGGGTGAACGGATTTGGTAATTGGGTAATCGGGTAATTTGAAACTTTTGGACAATTTTCAATTCCTCAATTACGCAATTCCTCAATTTTTCCGATGACTTTGCATTCCCAGATGCGGCGCAGGCGACAGAGTGAGGACGGCTACGTCATGCTAACCCTGCTTCTGGCCATGGCGCTGCTGGTCATCTTCGCAGCCGCAATCGTACCCTCGATTACATTTGACATCAGACGCGATCGCGAAGAGGAAATGATTCATCGCGGAGTACAGTATTCGCGGGCGATCCGCGCCTACTACAAAAAATTCGGGCGCTATCCGACAAAGATTGAGGATCTGGAAAGCGCCAACAACCAGCGCTTCCTGCGTAAACGCTATAAAGATCCCCTGAACTGTAAGAACTCGAAGTGCGCGGATTTCAAGCTTCTGCACTTCGGCGAAGTCCAACTGACGCTCAGCGGAATCGGGGGCGGAAGCATTCCCGGCGCAAACGCGATCGGGACGAACGGCGGATTGAACGGAGGATCCGCAGGCTCGGGAGGGTTCTCGCAGCCTTCCACCTTCGGTGGGAACAGCGGGTTTGGAGCGAATTCCAATTCGTCGGGTCAGAATCAGCAGACGGCCAGCAATCCGCAGTCGGGACCCGATGCGTCGCAGTCGGGATCGCAGCCGCCTTCGGATGAGTCGGGAACGAATCCGTCAGGGACCGGGAATTCCGCAAGCAATCCGTTTGGTTCTGGCCAAATCATCGGCGGACCGATCGTGGGAGTTGCCAGCCTCAGCAAGGACAATACGATCCGCGAGTTCAATCACAAGAAGAAGTATAAGGACTGGGTGTTTGCTTACGACCCGGCCATGGACCGCGGCGGCATAATCACGACTCCCTACCAACCCCAACTGCAGGGATTCGGGCAGCAGGGCATCCAGAACCTCAATGGGCAGAGCGGCAGCAGCGGCGCCTTCGGCACGGGCACATCGCCTTCGGGGATGCAGAACAATCCGAACACGCCAGCTACTGGAGGGTTTGGGACGCCGAATCCACCCAGCAATCCTCCGCCGCAGCAGCAGCAGCAGTAGCGCCTGAAGGCAACATCGTCCCTACTAAGGAAAACGGCCTCATCGCAAGCGATGAGGCCGTTCGTTCTCTCAGAGATGCTTCTTACAGAATCTTCGTCGTAAGCTTAGACGTTGAAGGAAGATCCGCAGCCGCAGGTGCTTTTCACGTTCGGATTTTCGAACTTGAAGCCCGCACCTTCGAGTGTCTCGACGTAGTCGACAATGCAGCCATTGAGATACATGACTGAAGTTGCATCGACGAACACCTTGAGTCCGTCCATTTCGAAAGTCTTGTCCATCATTCCGGCGCCATTTTCAAATTGCATCGAATAGGAGAAGCCGGAGCATCCGCCACCTACGACTCCGATGCGCAAGCCGGAGGGAACGGGGTTCTGCTGACCCATGATGTCTTTCACCTTGGCAACAGCATTGGGGGTGAGGGTAACAGGCGCGGTCTTCTTGGTCACTTCAGGGACGGTTGTGGTGGCCATTCGTATCTCCTTGGCTTTAAAGCTGTTCGATTATAGCAGATGTCGTTTCCGCCAGACATAGCGCTCTGCACCAGTCTGAGGAAGCTACCTTAACTGCTTGGATGCGGCCCGAGGTCTGGAAGTCGCATTCTTCCCGCTTCCGTAACAGGTTCCGAACAAAGGGATTTATTCGCCGCCAGGGCTTGCAAACAGGGCTATAATCATTCCCGTTAGGCCTTCCCCGGGACTGAATGCGGCGTTCTGCGCGCCCCGCTCACGAAGTGGAAAGCCGCTGCACTTGGGTTGGAACCTGCCGAGGTGGCTTATGACGCTGACTATAGTGGCGGTTGTATTCGGAGTTTTCGCCGTTGGTCTGGTCGTCCTCCTGATTTACAAGAGCACTCTCACCATGCACGAGGATGAGCAATTGTTTCTGGATGACGCGAATTCGCACATGCAAGAAGAGCAGACGGAACTGTTGACCAAAGTCAACCGGCTTACAATTCCGGTTCGCGTATTCAGCATCGGTTCCGGAGTATTTCTGCTGGTGCTCGTAGCGATGCTGATCTACCAAAAGCTGAACGAAGTACAATAGCGTCGTTTTGCGGGGAGTTGCGCCATTCGGCCGGCTTCCGGGCGCAGGGCAATGCGAGGCGGCCGCAGGGCTCCGTGGCGGTCGAGCGTTTGCCTGTCCGCGCAGAGACGACCATCCCGCACCGTTTCCCGAAAGCCTTTCGCCGATCGACACCAAACCCTTGCCCAGCTTTGCAAATCCCGCCGTTATCCCCAATTAAGAAAGTCCCCAATCAGGCTACAAAACGGACAGGGCGTGCTGGGCTACTACCTTGACCTCACAACGCGAAACTATCCGAGTACCTGGAGTAATTACCAGCGCTTGATGACAAAGACGGTCTTGTCGTCGATGCGGTCCTTTTCGCTAACCTGCTGCAGGTACTCGTCCTGGCTAACCGCGTGTTCCAGAATCGCATTGCAAATCCCTTTTGCCGGCTCATCTTTGTGCTCACGGATCACTTGTTCAATCTGCAGCCGGTCCTTCTCATCGCTGCCATCGTAAACCCCGTCTGTATAAAGGAAGAGGATGTCACCGGAACTCATGAGTGTGATTTCTGCCATATCCGAGGAGTTCATTTTCCGTGTCCTGAGCGCCATCGAAAGGTACTTGTTCCGGTCAGGATAGTCCTCGGGAATTTCCAGTCCGAGCGCAAGGAACTGCACCATGCGAGCCTTATCTATATCCATGAACTTTTCGTATTCTGCAGAGAATACCAGAGGTGGTGGGTGGCCGAAATTTACAAAACGGAAATATCCACCGGGACGTATCTCACCGTAGAGCATGGTCGCGATTTCGCGCGAATTGTCATTCTTATCCCGTCCCAAGGCGTTCCTTGCGGTGACGGACTGTGCGAGCCGAAGATTAACCTTCTCGAACAGATCGGGTGTTGTTTTTCCGTTCCGATCCAGCTCGGCAAGCATGAGTGCATGAAAAGTGTCGTGTACGGTTGACGCAATTTTTGCCGAGATGATCCCGTGCCCCTGAGCATCGACCAATAGCACTCCCGCAGTCGTGTAGAGTTCTTGCAGATTTTCGGCGATTCTCAGTTGCTCTGAGCTTTTGGCCCTTCTGTACCCGGCGGCAGCAGCAGAGTCGTAGTCCGGCTTAGACTTCAACCACTGCACATGCTCGTCCACCGAGTTTCGCGGAGTCTGGCCTTTGGGAAGAGGCTCCAGGTACAGCTTCGACCGCTTGAGGGCACCTGCGATGCGAGCGTCAATGTTGTAACGCTGCTGAAAGTTGATGTACTCAAAAAGATCGCCCCCCACGCTTCCAGCAGGAATGGAATTGCCATACATATCGATGCCGGCCAGTTGGGGAATCACACCCTCCACGGGCATCAATCTCTTGCGAAAGTACTCGTCAATGCTGGGTTCTACCGGCGCCGCCATAACACGGATCCTGTACTGCCTTTACCTTTCGTGCTTCCTAGAGTCGACAATCAGACATAATTAAATTATACGGAAGCCTGCCCCGTGGCCTCATGACAGCCCGCCTGCGCGACTCTTTTTTTCGTTTGTACGAAAACTAGGGCTGCAGCGCAAAGATCGTTGGAGAGCAACGAGCCGCGGTGGGCACAGGTTAAGCGCGAGAACAATGCGGAATGACGACGCCCTCATGCTAGTCTAAGAATTAAGCGGGGCTGGCGGAACTGGCAGACGCGCTGGCCTTAGGAGCCAGTGGCCGCAAGGCCGTGCAGGTTCAAGTCCTGTGCCCCGCACCATATTCTCTTCCTACTTGGTGCTTAGCTCTGTCAGTTTTCCAATTGCATTTTCCAGAAGCGCGGGAGTCGGATGCACGTACTTCTGAGAGATCACGATGCTGCTTCGTGTGGAATATTTATGTTATGTTGTCGATTTAATTGATGTAACGAAAGAAATGCACCAGACTTAGGGACTGTGGGGGGTCTCATCCTAGCAATTGTCATTCCATTTCTGTAAGTACTTTTGAATCAGTACAGCGTTTCCAGACTAAAACCTCAACGGCATTAGATGCGATTGATTGCATCTACAAAATTATCTACAGCGACAGAACCGGTCTTCTGGCTAGTCAGCAGATATAGCGTCAACTACATGCAACCGAAGTCTCAAGTGGGCATTATCCACGTCCTCTCCAATCTTGAACATGGGGGTCATCGTGCCAGCAGACTGCACCTTGAACAAATCGACGATGTACGAAGTGTGATACACCGCATTCTTGAAATGCGGTCTGTAGGCGATACAGATGACCACTGCGGGAGAGAGTATTTGCCCCGGAAAATGGACGCCAAGGAGGGGGTCTTTTGCAAAGTCGGAAATATCCTGATTGTTGAATGTGACAGTTTCATCCTGCTCGAATGGGACACTGGGAAAGAGAGCTACGCCGAATCGTGGGTACGTCGAGGTTATTCTAGTGGCGTCACGGCAGACTTGTTCTCGGTAGCTAGCAGCATCGCTCCCTTTGTGGCCGATCAGCGTGAGTGGCGAAATAGTTACCGAAAGAGCGGGGGAATGGCCCGTGTTTCTCAAGACTATTTTCAGGGTGATATTAGCTCCATTGACGTTGAAGGACAGAGGCCCATCGAGCGAGATTTCGCATCTACCCAAGGGCGTTCAGCAAATTCCAATTGAGCCGCAGCAGTTTCTGCCGCGCTCTTCGTAGCTTCGGCGGAGGTATGCAATTCCGGCAGTTGTTTATTGATCGCGCTCCATTGGCGGCCGGCGTAAACGGCATAGATCGCCGTGGCGACAGCCATGACAACGGTAGCAGCGAAAGTCCAGAAACCCTTATCCAAAGAGCTTCACGCCAGATGTAACCGAAAAAGCGCCTCGCCCAATAAAGGACTATGCCAACATAGTGCTCGGCGCGGCTCTGTTTGTGCTGGGAATGAACATCGTTAGGGCGAGTGGGAACATGGAGGACAATTGGCACCTCGGGGTCACTGGTATCGTAATCGGTTCTTTGTTCCCCATCGCCTTGCATTGGCTGATCATTCATGGAGTTTCCCCAAAGGCCGACATTGTACAGCGCGAGAAGGGCGGGGGAAACGCGGGTGTTTGCTGAAAAAGTCGTCATACGTTGACACGCTTCCCATACCGCACTACGATCCGAGGTCATGCGCTACTTTGCTTCGCTGCTTCTCTTACTCGTCCCGCTTGCGGCTAGTGCTGCTGACCAGACTTGCTTGATTCTCGCTGTATCGCCGCCGCCGACTGGCACAGCCACTTGGAGTCGGGCGGGCCGAGAGGCCAGACATGCATTGCTCTATGTAGCCGGAGAGTATCCTCCGGGTTTTCCATTCCGCGGTCAGATCAAAGACAAAGAACTCGACAAGATAAAGGCTAAGGGCCGCGTCATTGTTCTCGATTCGCAGTACACGCGCGCCGATCTCGAAGATGCAAAGAAGCAATGTGGCACTGCGGCTAATACAAAGTAGGATCTGGCGGGTAAGACCGTGGGGATTCGAGTCCCCCTTTTCGCACCAAATGTTCTGGACCGATTTTGAAGATCGGCGATTTTCTGTCCGCGGCTAATTTCGTGCTCGCCTGGCGTTTCAGGTCAGTTTAATCGATTGGAATCATGACCACGGCACCCTTTCCGCTTCCCGAGGAATTCAACGCGGCGAGCTATTTCATAGACCGCCATATCGCCGAGGGCCGCGGTGAGAAAGTCGCAATCGAATGCGGTGACCGTCGTGTGACCTACCGCCAACTCTTTGAGTCGGTAAACCAGGTTGGAAACGCTCTCAAGAAGTTGGACGTCCGGCCCGAGGAACGAGTCTTCCTGCTTTTGCTGGACACACCGGAATTTGCTGCGAGCTTTTTTGGGGCCATCAAGATCGGAGCCGTGCCGGTTCCCGTCAACACGCTGCTGAAGCCGGCCGACTACGAATTCCTGCTCAACAACTCACGAGCGCGAGTTGCGATCGTCAGCGCTTCCCTCTTCCCCAACCTGCAGGTCATTCCCAAGGCGCAACTCCATTACGTGGAAAAGTTCATCGTCATTGAAGGCGCAGAAAAACGAGGGATACTCTCGTTTGAATCTTGGATACGCGACCGCTCCGTCAATCTGGATGCGGCACGCACCAGCAAGGATGATGCCGCCTTCTGGCTTTATTCTTCGGGAAGCACCGGGAAGCCCAAGGCCTGTGTACATCTGCAGCATGATATGGTCGTGTGCGCCGAACGTTACGCCAGGGCGATTCTCAATGCCACGGAGAGCGACCGCTTCTTCAGCGTGGCTAAGCTTTTTTTCGCCTACGGGCTGGGCAACGGACTTTATTTTTCTCTCGCGGTCGGAGCGACCAGCATATTGCTGCCCGGCCCTCCCAGATCGCAAAGCATTTTCGAGGTGGTGGAACGTTTCCGTCCGACTCTGTTTTTCTCTGTGCCTTCAAACTATGCGAAGTTGCTGGCGCACTTGCCTGACGCGGGCCGCAATCCGGATTTTTCTTCCGTTCGCCATGCGATTTCGGCGGGGGAATGTCTTCCTGCCGCCATCTTTCACCGTTTCAAACAGCGCTTCGGAGTTGAGATTCTCGATGCCATCGGGTCCACGGAGGCGCTGCATATGTTCCTCGCGAACCGTCCGGGCGCCGTCAAGCCCGGGTCGAGCGGCACGATCATACCTGGATTTGAAGCGCGCATCGTGGACGAAACGAATCAGCCCGTCGCGTCCGGCGAAATGGGCGATTTAATTGTTAAGACCGATGCCGCCTGTGCGTGCTATTGGAACCAGCATGAGAAAACGAAAGACACGATCAGCGGCCATTGGCTGCGCACCGGCGACCGGTACTATCAGGATGCGGAGGGATACTTCTGGTACGCAGGTCGCTCCGATGACATGTTGAAGGTCAGCGGCACCTGGGTTAGCCCAGTGGAGGTCGAAAATCAACTTCTCGAACATCCGCACGTACAAGAAGCGGCAGTCGTCGGACGGAAAGATGAGGACGGCCTCGTAAAAACGGTTGCTTGCGTTGTGTTGCGCGATGGCAAACCCGGTAATCCTGAAGTCGCTTTGGAGTTGCAGCGATTCGTTCTTGAGCGCCTGCCTGTCTTCAAGCGACCGCACCGGATTGAATTTTTTCTGGAACGTCCAAAAACAGCGACCGGCAAACTGCAACGCTACAAGCTGCGCTAATGCGCTTCCGTCTTGACGGTTCGGAGGATCATGAACGATCAGGAACTATTGCAAGAGGCTCTCGAAGAGGCGAGGAAGGGACTGGGCGAAGGAGGCTTGCCGATCGGTTCGGTCCTGGCCGACAAACAAGGGCAGATCGTGGCGCGGGGGCATAACTTGCGAGTTCAGAGTGGAGATCCAACCGCGCATGCCGAAACGGTTTGCCTTCGCAATGCGGGCCGCAGACGAGACTGGGCGGAGTTGACTCTGGTCAGCACCCTGAGTCCCTGCATTATGTGCACGGGCACTGCCTTGCTATATCGTATCCCCCGCGTCGTGATTGGCGAGAATCGTAACTTCAAGGGCGCTGAGGACCTTTTCCTGCAACACGGAACAGGTCTCGTCGTTCTCGACGATGCCGAATGCTTTCGGATGATGTGCGAGTTCATCCGCGCGCATGCCGACTTGTGGAATGAGGATATTGGGAAGTGACGGCGAGCTCGCACGTAGTCATTGGGCTGAGGGAGTCTGGCGATCCGGCTTCGGCGAAGTCCCGGTCTCGCTGGCGGGAAGAGCGTTCTTCAAGTCCCACCTACACAACGGGCAGCGGGTCGCGACCGAATAGACGATGCGGCCAAACGCTACGCATTGGGTATTGGGACATGCTCTCATCGTTGACCTATACACCGCAGTGGAAATAGGAACCGATTTTTTCGGTACCAATCGGCAGCTTCGAAAGTCACGTTAGCACGAAGCTCACAACCTCACGAACGTCTTTTCGGTTGCCACAGATTGATTTTTCTTCTAGCCCCGTCTCACCCGTCTGCGTGATGCGAGTCTCAACGACTGTTGTACAATCCCACCCCAAACGTATTGGTAGACGAAGGAGTGTCCCAGCAAATGGAACCAACGCCGGAGGATTCCGCGACCGCTGACTTTGGCTTGCGGCGCGGAATTCTTTCTCCCATGCAAACACTGGCGCAGTCCGTTTCCACGATGGCGCCGACCACCACTCCTGCGGCGACCATTCCGCTGGTGTGCGCACTCGCGGGCAATGGGACGTGGCTCGCATACGTGTTGGCTACAGTCGCAATCTTTCTTGTCGCTTTGTGTATTGCACGCTTCGCCCGGCACTCGGCTTCTCCTGGGTCGCTCTATACCTACGCGTCGATGACCTTGCCGCCATGGCTCTCCGCGACCGTCGCCTGGAGTCTTCTGCTGGCCTATGTGGCCACGGGTTCCAGCGTGATTGGCGGCTTTTATCACTATGCGAACTTGTTGCTGCGCGATGCCACGGGGCACGTTTTCTCTGCGACGTTGCTGTCCTTGTTGGTCACGGGAGTTTCGATCTGGATCGCCTGGCGCGACGTGAAGATTTCCGCGCGGCTGATGTTGTGGATCGAGGCCGCGTCGGTTTCGGTAATCGTGATCGTGGTCGCGCTGCTGCTTTTTCGTCACGGTTGGCATTGGGATGTGGATCAACTTCACTTGCGTGGGATGAGCGGGAGCGGGCTGCGCCTCGGACTGGTATTGGCGCTGTTTAGTTTCGTGGGCTTTGAAAGCGCCACAACCCTGGGCGCGGAGGCACGCAATCCTCTCAAGACGATTCCTCGTGCGGTAATTCAGAGTTCGGTGCTTGCAGGAGCTTTCTTCACGGTGTGCGCCTACGCGGAAGTATTGGGGTTTCACACCGTGGGACAGGATCTGGGGACCAGCCAGGCTCCGATGTACGTGCTTGCGCAGGTCGGCGGCGTACCGGTGCTGGGATTACTGATCGACATCGGCGCATTGGTGAGCTTGTTTGCCGGTACCCTGGCCTGCATCACCGCCGCGTCGCGCGTGCTGTTACGAATGGCGCACGACGGCCTCGCGCATGAATCACTGGGCACGACTCATGCTCGCAACCATACCCCGGGCCGTGCCGTGGTGATCACCGGCATCGCTGCCGTGCTGCCGGTGGCTGTGCTTGCAGTTCGCGGCGCCAGCGGACTGGACGTGTATGGCTGGTTGGGCTCTCTGGCGACCTATGGCTTCATCGTGGCGTACGCACTGGTGTGCGTTGCGCTGCCGCGCTATTTGCGGCAGCATGGCGCGTTCAATCCCGGTGCGCAAGTCGTTCCATGGCTGGCTGCGGCGGCCATGCTGCTGGCCCTGCTCGGCAATCTTTATCCCGTGCCCGAAGGGCCTTACGGGAAGCTCCCTTACATCTATCTCGCGTATTTGATTGCCGGGCTCGGGTGGTTTCTGGTCAGAGCGCGAAGCAAGAAGGCCGCCCTGGCGGCGGAAATCGAGTTGTCGGAGTCATAAAAATTACTGATTCCGGCCAAAAGAATTTTCACTGGGTCTCTACCTTCCGCTTTCGCCGGAGTTCGCGTACATTGGCCGCATAGTTTTCCAGCCTGGTAGTTGCGGAGCAAAGTGCAGAGTGAACGAGCTCTGCGACCACGTCGTTCAAAGTCACACAGTAGTCTGCGATCGTTAACGGCCGCTTTGCGGTTGTGTTTCTACCCTGACGAGGTTCACATTCATGGCGAAGAAGATGAAGCTTGGCATTTTCTTATTGGCTGTGTTTTTTCAGTTCTCGCGGTGCGCTCTAGCGCAGCAGACTCTGGGCGGCATCACTGGAACGGTAGCCGACAAGAGTGGCAGCGTGCTGCCCGACACCGCGATGACCATCGTCGGCGATCAGACGAAACTGACGCGCACCCAGAAGACGAATGGAAATGGCGCCTACGACTTCGTCAACCTGCCCATCGGCACCTACACCGTCACCGTTGCTCACGAGGGATTCCAAACCGAGAAGCTGCCCTCGATCCTGGTGCAGGCCAATCGAACGGCCACGCTGAATGTTGCATTGAAGGTCGGCCAGGTTGGGACGACCATTGAGGTCGAGGCGGCGCCGGCCATGAATGCGGTCGACACCACCAACGGCTACGTGCTCGAAGATCAGCAGATTCAGGCCGTGCCTTTACCCACAGGCAGCTTCACGGGGCTGGCGATTCTTTCTCCCGGTGTGAACGCGGAACTGGCCGGGGGTACGGGCGTCAACAGCGGCTTGGGCAACCAGCCGATCTGGGCCAATGGCCAGCGTGACACCAGCAACACTTTTTTGCTGAACGGCGTCGACGCCAGCAACTTGTTTAACGGCAAGAGCACCAGCCAGGTAGCGTCGGCGCGCATTGTCAACAACACCGGGGTGGCCAACGCCGCCAGCACCAGCGCGGCACCAATTCAGAGCACGGCATCGGTCTATCTTGCGATCGGGCAGGCTTTGCCCACTCCCGCTCCGGAAACGGTGCAGGAACTTCGCGTCAACACCTCGATGTACGACGCACAACAGGGCTCGACCAGCGGCGCTCATATCGACATGAGCACCCTCTCGGGAACAAACGCGATTCATGGCGAAGGCTACCTGCATCGCGGCACCGACTGGCTGAATGCTGCTCCCTTCTTCGACAAGCAGGATCCGAACATTCCTGCCAACGACAAAGTTCCTCAGTTGCATCGCTACACCGCCGGCGGCAGGCTGGGCGGTGCTCTTATCAAGGACAAGCTGTTCGGATTCGTGAGCTACCAGCATACCCACGATTCCGACCAGGAGATCGGCCTCTCCCGTTTGCTCGTTCCTCCAGGACTTACCGACACGAACCGCACGCCGCTGGGTCTAGCCGGGATTTCGGATTCTATTTGGGGTACGAACCTCGTTCAAGCGCTCGCTACCAATCCCAATGCCGTCAGCCCAGTCGCGGTCGCGCTGTTCCAGTACAAGCTGCCCAACGGGCAATACATGATCCCCTCCGCCGACGGTCAGATACCGACGCCAAGTTTTCCGGAGAACGCCATCAGCCCAGGCACGGCCTATTTCTTCTCTGATCAGGCGGTCGTCAATCTGGACTGGAACAGAAGTACAAAGGACACGTTGTCTGCCAAGTACTACTACCAGCACGATCCCAGCATCGCGCCCTACGCGTATTCGAGCGTCGCGGGATTTTCACAGCACCTGGACGCCGGCAGCCAGGTTGCTTCTCTTACGAATTCCCAGGCACTCACTCCTAACTTCAGCATTACGGAAGTGATCGGCATCCTGCGGGAGAAGGTCTACAGCACGATCGCGCAGCCCTTCACACCGCAGCAACTCGGCATCAATACGTTCGGCTCTTCGTTCTTTCCCGGGATCACGATTGTTGACCCTCTCGGTCTCAACGGGCCCGCTAATACCGGCGGCGTTACCAACCTTCAGTTCTTAACCATCGGCCAGGGTGCGGCCTCGCAAGGCGCGTTTACTGGGGTCTTTCAGAACCGCGTCATGCCCTCGGCCAACGCGATCTGGATTCGCGGCCGCCACTCGCTCACTTTCGGCGGCAGCTACTCCTACACGCAACTCAACACTCGCGACCAGAGGACGAATCAGGGAATCGTTTCAACGGCGGATTTTTCGCAGTTCATTCAGGGACTGGTCACCACCAACGACGATTTCACGACTACCAAGTTCCTGCAGGGTAACGCCAATCGCTATTACCGCGCTGGACAGGCCGGGGCTTACATACAAGACAAATTCCAATTGCGCCCCAATCTTAGCGTCACGGCTGGTCTGCGCTTCGACTGGAATGGAGGCCTGACCGAGAAGTACGGACGCATCTTCAACTTCGATCCGTCGCGCTACGCCTACAACGATGTCACCGACACTATTGCGTCGAACGGCTTCATTATTGCCGGCAATAACAAGCTGTTTCCTACGAAGGGCGTCAGCAATACCACGCTCACCGGACGGCAATGGGGACTTGCGCCTCGCGTCGGCGCCGCATGGACTCCCCGGAAGTTGAACGACAAGGTTGTGATCCGCGCCGGCATGGGTCTCTACTATGACCGCGGCGAGTTGTACTCCTATCTGTCTCCAGGTTTCGCCGAGGGCGTAATCAACGGCGGACCGTTTGGAGTGAATCAGACTCCGCCCTACGTGAACGCGCAGGCTTGCGCTCCGAGTTCTTACTACCTGGGCTACATTCCGACTTGTGATCCCGCCGTTGCTTCTCTCTCGAACCCGTGGGGGCCCGCGCTTGGTCCTGCTCCCAGCGGCAATCCCGCCGATATTACGCAATACCTGCCCAACGAGGCGGCGATCGCCAGCGGCGCGCAAATGTTTTCCTTTGCCACCTACAACCGCGCCAACAAACTGCCGTATACCATCAATCAAACCTTCGATGTTCAATGGCAGCCGCGCAACGATCTGATGTTCGAGGTGGGTTACGTTGGCAACCTCGGACGTCATGGAGTCATCCCGATCCCCTTCAATCAGCCGGGGATTGCCTCGCCCACAAACGTCATTCATCCGAACTCGCTGTATCCGCAGTCCTACACCTACGGCTACACCCTGGTTGATTCCGATTTCAATTTCCAGAACTTGCCCAACGGTCAGCAGTATCTCGCGACTTACGAAGGCGGGAATGTGGATCTCCGCGTGCCCTATATCGGCTACTCGGCGGAGTCGGAGACGTACAAAGCCGCTGGGGTTTCGGCCTACAACGCGCTGCAAACACACATCGAGAAGCGCATGAGCCACGGTCTGCAAGTGGGCTTCTCCTACACTTATTCTCACGCGCTGGACGAGCAAAGCGGCATGGGGCTGTTTTTCAACGGCAACAATCCGCTGAACTTGCGCTCGGCCTATGGATCGTCGGACTTCGATCGCACCCATGTTTTCAACTTCAGCTACGTCTACGAACTTCCCAAATTCTTTAACGCATCATCTTTTAAAGGAAAGTTCGCGAACGGATGGGCGGTCCAAGGCATTACCGTCATCCAGAGCGGCCAGCCGTATAGCATCATCGACTACACCGGCGCGGTAGGCAGTATCTTCTACAGCGTCTACGATGGCATCACCAACCCTGTCGTTCCGCTCGCGCCTGGCTGCACGCCGAAGAACGCGCTGACCGGCGCATCGGGCGCGTTCAGCACTCCTGCGCTCAAGTCTTCCTGCTTCACGCTGCCGCTGCTCAATCCCGGCGATCTGGGGGGAGCCATTCCTGCGGGCGATACCTTCGAGACCAACTTTACGAATGGACAGCGCAACATCTTCCGGCAGGCGTGGCAGAAACGCGCCGACGTTTCTTTTGTAAAGCTCACGGAGCTCACCGAGCGCTACTCGCTGCGGTACAGCTTCGACATTTTCAATCTGACGAACACTGCCAGCTTCGACATTCCCATCGACGACGTTTCGCAGAACCAGTTTTACAATCAGTTTCCCGTCGTGGGGACGACACCGAGGCCCACGGCCTGCGATAGCACCAACCAGGGTTTTTACAACTGTCCTTCCGGACTGGGTGTAACCAACAAGACGATTGGCAGCCCGCGGCAGATCCAGATGACGCTCCAATTGATTTTTTGACACGGCGGCTTGTAAGGCGAGGTTTGTCAGGCGAGACCAAGACTGGCAGCCGCAGTATCAACAATGGTCTTGCCGATGGCCAGCGAAGCCGTGGCCGCCGGCGAGGGAACGTTCAGGACGTGCAGCACCTTACCGGAAGGCACGAATAGGAAATCGTCCACTAAGGCGCCGTCGGGTTTGAGGGCCTGAGCACGCACGCCGGAGCCCCCGGGAACCAGATCCCTCTCACCTACTTCCGGAAGCAAGCGCTGCAAAGCGCGCACGAAAGCGGACTTCGAGAGCGAACGGCGGAATTCGTCCAAACCATTCCGCCAATGATGACGGGCCATGCGCCAGAAGCCGGGGAAGGCTAGCGAAGAAGCCAGGTCCCTGACGCTGATGTCGGAGTGACGATAGCCCTCCCGCGCCAGGGCCAAGACGGCATTCGGGCCGGCGTCCACTTTGCCGGAGATGCGCCGCGTGAAATGTACGCCGAGAAACGGAAAGCGCGGATCGGGCACGGGGTAGATTAACGCGCGCACCAGCGAGGCGCGCTCTGGCACCAGGTCGTAGTACTCGCCGCGGAAAGGGATGATCATGACGCCGGGATCGTCGCCCGCCATCCGGCTGATTCGGTCGCTGAACAGACCGGCGCAATTGATGAGTGAAGTGGTGGAAAACGCGCCGCGCGAGGTTTCGACGATGATTTCGCTCGCCAAGCGGCGGATGCCAGTGGCGGCTGCGGAAGTGAGAACCGTGCCACCGCGCGAGGAAATCAACTCCGCATATTTTTCGCACACTTTGGCATAGTCGGTGATTCCCGTCGAGGGTACAACCAGGGCTTGCATCCCGGTGGCGTGCGGCTCGATTTCGCGCAACTCCTCGGGTCCGATCAGGCGCAGGCCGGCAAGGCCGTTGGCTTCTCCGCGCTTGCGCAATTCTTCGAGACGCGGGAGTTCGTCAGCGTGAGTTGCAACGATGACTTTCCCGCAGACCTGGTGGGCAACTCCATGCTCGCGGCAGAACTCGACCATCGCCGCGGCTCCGGTAACGCACAGACGAGCCTTCATGGACCCAGGCTTGTAGTAGACGCCGGAGTGAATGACCCCGCTGTTGTGACCGCTCTGGTGGCGGGCGACGCGGTCTTCTTTCTCGACCAGCAATAGACGTAAATGCGGAAAGCGGCGCGTGATTTCGAGCGCGACACCGAGCCCTACCACGCCACCGCCGATGATGACTACGTTGTAGCGAGAATCGGTCATTGAGAGTAAGACTAAAGCATCGCGCGCGCCGGCACGCAGCATATTTAAGCGGCGCAACGTCTTAGTCTACGATGAGAGTCACTACTGTGCTCTGGCCGGCATCGGGAGTCGTTTCCGGAGACGTGCCGGTCACAGTAATCTGGTAGATGGTGGGCTTGTTCCCTGTGGGGGGCGGTGTCCCGCCTCCATTGCTGACGCCGCCACAGGAAAGCATCGACAACGCCAGCAGAAGCAGCATCGTGACGCCTGACACCTGAGCCCTGCGTTTCCCTGGGCGAGTGCCCACCGCACTCCAACCGATCACGATTCCCGGCCACAGCAACCACAGAGTGTAGAAGACCGAATGACCGGCGGGTGACCGCAGAGCAGCCTTCCTTGCTGTAGTGGAGATGCTCATCACCACCGCCGCCGGTCCGTTCACGAGTGTCACAGTCGCGGACGGGGCGAACAGACATTGTGCCCCCGCGGGAAGTCCGCTGGGACAAGAAAGGGTCACCGCGCCAGCAAACGAAGAGGCGAACGGGTTCGGCGCAACGGTCAGTTGGTAGGCCCCGCCGGTTTGCCCCGCGCTCAGAGTCTGGCTGGGAGTCGCCGAGGTGACCGAGAAATCCTGCATCACCGTGAGTGGCAGTTGCAACGTGTGGCTCGGCTGTCCGGACGAATCGGTGACCGTAACATTGACGTTGTATGTCCCGGGTATGACGGTGTTAGGTACGTTGACCGCTACCGCTAGAGTCGCCGGCGCATTCGCGCTGATCGCCACCGGACTGGCCGGCGTGACCAGGCATTGTCCCGAAATCGCGCTCGCGTCGCAACTGGCATTGACCGAGCCAGCGTAGTTCGATGTTACAGACACTTTAGCCTGCGCTTGCGACCCTGCGGCAACTCCGGCGGAGAAGGCTTGGGCGACCGCAAGCTGGAAATCGCCGCTGCCGGCAACAGTATTCGTCACAGTGAGGGAGACGGTTGTTGAGTGGGAGAGTGAATCAGACTTTCCTGTGACCGTCACAGTGGAAGTTCCCGCGGTGGTGGTGGCGCTAGTGAGGATCGTCATTGCCACTGCAACTGGCGAGCTTCCAGGCGTGGTCTGCGGAGAGGGCTGAAAGTTGCATTCCGCCCCCGGGGGGAGTCCGCTCGAGCAGGAGAGTGTTACTACGCTATTAAAGGATGTTGTTATAGCCTGAACCGTCAGATTGTACGGGCCGGTAGCTGCGCCGGGACTCACGGTTTGGCTCGCCGTGGAGGAACTTATGCTGAAGTCCTGGACCGTGAGGGGAAACGCAAGGCTGTGACTGGGTATGCCCGAGGTGTCTTGAAGACTGACATTGACGTTGTATATCCCGGGCGCCGCATTGTTCGGCACGCTGATGGTCGCCACGAGCGGCAACGTTGATCCCGCACCGACCGCAATCGGATTGGGAGGAGTCACGGTGCAAATTGTGCCCGGGAGTGAACTAACCGTGCAAATCGAGTTGGCGCTGCCCCTGTAGTAGGTCGATGCCGTAACTGTGAGGTTAGCCGTGCCTTGTGTGCCGGGTCCGAGCGTGAGCGATTGCGGACCAGCGACTTGAAAATCCGCCACATTGAAAGGAATCAGCAGCGTATGTGTGGTGGTGCTGGCGGTTCCCTGTACAACGAGTTGATAGCTGCCCGCGCTCAAAGTTGTCGCGTTCACAGTGACAGACGCAGTGGTTGGGATCGAGTTCACCGACGCCGGAGTCACGCTGCAACTACCGCTGCCAGAAACCAAAGAACACGTCAGATTGATTGTGCCGGTAAATCCATTTGCTGCGGTAACACTGATTGGTCCGCTAGTCGTGCTGCTGCCTGCGTTTACAGTGGGGAAAGAACCGGTCTCGCTCAGCCCGAAATCAGGAGCGCCGCTCAGAATATGCAGTTCGGCGTTAGCCACGTGCGTCGTATGGTTCGAATCAGAACCGACGCCTTGAACCTTGAAATAGTAATCGCCGACGGCCCCGCCGGCAGTGACTGTAAAAGACGTGTTAACTCCCGGAGTCAGCGGAGACTGCGGAGAGGTGCACGAACTCGGCGCTTTGGTCACGCCTGCTGTGCAGGTCAACGTCACAGTGCCGGAATACCCGTTCAGCGCTGCCGCTGATCCAGTGAAGGTCGGTCGCTCCGGCGGAGATTGTCAGCGGCGAGTTGGTAACGGAAATCTGGAAGTCCGGTGTTGTAGCAAGATCGAATTGCCAGATGCCGCGGCCATAGGTGGAAGCGCGCAGCAACTGCTGGCCGCCGGAAGCGAAAACTCCAAGCGCGGTGACCGCGACGTTGGGCAGGAACCCAGGCTGGTTGGGACCGGGGTTCGGTCCAACTTCTGTCCAACTGGGAGCGGAGATCGAACTGCCGAACACTCCGACGTCGGTTGCGACATACACCTGAGACATTGTGGGATAGACGACCACCGCGTTGACCGGCGAGTCGGGAAGATTCCCAGTGAAGTCCGTCCAGGCTGCGCCCGCGCTGGTGGTCTTCCAGACATGGCCGGTGCCTCCGGTAAAGCCCATCACCGTGACATAGGCCGTGCCGCCAGTTAGATCTGACGAGTCGGTTGCGACCCCTGAGACCGGGAACTGCTTCGGGTTGATGTTGCCCTGCGGGCCGTTGTTGGTAACATCTGCGAAGGCGGGAATCCCCGCCGAGGCGTCGGTCGTGACCCAGACGTGACCTCCTGTCGGAGTGTTGAGTGGACCATCCAGCGGTCCGAGCCCGCTGGTGGTGGCGTAGATGACGCCGGAACGGTTGCTGTCGGTCTGGCCTCCCACAGCCAGAGCACGAACCTGGTTGACCTCACTTCCCGAGCATGTTCCTGAGCCCAGCGTGTCAAAGTTCGGGCTGAGCGCCGTAAAGGCGCCGCCCGCGCGAGGCCCGCGCCAGACCCGGCAGGTGCCGACCAGCATCGTCGTCGAAGTATATGGGTCGAGAATGTAAGGAAAATAGAATGCGCCATCGTCGCCGCCAACTGTGCTGCTGGTGACCACGAAATTGAAGCCACTGTTGTTGCAGTTCACCCCACTCGCACAGAATTGAACGCCGAGGCCACCGGGAGGAATGTCAGGGTTGGAAGCGTACCAGTTTGATGGGATGTTCGGATCGATGGCGTCGTAGCCGCCATCGCCGCCGAGAACATTCCCCCAGCTCAAGCTCGTGGTTGCTGCGGCGGTTGCCGGGGAACCGTTATCCTGCGTTCCGCCGAGCAAAGTGTTCGGGTCGGTCGGGTGCTGCGAAAAGCTGACGAACTGCGTCATCGATCCCAGATTCTGGTTGAGGTCGTCGAACTGATTCGTGCCCGCGCAGGACCCTGTGGTAAGACCCGCAAACTCGTTGAGGGCGCGGTAAATGCCTCCATCGTTGGCGAAATACAGCAGCGCGTTGCCCGAGTCGCTGCCCGAAGTGGGGATCGTATAGGCCAGGGCGTGCTGGTCCGGATGCACGTGCGCGGGCGCGCCAATGGGGTCGCATCCGTAAACGTGGGTGAGGTTCATGAACGGGGAGGCCGCGCAGGTCGGATTCTGCGAAGTGATGCCGCACTTGTAGAGGTTGATCGCTCCAGCGTACAAGTCCGTAGCGGCTCCGTTCGGCACCGCCATCAGTTCTAAATTGTAGGAGCCCTGTTCGACGCCGCAGCCATCAACGTCTCCGCAATTCGTGATCATGGAGTCGGGAATCGGAATCCAGGACGCGCCACCGTTGAGGCTCTGCCAGATACCACCATCGACGGTGCCGCCGCTCGCGGACGGGTAAATGAACCAGGCGTACATCTCGTTGCGTCCCGGGACAACTGTAATTTCTGCGCGATAGATGGGGCACCCGTAATTGTTCGACGTGGATTGTGGCGGGCAACTGGTCGTGCTGAGCGCAGTTCCGCCGGGCTGGACGGCGAGACGCGTCCAGTGAGCGCCGTCGGGCGAAGAGTAAAAGCCGTGGTAACGAACCGCGGCGAAGAACTGCCCAGCGCTTCCGTTGTAGACAACCGATGTTGCCGAGGTGGCGTCGGTTGCGACGCCGGAATCGAGCAACGCGTCGTAGGTCCATGTGAGTCCGGCATCGAGCGAAGTGTAGAGGCCGCGCCTGGTATTGGCGGTGACAGCGCCGTCGACGATGCCTTCCGAGGTGGTAGCCATGGCGGCAACCACGGTATTCATTTGTCCGCTGGCTGTGCTGAATGCAATGCGCGTTCCACCCAGGCCGCTGAAGGACAGCGCGCCGCCGCTAGCGGTGGGAATCAGAGCCCACGTAGTGCCGGCGTCGGCAGAGCGCAAGATGCCGAGGCCAAAATACGAATCACCGGAGTTATCCGCTTCCCCGCCGGCGGCAAGAATCACAGTCTTTGTGGGATCGGCGTTGCCGGCCTGGACAGCGATCGCGCCAATCGACAGCGTAGCTTGATCGTCGGTGACGGGAGTCCAGGTCACGCTGTTGGCCGTGTTGTTGGCCGCGTTGGTCGATTTCCACACTCCACTTTGCGCGCCGCCGATGTAGATCGTATTGCCCGTCGCGTCGGCGGGATCGATGGCAATGGCGGTCGCCCGTCCAGAGACCTGGTGGTAATCCTGCGTACCATTGCCGGTTGCATCGGAGGCCAATGGCATGGGACCTAATGGTATCCATGAAACTGACGAGAGCGCGGCCTGTGCATTGGCGCGAGCCGTTGCGGCGAGGGCTGCACCGTGCCGCGCGCGCATCTGAAGCTTGGCCTGATAGGCTCGGCGGCGAAGTTCGGCAGAAGGTTTCCCGAGGACCAGACGACCGCGGAAGAACCATTCGTTGCGCTCTTTAATGTGGTCGGCATCGGAATCGGGGATGGGGTTCTGCGGAGCATTCTGTTTCGCGCCTTGCGCTTGCGCGATCGAAACTAGAGAAGAACAACTCAGAACCAGAGCCAGCACTCGCAACGAGCGAAGGAAACGACGGCTTGGCATAGGGACCTCGCTCACCTGCCAGTATCGAGAGCGGACGCGGGCGAAGCAACGCAAAAGCGCCGTCGCGAGCCGTCTGCGGACCACTTTGGGAAAATCTGCCTCCGCCAGGTGCGTGCCACGGCACGCGCTGACCTGTACAATCTGCTTTCCGTCATGGCTTCGCTGGAGTGAATATAGAGATGAAAGGGATTGCCGCGGACGTGAGATCTTTTTCCTGCACCTTGCTGGCGGCGTGCATTGTTCTGTGTGCGTCTTGGAGTGGGGCGCAGGAGAAGAAAAACGCTGAGGTCGCCGTGGCTGCGGCGGCCGATCTGAGCACCGCGCTGAAAGAGATCGGCGATACCTACGAGAAGAAGACCGGCGTGAAAATAAAGCTTTCGTTCGGAGCATCGGGGGCGCTCACGCAGCAGATTCACAATGGCGCTCCATTCGATCTGTTTTTTTCGGCGGACATGGATTATCCGCGCCAGCTTATTGCCACTGGCGAAGCCGATGGCACCACCTTGTATCAGTACGCAGTGGGGAGGCTTGTGCTGTGGGTTCCGGCGGAGTCCTCGCTCGATGTGGAACACAAGGGCATGAGTATTCTGCTCGATGCTTCGGTGAAGAAGATTGCCATTGCCAATCCGCTGCATGCTCCCTATGGCCGCGCCGCGGTGTCGGCTTTAAAGCATGCCGGAGTGTACGATCAGGTTCGGGAGCGCCTGGTCTTTGGCGAGAACGTCTCGCAGGCAGCGCAGTTCGTGGAATCGGGCAACGCACAGGCAGGGTTCGTGGCGCTGGCGCACGCCATTACACCGGGTATGCGCGGCAAAGGAAAGTATTGGGAGGTTCCCGTGGAGGGCTACCCTCCGCTGGTACAGGGAACGGTTGTGCTCTCGCACTCCCAGCACAAGAAGGAAGCAGCGCAGTTTCTGGAATACCTCAAGACGAAAGAGGCGGCCGAGTTGTTTCGGAAGTACGGATTTACGTTGCCGCAAAACTAGCTGTTCGCTCCCGGAGCGGCAAGCGGGGACGCCCGCCGGACGGCCGTCGAGACGGCGGCGCTACATCGAACATTATGGCAATCGACTGGCAAGCATTCTGGCTGACGCTGCAGTTGGCGATCACGGTATCGGCCGTATTGCTGGTGCTTGGTCTGCCTCTCGCCTGGTGGATTGCATTTTCCCGCTGGCGCTGGAAATTCTTGATAGAGGCGGTGGTGGCGCTGCCCATTGTCCTTCCGCCGACGGTGCTTGGTTTTTACGTGCTGGTGGCGCTCGGACCGCGCAGTCCCTTGGGACGCTGGTGGATCTCGCTGACCGGACATACTTTGGCTTTCACATTCAGCGGCCTGGTGATCGGTTCGATCCTTTATAGCCTGCCGTTTGCAGTGCAGCCGTTTGCCGCGTCGTTCGCCGCCGTAGATCGCAAGCTGATTGCGGCTTCGGCGACCCTGGGCGCTTCTCCGCTGCGCACTTTTCTTCGCGTGATCGCACCGCTGTCCGTTCCTGGATTGATCACCGGCACCGCCTTGAGCTTTGCCCACACCATGGGAGAGTTCGGCGTCGTGCTCATGGTGGGCGGAAATATTCCCGGCGTGACGCGGACAGTCTCCATTGATATCTTCGACCGGGTGCAGGCCTCCGACTACGCCGCCGCCAATCAGACCGCGTTGCTGTTGCTCGCGTTCTGCTTCGCGGTACTGGCCGTCGTGTATAGCATCAATCGAAAGGCGTGGGTCGTCGGCCCCATAAAATAATCTGCCATGAGCGCTCCCCGCACCGACGAACCCGCAGCCCTTGCCGCTTCGTCTTCCTCCACTTCTCCAGGAATACCATCTGGCCCGCTGCTCGATGCCCGATTCCGCAAGCGATTCGCCGCGCCAGCGCGGGTGTTTGTTCTGGAAGCCGAGTTTCGAGCCGCGCCCGGGTTCACGATCCTATTCGGTCCGTCCGGAGCCGGCAAAACCACTGTCCTCGATTGCGTTGCAGGATTAGCTAAACCCGACTCGGGGCGCATCACTATCGGAGACCGCGGCCTGTTCGATGGCGCGCAAGGCACCGATCTTGCAGTGGCCAAACGTCGCGTGGGATATGTGTTTCAGAGCCTAGCCCTGTTTCCCCATCTGACGGTTGAAAAGAACGTCCAATATGGGCTCACGCATTTGCCGCAGGGCGAGCGTGCGATGCGTACGTCCGCGATCCTTCAGGCATTCCGCATTGCTCATCTCGCGCAGCGTTACCCGCGAGAGATTTCTGGGGGAGAAAGCCAGCGGACGGCGTTAGCCCGAACTCTTGTGACCGATCCCGCCGTGTTGCTTTTGGACGAACCACTGGCCGCGCTGGACGCTGCGACGAAGGCGAAGATCATTGACGATCTGCGCGCGTGGAACCAGGCTCACCGCATTCCCATCCTTTACGTCACGCACAGCCGCGAGGAAGTCTTTGCCCTGGGCGAGCGCGTAATTGTTCTCGACGCAGGACGCATCGTGGCCCAGGGTACGCCCCACGAAGTGATCGAAGCTCCGCAACAGGAAACAGTCGCACAATTGGTAGGTTTCGAGAATATTTTCGACGCCATTGTGGAAGCGGTCCGCCCGGAGCGCGGCACCATGACCTGCCGCATAGCTGGAGACGGCGGCCCGGTGCTGCTCGAAACCCCTCTGGTTCGAGCAGGCGTGGGCTCGGAATTGCGCGTGGGAATCCGCGCGGGCGACATTCTGCTGGCCACGTCGCCGCCGGTCGGCTTGAGCGCGCGCAACGTGATTCCGGGGCGCATCACTTCACTCGAGCAGCGCGATGTAATCGTCTGCGCGCGTGTGAAGTACAGAGTCGAAATGGAAGTCCACCTCACGCTGGCCGCGCGTGATTCGCTGCAACTCGCACCCGGCCGGGAAGTGTGGCTGGTGATCAAGACGCACTCCTGCCACTTAATGCAGCTGTAACCAACCCCACAAACTCGGCGCTCGGGCCGCGGCCGAAACAGGAAATCTAGACGCTGATTATGTCGGTAGGAGTTCAGAAGCGCGGCCGGCGAGAATCGGACTCTTCCTCCGCGTTCAGTATTTCTCCCTGCTCCATCTCGATCACGGCGACCCACTGCCCCTTGTGCTCTTCTGAAAACACGATGCGCCCTCCGAGAATCTGGGCGATGGCAACTGGGGGCAAGTCGCGGTGGAAGCCGAAGAATCGGCGCTTCAGTTCCCCCCAGGCCTTCCAACGATCCAGCAGCGGATGCGCGGGCTCATATTTCGTGGAGAAAACCAGCGCGACCTCGAAGTGCGAGCGGTAGTCAGCAGCGGAGAGCACTTCTTCAAGAGAGAAATCCTCGATGCGCACGACTTGTACCGGGCGCGTAACGTAACCCAGCCACGGACGCGTGAGTTCATCCGAAGCCGGCCACGCTGTGAGCGCGTGCGCCATGGGATAGCGGGCTTCAAGGAAGCGCTCTCCGTCCTGGTGTAGGACGATGTAATCGCGATAGGCGAAATTGTCTTCCGGCGAGAATCCGTACGGCGGATTCCAGTACCACGCGGACACGAAAGCAACCGCAACCACGGCGACAGCCGCGGGCCAATAGCGCAGCCGCCTACGCAGGGTGGAGACAGCAACGATAATCACAAGCGGCACCGCCGGCAGCATGTAGCGCGCCAGCACTGCGCCCCCAATTAACGCCATGGCAATCACATACACTTTCACCACAACAAGAAATATCATCTGCACCGGGATCGCGATGCGCGGGCGTTCGACACCGTCGTCCTTCACCGGCGGCAGAAGCATAGCCAGCAGCATCCCGAGCGTCAGTAGCCACAAATGCAAGTACCCGAAAGCCTGCCACAGGCGCAAGACCAGGGCCATCAGGAATCGCAAAGGGTTGAGAGTCGCAGCGACGTTGTAGCGGAAGAACTCCGGATTGCCGAAGACGTAACCGGTGCGGGCGTAGTGATACGCGTACCACAGCATCAGCGGAAGCAGAGGAACCAGAAGCGGCAGGACGCGCCGCGCGACCCGCCTTCCGGGTTCTGAATCCGCGCCGTCGGCGTCTTTCCACAGCCCTCGCAGGGCGCCCCGCTTCGGTATGACGAAACGCAGAACTTCCCAGCCTGCCAGAGCCACTGGCGCGAGAATCGCGGTCTCTTTGGCGAGAGCGGCCAGCGAGAACCAGATCGCGACCGCTGCGGGACGATCCTCCAGACACGCATACAGGCCCCAGAACGTGAGCCCCGCCGCAGCCAGATCCACCTGGCCCAACGAGCTTTGCGCGAAGAAAACCGGATACAGCGCCGTACACAACGTTGAGGCAATCGCCACCTGCGTATTCGCCGCACGCTCGGCCAGGCGAAACACTCCCAGCAACGAGAATGCAGCCACCATCAACATGGCCGATCGCGTCACCAGCGGCGCGTAGCCCACGCATTTCCACCACAATGCAATCCACGCCAATACCAGCGGCGGATGGGCATTCGACACCGTCGTGTGCGGGATCAGACTTCCGCTCAGCAACAGGTCGCGGGCGGCGGGAACGTAGTATCCGGCTTCATCCCAGAAGTACGGAAGCTGCAGCAGCGGAATGTGCAGCAGAAAAATCACAACAAAGATGACCGCGAACACGACCGCGGGATGCGGACTGGACGAGCGCGTAGAAAGAGTCATTCTATTGGTGCAAACGTTACCCTCAGAGACGTTGCTTGCAACGTCTCTCTCACACCATCGCCCGGAATGTTGCCGGCGGAGACACAGCCGGCCACGCCTCCAGCGCCGCGGCGCTAGTGCACCGGCCCCTGCGATCCCATGCGCGGGTCGAGCTTAATCTCTCCGAAGGCGCTCTCGTAACCGCCCACATTCTGCTGCAAAAGTCCGAGCAACGCCTTAGCCTGCTGCGGACTGAGATAAATGCCCTGAAAGTTTTTGATCTCAACGTGGGTCTCGGTCTGTTGCTGCAATGTGCCAAAGACCAGGAAGAAGTCCCAGATGTTGACGCGCATCTGCACGCTATTGGCATAATTTTCGCGGTAGTCGGCATCGTTCGTTAATTTCACGTTAGGTTGCGTCGGATTATTCATAGGCTGGAAGTGTAAACGAGTTCGTGGCCGGGAAGGAAACGCCAGAATTTGAGAGCCCCGGCATTGGTGCAAGTGACGAAAACTGTCATCGACGTGATGATTTGTGGCGGGCCACGGAGTGGCTGACGCTCCGCTAGACACCGACTTCAGTTTGGCTCTCCGCTGAAAACACAGGACTTACCAGCACCACCGTCGTTACTTTCGGAAGTACCTTGTGGTAGACAAAATGCGATAGAGTCTAGGTTGCTCCGGGAAAACGGAGACTGTGCGGCTACTATGACCCAAAATAAGGATCACGGGCTGACGGAAGAAATTGTACTTCCTGAGCATCTCCTCCCCTTGGGATCTGTGTTGGGCGAGGGTGTATCGGCGCTGGACCTGTGCATGGTCCTAGCCAAGATTTTTCGCGTGCAGTATACCGAAGTTGCGCTGATGCGCCTGGAGGGCGGGCTGCTGCACTTTGTGTTTCCCGAATACTTACGCACTTCGGGCGCGATTCCGTTATCCAGCAAAGCGGTGGCGGCACACACGGCCCTCAGCAAGAAGCCGGAGATTTTTAACAACTTTGCCCGGGTGAAGCACGCCAGTATCTTTGAGACCATCAAGCCCGGCACCGAAAATTCGGACGAACCGGTTCCGCCGGCGCCCATTCAGAAGCTCATGTCAGTGCCGATCATGGACCGGGATTCGGCAGTCGTGGGCGTAATTCAGATTTCGCGCAAGGGGCTTGATTCGAAGTTAGCGCAAGATTTCAGCCGCGAGGACCTGCACGACCTGGAGTTAGTGGCAGGCCTGCTGGCCACGGCGCCTGCCTTGCTGACGAATTAATGTCGTCCCGTAAATACGTTCAATAAATCGACACGCCTGACGGAATCAACGCATGCCTAGCCTTTGCGCCCTTCGCCAGCCCTTTGCGATCTTTGCGGTTAGAGGCTTTGCTTGCTTCGGATGGCGCGCCCTGATGCCGCAGACTGATTCCTCGACTCCATTCAGCCCTTCAGCGGAAGTCGCAGATCCGTTCCCGTCATCTCTTTCGGTTCGTCGACACCCAGCATCCCCAGCAGGGTGGGCGAAATATCACGCAGCGATCCGCCGGGCTTCAGCGTGAACTCTTTGGCATTTTCCGAGACCACAATAAACGGCACCGGGTTGGTCGTGTGCGCCGTGTGCGGCCCGCCCGTCGCCGGGTCGATCATCATCTCTGCATTGCCATGGTCGGCCGTGATCAGCATCGCTCCGCCCTTTGCCCGCACCGCGGTCTCGATGCGTCCGAGGCAGGCATCTACGACTTCGACCGCCTTGATTGTGGGTTCAATTTTGCCGGAGTGGCCCACCATGTCGGCATTGGCAAAGTTCACGATCATCACATCGAACGTCCCTTCCTCCGTAGCCTTCACCACCGCGTCGGCAACGCCCGCCGCGCTCATCTCTGGCTTCAAATCGTAAGTCGCGACCTTGGGTGACTGCACCATCACGCGCTCTTCCCCGGGAAACGGCTGTTCCACGCCGCCGTTGAAAAAATACGTTACGTGCGCATACTTCTCGGTCTCCGCCACCCGCAAGTTGCGCATCTTCATCCCACCCATCACGTTGGCCAGAATATTGGCCATCGACTCCGGCGGGATCACCACGGGCAGGCTGAAATTCTTGTCGTACCGCGTCATGCAGACGTAATGCAGATTATTCGGCACGCGATCGCGCGGAATGGTCGCATCCAGATCGGCCGCGCCCGGAAGATCGCTGCCGCCCTGGTCGTTCAGTCCGCTGTTGCGGGTGAGCGCGCGCGTGATCTGGCGAACCCGGTCGGCGCGGTAGTTGAAGCAGATGCACGAGTCTTCATCGCGAATGGTGGCCAGTGCCTGGCCGCGATTGTCGGTGCAGACGAACGGAATCACGAATTCGTCAGTCACTCCTTTGTTATAGGAATCTTTCATCCCCTGCGCCGGATCGGCGCACTTGCCGCCTTCCGCGTCGCCGAAAACGATCGCGTTGTAGGCCTTGGCAATGCGTTCCCAGCGCCGGTCGCGATCCATAGCGTAGTAGCGACCGTTAACAGTGGCAATCTTGCCGCAGTTGTACTCCCGCATTTTTTTCTGCAGCTGTTCGAGGTATCCGGAGCCGTTGGTGGGCAAGGTGTCGCGTCCGTCCATAAAGGCATGCACGAAGACGCGCTCCAGTCCATTCTGCTTCGCCATCTTCAGCAGCGCGTAGAGATGAGCCTGCTGCGAGTGCACGCCGCCGTCCGAGACGAGCCCGAACAGGTGCAGCCGCCGTTCGCCGGACCGGGCGTGCTTCATCGCGTCGAGCAGCACGGGGTGCTTGAATAATTCCCCGTTCTGGACCATCAGATCGATGCGCGTGATGTCCATATGCACAATGCGCCCGGCCCCAATGTTCAGATGCCCGACCTCGCTGTTGCCCATCTGCCCCTCAGGCAGTCCCACAAACGGCCCGCTGGTGTGAATGAGCGTGTTGGGATACTCGCGCAGCAGCCGGTCGTAAGTCGGTTTGCGCGCGAGCGCGATGGCATTGGCTTTGGTTTCGGCACGATAACCCCAGCCGTCGAGAATGATAAGAACGAGTGGTTTAGGACGAGACATAAGAATCAGCTTCTAGCTCCTAGCCTTTAGCTTCTAGCGTTTGCCTTTTGCGTACGAAAGCGGGAAGGGCTCGACTTCAGTCGTGCCACTCAAATCGATGGGATCGTGGCTTTAGCCTCTGAGGAAAGCTTCTTTACTACCATAAGAGTTCCTCGATCTCCTTCGGCAACGGATCGTTAAAATCGTCGGGCACGGTAAACGAGAAAATAATTTCGCTGTCGGCCATATCGGTGAAATTATACGATGTTCTTTGCCGGACCTGGGCTCCGCCGCGCTATCGCGTCGTAGGTGCCCTCTCGAGTCGCGACTATACTCATGTTAGACGGAGACACATCATGCCAATTAGCGAACTGCTGCTACCCGAGCTCGATCAAGAAATGAAAAAAACGCGCACAACCCTAGAACGGGTTCCTGCCGATAAGCAGGACTTTGCGCCTCATCCCAAGTCGATGCCGTTGGGCAAACTGGCGCCTCATGTCGCACAGCTTGCCGGATTCGGCCTGACGGTGCTGACCACCCCGGAACTGGACTTTTCCAAGGGCAGCTACAAACCGTTGCCTTTTGAATCTGTCCCGCAACTGCTGAAGGCGTTCGATGACGGTGCAGCCAAGGTTCGCGCCGCTCTGCAAGCCACGCCCGATGCAGCTTGGAAGGAGAACTGGAAGCTCAGCTTTCAGGGCAAGCCGATTTTCGAAGGGCCACGCTTTCTGGCTTATCGCGAGATGTTCCTGAATCACCTGGTGCATCACCGCGCCCAACTCGGCGTATATCTACGATTGAACGATAAGCCCGTGCCCGCGACCTATGGGCCTTCTGCAGATGACACGATGGGGTTTTGAAACGCGCTCGACCGGCCCCGGAAAACTGAACCGCGGCTAACGGTGGTAGTTCAACGCCTTCAATCCCAAGAAGCGCGCCGTCCCACCCAACTCTTCCTCAATCCGCAGCAGTTGGTTGTACTTGGCGATGCGGTCCGTCCGGGAGGCCGACCCGGTCTTGATCTGGCCCGCGCCCGTGGCGACGGCAAGGTCCGCGATGAACGTGTCTTCCGTCTCGCCCGAGCGATGCGAAATCACCGACGTGTATCCATTCCGCCGCGCCAGATCAATCGTATCCAGCGTCTCGCTCACCGTGCCGATCTGGTTGACCTTGACCAGGATCGAATTCGCCACGCCCTTGTCGATTCCCTCTTGCAAAAACTGAATATTCGTCACGAAAATATCGTCGCCCACGAGTTGAATCTTCCCACCAAGCTCTTTCGTCAGCTTCTCCCAGCCGTCCCAGTCGTTCTCCGCCAACCCGTCTTCCAGCGAAACAATGGCGGGATAATCGTTCACCCACTTCGCCCAGAACTTCACCATCTCGTCGGAACTCTTGGCCGATTTATCCGACTTCTTGAACACGTACTTTCCATCCTGATAGAACTCGCTGGCGGCCGGATCGAGCGCGATGGCAATCTCTTCTCCCGGCTTGTAACCTGCCTTCGAGATCGCTTCCAGCACGACTTCGATCGCTTCCACGTTGGACTTCACCGAGGGAGCAAATCCACCTTCATCGCCCACGGCCGTGTTATAGCCGCGCTTTTTCAGCACGCCCTTGAGCGTATGGAAAACCTCGACACCCCACCGCAACGCCTCGGAAAACGTGGGCGCGCCCACGGGCATCACCATGAACTCCTGGAAGTCCACGTTATTGTCGGCATGCGCCCCGCCATTCAGAATGTTCATCATCGGTGTAGGCAGCGTGTTGGCCCCAGCTCCGCCGAGATAGCGATAGAGCGGTATATCCAAGCTCCGTGCCGACGCGCGCGCCGCCGCCATTGAAACCGCGAGGATGGCATTGGCGCCCAGCCGTCCTTTGTTCTCCGTGCCATCCAGTTCGATCATCTTGCCATCGAGCCCGCGCTGATCGAACCCATCCCAGTTTGCCAGCGCTTCGGCGATCTCGCCATTGACGTTCTCGACCGCCTTGAGCACGCCTTTGCCCTGGAAGCGGTTTGCATCCTCGTCTCGCAGTTCAACCGCCTCGTGCTCGCCGGTGGACGCACCGCTGGGAACAATCGCCCGGCCCATCGAGCCGTCCGCAAGAAACACTTCGGCTTCAATCGTAGGATTGCCACGGGAGTCCAAGACTTCTCGTGCATGTATGGCTGCAATATTTGACATAGGTAGGTCCATTTCCTTTGATTTCGGTTATTAGAACAAGGCCCGCGTAGCCACAAATCCGGCATCATCACTACTCAATGCGCTCTACGTCCCATCAGGAAGCCCGTGCCGGCATAATCTTGCCCAGGCTGTATTGTGAAACCAACGATTATATCGAATGGCGGTGAACGCATTGTGACTTCAGACACACTCGTCGGCGGCGATTTCCGCCTTTGGAACCGTCCGTTCGGCCACCATCGACCGCGCCCTTATCTCCGCTGGTTCCCTGTCCTGCCCTCATATTGTCGCCGCCGTGCCCCTGGACTAGAGTCAAGAGATACAATAATGCTCGGGAAGTTTGAGGAGGCACGATGAAGAAATGGATCGCTCTACCTTGCATCCTGCTCTTGGCCGCTACGCTGGCAGCCCAGACTGGTTCTCCCGTACCCGCAGGGACTGCCCTGATGGTACGGCTCGATACGACTCTCGCAACCTTCAGCAATCGAGTCGGCGATCCCTTCCAGGGAAAAGTCACTCAGCCAGTCGTGGTCAACGGCAGTACGCTGATTCCCTTGGGATCGACCGTCGAAGGCCGCGTCACCAAGGTGAGTGAGCCGCGCCGCATCTCGGGCAGGCCGACCCTCGGAATTCTTCCCGAGGCCGTGATACTTCCCACCGGAGAGCGTTACTTCCTCGACGCGACCCTGGTCGATACTAATATTCACGGCACTGACGTCAATCAAGAAGGCCAGTTCAAGGGATTAGGTCACGACCGCCGCGACACGCTCGAGACCGGCGGCGGCGCTGCCGGCGGAATGCTCATTGGCGGACTGATCGGCGGAGGCCCGGGAATTCTCATCGGCGGCGCAGTCGGAGCGGGTTCAACCACAGTACACTGGCTGGCCAAGCACCGTTCTGCCACTCTCCCGGCCGGCACCGAACTCACCCTGGAATTGAACCGCCCTATGGCAATGGGCCCTGCAGCGACAGCGACACCGGCTCCTGCTCCGGCACCCGCGCCCTCAAGCGGCGGCAGCAAGTAGCCAGTTTTTGTTCTAGACAACGAGCCGGAGGCGTAAGCCTCCGGTTATTTTTTTGCCTGAAACTCGTCCCCGGACTGCCTGACACGGAAGTTACGTCGACTAGGACTCCGGATCGAGCTACGATTCGGCGTTGCGTGTGACCTGGGAGAAAAGAATGCAGCCAAGCTCTCATGCTCGGCGAATTGCCTTGTTCCTTCTGATAGTCCTTGCGATCGCCGGAGCGACCTTGGTGATTCGTCATCGTAGAGCCGCCCACAAGGTCGCCGCAGCACCCGTTCTTGCGGCGCAGGTCGACGGGCGGCCGGTCTGCTGGCCGCAGACCGTCTGCTTATGGCTTTTGGGGGTGTCAGACCTGGGGATCAATTCGGGGATGTGCAATCGAGTACCCCAGAGCAATCCAAATTACGTTTAGCATTACAGGAACTGGGCGCAACTTTTGGGCCCGGCTTTGCAGACGCCTTCTATCACTACACGGAAAATTGGCTCAACGAGGCAAGGCAGTTAGACCCGGACAGTGACGGGGGAAAGCTGGCGCTGTTAACTTGGATGTCCAGCGGGGATGTCTGCGCGGTAGCGGAAGGGTATTCCCAAACAGCCATAAATATGGCAGAATATGCCATGCGAACTACCGTCGACATTCCGGACTCGCTCTACCGGGCACTGAAGAAGAAGGCCGCTCATGAAGGCCACTCGGTCAAGGAGCTCCTTCTTCGGGGAGTTGAACTGCAATTGCGGACGCAACCGAAGAAAAAAGGGCGCAGACGGCCTCCAGTCATCGACTCCGACACGCCCGGCAGCCTGGATCTAGACAATGCCAAGATCTACGAGATCATTCCTTTTCCCTGACGTCAACGTGTGGATCGCGTTGACGTTCAGAGGCCACATTCATCACGCCGCGGCCAGAACGTGGCTGGATTCCGTACCCGATGATTCCGAGCTTTGCTTTTGCCGCCTGACTCAGCTTGGGTTTCTCCGCCTGCTCACAACCGCTGCGGTCATGGGGAGCAAGGTGCTTTCTCAGGCTGAAGCTTGGGATTTTTATGACGACTGGCTGGAGCACGGCCATGCCGCTTATGTTGAGGAACCGCCTGCGATTGAGCTTACCTTCCGCTCTCTTTCGGCGTCTGGGCAAGTCGCTCCAAAAGATTGGGCGGATTCCTACGTCTCCGCGTTTGCGCAGGTTTCTGGCTTGCGGTTAGTGACCTTCGACCAGGCTCTCCACAGAAGAACAGCGGGGGCTGTCTTGTTGAAGCCAATGCCGAAAATGTAAGCTCAAGCCCCGAAGATCAAATCTCCCTCGCTCAGCACCTGCAGCTCGATCCACCCTTCCAGCGGCAGAGAATCCACTGGCAGACGGTTCTGCCACAGGCTGAAGCGAAGCCTCAGCTTGCTGGTGGATGCCACGGCGACCGCCCCCGCCTTGCGCTCCGTCGCTCGTTCCGCCGGGGCAGCGCTAGGAGTCGCCAGCAGCCACGCCAGCGGCAGCTTGAATTCAAAGTTGCGCAGCAGGGCCAGCTTCACGTGTTCCTCCGGTTGCGCCGACGAAGCCATCACCCGCTCCTCCGATCCGTTCTCGATCTTCCAGACGTTCAGCTTACGCTGGTGCACCGAGGCCTCGATCCGCAGCGCACGCCGTGGACGCGGTTCGCCGCTGGCCCACGACTCCACGTTCACGACCAGATCAAAATCCTCCTCGGGAACCTTGCCCGTGAAATCCAGCCTCCCATACACATGGCTGGCATCGATGCCGGCATAGACCGAGTCCAGCAGAAACTGTTTGCCGTGCATTGCGCCCGCGCGCTGATCGGCGGTGTACATCGCCGCACCCATCCACTCGAAGTAGCGCACCTTGTCGCCCGTGACTCGCGGATGAATATAAGCCGTCTGCGGCACAAACGATGGGCGCACCTCCGCGCCGGTGATGGGCTGCGCCAGAGAGTCTGGCGGAGCCGCTCCCAGGGCCTGATACACGTTCGAAAGATGCTTGCGGTAGAGCTCGTCGAAATCGCGGTCATTGGCCGAGTGATGTTCCGGCCCGTACCACCAGTTCCAGTCGCTGCCTTCGGCAATCAGGATCTCCTCGAAGGCCAGCTTGCGCTGCTCCTCGGTCGCACGCGCCGCATTGTGCGCGTAAAACTCGCGCGCATGGTACATGTAGTCCCAGGCGCGATTGTCCTCCGGAGCGCCGATCCACACATTGAAGTTCGCGCTGATCCACGACCCAGGCACCAGCGAAGTCATTTTGCCGAAATCCTTGTGCCGCGCAATCGCCTCGGATACCGTTACTGCCTCCACGCCTGGCTCGCGCTGCAGCCCGTCGTAGAAGCGCCGCAAAAATTCGCGCCCCGACTTCGGGTAGTACTCCCAAGCATTCTCGCCGTCGAGAATGATCGACACTACCGCATCGCGGCCCTTGGCCAGCACGGGCTTCGCCGCTTCCTTGATGTTGCCAATCAAATGCCGCGCCGCTTCCGCCGGAGGCATGCCCGAATACACGAACCCGATCAGATCGGAAATCGTGTGATCGCGAAACACCAGGTTCATCGCCACCGAGCCGTTCTCATAGCGATGGATGTTATAGAGCTTTTCCGCCAAATTCGCGGGCATACGCCCGTTGCCGTCGCGGGCGAAGAACAATCCTGTGCTCCGTCCCAGCACGCCTTCGTCCGTGGCCATCCACTTGATGCCCACGCTATGCGCGATGGCCAGGACCTCCTCCGAGACGCTGCCTTCCGACGGCCACACGCCCTGGGGCCGCAGGCCGAAGACCTTCTCGTGCAAATCGAGACCGCGTGTAAGTTGTTCGCGCGCGTCTTCGGGATGGCGATAACGGTTCTGCGGCAGCGGCAAGCCCGGAGACGACACCGCCCCCGCGCTGGTATCGCATACCAGCGGCAGGATCGGGTGATAAAACGGCGTAGACGAAAGCTCAATCGATCCCTTCTTCGCCGCCTCGGCATGCGCCGGCAGAACCCGCCCCAGCAGTTCCCTTTCCCGCGTGATGACGAGTCTCTGGTCATCTAGCGAGTAGTTATGTCCCTTCGCCACCAGCGCCGCGATGTCCTTCTCTTCCAGAAATAATTCATCGAACCAGGCAATCTGCGACAAGACCTGCAGGTCGGTAAAATCCTGCGCCGGAAAATACCGTTCCGCGCGCTCCGGATGATCGCCATGTTCGCGAAACCGCTCCCACAATTCGCGGTAGCGCGGATAGCGTCCAATCAGATTTTGCGGATTGGCCTGAAACAGATATTGCAGCGCAAAGCGCCGCTCCTCCAGCGACAGATCCTTGGCCGGCTTGGCCGCTACGCTCAAAAATGGATCCTGCGCCGTCCCTGCGACATAGTCTTGAATCTGCACCATCAGCGACGGCACAAGGTTAAAGTTTTGGTGGACGTTGGGAAACTCGTCCAGCAACTTCACCATGCCGTAATAGTCTTTGAGCGCGTGCAGCCGCGTCCACGGCAGACGATATTCGCCCGTGACCAGATCCTTGTAAAACGGCTGGTGCTGGTGCCAGAGAAGAATGACGCGTAAGGCAGGCATGATGAACTGGTCAGTCTAGCATGTGGATTTTCTGAGGCTCCGCACGAAAGGCTCCGAATCAGTTTTTGTCCTGAAGTCCATGTCTATCGCGCGGCAAGACGCAGCGAGCAGGGTGCGGAGTCCGAGCGAAGGGAGGGGCAAGTCAAGCATGTACGCTCAGGCCTATAATCCCTGGATCATGCCAGCACTGCTTCGCAACCTCCGTTTCGGCGCGCGCATGCTGGCCAAGAATCCTGGATTCACTTTCGCAACAGTCCTCACTCTGGCCTTGGGGATCGGCGCGAATACCGCCATCTTCACCGTGACCAACGCGCTGCTGCTGCGGCCATTTCCTTACCATGAGCCCAAGCAACTGGTGAGTGTGGCCGCGAAGGACAAGACGACGGACCGCGGGGGCACGTTACTCCGTTACGAGTTGGTGCGCGACTTCAACCGCTCGTTCCAGTCAGTGGCCGTATGGACCAATGACAACCTGAATCTTACCGGCTCGGGCGAACCACTACAGGTGCCGGTGGCGCGTGTCTCACCGAGTTTTTTCCCCATGCTGGGGGTGCAGCCGCAACTTGGGCGCACCTTTACCGAAGAAGAAGGCCGTCCGGAAGGCAAGGCGGTGGTTGTACTCAGCGATTCAATGTGGCGCAGCCGGTTCCAAGGCGACCGCAACATCATCGGCCAAACGGTCACGCTCGATGCCACACCGCACACCATCGTCGGCGTATTGCCTGGCGACGTTCGGTTCCCCTTCGTCGGCCCGGCCGACATCTGGACGCCACGATATTTCGAGTTCTCGCTGATGACCCCGCAACGGCTGCGCATGGGCGTGGGTTATCTGGAGATGGCGGCGCGACTGCGACCGGGAACAACGTTGGCGCACGCCAACGCCGAGCTTGCCCTGCTCAACCAGCGCTATCGAGCGCAGAACCCCACGGCTCCCGACGCCGATCCCGCAGTGGTCATGTCGGCCGAAACCTTGCGCGACCTCGTTGTGGCCAATGTACGCAGCAAAGTATTGGTGCTTTCTGCCGCCGTCGCGGTGGTGCTGCTGATTGCTTGTGCCAATGTGGCCAGCCTCCTGCTTTCGCGCGCTCTCGCCCGAAAAAAGGAAATTGCGGTACGCACCGCGCTGGGCGCAAGCCGCGGCATCTTAGTTCGGCAACTCCTCACCGAGAGCATGCTGCTCGCGCTCTTTGCCGGCGTGCTGGGCGTGGGGTTGAGCTGGGGCGCCACCCGAGCGTTGGTCACATGGGGAGCAAGCCAGATCCCGCAAGGAATTCCGATCGCCATGGATCTGCGCGTGCTGTTGTTTATGCTGATCGTTTCGATTTTCGCCGGAATCATGTTTGGCACTGTCCCTGCGCTGCAGCTTGCGCGGGCTGACCCGAACATGACGCTGCGCGATGAAGGCCGAGGCATTTCCGCTGGCCACAGGCGGGCGCAGATGAAGAACCTTCTCGTCATAAGCCAGGTAGCGCTCTCACTGCTGCTCTTCATCGGCGCGGGACTGCTGTTGCGCAGCTTCGTACGGCTGCTCCACGTTGATCCCGGCTTTGACGCCCAGAACGTACTCACGATGAACCTCTCGTTGCCCACGGTAAAGTACGCAAAGCCGGAACAGCAGATTGCGTTCTTTGACGAGGTACTGCGCCGCGTCTCCGCACTGCCCGGCGTGCGCGACGCCGCAACATCGGCGGCATTGCCCCTAAGCTGGATGCGCATCACCCCAGTGTTGCCGGAAGGCCAACCCGACGTGCCTCTGCCCCAGCGCCCGTTCATCGACATCGAGGCAATCAGCCCGCAGTGGTTCCGGACCATGCGCGTTCCACTGCGGGGCGGCCGCGAGTTCACTGCCGCCGACAACGCCCAGACGCCCAAGGTCGCAATCGTGAATGAAAGCTTCGCCCGGCACTTCTGGCCCAACCAGAACCCCCTGGGCAAGCACATCGTCATTGGCCGCGGGCCAGCGCCGGTTGAGGTAATTGGCATGGCCGCGGACATCAGGAACAAGGGCTTGGATCAGGACACGCAAGCGCAGCTGTATCTCCCCTTCCCACAGTTGCCCTGGGGCAATATGAATCTTCTGGTGCGGACGGCTGTGGCACCGAAGAGCATAACCTCAGCGGTGCGGGCGCAGATCGCCATGGTGGACCTGGACCAGCCGGTCACCAAGATTCAAACCGTCGAAGAACTCATGGACGGCTTACGCTCGCAGCCGCGCTTCACCATGCTGCTGCTCGGCGGTTTTTCCGCCACCGCACTGGCGCTCGCGGTGATCGGAATCTACGGAGTGTTGTCCTATTCGGTGGCCCAGCGGCGGCAGGAGTTCGGCATCCGCCTGGCGCTCGGTGCCGAACACGCGGACATCCTGCGCCTGGTCGTGCGCCAGGGGCTCATGCTGGCGATTGCTGGCATTGCGATTGGGCTGATGGCCTCACTGTTGCTGACCCGGCTGATGTCCAGTATGCTGTACAAAGTCGGCACGCTCGATCTGGCAACCTTTCTTCTCACGCCGCTGGTCTTTCTTTGCATCACCCTGTTCGCCAGCTATCTGCCCGCGCGGCGCGCAACGAAGGTAGATCCCATAGAAGCGCTGAGGTGAATCTGGAGAATGAGACATCCTGAAAACCGACGCCATCTTCCGGTACACTAGACACTTCAATGCCCGACGCCACCACACACGCGGTGCCCGCAAGTAGCTCCCCTCAGCTGCTCACCGACCAGGACCTCTACCTCTTCAACGAGGGCAGCAACTATCGCATGTACGAGAAGATGGGAGCCCATCTCATCGCGCACAATGGCGAATCCGGCGCCGTCTTCAGTGTCTGGGCTCCGAACGCGCGCTCCGTCTCCGTCGTAGGCAGCTTCAACGGGTGGGATTCCAAGTCGCATCGCCTCAGCCCCCGCGCCTCATCGGGCATCTGGGAGGGCTTCCTCCCCGGCGTCACCCGCGGCGCACTCTACAAGTTCCACATCGAATCGCAGCGCCACGGATACCGCGTCGATAAAGCCGACCCGCTTGGCCTGCTGCACGAGAAACCTCCGCGCACCGCCTCGGTCGTCTGGGACCTTGACTACCAGTGGAGCGACCAGGACTGGATGAGCAACCGCGGCGCCCGCAACTCGCTGCGCGCCCCCCAGTCAATTTACGAGGTGCATCTGGGCTCGTGGATGCGCGTTCCCGAAGATCACAACCGTCCGCTGACCTATCGCGAAACAGCGCCCCGCCTCGCCGAATACGTAGGCCAAATGGGCTTCACTCACGTCGAGTTCCTGCCGGTCATGGAGCATCCCTTCTACGGTTCCTGGGGATATCAGACCACCGGATACTTCGCGCCCACTTCGCGCTACGGCACGCCCCAGGACTTCATGTACCTGGTCGACTACCTGCACCAGCACGGCATCGGCGTCATCCTCGACTGGGTGCCTTCGCACTTCCCTTCCGACGCCCACGGCCTTGCCTACTTCGACGGCACGCATCTCTACGAGCACGCCGATTCGCGCCAGGGATTCCATCCCGACTGGAAGACGCACATCTTCAACTATGGCCGGCCCGAAGTGCGCAGTTTTCTGATGTCGAGCGCCATGTTCTGGCTCGACAAATATCACATCGATGGCCTGCGCGTGGATGCCGTCGCGTCGATGCTGTATCTCGACTACTCGCGCAAAGAGGGCGAGTGGATCCCCAACAAGTTCGGCGGACGCGAGAACCTCGACGCCATCGACTTCCTCCGCCGCTTCAATCAGGAAGCCTACAAGGAACATCCCGAGATTCAGACCACGGCCGAGGAGTCCACTTCCTGGCCCATGGTCTCAAAGCCGGTCTACGTCGGCGGCCTCGGCTTCGGCATGAAGTGGGATATGGGCTGGATGCACGACACCCTCAAGTATTTCCAGAACGATCCCATCCACCGCAAGTATCATCACAACGATCTCACTTTCCGCAGTCTCTATTCGTTTCACGAGAATTTCGTGCTGCCGCTCTCGCACGATGAAGTCGTCCACGGCAAGGGATCGCTGATCGGCAAGATGCCCGGCGACGAATGGCAGCGCTTCGCCAACCTGCGCCTGCTCTTCGCCTACATGTACGCCCAGCCCGGCAAGAAGCTGATCTTCATGGGCTGCGAGTTTGGCCAGGTGCGCGAGTGGGCGCACGACACCAGTCTCGAATGGCACGTGGTGCAGTATCAGGTTCATCGTGGAGTGCAGGCGTGGATGGAGCAACTCAACCGCTTCTATCGCAGCGAGCCCGCCATGCATGTGTTCGACAATAATCCCGCCGGAATCGAATGGGTCGACTGCAACGACAACGCCACCAGCACGATTTCCCTGCTGCGCAAGAGCGAGTTGCCGCCAGACACCGTGCTCGTCGTTTGCAACTTCACTCCCGTGCCTCGCCTTGGATATCGCGTCGGCGTCCCCCATGGCGGCTACTGGCGCGAAATGCTAAACAGCGACGCCCGCGAATACGCCGGCAGCGGCCTGGGAAACCTGGGCGGAGTGCACGCAGAACTGATCCCCGCGCACGGCCGTCCCTATTCGCTCAATCTGACTCTCCCCCCGCTGGCCGCCCTGTTCTTCAAAGCACAATAGATGCCCCCGTAAAGACCGCCCCCTCGGCTGGTCACCCCAGGGCGAAGCCCGGCGGCCCTCCGAGCAATCCGTAAAGACCTAGCTTGCTACGTCTCCACTCGGCCCAGGCGCAGGCCGGTTCCGCCTCACAAAGCCTTCATCCGAAACCCTGGTATTCCTTCCAGAACTCAGGCCAAGGCAGACGCGGCCCACCGCACACGAAGATATCCGGATGATCCTGGCTCTCTTCATTGTGGATTCCTAAAGCGTTGCCGTTGTGCCCAGCCAGACGGCACGAGGTGAACATCCGATCAACGTATTCGCGGGGCGCCCCGAGCACGATCAGCATCGACGGCGGCGGCACGGGATACCCGCGCAGCCACGCCGAGTTCGTCCCACTGATGGGAGGAGGCAGGTGGTAGGCTGGGCCCAGGAGTTCGATCGCCCCCTGTTCGCCGTAGTTTCTTACCATCACGCCCACATTCTCCCGCTGCTCCGCAGGCAAGGAATCCCGAATATCCGCCACCGTCTTGACCAGTTCGTCCCAGCCAATCTCTTCCCGCAGATCGCCGTTGTTCTCAAGGGCGAAATTCATCAGCGCACCGCTGGGAGCCAGGGGAAGAACGATCGCACTGATGTACAGTCCGGAGACCACGAGTCCGGTGAAGAACACAGCCTCGACGCTGCGCCGCGGCACCTTGGAGAGTGACCCGACCCAGCGCTCCCCTGCGACCGCGCCCATCGCGATCAGCATTGGATACGCCGCCGCCAGATAGTAGCCCCGCCCCTTGCCCATCACGAAAAGCGCCAGCGGGATCAAATACATCCAAGCCAGAAGCCGATAGCGCCGGTCCCGCAAATAGCCCAGCAGTCCGGCGATCCACAACGGAGCGGCAAACAAGTTCGCGCAGATCCGAAATTGAGCGCGCATAAATCCATTCGCCCGCCCCTCGCCCACATCGCGGGCATGAATGTGCTGCAGGAAATGCAATGAGATGAATCCGTGTTTCGCCTGCCATGCCAGATTTGGCAGGCAAATAACCAGCCCCAGCGCCATTCCGCCCCAGAACCACGCGCTTCCCAAATAACGGCGTGAGCGCGTCAGCAGAACTCCGCCCAGAATCCCACAGACATAAAACCCCATCGTGTATTTGGTCAGAAAGCCAACGCCGATGGTCGCACCGATCGCCAGCCACCACCGCGGATTCTCCGTCTTCAGCAACCGAATCACGAAGTACGCAATCAACACCCACCACAAATAATCAAATGTCGTATATTGAAATTCCGTCCCCTCGAACAGCGGCAGCGGAGAGAGCGCAATCGCAGCCGCTGCGGCCATTTGGGCAAGTCGTCCGCCGCCCAGTTCCCGCGCCATCAGCCCGGTAAAGAAGATGGCGAATGCCTGCGCGATTACGGAAAACAACCGCAGTCCCACCATTGACACGCCGAAGATGGAAAGGCCCACCCGCTCCACAAACGGCGTCAAGGGCGGATACGGCACAAATCCCCAGTCAAGATGCCGCGCATCGCTCAGAACCTGCAGCTCGTCCCGGTGAAATCCGTAGCGGCCGTTCGTGAGCACGTGGACCAGCGCCAGGATCGCTGCAATACCCACCAGCAGCAAAGTGTCGCCCCGAGATCGGCTATCGATCTGCCCCGGATTCTGCTCTGATGTCATTCGCGCGCTCCTCACCCATGCGGCACTTTCACTGCAGCCATACGCACCGCAGCAGGCTTTCGTTCCAACGTCTAATCGTAGAGACGTAGCTTGCTGCGTCTCGACTCCATCCACCGCCCTAAGGCTTCCACAGCGCCTTTCCCTGCCTCGTGCTATCCTCGCCTAAAGCGCGTCCCTCATGCGGATTCTGACCCGCTACATCCTACGCGAAGTGACCGCCCACGCGCTCATCGGCGCGGGGATCTTCACCTTTGTTCTGTTCACTCGCGACCTGGGACGCATTCTCGAACTGGTCGTCCGCGCCAGTGCTCCCCTGCCCAGCGTCGCCGAAATTTTCTTCTTCACGGTCCCGCTCGCCCTCACCTACACCCTGCCCATGAGCGTGCTGCTCGGAATCCTGATTGGACTGAGCCGCCTTGCCGCCGACAGCGAAATCACCGCCATGCGCGCCAGCGGCATGGGCGTGTGGACCTTCCTCCGCGCCCTCTCGATTTTTGTCGTCGCCGCGTGGCTCCTGGCGCTCTTCAACGGCCTGTACGTCGCTCCGCGCGCCCAAGCCGCATTGGGCCACCTGGAAGACCGCCTCAAAGGTTCGCAAGTGTCCTTCGAGATCCAGCCCCGGGTTTTCTACGAGGGATTCCCCAAAGTCGTCCTCTACGTGCAGGACGTAAAAAGCGCCCAAGGCGCGGCCGTGTGGAAGGGCGTGTTCATGGCGAATCTTAGCGACGCCTCGAACCCCAAGATCACTTTGGCCAAGGAAGGGATCGTTGTCAGCGAAGGTCCGGACCGCCTGCACCTGCACTTGATCGAGGGTTCGGAGCACGAGACCGACCCGAAAGACGCCAGCCATTACCAGATTTCCACCTTCCAGCAGACCGACATCCCGCTCGACCTGCCCTCCACCGAGAACAAGCCCGATGAGTCGCTTCCCGCCGACTTGATGGATACTTGGGCCCTGTGGCATAAGGCCGGACGCGTCGATTCCATTTCCGCCCGCTGGTATCTCATCGCCTTCCACAAGCGCTTCGCGCTGCCCACCGCGTGCCTCGTGCTGGCACTGGTCGGAATCCCCCTGGGCCTCTCGTCGAAGAAAAGCGGCAAGTCCGGCGGATTCGTGCTGACCATCCTGCTGGTATTCGCCTATTATGTGATTTCACTGCTCGGCGTTTCTCTGGCCCGGCAGGGCAGGGTTTCCCCGTGGTTCGGGGCGTGGTTGGCCGACCTGATGTTTCTCACTTTGGCGGTTTTTCTGTTTTCGCGGGCCGAGAAGCGTCCCTTTGAACTGGCCTCGTTCCGCGCTTTCTGGAAACGAGACCCGTCTGGGTCCCATCCTCTGAGCGCCCGCGGCCGCCGCGAAAACGCCTTCGAACGCGCCTCCACTCGACGCCGCATGTTCAGCGCCAGTTTTCCTACGTTGATCGACGACTACGTGCTGCGCGATTTCTTTGTGTACCTGGGACTAATCCTTTCCACGTTCCTTGTGCTGGTGATTGTCTTCACCCTGTTCGAGTTGCTGGGAGATATTCTTCGCAACCAGGTTCCAGCCACCGTGGTCGCGGAGTATTTGCTCAACGTCGCGCCCTACCTGCTCTACAACGTAGCTCCGCTGGTCATGCTGCTTGCCGTGCTGGTCACATTTGGCCTAATGCAACGGTCTAACGAAATTACGGCGATCAAGGCCACTGGAACCAGCATTTACCGCATCGTCATGCCCGTGATCGTGGCCGCCGCTATATTGGCCGTGGGACTGTTTTTCGCCGACCAGTTCTACCTGCCCCACACTAACAAGCGCCAGGAAGCGCTGCATAACCAGATCAAGGGCAAGCCTCCGCAAACCTATCTGCGCCCCGATCGCAAATGGATTTTCGGGCAAAGCAACGACATCTACTACTACCAGTTTTTCGACCCCGATCGCGACCAGTTCGGCAACGTCACGGTCTTCCAGCTCGACCCCGCCAGCTTCTCCATCACGCGCCGCATCCACGCGGACCGCGCTCACTGGGCCGAAAATCTGAATCGCTGGGTCTACGAACAGGGATGGGACCGCTCCCTCAACCTCTCGGCCATCGCCAACTACCGCCCATTCGACGTCTCTACCTTCCCCGACCTCCCGGAAACGCCTTCGTATTTCAAGAAGGAAGTGAAGCAGTACACGGAGATGAACTACGAAGAGCTGCGACGCTACATCCGCGATCTGCAGCAGAGCGGATTCGACGTTGTGCGCTTGCGTGTGCAATTACAAAAGAAGCTGTCGTATCCCCTGATCACTCTGATCATGGCCGTGCTCGCGATTCCCTTTTCGCTTTCGACAGGAAAAAAAGGAGCGATCACAGGAGTCGCTGTCGCCGTGGGAATCGCCGTGTTCTATACCGTTGTGTCGCGCCTGTTCGAGGCCATGGGCGACCTCAGCCAGCTCCCTCCGGCCCTGGCGGCCTGGTCGCCAGACCTGATCTTTATCCTGGTAGGTGGATATCTGATTCTGAAAGTGCCGACGTAGAAGGCAGTGGTTGGTGCTTGGTCGGATTGCTGGGACAATGGCAGGCAGGGGGCGCGCGACCAATCGGGAAGGGCACGACAGTCGTGCCGCTCATGCCCATCAACGAAGCGGGCTTTCGCCCCTGAGATCGCTCGCGCACGAACGACTAGCCTACTTATTTCACCGCAACGCCCCACGGATAATTATCCGTTGGAAATGCCGGCTGGACCGACAGCGCTCCCGTCGCTGGCGTGATCGAATACTGTGACACGGTGGGAGGGTTGTAGTTCGTCACGAAAAGCCAGTTATCATCCGCGCGAATCGCCATCGACTTAGGCTGCGACCCCGTAGCCACTGTTGCCGGAGTCAAAGCCGTCAGGCTCCCAGAAATCGGGCTGATTTTCAGCGGCGAGATCGTGTTGGAGAGCGTTCCCATCACGTAGACGTTATTGCCATATGGATCGACCAGCAGCGGCCCGGGGCCATTCGAACTCCCCGACAGGCTGAAGGGCGAACCCGAAATCTGCACCAGACTCCCATCCGGCGTCTGCGGGCACGTCGGCGACTGCGTATTGGAACCGTTGCACATGGTATAGGCGCTGACTTTGTTCGACAGACTGTCGCTCACGTAAACGAATCGATTGCAAGGATCCACGGCTACCCCTGCTGGTATCTGATCGGCGGGAAACGACTGGGGCTGAGTGTGGTTCGGTGGATTCGTCAGCACTCCTGACGACGTATCCACTGAAAATTCAAATACCTGGTTCCCCAATCCATCGACCGCGTAAAGGTACTCTGTTGTCGGCGGACTGAGGCCCGGGGCCGAGCACACCGAGTTCTGCACTCCATTAACCCCAATTGCCGGAAACACTGTCGGGGTCGGCGCCACGCTCACGATGTCGAAACTCGATTGAGAGACGGTGGTCGCAGGATTAGTAGTACCGGTGGTAAAAAAGGGTGACCCCGCCACTTCCGTCACACTCCCTCCACTCCCGAGCGCAAATACCGAAACCGCGCCCGGCACGTAGAGTCCCGCAGCGTCCGTGGTCGCTCGGTCCGCGACAAACAGAAATTTCCCGGCCGCGTCCATCACCATCGTGCTCGGAACCACGTTTACTTTCTCCGTATTGGCCGTACCCAGGATGGTTACGGTTCCCTGGCTAAACGCGACTGGGCTTCCGCCCGACGTCGTGCTCCCGTCGGAATTGACTTTGAATGTCAGGATCCCGGTACTGCTGCCCGGACACGCGGAATTGGCGTTAAGGATCACGTAAGCGAAAGTTCCAGCCGGGTTCATCACAATCGACGTGGGTACGCCGTTCAGAACGCAAACTTCGTTCGCCGTGTCCGTAGGCGTGTTGGCGATCGCGGTGAGGTGGCCGTTGAACGGATTGAAACTGAACGTCTCGATCAGCCCCGACCCCTGACTGCCCACCAGCACCAGACCATCGGACGACTGGTTATAGTTGCTCCCGCACGCCACCAGCGCCCCGATTGTAACCAGAACCACCACCCCGAGCAGCCACCCGAATCGTTTCGACATTCTCTGGTTGATCTCCATGTTGATGTGAGGTTTAAGGGTACACACACCCGCGGCGCCCCCGCCGGCCGGGTTCTGCAGTCTGGAAAAAGCGGGAAAATCTCAACCCATTTGTGTATCAGGAAAGCGCGGGAAGAGCAAACTCCCACAACGGCTATTGGAACCCAGGGAAGGCCGCGGAGTTGCCCGCTTTCCCAGCAGTTCCCAGTATACGAGATGAGGTTCAAATAGCGCCGGCATCCTGCGGCTGTCGCGAGAGCCTGCCCTGAGCTTGTCAAAGGGGCATCTTGCCCTCGCATTCGACGGTGAATCGCTGTCGCCTGGCCGTCGCTACGCTTCCCGCCCCGCAGGAACCGCTTCCACCCGTGCCATACTCCCCTGCCCATCCGTGCTCAAAGGAAGCCGAATCTCCACCATCAACCCGCCCTCCGCGCGATTAAAAGCCGAAACTTTCCCCCCGTGGAAGCGTACCGCTCTCTCCGTGATGGCCAAGCCCAAGCCAACGCCCCCGGTCAGCCGTCCCCGGGCATCATCCAGTCGGTAAAACGGCTCGAACAATTTCTCCAGAGCATCCTCAGGAACTCCCGGCCCCGAATCGCTCACTCGAAGCACAACCTCCGCGCCGCCGGCCCGTTTCTCGCTCGTCAATTCGATCTCGACCGACGTCCCCTCCTGGGTGTAGCGGATCGCATTGCGCACCACGTTCTCCACCGCGCTGTGCAACAGAGAATCATTCCCCCGCACTCCCCAGTCGCCCTCGGGGATCACCGTGTGCACGTGGCAATGCCGCTCCTGCGCTTCAAACTCCGCATCCTCAGCGACGCTGGCCACCAACTCGCCCAGCGGCACCGGAGTCTGCGGCACACGCTGTTCTCCGTCTTCCAGCCGGGCCAGAGTTAGAATCCTGCCGATCAACTCGTTCAGCCGGCTGGCCTCGAGTTCAATCCGATCCAGCATGTCGGTGCTTTCCACTCCGGCGCGCTGCCGCGCCAGCCCCAGCGCAACGTTCAATCGCGCCAGCGGAGAACGCAGTTCATGCGAAATGTCATTCAGCAGGCGAGATTGCGCCTTCACCAGCATCTCCAGCCGTTCCGCCATCGCATCGAAGTCGCGCACCAGTCCCGCGACTTCGTCCCGCCGCTTGCTTGCCGGAGAACCGCTCCGCGCCGTCAGATCGCCCGCGGCCAACTGCCGGGTCGCCGCCCGCAGCCGGACGATCGGCTTGGTCAAATACCACGCCAGGAGATAGCACACCAGTCCGGAAGTAATTACTCCAATGATCAAGCCCGGAATCGGCATGCCCCTCGGACCCAGAAACACGCGCGGCCCGGGAGGAAGTCCCATGACCAGCGTGAAGCGATGCTGCCCGTCCGAAGAAGCCCGCGATTCCTTGAGCACTTTGGGAGCCGGAATAATGAATCCGTCACGCGGAGCCGGAGATCCGCTGATCAGCACGCGCACCGCCCAGTCGGGCGCACCGCGGTGGGAAACCTCCTCGCCCTGCTCGTTGAAAAGGTACGCGCGGATGTGCTGCGCGGTCTGCAAGCCGTCCAGGTATTCCCGGACCGGCTGCGCTCCGCCCGCCTCGTAAGCGCTGACCGCTTCGTTCAGCGAGGTCGTACGCAACGCCTCCCACGACGAGCCACGCGGCCGGAACGCCAGCGTAACCAGGATCGCGAGCACCACGAACAATGCCTGCGCCATCCAGAACGACAGAAAAATTCGCAGAAACAGACTCTTCATGTTGGACTCGTTAACTCTAGACCTTCGACTTCTCTCGCGGACGCGCAAAAATGTAGCCTACACCACGCACCGTCTTGATGTGTTCGTCGCTGTCCGTATCGCCCAGTTTCTTGCGCACCTTGCTGACGTGCATGTCGATGCTGCGGTCAAAGGGCGAGAACTTGCGGCTGAGCACCGCATTCACCAGGCGTTCGCGCGGCACCACTCGCCCGGCTTCGCGCAAAAGCACTTCCAGCAAATTGAACTCCACAGAAGTCAGGTCCACCGGCTTGCCCTCAAGACGCACCGTCCGCGTCGCGGGATCCAGTTCCACGTCCCCCACGCTGACTATTTCCGGCGTCGCCGCCGAACCGCTGCCATCTGCCCGCGTCCGCCGTAGCACCGCACGAATGCGTGCCACCAGTTCCCGCGGATTAAATGGCTTCGGAAGATAATCATCCGCCCCAATCTCCAGGCCCACAATGCGATCCACATCCTCGCCCCGCGCCGTCAGCAACAGCACCGGCAGCCGCGAAGTCGCGCGCATCCTGCGCAGCACCTCAAATCCGTTAATGCCCGGCAACATCACATCCAGCACCGCCAGCAGGTACTCGCCCGCCGTCGCCTTCTTCAGCCCGCTCTCGCCGTCATGCACGCATTCGACGGTAAATCCCTCCGCCCGCAGATATTCCCCCACCAGTTGGCAGAGTTCCACATCGTCGTCAATGACCAGAATGCGCTCCATCGCTGTCATCATTGTGCACTATGTGAAGAACGCTTCGCAGTAAAGAATTGTCAAACCCACGACGACTCGGACTGCCCTACTCTTTTCGCGCTTTTTGCGAAGACGGTGGGGACTCGCTTCGATCAGGGAAGCAATACATTCCCTCCCCGAAAACCTTTTACAAAACTTTACCCTGCTTGACCGACTTTTTACCGCCTTTTCCTCCCGGCCCGTGTTCCTATCAGTGTACGCACAGCCCGGGACATCCCGGAGAATCTTAGGAGTCACACATGAAATCGATTCGTTTTCGCTTGTTGATTGCCGCCATGGCAGTTTTGCTGGGCAGCGCCATCGCCAGGTCGCAGACCGCTGACGCTCCGCCGCCACCGCCCATGCACGGCCACGGATTCGGCATGCAAGGCCACGGGATGGGCTTCTTCGCCAAGTCCCTGAACCTGACCGATGAGCAGAAGGCGCAGATGAAGACCGTCATGCAGAAAGAGCATCCGGCCATGCAGCCGCTGTTCCAGCAGGAACGCCAAATCGATCAGCAGCTTCGCACGTATGTAACGGGTACCTACGACGAAGCCAAGGTTCGCGCCCTGGCCACACAGAAGGCGCAGATCGACGTCGAACGCACGGTGGCGCAAACCCGCGTTCACAACCAGCTCTACCAATTGCTGACCGCGGACCAGCAGGCCAAGCTGAAGACGATGGAGGCGAACCACGAAGCCCGTATGCAAAAGCACATGAACCAGGCCCCGCCCGCTGCTCCAGAACAATAGCGCGCGGAAGCGGAACTCTCCGTTGAGATAACCGGAGAGTTTTTTAGTTGCCGGGCGCGAGGTCACTCTGGCTCCTCGCGCCCGAAACCGAAAACGAATGACGGATCAACCCCCATGACCCTCAGTGATTCATTTCTCTCCAATGCCGGATGGCTCTTCTTCGCCGCCTGGAGCGCAATGGTCGCCGTCGTCAGCATCGCTGCCTTCGGCCGCGACCTGCTCGTTTGGAGCGCGCACCTCAATCCCGCACCTAAGTCCCAGCCCGCCGACCACGTCCGCCCCACCCAATCCAGCGCGCTCTAGCCCTGGTTACGACAGCAGTCGAGAAGAACAAAATGGCCTGACCGGGGTGCCCTACAAACAATTTTCTCGGGTCGCCTGGACATTTTCTAGCCCCCCAATTTTGGCTGTTTGAGACGAAAAGCGAGTTTGCCAACGGCCACGCCTGATTGCAACACTAATCTTGCCGTATCATGTTCCGCGACGAGGGAACAGGTTCATAAGGCACTCGACGTACTAATGGGAAGCCGCTGTGGTCGTAAGGTCGTGCTGCTGATCTGGAATGGTTTGCGTTCGGTGAGCGCGGCTGTCGTGGCGGTACAAAGGAGGTTGGAGAATGATCTCTCCACGTTCAGTGTGCTTGGCGCATCACGCACGAAAATCAGGTGGTTGTCGGCAACCGCGATGTCTACGTTCCGGCTGTACGGCTCTCCTAAATACTGCAAAGTCAAAGACCAGAACTGTCGAACCGACTAAACTCACAGTAAGAACATCCGCTAAGGCGAAAATTAAAACAGGGAGAATCCACAATGAAAAGACATCAGTCGTTTTTCGGCTTATGCGTGTGCTTTGTGCTGATCCTCGGATTGGGAATTGTGCCAACAATGATGGCGGCGGACCCGTCGCCGATCGTGGGAAATTGGGAAGGGACTCTTGATCCGGGCGCTCAGCCTAAGAAGCGAATTGTCGTGCACATTGCCGCGGCTCAGGACGGAAGCCTAAGTGGAACGATCGACTACCCTGACGAGAGCGCTTCGGGGGCGCTGATCACTGCCATAAACTATAAAGAACCCGCCCTTCACTTCGAAAGCAATTCCGGTCAGGTTTCGTACGATGGCACGATGAACAAAGAGAATTCAGAGATCGCGGGCACCTGGAAGCAAGGCGCATCACCGCTCCGTCTCACGCTCAAGAAGACCCCCTAGAGTCACAGGCTTCGATCTACATTATGAGCGCGGCTTCAACGAGTGAAATGGCCTTGTTACGACAGTTACTTCCGGTTTTGCGGTTATACGTCCATTGACCACAGAACTGCATCGCGGTCCCGCGAGCTGAATTCCATGGTTGGTCAGGTCTATATAAGGGGATGTCAAGAACATTTTTCTCCCTCCGCCGGAGGCGCGGGTTTGGTTCGCGACATCCAGCCTCCTGTCACGATAGAAGACGCTCGTGTGGTGTCGTGCCCCTGGGTTATTCCATCTCAGCCGCTGCATCTTCGTTAGTAGCGACGACGCCAATCAGTTTCGAAACGGAATCAAGCCGTGCGGTTGTACGGTGTCAGTCGGGTCGGAGGAGGCGCGCTTACGCGCTGGCCTCCGTCCGCCGCTCAAACT
>OCZU010000063.1_pt1 | contig 77480 bp, 71 predicted proteins | sample 1539001 | NCBI WGS metagenome assembly OCZU01 (sample SAMEA3539306, study PRJEB22396) | soil metagenome | biome: tundra; feature: field; material: soil | place: USA | collected 2010-05 | depth 0.15 m | reverse complement strand
TCCGACTGCTGCACTGCGATGAAATGCAAGGCTATCTTTTTGGCAAGCCCGTGCCGGTCGAGATCTTCGAAAAGAGATATCTGGCCGCTTCCGCTGACGTCAACGCGAAGCCTATTGGTACGACAAAGGCGCCGTAATCTGCGTTTCAACGCCCGCCCGGCGCTGGACCGCGCGCTTGCAAACTTCAGCCGAGGTGTGCCAGCGCATGCTCGACGGCCACATGACCCAGCAGCACTCGATGATCGGCACCCTCCCACTCTGAACCATAGCGTCGCGTAAAATTCAACTCCGCATGCGGCGCGAGTTCCTGTGCCGAGAGATGCACCGACCACAGCCCGAAGGGCTGGAGCACTGCTTCGTGATCCTGAATCTGCTGCCAACCGTCAAAGCCAAAGTGCAAAATAAACGGCTGCCGGTCCTCGATTCGCAGCGCTCGTCCCGCCTCGAGCCGCGCAATGGGCACTTCGTGGCGCCAGTGCCAGGCTGCGGCACTGCGGCCCGCCGTACCACCATAGCGCTGCTGCACCGACTGCAGCAGTTCCACCGGCTGTCCGCGCTCACGGGCGATCAACAGCTTGAGGAATTCCGCGTGCGACCACAGCAACGGCATCGCGCTGCCCGAGGGTCGCCCCGGTTCGAGGCCGAGGGCCGGTATCGCCGCCGTGTCCCAGACCTGCTCGGGTAACATGCCGCCGAGGCTGGCGCAGTTCCAGATCGTGTTCAGATACTCGAGCGGATCCGCACCCATCTGCAGCGCCAGATGCCCGCGCTCGCCGGACAGCAACGGCCATAAACGGCCCACGCCGTTGCCGTCAAAGGCGCGCCCGTCCGGATGCTCGCCGTACCCATCCTCGTTGTAGCGGTGATAGAGCGCGCCGGACGGTGTCTGCACGCGCAGGATCTCATCGACGACTTTGATCGTGTCCCGGATGCGCGCATCGTGCGGGCTGCGCAGCCCCAGTCGCACGAGATAGGAAAAATCCATGCTGACCAGCGCTGAGCCCATGACCTCCTCGCCCTCGCGGTTGCGCAGCGCCACCCAACCGCACAAGTCACCGGATTTGTCCGGCGCAGCGATGCGTACGTAGTAGCCCGCGACGCCGAGCTGCTCGGCCAGCGTCGTGTCGCGCACATAGCACCAAGCCTCGAGTCGCTCGTTCCAATCATCGGCGAGTTCCTCGGCGCGCGAGCGCTCCTCGGCGCTGAGCCACGGCGCTGCCGCAATCAGCGCACTGATCGCGATTGCGAGCGTAAACGGGCTGACGCCGGGATTTTCCTCCCACCGGTCCTGCTCGCTGTAGGGCCCGGTGCGCGCGACGAAGCCGGTTGCCGCGCGCACCATCTGCGCCGTGCCGGGCAGCTCCGGGTCGCCGAGTTCGCGCAGCTTCGCCGCCAGCAACACTGGAAATGCCGCCTCATCGAGCTGCGTCCCGGTCCAGAACGGTGTGCCGCTGGGAAAGTAGTTCTGCGGCCACTGACCATCGCGCGCCTGCGTCGCGGTCAGATGAGCGAGGATGTGACGCGCTTCGAGCGGTTGATTCGCCGCCAGCAGTGCGAAGGCTGTGAGCGTGGCATCGCGTGGCCACACCAGATGGTAGCCACCGAGTGTGTCCGTGCTGTTGCCCCAGGGCACGCTCAGACTTGCCACGACGGCGCCCGGGAACGTGCGATCTTCATGCACTTTCAACACCGCCGCCGACAGCAGCCCGGCGTTGCCGAGCCGATCGTCCGGTCGCGGCAATTTCAGCTCTGCGCCCCAGTTCTGCCAGCCCTGCAGGAACTCGGCACGCAGGGTATCGAAGCCTTCGGCGAGCGCGGTGCGTACCAGCGTATGAGCCCCGCGCGCCGATTCGGAAAATGCGAGCGCCAGTACGCCGCTCGGGCCCTGGGCCTCACCGCTCAGCGCCACCGTGCCGTGATCGGCGCTGGTGTAGTCGTAGGTCAGCGTGCCGTGCCGATCGAGATCCTGCCAACCGTCCGAAGCCCCGACATAGCCGCAGCTGAGGTGCTTGAGCGGCGCGTTGGCGGCAAAGCACAGCGCGCACTCCCCGCGCTGCGCGTAGCCGGTGCCGTCGTCCACCCAGGCGCGATTGTCGCGGCCGGTGCTTCCCAGATGCGGTGCCAGAATGGCCACGAGCCGGTACGGGCCCTGAAGGCGGTACCGCACCAGCAGTGCATCGCGGCGCGCATCGGGCAGGATCTCGAGGCAGAGTTCATAGTCATCAGCGTAGTGCGTGATGTTCAGGGCCGGCAGGAAAGGCCCGGGGGTGGACAACCGATAGCGCCGCACACGCTTCAGATCGATGAAACCGGCCGCACCGACCAGATAGAAGCTGAAATCGCGGATCTGCGGCTCCCCGGTCGACGGCCAGTACACCTCATCGACGATGCCGTGCCCGATGGTCGCCCACAGGCGCGAAGACCCCAGCGCGGTGGTGACGAAATCCTTGTCGCTTGAACACCAGGTCGGCGCCAGGCCCGGCGCGCCGAAGGCTTCCCCGCTCACGCGCCTGCCGCCATGCTGGTGCATCTCATGCGTTCCAGCATATCGGCACTGCCCCGCTCACCGCTACCGTGCAGGCTGCTACGCTTTAGTGCTATGAGCGCGCACACCATGTCCCCGCGTAGCTTTCTGCGTTACCTGCTGCTGCCCGCGCAGCCGGTAGGGCTGCTATTCATTGCCGTGCTGACGCTGGGTTTTGCGCTGTGTTCGGCGGCCGGATTGTTCGGCCTGCCCATACTGGTGATCCTGCTGTCCTGGCTCTCCAAGTACGCGTACGTGCTGCTCGAGCAGGTCGCGCACGGGGCGCGCGAGCCGCCGGTGCTGGCCATCGAAATGGTCAATCCCGCTGCCGATTTCCGCCCGCTGGTGCAGCTCGCGATCGTGGTGGTCGTTTATCTCGGCCTGCGCGCCCTGTCCGGTTACCTCGGCACCGCGCTGACCCTGGTGCTCGAGGGCCTGGCGCTCGCGGCGCTCCCGGCATCCATCGCCGTCCTCGGGGTCGCTGATGTGTACTGGCAGGCGATCAATCCGCTGGCACTCTGGCAGATCGTGCGCGCTCTCGGCCTCACCTACCTCGGCATCGTCGCCGTGGCCTTGATCTACGGCTACGGCATCGCCGGACTTGAGGCCTATGCGGCGCTGCCGGCATGGCTGCTCAATGCGCTCGGCGTGTTCGCGTGGCTGTCATTGTTCTCACTGCTCGGCGGCAGCCTGTACGAGGAACGCGAGGCGCTCGGCCATGAGGCCATCCATGCGCCGGAGCGCGCCGCGCGCAAGGCGCAACAGCAACTCGATGGCGAACGCGCTCGATTCGTCGATGGGGCATACGCCCAGGCGCGCGGCGGCAACCTGGCCGGCGCCTGGCAGGCCATCGAGCACGAACTGGCCGCAGGCGGCCATGGCTTTGAATCCTACGATTGGCTGCTGGAACGACTGGGACGCCTGGCTGATCAGCGGCTGGCCAACCGCCTCGCCCAGGACTACATACGCCGCGCGCTCGGGCGCGACAATGGCCGCGTGATAGAGATCGTGCGGCAGCGGCTTATCCTCGATGCGCACTTCCGCCCGCGATCGGCCGCCGAGACCCTGCGCGTGGCGGCGCTCATGCGGCTCGCCGGCGATCGCGCCGGCGCGCAGTGCCTGCTGGGGGACTTTGCGCAGCATTTTGCCGATGCCCCGGCCGCATTGCTGGCCGCCGCGCAAGCCGAGACCGAATCGCTGGTCACCCGCTCGGCGCCGGCACCGTAATAAAGCCCTTTACCGCGGAAATCACTCGCGCTCCAGTAGTGGTAGCTCGCCGACGCCCCTGTCATAAGCAGAATTTTCCACGGCGCGGACCGCTCGGCCCGGTTTCGCTCTACACTGGGCGGCAAATTCAGCGGAAGCAACATGTCCGACCCCAGAGAGCGATTCAGCAGACAGCACGCGGAGCAGCACACGTAGTGGCGGCTCCGGGGCGGCCTCAAGCCGCATGAAAGTACCCAAGGGCCTGCAGCCACTGGTAGAGGATGGCCTCATCGACGCGGTCGTGCGGCGGCTGCAGGGCGGCAAGGAAGCCTCCGTCTACATCGTGAGCCGCGGCGAGCAGATTCTGTGCGCCAAGGTGTACAAGGAGGCCGAGCATCGCGGTTTCCACAAGCTCGCCCAATACCAGGAAGGCCGCAAGGCGCGCGGCAGCCGCAATGCGCGGGCGCTGCGCAAGCACGGTCGATACGGCCGCAAAGTGCAGGAATCGGAGTGGAAAAACGCCGAGATCCAGGCCCTCTACCAGCTGGCCAACGCCGGCGTGCGCGTGCCCAAGCCACAAGGGGTCCATGAGGGCGTGCTGCTGATGGAACTGGTGGTGGACCAGCACGGCAATCCCGCGCCTCGACTCAACGAAGTCGAAATGACTCCCGAGCAGGCTCGCCTATGGCACGGCTTCATGATCGCGCAGATCGTGCTGATGCTCTGTACCGGCCTGATTCACGGCGATCTGTCCGAATACAACGTGCTGCTGGACGCCAACGGGCCGGTCATCATCGATCTGCCGCAGGCGGTCAACGCCGCGGGCAATAACAACGCCTTGCGCATGCTCGAGCGCGACGTCAACAACATGCGCACGAGCTTTGCCCGGGCTGCGCCCGAGCTGCTGGAGACGGACTACGCCCACGAGATCTGGAAGATCTATGAGGCCGGCGAGTTGAAGCCCGACACGCCGCTCACGGGCCGCTTCACGCGCGACCCCACCGCGGTCGACGTCGAGGCGGTGCTCGATCAGATCGAAGCCGAACGTCAGGAAGCCGAGGCGCGGCAGCGTGGCCGCGAGCAGGCGCTATCCGCCTGAGTATGGGATCAGTGCGTCGCGGCCGACTCGTTCGCGCCGCGCGTGAAGGCCCAATCCATCCAGCGCGTGATCAGGCCGCCACCGAGACTCGCACCCGTGACCCCCTCGAGCTGGTAGGTCGAGCCATTGAGAATCGAGTCGGCGGCACGCTGGCCGCTGCGGATCGCCGGTCCAATGCCTTCACACAGATCCCGCGTGGCCAGACCCGCGGCGTCGCCGGTCAGAAAGGCGTTGCCCAGGCGCCCGACCGCAACTGGACCGCGCAGATAATAGCTGTAGCCGGAGGGCTCCTCGGGCACGCTGATGCGAAACTGCCGCTGCAATTTGGCGGCAAAGTGCTGCCAGTGCGTTCGGATGTCCTGCTCGCGCTGCTTGAGGCGCGCGGCCATGCCGCCAACGCCCACGTTGAGCCAGCCGCGCGCCTTGGGCACGTACCAGCTGTAGCCCGGTAGGCCGTGATCGAAAAACCACAGGTGACAGTCCGCATCCTGCCACTCATAGGGGAATTCCAGTTCCAGGGTCACCGTCTGTAGAGCACGAACGCGTGCCAGTTGCTCGCGGAACAGCGCGCGGTAGACCGGACAGGAGGTGCCTGCCGCACCGATCAGGTAACGGCAGCGGAACGCCTCATCGAGCACGTAGTGCTCGCCGTCGCGACGAATGGCCTTGACGGTGTGCTGGAGGACTTGCGCGCCGGAGCGCTCGAGCAGCCAGGCATCGAACTCAAAGCGCCGAATGGAGTGCTGCACGCACGGGACCGGCACGTGCAGGCCCTTGAGGTGCCAGTGCAAGCGCCGGAAACTCAGGAAGCGGTGCGGGTAGGCGCTGATCTGCAGCTGCAGGTCCGCCACCACCTCGGGGGTGATCCAACCCGCGCACAGCTTGGGTCGGGGAAAGCTCGACTTGTCGAGCACCAAGACCTCTGCGCCGGCCTGCTTGAGCCGCTGTGCGGCCGCAGAACCGGCTGGACCGCCGCCTACCACAATGATCTCGGCGCTGCGCATCCTGCATGTGCCGTTCAGCGCGGGTAGATGAACTCGCGCGTCAGCGGGATCCGGTTGTTCTCCTGGGTCGTGAACAGGACCTGGAATAACTGCATCGTACCGGTCTCAAATGCCGCGATCGAACCGGCCAGATATAGCCGCCACATGCGCACGAAAAATTCATCGAACATCGTGCGCACCTTTCCGACCGCGCCCTCATAGCGCGCAAGCCACTCGCGCAGCGTCAGCGCGTAGTGCAGGCGAATGTTCTCCACGTCGAGCACCGAGAGACTCGAGGGCTCGAAGATCTGCATCATCTCGCCCAGCGTGGGCGCATAAGCGCCCGGAAAAATCCGCCGCTCGATCCATGGATGCAGCGGCTCCGGGCGGTTGCGGCCGATCGAGTGAATCAGGCCGCGCCCTTCAGCGCTCAGCGAGCGCCGCGCGACACGCCCCAGTTCGGCGTAATTCTCGCGGCCCACGTGCTCGAGCATGCCGACCGAGGTGAAGACGTCGTAGCGGCCGCTAATATTGCGGTAATCGTCTTCGATGAACTCGACGAGGTTTTCCAGACCCTGCTCGCGTGCGCGCGAGCGCGCGTACCGGATCTGCTGGTTGGAGATGTTGAAGGCGCGAACCCGCGCGCCGTAGCGGCTGGCCATGTGCAGCGCCAGGCTACCCCAGCCGCAACCCGCCTCCACCACGGAATCCCCGGCCTGCAGGCGCAGCTTGCGGCAGATGTGATCCATTTTCGCGACCTGCGCCTGCTCCAGGCTCGCCTCCGCGCTCGGGAAGTAGGCGCAGGTGTAGGACATCGTCTCGCCGAGCCATAGCGAATAGAACTCATTCCCCAGATCGTAGTGACGATGAATATTGCTGCGCGACCCGCTGAGGGTATTGCGGCGCGGCCGCTGCAGCCAGCCGGCGAGCCGACGAGACATGGAGCCTGCGCCGCTGCCCGAGGGGAAGGCGCGATAGATGATTTCCATTAGCTGAACTAGATCGCCTTCGACTTCAATGCTCCCGGCGCTGTAGGCATCGCCGAAGCGGACCCGGGGATCGCTCAGCAGGCCCAGCAGCGTGGCGCGATCGGCGATGCGAACGTGCGCGACCGGCGCGGTGGCTTGCCCGGCAATGAGCTCGCCTGTCCACGCCAGTACAAACTCGATGGGCGGATTACCCAGGGTCGTGATGAGCCGTCGCACGAGGCGTGCATCCAGTGAACCGCCCTGGCGGCCGTGCGGAATCGGTGCCGCGCCGGCGGGCGTTGCAAGCCCCTCAGGCTCGGAGGCGGCGTCCATAGCATGCTCTCCTTAACTGGATCGTAGGTTGCCCGCGCACGTTGCCGCCACGCGGCCGGCCGCGCGTAGCCTACCCGAGCTGCGCCCGCAGCCGTCGCATTCGACGGTACTGTAACTGCAACCCGTATTCGAGTTCCTTGAGCTGCAACTGCAGGGCCGAGCGCTCCCAGCGCTCGATCATCGCGCGCTTGGTTTGCGCAAGCCATTGTTCGCGCAGATGAGTCCAGTCCGTGACGGCTTGACAGAACGCCTCGTACTCCTCGGCCACGCGCCGCCGCAGATGCTCGATCTGCGCGCGCCCCGGCTGGTGTCCAGCAAGCTGTCGTTCCGCCCGGCGAAACTGCGTATCGAGCAGCGCGCGTTGAATCTTGAACCACGGTACGGTCTTCAGGTTACGTGCCAACCCGAGCCAGCGCATGACGTTGATGAACCACTTGGAGGGATCCCACTGCCACCAGCGCACGCCGTTGCGGTAGTCGTGCGCAAACATATGGTGAAAATTGTGGTAGCCCTCGCCGTAGGTCAGCAGCGCCACCACGCCATTGTCACGGGCCGTGTTGTCATCGGTGTAGGGTTGTACGCCCCACATGTGTGCCAGGGAATTGATAAAAAATGTGAAGTGATGGCTGATAACGAGGCGCAGCACGCCCGCGAGCAGAAAGCAGCCGAGGACCTCGCCGCTGGCCCAACCGACCAGCAACGGCAGGCCGAAATTCATGGCCAGCGCCAGCGGCACGTAATGGCGGTGCTGCCAGCTCACCAGCCGGTCACGCTCCAAATCTCGCACGCAGCTGAAATCGGGCTCTCCGCTCGGGTAATTGCGCAGCATCCAGCCGATGTGCGAGAACCAGAAGCCGCGGCGCGCGCTGTACGGATCGAGTTCTGTGTCATCGATATAGCGATGATGAACGCGGTGGGTGGCGCTCCAGACCAGCGCGCTGTTCTGCAGGGCCATGGCGCCGAAGAGCAGATACAGCACCTTCAGTATCGGATGGGCGTCGTAGGTGGCATGGGCGAACAGGCGGTGGTAGCCACAGGTGATCGACATGCCGTTGGCGCCGAGGAATAGCACGAACCAGATCCAGGCCGCCGCATGGTAGCCGTGCGTGAAGCCGTACCAGGGCACGACGGTGACCGCCACGGCAAAAGTCAACGAGAACATCAGCGTCGTTGTCCAGTTGCGCGAGACGGAATCCCAGCTCGTGGCTCTCATAATCCTTAACTCCCAGGCGTCCGGCGCCGTGTTATGTATTCGGGCAGATCTTTGTTGTTTTCCAATGTAATCATCAAGTTACGAAAAGAACCAAAATATCCACCCAAACTGCAGGATAACAGGTTTGCCCCAGCCCGCGCTGCGAACCACTCCGGATCCCTGCCCGCAAGCCTCCCGGCTCCCATAATAATGGGGACGATTCCCCGCTGTTGCAACCTCACGCCGTGGGGGGCGGGGTGGCGGATGTCTCGCCCAGCATCCCGAAGATCCCCTGCACCACTCTGGCCGATCCGGCAGCGCCGTTGTCCATGAAGATCACCTTGCCCTGCGCGTGCTCAGCCACGTATTTGAGGGCGTCCGTGTACTCGAGGAACAGCAGGAACTTGTTATCCACCCCGGCGGCCTTGAGGCTCTCGGCGGCATCCTTCATGCCGGCCGCGATATTTTTGCGGAACAAGGCCAATCCCTCGCCGCGCAGCGCCGAGGCCTTCTTGTCCGCTTCCGCCCCGATGGTCTTGTAGGCGGCCTCGGCCTCCGCATCCTTGGTCCGCTTGACCAGCAGCGCCGCGCCTTCGTTGGAGGCGGCCGCCAGCAGGTTCTTGGAGGACACGACACGCGCCATCGAATCGATGATCTCCTTGTCGAAGGTCATGTCGGTGATCTGAATGTCGCGCACCACGTAGCCCCAGTTCAGTACCACCTCGTCGAGATTCTTCTTGGTGTGCTCGACGATCTCGGCGCGCATACCGAGGATGTCGGACTGCTTGGTGGTGGCGACGAACTGGCGAATCGAGCCGTCTATGGTCCGCTGCAGCGCCAGCTGGAACTCCTGCGGCGAGGCAAAGCTGAACACCGCTTTCTTGATGGCCTCCTCCTCCGCTGCCGCCACCGCGTACAGCACCATGGTGGCGAATTTGACGTTGGCCTGATCCTGGGTGATGGCCTGAAACTCCAACTGCAGCGCGCGATTCTGCAAGGACAGGCGGTAGACCACCTTCTCCCAGGGCATCTTGAAATTCAGGCCCTCGCGCATGATCCGGTGGTACTTGCCGAATACGGTCACGACCGCGACCGTGGCCTGTGGCACGGTGCGGAACAAGGCGCGTGCGGCCATCAGCAGCACGACCAATAGCACGATCAGCGGCAACAACGCTCCAATAGTCATGTCTGGGGGCCTCTTGGCGTGAGCCGTCGTTGAGCGGTCGCTCGAGCGCGCGAAGTATACTGCGACGGTGACCGCAAAGGCCTGAGGACACGGCCATCGGGCTGATTGGCGGGGCGACTCGCTCGATTGGACTACGCACGCCAGTGCGTCTTGCTGTTGCCTCCAAGGCTGCTCAGTGAAAGCCTATGCGGGCACAATGCGGCACCTAAGTTGATCTTGGAGAGACTGAGCGCCGGCATTCAGCCTTGCAGCCGAGGAGCCGTGTGTACTGGAGGGGTAATCGTGCAAACCGTGCAGCTATTGATCGGTGGTCGTGACGTCGATGCCCGCAACGGCGCCACCTTCGAGCGGCTCAACCCCATGACCGGCGAGACGGCCACCATCGCCGCGGCCGCCACGGTGGCGGACGGGATCGCGGCTGCCGATGCGGCGGCCGAGGCATTTCCCGCGTGGGCGGCCCTCGGGCCGAGCGCGCGGCGCGCCAAATTGCTGCGCGCCGCCGACGTGCTGGAATCGCAGGCGATGCGGTTCGTGGAAGCGGTGACCACGGAGACCGGGGCCACGGCCGGCTGGACGCATTTCAATGTGCATTTGGCCGCCGGCATGCTGCGCGAAGCCGCCTCGATGACCTCCCAGATCTCCGGCGAGGTGATTCCCTCCGATGTGGCGGGCAGTCTCGCCATGTCCATCCGCCAGCCCGTGGGCGTGGTGCTCGGCCTCGCGCCCTGGAATGCGCCGATCATCCTCGGCGTGCGGGCCATCGCGATGCCGCTGGCCTGTGGCAACACGGTCATTCTCAAGGCTTCTGAAATCTGCCCGGCGACGCATCGCATGCTCGGTACGGTGTTGCAGGAGGCCGGATTAGGCGCCGGCGTCGTCAATGTCATTACTCATGATGCCAAAGACGCCGCCGCGGTGGTCGAGGCGATGATTGCGCATCGGGCAGTGCGCCGTGTGAATTTCACCGGCTCGACCTCGGTTGGGCGCAGCGTCGCCCTGCTCGCCGCCAAATATCTGAAACCGGTGCTGTTGGAACTCGGCGGCAAAGCCCCGCTGGTGGTGCTCGCCGATGCCGATGTCGATGCGGCCGTCGATGCCACCGTGTTTGGTGCGTTCGCCAACCAAGGCCAGATCTGCATGTCCACCGAGCGCGTGATCATCGACGAGAGCGTCGCCGACGAGTTCGCGGCCAAACTCGCCAAGCGCGTGAAAGCACTGCCTAGCGGTGACCCACGCCAGGGCGACGTGGTTCTGGGTTCGGTCGTGGGGCGCGCGACGGTCGATCGCGTGCAGCGCCTGGTGAACGCCGCGGTGGCCCAGGGCGCGAAGCTGCTGACCGGTGGGGCTGCGCAGGGCACGATCATGCAGGGCGTCGTCGTCGACCATGTCCGGCCCGAGATGGCATTATTTCGCGAAGAGAGCTTCGGACCGCAGGTATCCATCACGCGCGTGAGCTCGGCCGACGAGGCCGTGCGACTCGCTAACGACACCGACTACGGACTGGCCGCATCGGTATTCAGCCGCGACATCGCCAAGGCGCTCGATGTGGCCAGGCGCATCGACAGCGGCATCTGTCACATCAACGGCCCGACGGTACATGATGAGGCACAGATGCCCTTCGGCGGCATGAAGGCCTCCGGCTATGGCCGCTTTGGCGGCAAGGCGGCCGTCGAGCAGTTCACCGAAACCCGCTGGATCACGATTCAGACCACAGCGCGCCATTATCCGTTTTGAGTCGACGCCTGCGCCGGCGGTACCAGCAACAGATGATGCCCGTCCGGATCGAGCAGGCAGCGCTTAAATCTCGCGCCTGAAGCGCTTGATCCTGGCTGTGTTGTCTCCAGGATCAGCCGCGTCGTGGCCATATCGTTGTTGCGCAGGCGTATCGGTTCGCCCCGCTTGACGCCCCGATAGCACAGCAATTCCAGATGGGGCCCGCCCTGACTCAGCGCCAGAGCGGTGACCTCCACCTGCGGCTGCGGCACGTCATCGAGGCGCGCCTGCTCAGAGCCGCGGTTGAGCGAGCGCGCGGAGACGCACAGGCCCAGCGCTTCATAGAAGGCAATGCTGCGGGCGCTATCGGCAACGCTGATCGCCGAATGGTCAATCCCTGAACACAGCGCGCCATCCGGCCCCGGCTGCCACGCCGGCGGCGCCTGCCCCGAGGGAAAGGCCAGCAACTCGAGCGGATGACCGTCCGGGTCGCGGAATTTAAAGGCAGTGACGCCGCCGGACTGTGCGGGCAGACGTTGCGGACCGGACATCGAGATGCTGGTCCATCCTTGGGCGCGCGAGAGCTGCTCGAAGGCTTGATCCATGTGCGCCACGACGATCGCAAAGTGCTGAAAAAAAAGATCCGAGGACGCCGAGTCTTGCGGATAGGGTTGACCCGCGCGCTCGAATTGCAGCAGCTCGATGCGCTCGTGACCCAGCCCAAGCATCATGCGCTGCGCGCCAGCGCTCACACCCATGAGGGATTCGAAATCCGGTCCGGACATGATCTCCCTGGCCAAGGTCTGACAGCCGAAAGCATCCCGGTAGAACGCGGCCAAGCGCTCAAGGTTTCCGGTGGTCAGGCTGAAGCTGACCAGGCGAGTCACGGCCATCGCACGCCGCGACGATTCAGAAATATCGCGTACAGCGTGTGCGATCCGCCGATAAAGAGCCGGTTCTTGAGCAGGCCGCCGAAAGTGAGGTTCGACACGCGATACGGCACGAGCACTTTGCCGAGCAGCCGTCCGCTGGGGTCGATGCAATGCACCCCGTCGCCCGCGCTTGACCACAAATTGCCGTCCTCATCGACGCACAGGCCGTCAGCGTAGCCCGGCTCGATTTTGTGGAAAATCTCACCGCCGCTCAGTTGCCCCTGGGCATCCACATCGAAGGCTCGGATGTACTGCTTCGGGTTGTCGGTCGTCTGATCCCCGGTCTCGGCGACATAGAGCCGGCGCTCGTCCGGTGAGAACGCCAGGCCATTTGGTCCATCAAAATCTCCAGCCGCGAGCGTGATACGGCCGCTGTCAGGTTCGAAGCGATACAGCGCCGGCGGCTGCTCGGAGAATTGGCGGCCGCCTTCGTAGTCGCTCTGAATTCCATACAGTGGATCGGTGAACCAGATGCTGCCATCGGATTTCACAGTCACATCGTTCGGTGAATTCAAACGTCGCCCGTCATGGCGCGCCACCAGTCGAGTCACGCTGCCGTCGAGCTCGGTGCGAAACAAACAGCGCTCACGGTGCGAACAGGAAATCAGCCGCCCTTGCCGGTCACGCGTCTGGCCGTTGCCATAGCCCGAGGGGGAGCGATAGACCGATACCCCCGAGCCCTCGATCCAGCGCATCGTGCGATCGCGCGGCAGGTCCTGGAATAAAAGACATTGCGCATCGCCCATCCAGACCAGGCCCTCAATCCAACGGAAACCACTGGCCAATGTCTCGAGTGGCGCATTGCCCAGCAGGTAGCGGGCAAATTTGGGATCGCGGATTTCGAACTCGTCCATGTGCGCTCAACGCAATGCACACGGCGAGGACGGCGCGGCGGCCTCATCGAGCTGGATGACCATCAACACCGCCGGCGCATCGCCGACCGTCCCGGATCGATGACCGCGCCGGCCTGCGACATCGCGACAGTTCTGATCCCCGCCGAAGGAGATCTCGCCCGCGCCCATCTCGACCCGGGTGCCATCCATCGACTCCACGAACCATCGTCCCGACAACGGCACGATCCACTGCGGCTTGGGATTTTCGTGCCAGGTGCCCACCCAGCCGACCGGCTGCACGGTGACCAGCACGCTCATGGCGCCGCTGGTGCGCTGTCCCTGCCACTGCGGATCGGCGGGCGGCTGCATCGACTTGAGCTCAAATTCACTCATTGCGCACTGCTGCTGGTGGCTGATGCCCTCGGCATCCGTCCACAAATGCCAATAGCGCACTGTGGGCCGCTCGCTCATCACGATCCGCCTGCGCTGATGATCGCGGCGTAGGGGTGGCTGGACGCCAGGGGATGATTCCAGAACCGCTGCACGCCCGCGGCGTCGGTACCCAAGGCCAGCACCAGGAAGCCGCCGGCCAAGCCGAGGTTTTTCAAGAAATCCCAAAAAATCTCGCGCCCGCGGCTCTCGCCCTTGAGGCGGAAGTCCGATGCCTTCCAGAATGGCTTCCAGAGCAGCGCCGTGACGATGCAGTAGCCGGCCAGAATGAATGCAGCGAGGCGATCGGCGATGCCCGTCAGAATCGCCAGCGACATCACGACCTCGACGCCAAGTGCCATGACGATCAGCACTGTCGCCAGCGCGCGCAGCCTTATGGCTTGTGCGCACTGGCCCACTGCCTGCTTGAAATTCAGCATTTTGTCGAGCGCACTGAAGGGCAGAAACAGCACCACCATCAAACAGCGAACGGCGAGGACTATCCATAGGCTCGACAATGCTCGCCTCCGATCACCGTTCAGCTACACTTGTGAATGCAGGCTCGCGTGCAGGGTAAAGGGCTGGAATACGCTGAGAAATCCAGCGGCGAGTGTAACCCGTACGCCGCCGCCGCTGGCGAACATACCATCGAATCGTCCTACACCAGGAGGGATCCCGTGACCACACCGCCCGCGGCCACGGCCCCCAAATCCACCGCACCGCCCGTGCCGATGCACAAGTGCCTGAGCGGGCAGAAAGCCCTCGTCACGGGCGCGAATTCCGGCATCGGCCGGGGTGTTGCCATCGGTCTCGCCCAGGCTGGCGCCGACGTGGTCGTGAATTACCTCGCCGACGATGATGCCGCGAACGCGGTGGTCGAGGAAATCCGGCAGTTGCGCGTGAACGCCTATGCCCACAAGGCCGATGTGTCGTCGGAGGATCAGGTTGCCGGCATGTTCAAGCTCATGGTGCAGCAGTTCGGCACCATCGACATCCTGGTCAACAACGCCGGTCTGCAGCGCGACGCCGCGTTCGCCGCCATGAGTCTGCAGAGCTGGAACACGGTGCTCAACGTCAACCTGACCGGTCAGTTCCTGTGCGCGCGCGAGGCCATCCGCGAATTCCTGCGCCGCGGCATGGTGCCATCGGTGTCCTGCGCGGCCGGAAAAATCATCTGCATGAGTTCCGTGCACCAGGAGATCCCCTGGGCCGGACATGCGAATTACGCCTCCTCCAAAGGCGGCATCAAATTGTTGATGGAGAGCCTGGCGCAAGAGATGGCACCGCATCGCATCCGCGTCAACGCCATCGCGCCCGGTGCGATCCGCACGCCGATCAACACCGAGGCCTGGCAGACCGCCGAAGCCTACGCGGCACTCATGACCCTGGTCCCCTATGGCCGCATCGGCGAGCCCGAGGACATCGCGCGGGCGGCGGTGTGGCTGGCATCGGATCAATCCGATTACGTGGTCGGTACCACCCTTTTCGTTGATGGCGGTATGACGCTCTACCCCGGCTTTGCCACCGGCGGCTGACGGCCGCGGCGGGAGAGCGACATGGCGGATGCGCACTACGACGTGATAGTGATCGGCAGCGGGCCCGGAGGCGCCTCGCTGGCGCACAGGCTGGCGCCGACGGGAAAGCGGATCCTGCTGCTCGAACGGGGCGACTATCTGCCACGCACTCGCGCCAACTGGGATGCCCAAACCGTGTTCGTCGATGGCGTGTATCAGACGCCGGAGACCTGGTACGGCCGGGACGGGCGAAGCTTTCATCCGGGACTGCACTATTACGTCGGCGGAAATTCGAAAGTCTACGGCGCAGCGCTGTTGCGTCTGCGCGAGCGCGACTTCGAAGAGATTCACCATCAGGACGGCCTCTCGCCGGCGTGGCCGCTGCAATACGCGGCCTTCGAACCCTACTATGCACAAGCCGAGCGACTGTTTCACGTCCATGGACAGCGCGGCGAGGATCCGAACGAGCCGCCCTCGAGCAGCCCCTTTCCTTATCCTGCGGTCTCCCACGAGCCCGCGATTCAGGCGCTCAGCGATCGCCTGAGCCGCAGCGGTCTGCACCCCTTCCACCTGCCACTGGGCATTCTGCTTGATGAAAAGGACGGTAAACCGACACCAACCAGCATCTGCATCCGCTGCGACGCGTTCGACGGTTTTCCCTGTCTGCTCAATGGCAAGGCCGACGCGCAGGTCATCTGTGTCGATCCGGCGCTCCAGGCGCATCCGAATCTGACGCTGCTGACGGGGGCCTGCGTCGAAAGGCTGCAGACCGATGCCACGGGGACCGCGGTCACGGCCGTGCACGTGACGCGCAACGGCCAGCCCGAGCAATACTCGGCAGATATCGTGGTGGTGGCCTGCGGCGCCTTGTCCTCGGCATTGCTGCTACTGCGATCGGCCAACGACCGGCATCCCAACGGCCTGGGCAATCGCTCGGGGCAAGTCGGACGCAACTATATGCGTCACAATCAATCCGTGCTGATGGCGTTGATGCGTGAACCGAATGACACGGTATTTCAGAAAACCCTGGCCGTCAGCGACTACTACTTCGGCGCCGAGGACTGGTCCTATCCTCTGGGTCTGATTCAGATGTGCGCGAGCGCGCATGGCGCGCAGATTCGAGGCGAAGCCCTGCCGGAGTGGCTCGATTGGGTCCCGAAGATGCCGTTTGATGTCATGGCGCGCCATGCGATGGCTTTCTGGCTATCCAGCGAGGATCTACCGCATCCGGACAATCGAATCTGCTATGACGGCGAGCGTGTGGTGCTCGATGTGACCGAAGGCAACATGGAGGCCCACCGGCGCCTGCGCAAGAAATTGCAACTCATGCTCAGTACCGGCGGTGCGCCCGTGCCATTACTGGAGCGCAGCCTGTACCTGGGCAAGAACATTCCGATCGGAGGCACGGCACATCAGGCCGGCACCGCGCGCTTCGGCCGCGATCCGGCGACATCGGTGCTGGATCTGAACTGCAAGGCGCACGATCTGGACAATCTCTACCTCGCCGATGCGAGTTTCTTTCCCTCCATCGGCGCGGTCAATCCGACCTTGACCATCATCGCCAATGCGCTGCGCGTCGCCGACCAGATCCAACAGCGACTCTGATCGGCCCGCTGCCACGCGCACGACGCGCGATCTTAAGCCTGCGCGGGGCGTGCGCCGAAGCCCGACACCTGCCAGCCGTCATGCTCGCGCAGGCGCAGCATCGCGAAGGCCGCGATCAACGTCACGGCACTCGCAATCAGGAACGCCATCGAGAAATCGCGATGCTCGAGCACGCGGCCCGCCGAGGCGAGCGACAGCGAGGCGGCACCGAAGCTGACCCCGAAACTCATCGAAATGCGCTGTGCAAACAATGCCACGCCGTTGCTGCGGCCCATGTCGGCGTGCTCGATGTCGGCGAGCGCGAGTGCACCGATGCTCGAGAGGATCGCAGAGCGGATCGTGCCGAAGATCAGGATGTAGGCGGCGAACACTGCGATCGACGAGGAGACTCGAAACAGCGTGAAGCCCGAGAGCATGGCGCTGGCAGCCAGACAGGCCCAAAACAGCGCGTTCCGGAAGCCGAAGCGAGCGAGCACCAAGGAGATCCACGGACGCACCACGAAAGCCCCGGCCGACACCAGAAAGGTCAGCAAGCCGGAGTGGAATGCGCTGTAGCCGAACTGCAGCTGCAACAAGGTCGGCAATAGAATCTGCGTCGAGAACACCCCGGCCCGGGCGATGCTGCCGGCCAGAATCGCCACCGAAAAGCTGCGGATTCGGAACAGGGCCGGATCGATCAGCGGCGCGACGCGACGGCGCGCATGCCCGGCGTACAACCCGGCGCACAGTGCTACCAGCATGCCGAGCGCGATCAAGATCGGAGCGGGCAGCAGCCGGTGACCCAAGGCCTCGATCAGGGTTTGCAATCCTGCTGCGGCGCTGCCCACCAGTAGGAAGCCCAGCCAGTCAAAGCGTGCCTGCGGCATGGGCGGGCTCGGTGGAATGAAGCGCCAGGCCATGATCAACCCGAGCACGCCGATGGGCACGTTGATGAAGAAATTCCATCGCCACGAGGCGTAGGTGGTGATGAAGCCTCCGATCACCGGACCGAGCGTCGGGCCGACGATTCCGGGCAGGAGCATGTAGTTCATGACCGACACCAAGGCCCGCTTCTCGACCCCGCGCGTCAAGATCAGTCGCCCGACCGGCGCCATCATGGCCCCGCCCGTGCCTTGCACGAAGCGGCCGAGCACCAGCGACACGAGCGAATGGGAAAAAGCGCACCAGAGTGAACCGCCGACGAACACCAGGATCGAGGCGCAATAGACGCGCCGCGCACCGAATCGGTCGGCCACCCAGCCGCTGATCGGGATCAGAATCGCCAGCGCGATCAGGTAGGCGGTCACCGCAAGGCTCAGCCGCAGCGGCGATTGGCCCAGATCCGCCGCCATCTGCGGCAGCGAGGTCAGAATGACGGCGCTATCGAATCCCTCCATGAACAGCGCGCCGGCAACGGTCAGCGCCACGCGTCGCGGTGCGGCGTGCGCAGGCGGTCGCGGCGGGGTTCCGACCGGTGGCGTAGTCATAGGTTGTGCGCATTATAGCTTTGGTGCGCCGGCGCACCGACCGCGCTCATGAGACAGAGCAGTTTGAGTCCCTGAACATTCAATGTAGCGCACGACGCGCTGCGCAGCTCGGGCTCATCTGGATGGCAACCCACGGTATGATTGCGCGTGTAGAACAGGCGAACCGATCCAGCGCAGGAGAACGACTTATGAATCCACGAACTCGTCTGCCCGATGCTGGTACTCCGGCCGAAGTACCCGAGCGGCCGTCTGATGCCGAATCCGCCGAAAAAGAAAAGGAAAATGAGCGCCTCGACGAAGAATTGGATGAAACATTTCCAGCCAGCGATCCGATCCCTTTCCAGCATGACGCCTAAGGCGCCGTCCCGACACTCATTCTTCGGCCTGTAAGTTGGTGACGTGTGCGTCACGCAGATCAAGATCCCGCTCGATGCGGCGTCGTGCTTCGTCTTTGAGCTTACCGCGGCGATAGAGATCGTTGATTCGATCTCGTTCGGCAGTGATGATGAAGCGCTCGATCTCATCGTGAAGCGCGACGAGCTTCTTATTGCCATCGCCTTGCTCACTTCTGTTCCCGACATACTTGATCCGATCGCGCAGGCGCGTAAGGATCGGTTGAACGATATCCTGCGAGAAACGGCGTTCCGCTTTCAGCTTTTCGAGACTCTCGATCGCCGCCTCGATCGCCTGGCGACGAGCTGCCAGCTCCTCCGCTCTGTCGACGTGGCGCTCACGACGCCCCGCATGGGCGAGGCCGAGCGCACGCATCACTGCGGGCAACATGAGGCCTTGTCCCACGAGTGTCACGAGGATGACCGCAAACGTCAGGAAGAGAATCAGGTCGCGGTCGGGAAACGGCTCACCGCTCTCGGTGGCAAAGGGAATCGCGAGCGCCGCCGCGAGCGAGACGATGCCGCGGATACCGGTGAATGCAAGCGCGAACGGCCATTGCCAGGGCGGCGCCGGATCCTTGCGCGCGATGGAGGGAATGAGCCAGCGCGGGACGTAGGTCGCCGGATACATCCAGACGAAGCGGGCCGAGATGACGACGACGCACACCACAGCGCCGGAGATGGCCAATCTGGAGAGCGAATAACCCCCTATTCCGGCCATCAGCGCGCGCGCCTGCAGGCCGGTGATCAGGAAGATCATGCCTTCGGTCAGGTAAATGAGGAAGTCCCAGAAGAAGATCCCCTGGAGCCGCGTTTCAGCGCTGATGAGCCGAAGGCCGTTCCAGCTGATGTAGAGCCCGGCGGTCACGGTGGCGAGTACGCCCGAGCCGCCCAGATGCTCCGGCGGCCAGTACGCCACGAACGGCGTCAGGACTGAGAGCATGATCTCGATGCGCGGCTCGCGAACCCAGCGTCTCAGCCGCAGCATCAGCCAACCCACGCCAATGCCCCAGAGGATTTCGCCAACCACAATGGCGGCAAACATGCCCACGGCGTGGCCGAAGGAAAATACGCCGACGCTCACCGCCACCACTGCAAAGCGATAGAGGATCAGGGCCGTGGCATCGTTTGCCAGTCCCTCTCCCTCAAGAATGACGACGATGCGCCTCGGAAGCTGCATTCTGCGGGCGATGGAGAGCGGCGCGACGGCGTCCGGCGGCGAAACGATAGCGCCCAATACAAAGCCCACCGGCCACGGCAGACCCAGAAACCAGTGGCTTGCCGCAGCGGTCGCGAGCGTCGTGAATACGACGCAACCCACTGCCAGCAACGAAATGGGCCGCAGATTGAATCGAAACTCGCGCCAGCTCATGGCGACCGCAGACGAGTAGATCACCGGCGGCAACACGAGAAGAAGTACGAACTCCGGAGCCAGCCTCACCGTCGGCAGCCCCGGGACGAGCGCCAGGATCACGCCGGTGAGCACCAGGAGAATGCTCGGAGGAATCTTGAGCCGCGCTGCCACGACCGCAACGGCGGCAATGACGATCAACAGCAACACCAGGACCTGAATAATCGACACCATCAGCGCACCACGGGCCGTGCCCTCTCAGTCTGGTTCATTCCCCGCAAAAGGATAACGCATCATCACTAGCTCTCCGCGAGAGCCGCGATTTGCAAACTGTGACGTCCAGCGCATTCAGGTTGACTCGCTGATCGCATAGTCGCGGCAGTTCCGTCAGCCTCACCCGCACCTGCAGCGATGTAAACACAATGTTCGGCACCGCACAGACGCAGTCGGCAAGCGAAGAGTAGCGTTAAGCGTCTGAGTCCAGTCTTCCCTAACGACCATCACTCGACCCCCGAGCGATGATCGGCGGATTCAGCATTGACCCGCTGGCGAGGTTATCCACGCCAGCGGGTTTTTTTAAGCTCACGCGCGCCGGGCTGGTCGGCGCTCTGGGCTTGTATGCTCTTGGCAGGAGCTGACTTACGGCCATAGCGTCCAGCTGGCCGACAGTTAGCCGCTGCGGCATCGGTTAGACTCCGGGGCACGCGCAGCTGAGAGGCGACACACCGAAGGAGCAATGCTGTGTTGGAAAACCTTCCCGAACAGGTAGGCCGTGCCTTGCAAGGTCAAAGGGCAGGTCTGGAAAACATCGCGCTTTATCGTCTCCTGCTTGAGAGGGACGTTCCACGAATCGACATCCATAGCCTTGCATTTGAAAACATGGCAGCTATCCCGATCCGATACACCGCAGACGGGGACGGTACCTCGCCACCGCTTGCATGGCGCGGCGTTCCGCAAGCGGCAACTTCCCTGGTGTTGATGGTAGAAGACGCCGATTCGCCTACGCCGCGTCCCTTAGTGCATGCGATCGCCGTCAACTTGGAGCGTTGCGATGGATCATTGGTGGAGGGAGCATTGGTGAGCCAGGATGCCGCAGCAATCGATGAAGTTGAAATTGGACTAAATTCATTTCTAAAGCAGGGGTGGCTGCCTCCGGATCCACCGCCTGGCCACGGCGAGCACCGTTATGCTTTTCAGCTGTTCGCACTTCGTGAGGGACCAGGGTTCTCCAGCGTCCCCGGGCGTCACGAGCTGTTCGACGCCGTCGTCGAGCGTGCGATCGCTGCCGGTTGTTTAATCGGCACGTATGAGCGCGCTAAACGTGAAAAGGCAGACCAAGACGAGGTCGAAAACGCAATGCTTGACCAGGAAGTCGGGCCAGCCGCGGCCTAGAGCTGCCGCGGTTCACAGCCCGGTAACCAGCGGCTGCCGGCTACCGTTGGCAAAATTGCCGGCGCCCCTAGCTCGCTGGTTCGAGCCCGTGGCGTCGTCGTTAGGGCGACTCTCCGCCTTTCTTTCCCACCTCGCGCGCCTTCTCACGATCATTGTCTCAACCCGCATAGGTGACTTTCCGGCAGAACATCCGTGGTAGGGTTTCTGCATACAGGGAGCACGAATTGAACGGCAGCAAGGCGAGTAAAGTCAGAGAAGGCAGCCCGGCAGCGCAGGGCGCGATCTGGGACGGTCGCGGCACCAATTTTACGCTGTTTTCTGCGAATGCCACGAAAGTCGAGGTGTGCCTGTTCGACTCGGTGGGCGCGCGTGAACTCGAACGCATTGCGCTACCTGAGTATACGGATGAAATCTGGCATGGGTATCTGCCGGGTGTGGGGCCTGGCGACGTGTATGGGTATCGGGTGCACGGGCCGTATGCGCCGCTCGCCGGCCACCGCTTCAATCCCAATAAACTGCTTCTTGATCCCTACGCTCGAGGACACACCGGTGAGCTCAAGTGGGCGCCCGAATGCTTCGGCTACACGATCGGTGCCGAAGATGATGACTTAAGTTTCGATGCGCGCGACAGCGCGCCTTTCATGCCCAAGTGCGTCGTCGTCGATCCCAACTTCGACTGGCGGGGACAACCCCGCTCGCGCGGAGTGCCGTGGGACCGGACGATCATCTATGAAGCGCATGTGCGCGGCTTTACCAAATTGCATCCTGCGGTGCCCATGAAGCAGCGCGGCACCTTTGCGGGACTTGGAACCCGGGAGGTCGTCGACTACGTCAAGTCGCTGGGCGTGACATCAGTCGAATTGCTACCGATCCATACCTTCATCAATGACAGCCACCTGCTCGAACATGGGCTCACGAACTATTGGGGGTACAACAGCATCGGGTTTTTTGCCCCCGACCCGCGCTACGCGTCTGAACCCGAGCAGTGCCTGCGCGAGTTCAAGGAAATGGTTGCCCGCTTTCACGAAGCAGGCCTCGAGATCATTCTGGATGTGGTCTACAACCACACTGCAGAAGGCAATGAGCGGGGCCCCACCCTGTCGTTCAAGGGGATAGACAACGCCTCGTACTATCGACTTCTGCCCGACGACAAGCGCTATTACATCAACGACACCGGTACCGGCAATACGCTCAACGTGTCACATCCGGCGGTGATTCAAATGGTGACCGATAGCCTGCGCTATTGGGTCAATGAACTGCATGTCGACGGATTCCGGTTCGATCTGGGAACCATCCTTGCGCGCGAGCCTGCGGGCTTTGACAATCAAAGCGGCTTTCTCAAGGTCTGCCACCAGGACCCCGTGCTCCGCAGCGTCAAACTGATTGCTGAGCCCTGGGACTGTGGGCCAGGAGGCTATCAGGTCGGTGGCTTCCCTCCGGGCTGGGCCGAGTGGAACGATCGCTACCGCGATGTCGTCAGGGACTTCTGGAAAGGCTCGGCGGCGGCCAGCGAGGTCGCGCAGCGTCTGTGTGCCTCGGCGGACGTCTTCAACAAATTGGGCCGCAGGCCCTCGTCGTGCGTAAATTTTGTCACGGCGCACGATGGCTTTACGCTCAATGACCTGGTGACGTTCAACGACAAACATAACGAGGCGAACGGCGAGGACAATAACGACGGCAGCAGTGATAATCGTTCCTGGAATTGCGGCGTTGAAGGTCCCACGGACGATGCGGCCATCAATGCCCTGCGTGAGCGGCAAGTTCGCAATCTGTTGTCGATGCTACTGCTATCTCAGGGCACACCGATGATGCTGGCGGGCGATGAGTTCGGTCGCACTCAGCAGGGTAATAACAACGCGTACTGCCAGGACAATGAGATCAGCTGGCTCAATTGGGATCTGACCGAGAAAGGCAAAAACCTGATCGCGTTAGTGCAAAAACTGACTGAATTGCGCCATAAATACCCCATTCTTCGCCGCAATAGGTTCCTGACGGGTGCCTATGACGAAGAACTCGACGTCAAAGATCTGGCGTGGATCAACGCATCGGGTGCCGAGATGCGCGATGAGGACTGGACTGATGAGCGTATGCGCTGCTTCGGCATGCTCATGGATGGTCGAGCACGCCCCACGGGTCTACGGCAGCGGGGAACCGAGGCCACCATGTTGATGGTGCTCAATGCCCACCACGACCTGGTTGAATTCGAGTTGCCGGTGTGCCAGGGCGGTGACACGTGGACATTGGTGCTGGACACCAACGTTTCGAGCAACGTTTCGAGCAACGTTGCGACGCAAAAGTTCTACAACGGCGACAAATATGGGGTAACCGCGCGATCGTTGCTGTTGTTCGCCTTGAGCGAGGGGCAGCCCTGAGTCCACTGTGTCGCCAGGTACGTACCTCAGGCGGGTAGGTTATCTGGTTTCTTTCTGAGTGATTTGCCCGCGCGATCCGACAACGCCTTGATTCGGCCCGTTTCAGTGGGGCTCAGAACTTCATTCAGCGGTACGGCCTGTCGTGAATGTTCGGCGACGACCTTAAGCGCAACCAGGCTCGGCACGGCGATCACGATCCCGGCAATTCCCCAGAACCAGCCGCCGAACCACAGCGCCAAGAAGACGATGATTGGATTGAGTTCCAGTCGTCGGCCGACTACCAGCGGCTGCACGACTTGCCCCTCGATTGTTGCCAGGGCGAGGTAGCTCGCGGCCACCGCGGCCACGCGACCCATACTATCGAAACTCACAAAAGCCACGACCACCAGCAGCAGCAAAGTCGTGGCTGATCCTATGTACGGAATGAAATTCAGCACCGCTGCCAGCGCACCCCACATCAGCGGATTGGGCATTCCCAGCAGCATGGCCACAGCGGCTGTCGCCACCCCCAGCCCAAGATTGATGATCGCAATGCTGGCGTAGTAACGGCTGACCTCGTTGCGCACCTCGTTGATCAGGGTCAACGTGTGCTTGGACTGAAGGTCTTTGGAGACCCTGGCTGTGAGTCGCGCCAGCATGGGTGGACCCCCGGCGAGTAGGAACAGCGCCAGTATGGTAGTGGTCACCATGCTCACGACGGCGGTACGCGTTCGACTGAACACCACGACCGCTATGCCCGTCTCAGGCGGCTGCGCTTCGGGTACGCCTTGGGGCGCAGCAAGGCTCGCGGATGCCTTCGGGGCTTCCACCAGTTGGCCGGCGCGGTCTGTCAGGGCTTCCAGCCGGCCAACTACTCGCGCCAGCGGCTGAACTTTGTGCTCTATCACCCGTAAGGTCTGTGGCGCTGAACTCCACCATTTCTGAGCTGGCGTCCAAAAAAAATCGAGCGCACCGCCAAGCAGAGCGACCATTGCGAACAGGATCAATAGTGCCGCGGCGCTGCGTGGCACGCCTCGACGATGCAGGGCTTCGACCGGCGTCGTAAGAATCAGTGCGAACAGTATGGCCAGCGCAATTGGAATAAACGCTGCATGACCGAAATAGAGCACGGCGCCGACGGCAACGACGGCCAGCACACGAACCGGGACTGAACTGCGCGGTGCCTGCTCAGCCGGCATTTGCATGCGTCGGGTCTCCAGATCTGCTCATCGCGATGTCGCCTCGCTCCCACCCGCATTATGCGCGTGCACCCCTAACCCAGCGAACTATCCCCTCCCGACAGCACGCGAGGAAGCGGTGAGACTCTGATCTCAACGCGCACGGGACCACATAATTCTTGCGCGTTAGCACTCTGCGGCATGTTCGCCAATTTGACTTGGCGCGCCCAATTGATGGCAAAATCGTCGAATCGCTTATCGCCGGAGGGTAGGACGACATCGGCGCTGGAAATAATCCCGTCAGGAGATACGCATACCTTGACGATTGCGCTCTCCCCGGGCGCGAAATGGGGTCCCGAGACGATAAAAGATGTCGCGGTGTGATCGAATGGATCCGGTTCAACAGGCTTAACCATTGCGGCCGCCGGCTCCGGGCGCCGGTTCCCGCTGCAAGCGCTCAGTGCGCTAATACACATCATCATGGCGATGACGGTCCGCATAAGCGCAGGGTATCGGTCCACTGGGAATGCTGCAATGTCCAATGGGCCGGTCAGCCACTGATCTGTGACGGCTCGCACAGATCAAATACCGCTCGTGAGCGCGCGGACATTGAGCGAGATCATTTGGTACGGAGCTTGGTCTGGATGCGTGCCAAGTCGGTAGTGCGGAGGGACTAAGGTGTCCCTGGAAAATGGCGTGAATATGATATATACCTCCTTTTAGGACACTCACTGAAAGCTACCCACCGTGCACCGAATCGGCCTTGTCGTCTTCCCTGGCGTCCAAGTGATGAGCCTGGCACCCGTTTCAGTGTTTGAGATGGCGAATCTGGCCGTGGGCAAGCCCTTCTACGATGTTCGCCTACTCTCGGAGTCGGGCGGCCCTGTGCGTACTTCCATCGGCATCACGATCGAAACAGAGGCATTCGATGCCCCCGATTTCGAGACGGTGATCTTTGGCGCAGCCACCCAGATCCAGGAATCGAGCGCAGGCATGCTCGCCTTCGTACGCAAGGCGCTGAGTGCGTCGCGACGAGTTTCCGCACCCTGCACGGGCGCGTTCGTGCTTGCCGAGGCGGGGATACTGGATGGACGGCGCGCGACGACGCACTGGCTGTTCGCGCGCCAACTTCAGGCGCGATTTCCCGCAGTGAAGGTGGAGGAAGATCGTATCTTTATCGTCGATGGCCCGGTCTGGACTTCCGCCGGGATGTCCGCGAGCCTGGATCTCGCGTTAGCCATGGTCGAACAGGACCTGGGCCTCGAGACCGCCCGTTCCGTGGCCAAGACTATGGTGGTCTATCACCGACGCACAGGCGGCCAGTCGCAGTTCTCCGCGCTGCTGGAACTGGAACCAAAGTCCGACCGGATTCAGAGTGCCCTCGCCTATGCGCGCCGCAATCTGCAAACGCCACTGTCGGTGGAACAACTCGCGGAGGCGGTTCATCTTAGCCCTCGCCAATTCAGTCGCGCGTTCCGTGCGGAAACCGGTCAGTCGCCGGCAAAGGCTGTCGAGAAGCTGCGCGTCGAGGCAGCAAGGCTCATGATGGAAGAGGGACGGCGGTCAATTGATATCGTGGCTCGAGAGACTGGATTCGCCGGACGCGAGCGAATGCGGCGCGCATTCCTACGCGCCTTTGGCCAACCACCTCAGGTCATCCGGCGCAATGCGCGCGCTGCTGCCTAGTTCCGCGAGTCGCCCATGACTTACGCCGCCGCACAAATTTTTCCCGTTCAATTCGGAGCGGAGATAGTGATGCACCCCAGCGTGCCGTCACGGATCACCCGCCCATGCGCGGGCGGCGTTGCGCTGAAGCTCAGCGTCACTGCCGCGTTGCTAGCGCTGGGCGCGTGCGGACACACCACTGCGCCTCCTCCAGGCCGCGTGCCGGTTACGGTCATCCGACTGGTCGGCCGACCGATTTCGGTCGCCGAGGAGTACCCCGCTCAGGTCGAGGCCTCCAATAGCGTCGAGATTCGCGCGCGGGTCAGCGGCCTGCTCGACCGGCAGGTGGCCGTCGAAGGCGATCGAGTCAAGGCCGGCGAGGTTCTTTTCGAAATCGACCCGCTCCCCTATCAGGCTGCCCTCGCCCAGGCGCAGGCGACGCTCGCGCAGTCCGAGGCCGCCAAGGCACAGGCGGAGCGCGATCTGGCGCGCGCTCGACCCCTGTCGGAGCTCGATGCGGTCAGCCAGCGCGAACTCGACGCGACCGAAGCGGCCGACAGCGCCACCACGGCCCAGGTCCGAGCGCAAAGGGCCGCCGTGCAGGTCGCCCAGCTCAACCTCGGCTATACCGTGGTTCGCTCGCCCATCGACGGCACCGTCAGCCGCGCACTGATCCGGCTCGGTGGCCTCGTGACTGCCTACAGCACACTGTTGACGACGGTCTACCAAACCGACCCGATGTATGTGAACTTCAGCATCGGCGCGCAGCGGCTGCTGCAGCTGCAGCGCGAACTCAACCGTCCTCCCGACCAGCGCAATCAGAGCCAGCGCCAGTTTCGAGTGCTGCTGTCGGATGGCGAAGAGTTCCCCACCCCCGCGAAGCTTAATTTTATCGACGCGGTGGTCGACCTGCGAACGGACACGCTCCCCATTCGCCTCGTCGTTCCGAATCCGCAACAGCTGCTGCGTTCCGGCCAATACGTGAAGGTATCGGTCGAGACGCGCGAGCGTCCGGATGCGTTGGCCATTCCACAGCGGGCCGTCCTGGAGCTGCAGGACCAGAACTTCGTCTGGGTGGTCGACGGCGAGGGCAAGGCCCAGACGCGCGATGTGACGATGGGCGCGCGCGTCGGACCGGACTGGCTGGTTGAAAAGGGACTCGCCTCGGGTGACACGGTGGTCATCGATGGCGTTCAAAAACTGAAACCGGGCACTTCGGTCGAGCCGCAGACGCAGACGCAGACGCAGTCACCGTCCGCTTCGGGCAGCTAGTGAGCAATTTCTTTATCGACCGGCCGATCTTCGCGACGGTCCTCGCGATCATCGTGACACTCGCCGGCGGGATCGCATTCGCGCTGCTTCCGGTGGCGCGTTTCCCGCAGATCACGCCACCGAGCGTAGTGGTCTCGGCGAGTTTCCCGGGCGCGGATGCGCAGACCATCGACCAGTCGGTCGCCGCCCCCATCGAGACGCAGGTCAACGGCGTCCCGAATATGCTCTACATGGACTCCAAGAGCTCGAGCGATGGCAGCTACAACCTGGTCGTCACCTTCGAGGTGGGTACGGCGCCGGATATCGCGGCCGTCGACGTCCAGAACCAGGTGGCCATCGCGCAGCGGCAGCTGCCAGCCGACGTGCTGCGCCAGGGCGTGACGATCACGAAGCGCCAACCACAAGCGCTGCTGTACATCGCGATCAAGGCGACGGATCCACGGTATGACTATCTGTTCCTAAGCAACTTTGCGACGCTGCAGGTCGTCGACTCGCTGGCGCGCATCCCGGGGGTGGGACAGGTGCAGCAGTTCGGGGCGCGCGACTACGGCATGCGGATCTGGCTCGATCCCGGAAAGATGTCGCGCCTCGGCGTCACGACACAGGACATTACCAACGCCCTCAACGAGCAGAACGTCGTCGCCCCGTCAGGCACTGTCGGAGCCGAGCCCACGCCGCCCGGCCAGCAGATGACCTACACGGCCACGGTCCATGGCCGGCTGGCCTCGGTCGAGGAATTTGCGAATATCGTGATCCGCACCGGCGCGAGCCGCTCGATCGTTCGCCTCAAGGACATCGCCCGGATCGAGCTCGCCGCGACCGATTACACGCGTTCGAGCCGGCTGAACGGCCAACCGGTGTCGTTACTCGGCGTGTATCAGCTTCCGGATGCGAATGCTTTGAGCGTGGCGGACCAGGTCACCGCGACACTCGCGCAGCTCTCGAAACGCTTCCCACCGGGCATCACCTATGACGTGCCGCTCGACACGACGCGGTTCGTTCGCGAGTCAATCAAGGAGGTGGAGATCACGCTGTTCATCGCCGCCGGGCTCGTGATGCTGGTGGTATTTCTGTTTCTCGAGAGCTGGCGCGCCACCCTCATTCCCATGCTCGCGGTGCCGGTGTCCCTGATCGGGACGTTCACGCTGTTCATCGCTCTTGGCTTTTCAGTCAACACGCTGACGCTGTTTGCGCTCGTTCTGGCCATCGGCCTGGTCGTTGATGACGCGATCGTGGTGGTCGAAGCCGTGACCGAAAAGATGGAGTCGCACGGCTTGAGCGCGCGCGATGCGACGCGCGCGGCCATGGCGGATGTGTCGAGCCCGGTGATCGCGATCGCTCTGGTGCTCACTGCCGTGTTCGTGCCGGTGGCTTTCCTGGGCGGCCTGACCGGACAGTTCTACCGCCAGTTCGCGCTGACCTTATCCGCCTCGGTGCTGATCTCCGCGCTCGTCGCGCTCACCTTCACACCGGCACTGTGCACGCTGCTGTTGCGGCCGCGCACGCCAGAGCCGCCAAGGGGTCTGCTGCCCCGGTTCTTCGGCTGGTTCAACCGCGGCTTCGCCCGCGTGAGGCACCGTTACACCGACACCGTGCAACGGGCGATTCGTCGATCTGTCGTGGCGCTCGCCGTGTTCGGCATCATCCTGATCGCCGTCGGCGTCCTGGTCGCGAAGCGTCCGGCGGGCTTTCTGCCGGAGGACGATCAGGGATATCTGCTGCTGGTCGCTCAGCTGCCGCCCGGGGCGTCGCTGCAACGCACCGAGGCAGTGCTCAGCGAGATACGCGAGATCGCGCTCCAGCAACCGGAAGCCAGTACGATTCTGACGATCTCGGGTCTGAACCTGCTCGCCGGCGTCAATTCCGCGTACACCGGTTCCGGGGTCATACCGCTGAAGCCGTGGTCGCAGCGCACGGGACCTGACAGTTCCGCCCAGGCGCTCATTCAGCGCCTCTACAAGAAACTCGGCGCCATCAAGGAGGCAAATATCATCGTCCTTGCCCCACCGGCGATTCCCGGCGTCGGCCAGGCGGGCGGCTTCGAGTTCGTGCTCGCGGACACGACCGGCGGCAGTCTCGACCGATTCAATGCATCGCTGCAGCAATTCATTGCGGCGGCGAACAAGCGCCCCGAACTCACCCGCGTTTCGACGCAGTTCAATAATCGAGTGCCGGAGATCGAGTACGCCATCGACCGCGACCGCGCGAAATCCCTCGGCATTCCGATCTCGGACATATTTGGCGCACTGCAGATGTTCCTCGGCGGCACCTACATCAATGACTTCAATCTGTTCGGACGCACGTATCGCGTGACAGCCGAGGCTGAAGGCAACGCGCGCACCGCACCGGGCGCCGTGAATTCGTTGTACGTGCGGACCGCGGCCGGAGACATGGTGCCCCTGTCCTCGATTGTGACCATCAAGCCTGCCAACGGTCCCGCATACATCGAGCGCTACAACATCTACCACGCGGTCACCATCAACGGCTCGCCCGCTGCGGGCTACAGTCAGGGCGATGCGCTCAATGCCATGGAAGCGCTAGCGCAGACGCTGCCCGATAGCCTGACCTATTTCTGGACCGGGTCGGTGCTGCAGCAGAAGCGCTCCGGCGGACAGGCGCCCTACATCTTCGCCATGGCCATGGTCTTTGTTTTCCTGGTGCTCGCCGCACAGTATGAGAGTTGGGGCGTGCCGTTCGCGGTCATTCTGTGCATTCCGTTCGCCGTGTTCGGCGCCTTCCTCGGGCTCGCGCTGCGCGGGATGTCGAACGACATTTACGCACAGGTCGGGCTCATCATGTTGATCGGACTCGCAGCCAAAAATGCGATCCTGATCGTCGAGTTCGCGAAGCTCTCGCACGAGCGCGGCATGTCGGTCCCCGACGCGGCGATCGCCGGGGCCCGGCTTCGGCTGCGGCCCATCCTGATGACCTCGTTCGCTTTCATCCTGGGCGCGCTGCCCCTCGCCATCGCGAGCGGGGCCGGCGCGCTCTCACGGCAGGTACTCGGTACCACAGTGGTGTTTGGGATGTCGGCAGCTACGGTGATTGGCATTTTTATCGTGCCCGTGTTCTACGTCATGATTCAGAGCTTCGCGGAGCGCTTCATGCCATCGCGACCGGCCGCGGCACCGGCGCCGCCCGCGCCTGAAAGTGGCGCCGCATCGACCGAGACACACCCATGAGACGCGCGGTGATCGCGCTGGGAATCCTGATCGGCGGCTGCGCGGTCGGCCCGGACTATCGGCGGCCAGCACTCGACCTGCCCGATACGCTGCGCGGCGCAGAAGCGGCTGCCGCCGGCGACAGCGTTGCCGATCAAACCTGGTGGGGCCTGTATGGGGATCCGACGCTGCGCGAATTGCTCGCCACGGCCCTGCGCAACAACCTCGACATCAAGACAGCCGTGGCGCACATCGACGAGGCTCGCGCCGTGCTGCGTCAGAGCCAATTGGCCCTTGCGCCCACCATCGACGCCACCGGATCGCTGGGCCGGGCTGAAAGCTCTGAAGATGTATTGCTACCCGGCGAGCGGCGCCTCGGCAACAGCGAGCAACTCGCGCTCAGCGCCAGCTATGAAATCGACTTCTGGGGCCGGCTCCGGCGCACCAAGGAAGCGGCCCGGGCGACGCTGCTGTCCTCGCAGTACGCGCAACGCGCGGTCACGGTGACGCTCGTGGCGGAGGTCGCCACCGCCTATTTTTCACTGCTGGCGCTGGACAGCCAACTCGAAATCACACACCGCACAGTGGGCACGCGCGAAAAATTCGTGGCACTCACTCGCGCGCAGCACGACCGCGGCTACGCGACAGGCCTGGATGTGGCGACCGCCGAGGCGCAGGCGGCGGTCGCGCGAGCCAACGTGCCGGAGCTCGAACGCCAGATCGGTCAAACCGAAGACCAGATCTGCGCGCTGCTCGGACAGAACCCGCATCCGATCGAGCGGCTCCATCGCGGTGAGGAAATGCCGCCTGTCCCGCCCGTGCCGCCCGCGGGACTGCCCTCGCAACTGTTGGAGCGCCGCCCCGACATTCGGGCCGCGGAGGAGGCGCTGCGCGCAGCAAATGCTAACGTCGGCGTTGCCAAAGCGGCCCTGTTCCCGACAATCTCGCTGACCGGGATGGCCGGATCGCTCAGTTCGCCGCTCGGACAGCTGTTCCGGGCATCGACGACCGAATGGAGCGTCGCGGCAGGGCTCGTGCAGCCGCTGCTCGATCCTCAGCGCAGCATATTCCAGGTCGAACTCGCGGACGCACGCAAGCGTGAGGCGCTATTCCAGTACCAGAAAAGTGTCCAGACCGCCTTCCAGGAGGTGGCCGATACACTGATTGCCTACGTGAAGTACGACGAGTTCGAGCGCGAGCAGCTTACGCAGGTGGAAGCCCTGCGGCGCGCCGAAGCGATCGCCCTCGCCCGCTACCGAGTCGGCTATGCCTCGTACTTCGACGTGATCAATGCCGACCGAGATCTCTTCGTCGCGGAACTCTCATTGAGTCAGGCGTACGCGAATGGCCTGACAACGCTGGTACGGCTCTACGAGGTGCTCGGCGGGGGCTGGCAGGCGGTCTCGCTGGCTTCTGATCGCTAGCGCGGGGACGCGCACGCGTGCGGCGCCTTCAGTAGCGAATGCCTTGTTATACCCTATCGGTCACACACTGTCCTTAGTAGCCAAGGTGGAGGCTTCAACCGGATCCGGCGTCGCATGATGCCCTGTGATCCGGTCTATGTGAATGCGGTAGAAGATCGGCGTAAGCGCTGCCCGATGCTCGTAGGCGACCAAAGCGGGCTGCCACCACATGGCGCGCTTCTGCAGAACCCCGTGAGCGTGCGCGCGCTCAGATTCGAAGTCGCGCGTATGCGGCAACTCCTCGTAACGCCCAAACACAACAACACTCGTCCATTCATAGTGGCTCCTCCGGTCATCAATCTCCAGACAGACGAGCGGGTTGGATCGCATCCACTCGATTTTTTGCCCTAGCGTGCTGAACCCATAGATATGCCTCCCATCGTACGCAAGGTTCGTCGGAACAACATAGGGTTGGCCATCGCGTGCGCACGCTAATCTGCCGATACTCGCGCTTTCCAGCACGGTGCGGCATTCGTCCTTAGTCATCTCGTGAATTAACACGACAAACGCTCCTAGCGGCAAGGTCCCGGAGGCCGTTGAAACATGCCGCTAGAGTACGCCGGTTTCAAGGGTGACTCCGGTCTTTCATGCAGACGTCTCTCCGGGATAAGCACCTGTGTCACGCGCAGGAGTCCGCAAACCGCTCATCGATTGATGGCCTAACCTCCCTAGCCCGTCAGTCTTGCATGGACCATGCGCAATTCAGCGACCCAACCGCGAGAGATAGTCCGCCACAGCCACAAAGTCCGATCTCTCGCAGCGCGCCAGCAGACGCACATGCTCACGCGAGAAGTTCGGCCGTCGGCCTTCCACCGCATCATGCATCTGGCGCAACAGATATGCGTAATGCTGACCTGCAAGCCGCGGATAGCGCCTGCGGTTGTCACCCTCGGCCGCGGCTCCATGACAAGAGGCGCATGAACGTGCATAGAGCTTCGCGCCATTGCTGACAAACTCCCCGTCGCCGACACCAGAGCTTCGCACAGGCTCAAGTTGGCTGATATACGCGGCGACATCCGCGAGGTCCTGCGGGTCACCTAAATTGTGCTCATCGGAGTAATGCTCCATGAGCGCATCCCAGCGCTTATCGTGACGGAAGTCGACCAGCTCTTTGGCGATCACGCGAAAGTGCTGACCAGCGATCGCGGGAACTCTGCCATCTTGAACGCCGGCACCATTGGTCCCGTGGCAGGCGGCGCACTTGGCAAACAGCTGTTCGCCGTGCACTTCATCCGACTTACTTTGTAGTACCGTCCCGTATTCCTGCTGGACATTCGAGGCGCCATGCGCCGCGAGCGGCGAAGCGACAATGAATAACCACCCTATGAAGCGCAAACTGTTGAATCGCACCGATGTCCTTATTCTGCACATGAGAACGCTACATGCATCGCGTCTGCGTGCCAATCACGGCCTTTGCTTGCCGCTAAATTGCATTCAGGAGATATTCATCGAGTCGGCCGGCCGCCTGCCCGCCTCTCGATCCGCATCGAGTTCGAACCACATGGCATTGAGCATCGCGAACGCGCACGCCAGCCCCAGTCCCAATATCCAGCTGAAATACCACATGATTTCCTCGTCAATAGTTGCCATCAGGGTTGGATTGAATCTGCCCGGCAGTGACCGGGCCGCGCAATACGTAATAAACCCACGATGTATAGGCGAGCACGATCGGCAGAAACACGATCACCGCGATCAGCATGATGCCCAGTGTCCGGTGACTGCTCGAGGCATCCCAGACCGTCAAGCTGCTTGCTGGATGCGAGGACGAAGGTAGCAGGAAAGGAAACAGACTCACGCCCAATGTCCCAATCACGCCGGCGATACCGACACTGCTGATGGCAAAGACCACCAGGCGCTGGCGCATACCCGCCAACGCCGCGACCAACAAGGGGGCGCCCAAGCCCAGAGCGGGCAGCAGCATTGTCGCCGGCCAGCGCTGATAGTTCGCCAGCCAGGCGCCGGCAGATAGCATCGCGGTCTTGCCCAGCGGGTCTGGCGTAGCGCCTGGCGCCGCTCCGGCGGTAATGACTATTCCGTAGCCGCTTCGCCACAGCCAGAGGCCGGCGAGCGCGAACAATGCGGTCCACAGCAGCGCGCAGATCCGCGAGACCGCCCGCGCCCTTTGCGCCATTAGCCCGTCAGTTTTGATTGCCAGGTAAGCGGCGCCGTGTGTCAACAGCATCGCCACGCTGACCAGGCCGCCGAGAAGTGCGAATGGGTTGAGCAGGTCAATCAGGCCGAAGGCGTATGAGGCGCGCAGTTCCGAGTCGAACGTGAACGCAACACCTTCGAGGAGGTTGCACATGGCGACACCAAAAACCAGAGCGGGCACGACAGCACTCGCAAAAAGCGCCCAGTCCCAGATGCTGCGCCAGCGCGCGCCAGGCATCTTGCTGCGGAACTTGAAGCCCACGGGCCTGACAATCAGCGCCGCGAGCACCAGCAGCATCGCCAGATAAAAGCCGGAAAAGCTGGCCGCATACAGGGCCGGCCAAGCGGCAAAGATCGCCCCACCGCCCAGGATCAGCCAAACCTGATTGCCTTCCCACACCGGGCCGACCGTGTTGATGATGACCCGCCGTTCGGAATCGGTGCGTCCGAGAAATGGCAACAGCATACCGACGCCCAGATCGAATCCGTCCATGATGGCAAACCCGATCAGCAATACGCCAAGCAGCAGCCACCAAATGACCTTCAGTGTCGCGAACTCAAGCAGCATGAGCCACTTCCTGAGCCCGCTCGGCCGGACCGAGGCGGATATACTTGACGAGTAGGAAGACCTCGACGGCGGCCAGTACCGAGTAGAACAGCACAAACCCGCACAGGCTCACGACCACGTTGGCCGTTGCAATAGGCGAGACCGCCAGGAAGGTCGGCAGCACTCCTTCGATCGCCCAGGGCTGCCGACCGTGTTCGGCTACAAACCAGCCGAGTTCCGCCGCGATCCAGGGCAGCGGCAGGCTCCACAGCGCGAGCTTCAAAAACCGCGGCCGCGCATCGCAGCGCCGACGCATGGCCTGGTAGAAGCCATACGCGAACAGGCCAATGAAGAATAAGCCTAGTGCGACCATGATCCGGAAGGACCAGAACAACCAGCCGACCGAAGGCACCGTGTCCCAGGCGGCCTGATCAATTTGTGTCGGCGTTGCCAGTGCCGGGTTCGACACATATCTGCGTAGCAGCAAAGCATAGCCCAGGTCCGCGGCGCGGCCGTCCAGCACGGCCCGGGCCTCGGCATTTTTTGGATCCGCCCGCAGCGCTTGCAATGCCGCATACGCCGGGATCCCGTTCTCGATGCGCTGGCGAGCCACGTCGACCAACTCATAAATGCCCGGAACCTCCTTATCGGTGGAGCGGGTCGCGATCAGCCCCAACAGCCAGGGCAGCTTGATCTGCGCATCCGTGGTCCTGTTTGCTTCGTCGGGCAGACCAAAGACCACGAACGCTGCCGGTGCCGGCTCCGTGTGCCACATGCTCTCCATCGCTGCAATCTTCATCTTCTGATGCTGGTTGGCGGTGTAACCGCTCTCATCCCCCAGCACCACCACCGAGAGCGCCGACGCCAGACCAAAGCTCAATGCAAGCGTCGCCGATCGACGGGCGAACTCCACGTGCCGTCCTTTGAGCAGGAACCAGGCGCTGATTGCCAGCACGAACATCGCTCCCGTCACGTAGCCTGCGCTGACCGTATGCACGAATTTGGACTGAGCGACCGGATTGAAGATCACATCGGATATCGACTGCAATTCCATGCGCATCGAGTCCGGGTTGAATTTCGCCCCCACCGGATTTTGCATCCAGGCATTCGCGATCAATATCCACAGCGCCGAGAGATTGCTGCCAATTGCCACCAACCAGGTGACGGTGAGGTGCTGGAGTCGCGACAGGCGCTCCCAGCCGAAGAAGAACAGGCCGACAAATGTCGCCTCCAGAAAAAAGGCCATCAACCCCTCGATGGCGAGTGGCACGCCAAATATGTCGCCCACATAGTGCGAGTAGTAGGCCCAGTTGGTGCCAAACTGGAACTCCATCGTGATGCCGGTCGCCACGCCCATGGCAAAGTTGATGCCAAACAGCGTGCCCCAGAATCTCGTCATGTCGCGCCAAATGGTGCGCCCGGTCATGACGAACACGCTCTCCATGATCGCAAGCAGGATCGAGAGCCCGAGCGTCAGGGGTACGAACAGAAAGTGGTACATCGCCGTAACGGCGAATTGCCATCGCGAGAGTTCCAGCAGCGCTGCGCCGGTCATGCTTGCACCTTACCGCACGCCGGCAGGGCCGGCCACCGCAGCGGCCGTCGCCGCCGAATCACTGGCGGGTTGAAACACCGGCCGGGACAACAGCGCGAATAGAGCCAGTAGCAATACGATCTTGATGACCACGGCTACGGCGACATCACGCGTTGGCGCGTGTCGCATCGCAAGCAGCCAGGATAGTTTCTTGCCCATCATCACCATTCCGCCAAACCGCCATCGACACTATTGCCGATGGCACCGATCTCGAAGGGGTACGACGGGATCCTACGCCAATTGTTCATGTTCGTGACAGCCTTGCTCGCGCTAAGCCCGGGCCACTTGAACTTGCCGTGTGCGGCCTTTTGAGCGTGATCGATGGCGACTACGTGTCGCGCTATATCCTCAGCCTGCGTAAGTCCTGATTGAAGCAAGTGTCTCGCGCTTGGATGCCGCGGCATAAGCCGACGCTGACGCTTAGCACGATAGGTCGACGCAGTTTTCCGCCAGCGCCGTCACTCAGGACAGCCTCCAATATACGTACCTATCCGGATTGGCGAGCGAGCACAGGCGGATACAGTGCGGCTCACGTGATCTGCGCCGTGCCTTAATTCTGGCCCGTCCCGAGACGTCTTGGGAAGCCTTCGGAGAGCTATGATGCCAGCCATTCGCCGCATTCTTGTTGCTGTCAGGGCGCTCGACGCGAAGTCACTGCCCGCGGTGCTCAAGGCCGCGCAAATTGCGCGGGCGTGCGGGGCACAAGTCGAACTCTATCATGGCCTGGATACGCCAGTGTATGCGGATCTGGACGGTGCCGGCGACATCACTCTGCCCGACTTGCAACGGGATCTGCAGCAGCGGGCCGTGCACCGACTGGAGGAGATTGCCGATCGGCTACGGCAGCACAGTCTCAAAGTGAGCGTGTGCGCCGAATGGGATTTTCCCGCCTATGAAGCCATCGTTCGCCGGGCGCTGCGCATCAAGGCGGATCTCATTGTCGCGTCCGCGCATGCAGGTCGGCACCGCCTGCCCTCGCTGATGCGCTTGACCGACTGGGAACTCGTGCGCTTGAGCCCCGTTGCGGTCCTCTTGGTCAAGAATCCGCACCCGTACCGCCATCCCGCAGTGCTGGCCGCGGTCGATCCGACCCACGCCTTTGCCAAACCGCTGCACTTGGACAAGCACATCCTACAGATGGGGCGCGCTTTGAGCCAAGGGTTGCGGGGCAGCCTGCATGCCGTGCATGCGTATGCCCGAATGAGCATCGGCAACCTGCCTGAAACGGGTATCACGCCGGCGCTGATCAAAAAGATTGAGCAGGACGCGGAGCGTGCCGCGAGAGTGGGCTTCGATCGGGCCCTTCGCTCGACGCGGATCATTCGCTCACACCGATACCTGATTGCGCGCGACCCCATCGACGGTATCGCTGAGGCGGCTCGACGCAGCCGCAGTGCCATCGTAGTCATGGGCGCCATATCGCGTTCGGGATTGAAGCGCTTGCTGATCGGCAACACAGCCGAGCGCATTCTGGACGACCTGCGCTGCGATGTCCTGGTCGTGAAGCCGCCGAAGTTTCGCAACCGCGTGCCGCGTGCTGCGCGCGGCGCGCGCTTGGTCGCCTCGCTGCCGACCGGCTCGCTCGGCTACTATTGACTGCAGCAAACGGGGATTGGGTGTAGGCCCCGCTGATCCAAGGCACGACTTGAGGCGCTGCAAGACGCGCTGTCCATGCGAATACGCAGGAGATTGTTATGATATTGAAAGACGCGTGCACACCGGATGTCGTTTGCTGCAGTGGGCGAACGCAGGTCCTGGAGGCGGCCCGCATCATGCGCAACAAGCATGTCGGTGACCTGGTCGTAGTGGACGATCCAGAGGACCAGCGAATCCCATTGGGCATCGTCACGGACCGGGATATTGTGGTGGACGTGCTGGGTAAAGGGCTTGACCCGTCGACGACCAGCCTTGCAAGTCTGATGCACACCCCCGTGGTGATCGCCCATGAGTCCGAAGACACGGCCCAGCTGATCGAGCGAATGCGCACCCACGGCGTACGCCGGGTCCCGGTCGTCAATCAGGACGGCGCAGTGATCGGAATCATGACGCTCGATGATTTACTCAGAATACTGGTCGCCGAGGTCAGCGCGCTGTTCGAGATCACCGACAAGGGTCAGAAGCGCGAACAGCATTTGCGCCGCTAATCATGCGCAACAGCATCCACTGCATGACGGCGCAAGAATATCGTTCGCGAGGTCGCTGCTGCCGTGGGCAGGCGCTGTGCGCACCAGCTCTGATCAACGATCAGGCGCCAGGATGAAGCCTGGTCACGATCGCCCGTTGACGGACGCCGCGCCCGCGTATATTCCCGTGGCGATCTCCGCGCGGCACGTGCATCTGACGCCGGAGAGCGTCGAGCGGCTATTTGGTCCCGGCCAGTGCCTGCACGTGCAGGCGCCGCTGTCGCAACCGGGGCAGTTTGCGGCGCAAGAGACGGTGACGCTCGTGGGACCGCACGGCCGACTGCCGCATGTCCGCATCGTCGGTCCGCCCCGGCGGGATGATCAGGCCGAAATCTCGCGCAGCGATGCCTTTATACTAGGACTTGACCCACCCATACGCGAGTCGGGTCATCTCGAGGGCACCCCCGGCCTTGTCATCGAAGGGCCCGCGGGCAGTGTGACGCTGACTTATGGGGCCATCTGCGCGTTACGCCATATTCACATGACTCCCGTCGATGCCGACGTACTCGGGCTCAAAGATCAGGATCGAGTCGAGGTGGCGGTAGAAAGCCCGGATCGCCGGCTGATCTTTGGCGATGTCGTCGTGCGTGTATCGAGTGACTATCGACTTGAACTGCATCTGGATACCGACGAGGGCAATGCGGCGGACCTGCACCCGGGAGCCGATGGAATGCTGCTGGCGCCGATCGAGGCCCGGGCGCGCGTGCTCAAGCGTGGAGTGCGCCGCGAGCGTGGCACTTAGGGTGGCACTTAGGCAGGCGAGTGGCGATCAGAGCATCATCACGCTCCGCGGGTGGGCATTTTCGCGGCGGCGAGTGTTGCCATGTTCTGTTCAGTCGCCGCCACGTGCCGGACCGTAGCCACGAAGCTATCGGGATTCAGGGAGATCGAGTCAATGCCTGCTTCAACCAGGAACGTTGCGAAGTCGGGATAATTGCTCGGAGCCTGGCCACAGATACCGACTTTGGTACCGCAACGGTGCGCGCGTGCAATGACATCCATGATCATGCGCTCCACTGCGGCGTCGCGCTCATCGAACAGACTGGCCAGCTCGGCAGAGTCGCGATCAACGCCCAATACCAGCTGCGTCAGATCGTTGCTGCCGATTGAAAAGCCGTCGAACCGGTGCGCGAATTCCTCGGTCAAAATCACGTTCGAGGGGATCTCGCACATCACATAGACTTGCAAGCCGTCCTGCCCGCGCCGCAAGCCATGCTCAGCCATGAGCGCGAGCACCCGGTCAGCCTCCTTCGGTGTGCGACAGAATGGCACCATGACGATCAGATTGGTCATGCCAATCTCCTCGCGGACCTTGCGGATCGCGCGACATTCGAGAGCAAATCCATCCTGGTAGCGTTTGCTGTAATAGCGAGACGCACCACGAAGGCCCAACATCGGGTTCTCCTCGGCGAGCTCAAACTGGGCGCCGCCAATCAGATGCGCATACTCGTTGCTCTTGAAGTCACTCAAACGAACGATGACCGGTCTGGGATGCAGCGGCGCGGCGATTTTGGCGATGCCCCGCGCCAGGGTGTCGACGAAGTACGCCTCCTTGCTGCCATAACCCCGAGTCATGGCCTCGATCTGGCGGCGCGCGTTCTGGTCCTTCAAGTCATTAAAGTGCACCAGCGCCATGGGGTGAATCTTGATGATATTGTTAATGATGAATTCCATGCGCGCCAGCCCGATCCCCTGGGCCGGCAGACGCCACCAACGAAAGGCGGCCACGGGACTGGCGATGTTGATCATCATGCTCGTGCGGGTGTGCGGCACGTCGGCGAGATTGATCTCGGTCGTTTTGAAGTCGAGTATGCCCTCGTAGACCGAGCCCTGTTCGCCTTCCGCGCAGCACAAAGTGATGGGCTGGTGGTCGCTTATGAGTTCGGTACCATGCAGCGTGCCCACAATCGCCGCCAACCCGAGTTCGCGGCTGACAATGGCCGCGTGACTGGTGGCGCCGCCCTGATTGGTAATCAGACCCGCCGCTTTTTTCATGATCGGCACCCAGTCCGGATCCGTGGAATCCGTGACCAGGATCGAGCCTTCACGGAAGCGGCCGATATCAGCGGCGCTGTGAATGACGCAGGCGCTGCCGCTTGCAATAGCCTCGCCGATTGCGGCGCCAGTCAGCAGCCGTTTGCCCTGTTGGCTTAGGCTGTAGGTCTTCATTACCGTGACAGACTTCGTGGACTGCACGGTTTCCGGGCGCGCTTGCACGAGGTAGAGGCCGCCATTGTCCCCATCCTTGGCCCACTCGATGTCCATGGGTCGCCCGTAGTGTTGCTCGACGCTCACCGCCCAGCGTCCGAGCTGCAGAATCTCCTCATCCTGCAGCACAAAGGCTTCCCGCTCGCGCTGGCTCGTGTCGACATTGCGAACTCGGCTGCTGCCGCCTTCGGCGTAAACGAGTTTGTTCTGCTTGGTGCCCAAGGATTTTTCGATGATCGGACAGCGACGCTGATCGGATAGCAGCGGCTTGAAGATCAGGTACTTGTCCGGATTGACGAGGCCCTGTACCACGTTTTCACCCAGCCCCCAGGCCGCGCTGATGACCACTACGCCAGGGAAGCCGGTTTCCGTATCGAGCGTGAAGATTACGCCGGAACCGGCTTGATCCGCTCGCACCATTCTCTGAATGCCGATCGACAGCGCGACCTGCAGGTGCTCGAAGCCATTGCTCTCGCGGTAGACGATGGCTCGATCGGTGAACAGCGAGGCGTAGCATCGGCGGCAGGCGCGCAACAGCTCCGACTCGCCGCGCACGTTCAAAAACGTTTCCTGTTGTCCGGCAAAACTGGCTTGGGGCAGATCTTCTGCGGTGGCGCTGCTGCGTACCGCCACCGCAAGCTCGGTCACGGCACAACGCCGCGCCAGTTCCCGATAGCCGGCGCAAATGGACGTGGCGATCGAAGCCGGAAAGGCTGCATCGAGGAAAAGCTGCCGGATTGCGCTACCGGTCTCGGCCAACGAGGCCTTGCCGCTGTGATAGGCATCGATGTGGGAGCGAATCTTGACTGCCAGTCCGTTGGCTTCAACATACGCGCGATAGGCCGCCGCTGTCGTAGCAAAACCCAACGGCACGCGGATACCGGCGGCAGTCAGCGCGGCAGTCACTTCAGCCAATCCAGCGTTCTTCCCCCCGACCCGGTTCACCTCGGTGGCACCGGCCTGATCGAGCCAGAGAATCGTCTCGTCAGGCACGAGCGTCTGCTTGTCTGAAGGAGTGGACGCAGGGGCGGTGATTTTCAAATTCTGGGCCGACATGCTGATTTCCTCCCCGATGACCGCCGACAGTATTGTGTGCGGCAGCTTGCTTCGGGATTCGGACATGTACTTACGCATGAAAGGCTGACAACGGCCAATCTTGCGATCTCGACCGGCCGGCCCGCCTTCATGCATCGGACGACGAATTTGCCGCCGTTGCCATGCGCATTTATACCGACGCGTGGCAGGCCGAAGCGTGCCTAGCATTGGCTTGCGAGCACTCGCGGCCAGTGCGCCATCCACAAAAAGCAGTACCGTCATGAACGTGCGCGAGCGCTAAGGAGATTGGGGCGTGCCACGGCTAGCGGTCCTGACCAGCGGCGGCGACGCCCCGGGTATGAATGCCGCGACGCGCGCCGTCGTCCGGGCCGCCGTGGCGCGCGGATTCACGGTCGCCGGCATTCGTGATGGCTATACCGGGCTCATCGCCGCAGACATCCGTTGGCTCGGTCCTCGGGATGTCGGCGGCATCATTCACCTCGGTGGCACCATGCTTGGTACCACGCGCTGCGAACAATTGCGGACCGAGCGCGGGTGCAATAGTGCCTTAGCGGTGCTGCAAAACAACGACATCTCGGCACTGATCGTGATCGGTGGCAACGGTTCGCAGACCGGTGCCTTTGAGCTATTCCGGCGCGGTGCGCCCATTATTGGCGTGGCCTCGACGATCGACAATGACCTGTTCGGATCGGATGTCACGATCGGTGCGACGACCGCCGTTGATGTGGCGCTCGAAGCGATCGACCGCCTTCGAACCACCGCCTCGTCGATGAAGCGGGCGTTTCTGGTCGAGGTCATGGGACGAAACTGCGGCTATTTGGCGCTGTTGGCCGGCATTGCCGGCGGTGCCGAGACCATCGTCGTGCCCGAGGCAGCCACGACTCCTGAGCGGGTCGCGGAGGCTTTGCGCGCTGCCTACGCCCGAGGCAAGAGCCACGCGATTGCGGTGGTCGCGGAAGGCGCGACATACAACGCCGAAGCGTTGCAACAGTATGTCAAGCAGCACCCCGATCAGCTCGGATTCGATCTTCGCGTGACCAAGCTGGGACACATCCAGCGTGGCGGCGCGCCCGGAGCGTTTGATCGCATGCTCGGTACTGTACTGGGCGTCGCCGCAGTCGAGGCTGCGACGGAAGGCAGATTCGGCGTTCTGATCGGCATGCAAGATGGCAAACCAGCCAGCACGCCCCTCGATCAGGTGGCGGGAAAGACCAAGCCCGCGGACACGCGCCTGCTCGAGCTTGCTGGCCTGTTGGCGATGTAAGCGGCAGTCAGCGTTCGAGCAAGCAGGCTGTGCGTATCCAGTCGGTGTACCAGACGCCGCGGCGTCTGAGCGAACAGGCGACGCCCGAGCGCATCGGATTTTTTCTGTGCTGCGAGTCGCCTGCGATCCAGCGCCGCCACGAAGGCGGACAGTTCGGCGCGTGTAATGGTGCGTCCGGTCTGCAGTTTGATTTTCTGCCTCAGCACGGCCAGATCGTGGGCAAGACCCAGCATCCCGGCCAGCTGCCGTGCCATTCGGAGCCGCTTCCCGAGGTATTTCGGGCGCAGTGGCTGCAGCAGCTGTAACTGATAGACGAAGTACTTGAGCTGCTTCCGCCATTCATGCAGCGATGCATCCGTACGCCGCACAGTAGCGAGCGCCATGGCTTTTCGGCTCTTCTTGTAAGTGCGCCTCAATGCCACCACCACGTACGCGGAATCGGCACGACTAACGCGCCAGCGTTGCACGTCCGCTGCGAGGCTCGTGAGGATATTAATGACACTCCACGCGACGCCGTGGCCGTCGCGCACCAGCGCTCGACTCGCCGCGACTCGCTCGCGCTCGAGCATCCGACCTAGACTGCCGAGCACGGCTTGTACCAAGTGTGGCTCCGAGCCGAGCAGCGCATCAACGGTGTGCAGCAGCACCTTGGCGTCCCGCGCGGCGCGCAGACCCGCTCCCGCGTCACGAAGCGTTGTATTCGCGCGACGGTACGTGGCGTCGGCTAGTGCAGGGCGCAGCAGGCGCAGCGTCGCGCGCGCCCGCTTCAGCGTCTTGCGAGCCGCATGGATCGACGAATCCGAGGGCACGCGACGTGCCAGTAGCCGACGCCGGGCGGCCTCGATCTGCGCGATCAGAATGCCGCGCAAGGCCTCAGTGACGTCCAGCGGCGAGTCCCCTCGCGAGCGGTCGCGATCGGGCTGCCGAGCTCCAGCTGATCGATTGTGAGTCACCGGGCAATCGCGTAGCGCGCCAGACGCTGTGCTGGCAAATCGGCCAGCAGCGTACCGTGCGTCGTAGATGCGGACATGGTTATACAGCTAGCCGCTGCCGAGTATTTTATCCTGCGGACACGCACGCTATTGCGATCAATGCGATTGCGACATACGTACCTATCCGGATTTACCCAGGCAAGCGTGCGACTAAAGTCGACGCTGATAGCGGCTCCCATGCTCCCGCCCACGCACTAGTCCTACGGCAGCTTTATTATGGAGGATGACATCATGAGCCTGATTCGCTGGGATCCTTTTGCGTCCGTTGACGAACAGTTTACTCGCGCACTGCCGGGTCGGTTTGCTTCCTGGCCTCGCTTTGCGCTGGACGACAGTGCTGCCAGGCTCGAATGGCGTCCCTCAGCCGACATCAGCGAGACCGAACAGGAGTATCTGATCCGTGCCGAGCTCCCGGCCGTCAAGAAGGAGGACGTCAAGGTCACGGTCGACAACAACATCGTAACGATACAAGGCGAGCGCAAACAGGCGAAAGAGCACGAGAGTGAAAAAGTGCATCGTATGGAGAGTTTTTACGGCAGCTTCGCGCGCAGTTTCTCGCTGCCTGACAACGCCAATGCGGACGCCATTCGCTGCGAGAGCAAGGACGGCATCCTGACGGTACATGTGCCGAAGATGCAGACCGAACGGCAGAAAGTAACGCAGATTAAAGTGGAGTGACGCTGCCACGGGCGCGAGGCGTGCGTCTCCGGCCGTTCGGGGTTGCACACCTTGATACAGGAAGCCATATATGACTGCCAAGACCGTTTTGTTTCGCGCTGCCGCCCGTGAGAAGGTATTGCGCGGTACCACCCAGTTGGCTGACGCCGTTCGATTGACCCTGGGTCCCAAGTCGAAATCCGTCTTGATCCAGAAGAAGTGGGGTACCCCGATCGTCTGCAATGACGGTGTGACCATCGCAAAGGAATTGGAGCTCGAGGATCCGGGGGAGAATCTCGGTGCTCAGATGCTGCGCCAGGCCGCCGAGAAGACCGGGGATGTCGTAGGGGACGGCACCAGCACCGCGACAGTGCTTGCGCAAAGCATCTTCGCCGATGGGGTGCGCAATGTCGCCGCCGGCGCCAGTGCGGTCGACCTCAAGCGCGGACTGGATCGCGGCCTCGAAGCGGCGGTGAAGGCGATCAAAGCGCTGGCGCGGCCAGTGAGCAGCCGTAAGGAGAAGGCGCAGGTAGCGACCATCTCGGCGCACAACGATCCGGCGATCGGCGAACTTGTCGCCCAGGCCATGGAAAAAGTGGGTGGCGATGGCGTCATCACCGTCGAGGAATCCAAGACCACCGAGACCGCTCTCGAAGTGGTCGAGGGCTTGCAGTTCGATCGCGGCTATATCTCGCCCTATTTCATGACCGACACCGCCACGATGGAAGCAGTGCTCGAAGACGCCTATATTCTCATCAGCGACCGCAAGCTCAATATCCTGAAGGATTTGTTGCCGTTGCTCGAACAGGTCGCGAAGGCTGGCCGGCCGATCCTGTTCATTGCAGAAGATATCGAGGGAGAGGCGCTCGCTACGCTCATCGTCAACCAAATTCGCGGCATATTGAAAAGTGCGGCAGTCAAGGCGCCTGGATTCGGAGATCGGCGCAAGGCGATGCTGCAGGACATCGCTGCATTGACCGGCGGCCAGGTCATATCAGAGGAGCTGGGACTCAAACTGGAAGATGTCAAGCTCGATCAGCTCGGCGGCGCCCGGCGCGTGGTGGTGGATAAGGACAATACGACCCTCATCGGTGGTCGCGGCAGCCGTCATGAGATCGACGGGCGCATTCAGATGATTCGCAAGGAGCTCGAGAAAACCACCAGCGACTACGACCGCACCAAGCTCGAGGAGCGTCTGGCGAAGTTGTCCGGCGGGGTGGCCGTCATCCGCGTCGGGGCGCCAGCTGAATCGGAGATGAAGGCCAAGAAATCCGCGCTCGATGATGCCATCAGTGCGACCAAGGCAGCCGTGGCCGAGGGCATAGTTCCCGGCGGCGGTCTGGCGTTACTGCGCGCGATCGGCGCGGTCGATGAGGTGGAGCAACGATGCAGCGGCGATGAGCGCACGGGAGTACAGATCCTGCGCCGTGCGCTCGAGGCGCCGACACGTCAGATCGCCGAGAACTCGGCCGTCGACAGCGGTGTGGTCATCGATCGGATGCTGAGTAGCACCGGCAACATCGGCTTCGACGCGGCGCGCAAGCAATACGTTGATCTGCTGGAGGCGGGAATTGTCGATCCGGCAAAGGTGGTGCGTGTGGCGTTGGAGAACGCGGTATCGGTCGCCAGTATCCTGCTGTTGACGGAGGCAACGATGACGGAAAAGCCCGAGAAGCGCCAAGAGCATGATCAGGCGCCTGAGGCTGCAATGTGATGCGGAGCTCGCAGCGCCCGGCGCGCGCACACGGGTGCGCTCCAGCTCACTATCGAAGCCTAGAGCGCACGAATGCCGAAGTCACCAGGATCGAACCGGTCCCGTGTCGACGTGTATGAAATCGGAACTGGCGTAGAACCCCACGCCGCCGCGGGCCAGTGAGCGCGCATATTCGCCGAGCCGATGCGTCGAATAACCAGTCAATCGCACATCGATAGCCTTACCCAAAAGGTGCTGGCTATGCTCGGCCACGCCACTTGAACTGCGATGCAGCATTGTGTTCGTTGCCGGCGATCGGAAGCCGGATATGACTTCGAAGGTACTGTGCCGATCGGCGAGGTTCTGCAAGTCATACAGAATATCGAGCAGTCGCGGATCGATCCGATGGCTCTCACCAGTGCGAAAGTCCCGCAGCAGATGGTCTACCGCGCTCAGGCAGACCTCGCTATAGCCGCTGCCATCGAAATACTCCGCCGTCAGCGTCTCGCCGGTGTGGGTGTGCACAAACTGCACCCGCCGCGGCGGCGCGATCACCGTCGCGGGCGCGGGCGCGGGAAAAGCCGCCATGACCCCCAAAGTGCCGCAAACGGCGCCGGCCCGGTGCAAGAACCGGCGACGCTCGGGCGATGCGCTGGCTCGTGGATCGTTTATGGGCTTCGGCATGGCAGTTCTCCGGATCGGCGCGCCTGTGCAAATTGACGGGTTATTGTGCACTACTCACGGGCGAAAGACCCAACAAAGTCTCCAATTTGCGGTCGTCGCCGTAGATATCGTCAAAGAAATCGGTCGCGCCGGCTTCGGTGGCCAGGGCGGTACCATAGAGGATCATTACGCGGATGGACTCTCTGAGCTCAACGCGCAGTGACGTGCTGGCGTGCATGGCCGCGGTGATTTTGGCATCGTCCCAGTCTCCTGCGGTATCGCGCAACACGTAGCGCGCGAGCGCTACCGGATCATTTACGCGGATGCAGCCGTGGCTGAACGCGCGTCGTGACAGCAAGAACAACCGCTGTGCGGGTGTGCCATGCATGTACACGTTATGGGCATTCGGAAACACGAACTTGATCAAGCCCAGCGAATTGTCATCGCCCGGGCGCTGGCGCAGCCGCAGCTGACCGGCGGCCAGGGCCGCGAGCGTCGTGGCTGTGGGGGCTACGACCGCTCCGGCATCGCTCTGGCCGTCCACGAGTTCCAGGTTATTGCGCCGCAGATAGTCGGCGTCGGCCCGGATTTTTGGCAACATCTCGTGGACCACTATGCTGCGAGGCACATCCCAATAAGGCCTGAAGATCACATACTGCAGATCACCGACGAACACCGGAGTACGCGTGCGCGAATAGGTCTGGCCGACGATGACGGGCATCTGCAGGACGTTGACGTCGCGATCCTCAGTAGTACGGAACGCGAATAGGCTGAATTGCGGAATGTTGACGATGATCGGTGGTGCATCGAACGGCGGCAGCCAGCGCCAGCGCTCGAGCGTGAGCTCGATCTGCCGCACACGCTGTGCCAGCGGCGTGGTGAGCGCCTGGTAGGTCTGAGCACCCAGTGACCCATCAGCAGTCAGACCATGACGATCCTGAAAGTGCTTGAGACCGGAGATGAGCGAGGCATCCAATGTCAGATCTGAAGTCGCATCGGGTGTCGCAACGAGAGCAAGATCGCCCAGTGCGGTCAGTAATCGGCGCAGCGCCGGCGCCCCGACGTAGCCCTCGCCGGCGTGCAGTGTACGCTTGCCGAAGCTTGGAAGCTGCGTCAGCGAGGGATCCGCCGCCAGCGCACGATACTGCGCCAGGGCTGTCTTGAGCAGTGCGTAATGAAAGAAGCGAGGCTCGATGGCCATCACGGCATCGCTCACCTTGGGTGCGGACGCGATCCCCGCGACGACGCTAGCCACATTGAATTCGCCGCGGGATTGCATCAGCTCGAAGGCCGCCGCCCGTGGATCGATGCGACCAAAATGCAGGTGCGTGATCAAACGGATGGCGGCTCGGGACAGACGGACATCGAATTGTGCCCAGTCAACAGCCGCAGAGTCACTCGACAGCTCCGTCGCTGAGGCCAGCAGACGATCCACACCGTAGTCGCCGGGTCGAAGGCCATAAGCCTCACTCGATTTCAGAATGTCGAGCAGTTCTCGGGCTTGGCTTGAGAGCCGTTCATGCTCGCTCCACAGCAGCTGGGCATCAGGCGCAGCGTACAGCGACTCGAGCATTGCCCGTTCATGCTCGACGCTGGAACCCGGCAGAGGCTCGGCTTCGATCTCATCCACGGCCGCGGGCAGCGTGGCACTCCCCTGCTCCGTGTCTTGAGTGCTCTGCGCCGGTGCCGCCTGAGTTGCGATCCAGAGCGATAGTAGCAGGCGAATCAGCATGATTGTCCGTGACGATTTGTCTTGGCAGAACGCATTGTGGCGGGTGGGAGGCCACGATGCGTACGCAATCGCCGCAATCAAGCCGCCAGCGGCCGCGCTGCGGAAAATACGCATAGGCGTTCACAGCTCAACGGCCTAAAGTGAAATAAACTGGAGGTAGTGCTCATGAGTGTAGTTGAGCCGTTCGATCCGTTGATATTCTGCGGTGCCTTCGATGAGTCCGAGCGCCGCCACGAAATGATCGCCCAAGCGGCATATTTTCGTGCCAAGGGTCGTCATTTCGCGCCGGGCCGGGCGCGCGAGGACTGGCTCGCGGCCGAGGCGGAAGTGGACCAACTAATGGCAGGCGGCGTCGCCTCACCGTGCGATCGCAATTGAATCCCGGATCGATGTCGATTGAATGACGAGCGAGTGCCCTCGGTGCACGCTACCCACGCGCAGCGGGGTGGGCCTTGGAGAGCGCAGGGTTCTCGGTCTTCACAAACAGGACGTCCCCTGGAAGGGATCGCAACAGCTCAGCCGGGAGGCTTTGCACGTATGCGGAAAATGACGGATCGCGCAGCTCGCCCACAGCAATGACGTCAAATCCTCTCACTGCCGCGAAGGGTGGCAGGACAGCCTTGGCCTCTCCGCGCAGCACATGCACGCATTGTGATTCGATGCCTAAGTCTCGCGACAGTTGCTGCAATTGTCGCTGCACCGCCGATTCTGCGCCAATGTCCTCGCGCCATGCCCGCTGCGGATGCGCGTAGAGCAGATCCAGTTCCGCTCCGCATGCGCTGCGCAGAGAGGCCATCATGCCGCATACGGCTCGCGACAGGTGCGGTCGCCCTGGATCCATGACGTCAATCGCGGCGGCAAAACGGGCGAACGGATGCCATGGCTGTCCCTGAGTCAGCAGCAGGGGTGCCGGAGAGCTGCGGCTAAGCTGCCAGTCAACGCGAATATCGTGGGCGGTACGCCGGTGGTTTGCGCTCTTGATGATCAGTGCGGCACTTTCAGCGCTCGCATGGTGGGCAACGAGCTGATGCAGGGGACCGTCGAAGGCCGCGTGGGTGGCGATCGCCACATCGGGCGCTGTCACGGAGCTGCGCACGGCCTCAAGATATTGGCGCGCCTCTTCGATCGCATGCGGCGGGGATTGCTCAGGACGTGGCGCATTGGCAAGCGCTGTGTCACAGAGCAATATGTCGAGCGGCAAACGCAGGTAGCGCGCCAACATCAGCGCTCGACTAAAGCTCTGATAGATGGACGCCGCGCGTTCAGCAACAAGCAGTATGGATTTCATGGTATTCGGCGACCACGTTAGGGCCAGCGTGCAGGGAACGGCAATGCGCACTAGTACGGATGGCGGCAATCGGCGGCCCTGACGGAGTCTATGGCTCGATCATGTTGCTAGCGAATCCCCCCTCCTCTGAATTGCAGGCGTTGCTCGATGCAGCAGTCGACGCCGTGATTCTGATCAACGCTCGCGGCGCAATTGAGATCTTCAATCAATCGGCCGAACGCCTGTTCGGGTACACGGCCGCGGAGGTCATAGGGCAGAACGTCGGCATACTGATGACCGACCACGATCGGGTTCAGCACGATGCCTACATGGAGCGTTACCAGCGCACCGGAGTGCCCCACATCATCGGCATTGGTCGCGAGGTGAGCGGGCGACGCAAGGACCGCACGAGCTTTCCCGCCTTCCTCTCGGTCGGGCATATTGCGGCGTCCGATCCGCCGCGCTACGTTGGCTTCATCCAGGACCTGACGCTGCGGCAACAGGCCCTGGCCGCGGCAGTGCGGGAACGCGACCGGGCCAATGGCTACCTTGAAGCCGCGCAAACCATACTGGTGGCGCTGGATCCGAGCCGCCGGATTACACTCATCAATCGCAAGGGCTGTGAGATTCTGGGCTGCGACGAGAGTGAGTTGCTCGGTCTGGATTGGTTCGAGACCATCGTGGCACCCGAGGAGCGCGCCGCCGCCGCGGGCCAGTTCACTCAGTTCATTGGCGATGAGCCGCATCGACCCTATTACAACGAGTATCGCGTGCGCGCCAGCGGCGGCGCCTCGCGCCTGATTGCCTGGAGATATGTGGCGGTGGCCGAACCGGCAGGAGGCATCACCGGCATTCTTTGTTCTGGGGATGACGTGACCGATGTGCGCGTCGCCGAGGAGCAGGCGCGCGAGGCGCGTGAGCGCATGATGCACGTGTCGCGTCTGGCGACCATGGGGGAAATGGCTACGGGCATTGCGCACGAGCTCAATCAACCGCTGGCGGCGATCACGACCTATGCCCAGGCAGCCAAGCGCCTGCTCAAGGCGTCTCCGCCGGGGCTGGATGACGTGGGCGAGGCGCTCGACCAGATCGCCGCCCAAGGCCTACGAGCTGGGGAGATTATCCGCCGCCTGCGCAGCCTCGTGCGAAACCGCGAGACCCAGCGCGAGACGACGCATATCAATGGCTTGATTGAGGAACTCGGTACGCTCACGCGAGCCGACGCGCGCCTGAATGATGTTCGCATCACACTCGATCTGGCTCCTGATCTGCCGCTGGCGGAACTCGATCGGATTCAGATCCAGCAGGTACTGCTGAACCTGGTGGGCAATGCTGTGCAAGCCCTTGAATCCACATCCTCGGCAGACCGCGAAGTCGTGATAAGTACGGGCCTCGGTGCTGAAGGCGATGTGGAAGTGCGGGTGCGCGACACCGGGCCTGGCGTCTCGAATGACATGCTCGGCAAGCTATTCCTGCCGTTCGCGACCACGAAGGCTGATGGCACCGGCTTGGGACTGGCGATCAGTCGCAGTATTATCGAGGCTCATAAGGGCAAACTCGAATACAGTCCCAATTTGCCACAGGGGGCGTGTTTCGTTTTTCGGCTGCCCGCCCGATAAGGAAGCAAGCGTATGAAAGCGGTGTCGCCGACGGTCATTGTCATCGACGACGACGATGCGGTACGCAGCGCGCTGAGGCTGCTGTTCAAGTCGATCGGGCTGCCCGTGCTCGTGCATGCCTCGGCGCAGGAATTTCTGTCGCACTACGGACTCGACCAACCCGGGTGCCTCGTGGTCGATGTACGCATGCCTGGCATGAGCGGCCTGGAGCTGCAGCAGCAGCTGAATTTGCGCGGCGCGATGATTCCGGTGATCTTCATCACCGGGCACGGGGACATTTCGATGGCGGTCGAGGCCATGCAGCACGGTGCCTTCGACTTCCTGCCGAAGCCGTTTCGGGATCAGGACTTGATCGACCGCGTGCAGCGGGCACTTAAGAAGGATGCCGTCAACCGCAGCGAAATCGCCCAAGGCGAGCGCATCAGACAACGCCTGGAATCGCTGACGCCGCGTGAGCGCGAAGTGCTCGGCCTCGTCACGAGCGGCAAGCCGAACAAAGTCATGGCCGGGGATCTGGGCGTGAGCCAGCGCACGATCGAGATCCACCGTGCGCGAGTGATGGAGAAGATGCAGGCCAACTCGTTGGCGCAGCTCGTGCGGATGACCTTGGAGCTGGAGCAGACGGTCAAGCGGGCCTGAAGCGCGGCCCGATATGCTCAGGCACGCCTCAGCTGCCCAGTCGCGAAAGGTAGTCCGCGACACCGGCCAGATCGGCGAGCTCGAAGCGCTGCAGCAGGCGGACATGGTCACGCGGAAAGTTCGGCCGACGACCTTCCAATGCGTCGTGCATCTGACGCAACAAATACTCATAGTGCTGGCCAGCCAGTCGTGGATTGCGCTCGTCGCCCTCGGCGGCCGGTCCATGGCAAGAGCCGCACAGGCGTGCATAGACCTCGCCACCATGCCGCAGATACTCTCCGCTGCCGTGATCTGAAGCGCGCGTGATCGGCATGCGGCTGATAAAGGCGGCTACATCGGCGATGTCCTGCGTGCCGCTCAGATGATGCTGATCGGAGAAATGCTGCATGCGCAAGTCCCAGCGTTTGTCGTGTCGAAAGTCGACCAGCTGGCGGACGATGACGCGAAAATGTTGCCCCGCGATTGCCGGCACGCTGCCATCGGAAACACCTGCGCCTTGCGGGCCGTGGCAGGCGGCACAGGTCGCAATCAGCGCTTCCCCGTGCACCAGGTCGGGCTGGCTGCGCAGCACCTGCTCATACTCCTGCTGCGGGATGGAGGCGGCGTGCGCCGTCAAGGGCAGCAGTGCGCTCAGCAACCATCCTGACACCCGCAGACTCAGCCATGGCATAAGCGCCCTCATGGTTCGGTGTCCGGGGCTTGCGCCGACCACCAGCCGCCCCCGAGGGCGGCAAAAAGGGCGACAGCATCCTGATAGCGCACGGCGATGGCCTGCAATTCGGCGATTTGCGCCTGATGATACAGCGCATCGGCAGTCAGGACATCGAGATAAGTCGAAAGACCCGCTTCGTAGTTGGCCTGAATCAGATGCAGCGCCTCTTTCGCGGCCGCAAGCGCTGCCTCTTCTGCCCCCAGGGTTTCAGCGTCGTGATCGAGGGCGCGAAGCGTGTCAGCCACCTGCTCAAATGCACTCAGAACGGTCTGGCGGTAGAGGGCCGCGGCCTGCTGATAGCTGTCGATGGCGGCCTTGCGTCTGAACCACAATGTTCCGCCCTCGAACAGCGGTGCGGTGGCGTTGGCGCCCACGCTCCAAGCCCTGCCATTGGCGGGGAACAGGGTGCTGGTGGAATTGGTAGCGGCCTCCAGGCCTCCGCTCAGCGTAACGCTGGGGAATAGCGCAGCCGTCGTCACGCCCACGTTCGCGCTGGCCGCATGCGCCGTCGCCTCGGCTGCCAGGATGTCCGGACGCTGGCGTACCAGATCGGACGGCAGGCTCACTGGCAGGTCCGCCGGCAAGGTGAGATCGGCCAGGCCCACTTCGGGCGCCGTCCATTCGGCCGGCGTATAGCCAGCCAGTGTGGCGAGCAGGTCATCGCTTTGCGCAAGCTTCTGCTCGAGCTGCGGGATGGCCGCCTCGTAGGAAGCGAGCTGGCTGCGCAGGCTCAATACGTTCGAGTAGGGCACCGTCCCGGCATGTGCCTGAACTTCCGCGAGTTGGACTTGTTGCTTTTGGAGCGCAATGAGCTGCTCGCTCGCATCGATCTCGGCGCGATAAGCGGCTTTGGCAATGACCGTATTGACGATGTTCGAAGAGAGCGTGAGATACGTAGCCCGTTCGGTGGCATGGGCCACATCGACCCCGGCGCGCAGACCCTCGACCAGGCGCCGCTGTCCGCCAAAGAGGTCCAGGGCATAGCTCACCGATGCCGAGAGCGTAAAGAGATTGAAAACGCTCCCCGGCGATCTTTCCCCCAGATTCGCAGGGCTGTATCGCTCTCGGGTGGCTGCGGCATCGGCATCGATGGTCGGGTAGAAAATGCCGTAGCCGCTACGCAAATTGTCCTGGCTCGCCCGCAAGCTCGCTTGAGCGGCCTGGAGCCCCGGGTTATTGGCGATCGCCCCCGAGATCACCTCATCGAGCTTCGATGATCCAAACAGATGCCACCAGTCGGCGGCGAGCTGTGCTCCGGGGCTGAATTTCTGCGCGCTGCCGTCCACGGTAGCCGTCTCAGTGGGATCAGCTCCGTTCGCATAGTGCGTCACCGGCGGGGCATTGGGGCGATGGAAATTCGGACCGACGGCGCAGCTGCTTAAGGCGCCAAGTAGCGCGATGCCGCACAGCTTCGTGGCAAGTCGACTCGGCGAGCGCTTCGGCGCCCCGCTTAGCCGCGGACTATTTTTCGCCGACATACACATCGACCAGCTGTCCGGGGTAAAGATTGAGATTCTTCGGATTTTCGAAGCGGAAAATCAGCGGTAGCACCCGCAGATCGACCCGCTCTTGCCGCTCATTGGACAGCTCGATCTTCGGCGAGACATACGGCTGGATGCGCGTAAAGGTCAGCGCTACATGCGAATCGGTACCGCGGATGAACATCTGCCCAGTCATCTTGGCTGGATCGCCCAAGCGGTGAATCAGGATTTCATCGACATAGACGCGAACCTGCAGATGATCGTCCGGCGTGCCCATGACAATCAGCGGGTTCATGCCCTGCGTATATGAATCGTAGGCGCCCTGTGGCGAGACATAGCTGCCCACGGAGGCTTCGACCGAGCGCACGACACCGTCCGTTGGGGCTCGGATCGTGTATTTACTGAGCAGCGCCGCGGAAGCCGCGTACGCCTTCGACAGCGAGATGTACTGCTTTTCCTGGTTTTGAATGTCGTAGCTCCAGGCACCGGCTTTCGTCAGCGCGTACTGCTTCTGAATGACCTTTAGATTCGTATTGGCGATGTTCTCGGCATTGCGGGCGTTGTCCAAGTCGTTGCGACTGACTGAATGCGCATCGATTGCAAAAGATCGTTCCTCCTTGGCGAGCTGATCCTCGGCGTTCTTGAGGGTAGCCTCGGAATTGTCGACCTGGGCGCTGGCCACATCGAGACTCTCCGGTCTCGGCTCCGCCTTGAGCTCCTGTAGCAGCGCCAGCGCGGCCTGCGCCTGCGATTGCAGCTGTTCGGCCGTTGCGCGCTGTACCGAGTCATCGATGCCCAGCAGCGCATCGCCCTTATGAACCCGAGCGCCTTCGGCAACCAGCACCTGCACGATCGGTCCTGTCACCTCCGGATAGATGTTGATGTTCTCGCCCTGTGCCTGGAGGCTCTCGATAATGCCCTCGGCGTAAATGCCGTTGGCATAGGGATTGGCCGCCGGATTGAAGGCCGGCGGCTGCGCGCCCGGTTGCTCGGCGAATATGAAAGCGCTCACCAGCGCCACCGCCAGACCAAAGCCCGATACGATGAAAAGCCATCTATTGCGCATCCAAGCTCTCCCGGCCTATGTCCGACATCTTTCCGTCCTCCATCCTCACGATACGATCCGCATACTCATAGATTCGGCTGTCGTGCGTGACGATAACGATACAGCGCTGGTCGGACAGAATATGGTCCCGGACGAATTTCACGATGTTGCGACCGGTGTCGCCATCGAGCGAGGCCGTCGGCTCGTCGAGAATCAGAATTTCCGGACGACTGATAATGGCTCTGGCGATGGCGACGCGCTGCTGCTCGCCGCCGCTGAGTTTCACCGGCGGCAGCTCCGAGCGACCCTTCAGGCCGACGATCTCAAGATCCGCTGCGGCCTCCTTCAGCGCCTCGTCCCAATTGCGCTTTTGCAGAATGAGTGGGATCGCTACATTCTCGGCGGTCGTCAGTCGCGGGAAGAGATGGTAATCCTGAAACACAAAGCCGATTTTGTGCAATCGAAACTCGGCCAGCGCGTCATTCGAGAGATTCCAGATCTCGGTGTCCTCGATCTTCACGGTGCCTGAATTGGGTCGCAGAATTCCCGAGATCATGCTCAGCATCGTGGTCTTGCCGCTTCCGGACGGGCCGACGACGTAAAGAATTTCGCCAAAATAGGCCTCGAAGTTGACGTCTTTGACCGCATGGGTTTTGGTCTCGCCCTCGCCGAACCACTTATTGAGCGCAACCGCCGCTATTGCCGTTCGTGCCATGATCAGCCTCGGAAAATGTCGAACGGTTCGATGTTCAGCACCTTGCGCACGCCCACGTAACCGGAGATCCCCGCAATCACAACCACCATGACGAAGGCGAGCTCAAGGTTGCCGTAGGTGATGATCGCCGCGTAGTCGGGGAGATGAGTCCGGGCCAGCCAGATCAAGCCCGCGCACAGCCCGACGCCCATGCCATATCCGGTCAGGGACACGAAGGCCGTTTGAAACAGGATCATGCCAACGAGCTCCCGCCCTTTGGCGCCGATGGCTTTCAGAGCGCCGAACTTCTCGAGATTCTCGAGCACGAATGTGTAGAAGGTCTGCCCGGAGATCGACAGTCCGACGATGAAGCTGATTACGGTCATGATCAGCATATTGGTGCCGATGCCGGTCTGGTATTTGTAGAAGGCGGAGATCTTGTCAATGAATTCATCCTTGGTGAGCGCCAGATACCCCGCCGCCGCCACCTGCTGCTTGATCAATGCCACATCAGCCGGCGTCTTCGGCTCGACCAGCAGGTAGGAGATCGTAAAGCGCGTGTTGGGGATGTATTGCAGTGCCCGGTTGTAGGTCGTGTAGAGCGTCGGTACGCCGAACAGGCCGCTGGAGGCGACCCGCGCAATGCCGACAATCACGCCGCGATGATCATTGAGCTCGAACTCAGTGCCGATTTTGGGGTTCTCCAGTTTGGCAAACTCAGAGTCTTTGACCGCGATGAAAGAGTTCTCGGCAAAGATGTCCTCGATGTTCCCGCTCAGAAGCGTCGGCCTGCCGAACAGGCTGGTATCATCCAAACCCAGGATATTGACGGCCTGATACACGCCGTCGTGCAGCTTGAGCAGCGCACCGCCCGAATACAGCGGAACCGCGTACTTCACACCGGGTATGCTGCGCACTTCGTCCTGCACGTAGTCCGGCAGCGGAATGCTATTGGCCGCCGTCTGAACCGCGGGGTCCATGACCCAGATCGAGGCGCCGATGTTGATCACAGTCGCCGAAGAGCGGCTCAGAATCCCGGCGAACAGCGAGGTCATTTCGATCATCAGGAACACGGCGAAGGTAATCCCGACCAGGAGCGCGGCGTACTTCGCCCGATCGTTGACCAAGAGTTTGTAGGCGATTCGTAAGATGCCACCCATCGAGCGTCGGTCTCATTACCACCAGAGGTTGGCTACAGTGCTTGGCGAGGACCGCGCCGGCAATCAGGACAATCCGCAATGCCGCGCGCAACGGCGCCCGATGCGGCGAGGGTCGAATTGCGGCAGCTACCTATCGTCAGAGCCGCGAATTGGGTCTAACCTCCGATCCCGCCGTGCGCGCGCAGGCGTAGCTTCATTGATTAGGCCTGGGAGGTTGCAGTGGAGCGTTGCAAACCGGATCACTTTCCGGCAGCACTGAGATCACTGCTCGCCCCCGAGGCGTACCCCCACCCGGTGCGTGCAGTGGAACTCGTCGAGACCCACGTCTCCTGGATACTGCTGACCGGCGAGTTCGCGTACAAAATCAAGCGTCCAGTGCAATACGCGTTCATCGACATGCGCCAGCTCGAGCGCCGCGCATTCCTTTGCCAGGAGGAGTTGCGCCTGAATCGCCGGTTCGCGCCAGATCTGTACCTTGAGGTGTGCGCCATTACCAGTGTGAGCGGCGCGGCGCGCATCGCCGGGGAAGGCGAGATTATCGAGTATGCGGTACGCATGCGGCAGTTCGATCGCGCAGCCGAGCTGGATCGACTGCTGCTGGCCGAGCGTGTCGAGACCGATGAGCTTGAGAGCTTCGGGCGCACTCTCGCTGACATCCATGCCGCGCTTCCGGCGGCTAGCGCAGCCGAGCCATGGGGGCATCCGGCGCAGATTCGCGCGCTGATCCTTCAGAACCTGTCCGAATGCGCGCAATCCTGCGTGCTTGCGCGGGGCGGCGCGCAACTCAATACGCTACAGGCTGCGCTGGACCGGAAATTACAGGAAGCTGAACCCTGGCTCTCGGCGCGCCGCGAGCATTGCTGCGTGCGCGAATGTCATGGAGATTTGCACAGCCGTAACATCGTGCGGCTCGGTGCGCGTCTGTACGCCTTCGATTGCATGGAGTTCGAGCCTGCATTTCGTTGGATCGACGTCGCCGATGAGATTGCCCTGCTGCTCGCCGACCTTGAGGCCGGCGGCTATCCTGGACATGCGCACGCGTTTCTCCACGGGTACCTGTCACAAAGTGGCGACTACCAAGCCTGTCGGCTGCTCGATCTGTACCAAGCCCATCGCGCCTTGGTGCGCGCCAAGGTGGCGGCATTGCGTGCAACGGACGTAATGGGTAGCGATGCTCAAGAAGGACTGCGCGCCGAGCAGGTCCGGCTCGTCGAATGTGCATCGCGCACGCTCAGATCGCGTGTACCGCAGCTGCTGCTGATGTGCGGCGTTGCCGGCTCAGGCAAGACGTGGCTGGCCCAGCGGCTGGCGCCGAGGCTGCGCGCGGTGCTGCTGCGCTCCGATGTCGAGCGAAAGCGCCGCGCGGGACTTAGCGCGCACGCGCGCTCGGGCTCCGCGCTCGACCAGGACTTGTATTCGCCGGAGCTCAGCGCGGATCTCTACCAGCATTTAGCGCGCTGCGCGCAAGACATCTTGTCCGGCGGTTACAATGCGATTGTTGATGCGAGCTTTGCGCGTGGTGCCGATCGCGCACGCTTTCGGTCGCTGGCCGCGCAACTCGGTGTTGACGTGCGGATCATTCACTGCGATGCGCCGCGCGCGCTGCTGCGCGAGCGCGTGTTGCAGCGGCAACGTGCCGCGACAGATGAGTCGGAGGCCGATGTCAGAGTTCTCGACTGGCAGCTCACGCAGTTCGAACCCATCCGGGCTGATGAGAATATGACGGTCATTGAGGTTGAGACCGGTGTGCCGGATACGCTCAGCGAAGTACTCAAGCGCTGCTCCAGTTCGGCGCACCCGGGCGCGCCGCGGTAGGGTCCTACCAAGATCTCATTCTGGAACGAGCTCACACGCGCCTAAGCTGTCATAGGAAATGGATCACGGCCAGCGTCGCTCAGCTTGCCTTGCGTGGTGCCTTATCGTTGCCAGAGAACAAGCGGAGCCTCCAAGGGAACGTTGACACCGGGGTAAGCTGGCACGATGCGCGCGGTGTAGTGGTCGGCAGCACGGGTTGACGGTGCGCTGGCAATATAGACAACCAATGGTGCAGCATCAGCGTAGCCGTCGAGACGTGTCATTTCCTGGTGAAACGCTGCGGCATCGCCTAGCGGGTCGGCATACAGCTCCACTCGCACCGCGTTCGGGCTGAGCGTGCCGAGCTGGACCTCCACAGTGAAGTGATGCCGATCGCCGCGTGTATCGACCCGGACGCGGCCGAAGCGAAGCATAGACCAGCCCTGCTCGAGTGTATGACGCCAGGTGCTGATATGCACCGCGAGCGTGCCGCCGTTCTGCGCCCGCGCTTGGTAGGCCGCTGCGGCCGGAAGGTAACACTGCTCCACGTATTCGCGCACGCTTCGATTTGCGGAGTACCTGGGCGTCAGGCTCGCCAGGCTTTCTCGAACACGTGCCACCCAGGTTCGCGGGATGCCGCTGTCGTCGCGGGCGTAGAACTCCGGAATGACCTGCCCTTCCAGCAGCTCATAGAGTCGTGAGGCTTCGACGGCATCCCAGGCTGGATCGTCCCCATGTTCGGTGCCGTCGCCCAACGCCCACCCCAAATTAGGCTCATAGGCCTCTGCCCACCAGCCATCGAGCTCCGATAAGTTGAGTCCCCCGTTGACAAGTACTTTCATGCCGCTGGTACCGCAGGCCTCCCACGGCCGCCGTGGTGTGTTGATCCAGACATCCACACCCTGCACTAAACGCTCTGTCAACAGCATGTCGTAATCGCTCAGAAAGATCGCGTGCGCCCGTATGTCATAGCGGCGAACAAAGCGCACCCAGTCGCGAATCAATGCTCGACCCGCGTTGTCAGCCGGATGTGCCTTCCCAGCGAGAATGAGCTGAACGGGCCGTCGTGGATTGTTCAGCAGACGAGCCAGTCGCTCCGGATCGTGTAGCAGCAAATTTGGCCTCTTGTAGCTCGCGAACCGGCGTGCAAAGCCCAGAGTGAGCGTCTCAGGATTGAACAGGCGCTTTGCCCCGTCGATCTCGTCCGCCGCGGCCCCCGTTGCGGCCAGTTGTGTCGACAGTCGCTCCCGGGCGTAGTCGATGAGGGACCTGCGTGCAGCCGTTCGGCATTGCCAGATTGCGGAATCTGAAGCACCACGGATCCGCTCTCCGAGTGACTCCAGGGTCCCTACCCACCGACCCTTGCCGCAATAGCGGGTCCACAGCTCATCGGCCTCCGGACCATCCCAGCTTGGCGAGTGAACACCGTTGGTCACGTGGCCGACGGGCACTTCCATGGCCGCCCAGCGCGCAAACAGGGGCTGAAAGATACGGCGACTGACTTCGCCATGCAGTCGACTGACGCCGTTGATCGCAGCGCTGCCGCGGATGGCCAGATAGGCCATGTTGAAGGGCTCCGAGTCGTCGCTCGGGTCCTGGCGGCCAAGCGCCAGCAGATCCTTTACGCTGATGTGAAGCGTGCTGTTGGCGTAGTGCGCAAGATACTGCTCAATCAATTGTGGGACGAAGCGATCAAATCCTGCCGGCACGGCGGTGTGAGTGGTAAAGACATTGCCGGCACGCGTCGCAACCAGCGCCGCGTCGAACGGTACTCCCGTCTCTTCCATGAACGCGCGCGCACGGTCCAGAATAGCGAAGGCCGCGTGTCCTTCGTTTAAATGACACACTTGTGGCCGAAGACCAAGTGCGTCGAGCACACGCCAGCCGCCGATCCCGAGCACGAGCTCTTGCTGTAGACGAAGCTCGGGACCGCCGCCGTAGAGTTCACTGGTGATATTGCGATGAGGCGGATAGTTGGCGTTGTCATTGCTGTCGAGCAGATAAAGGTGCAACCGGCCGACCTGGACTTCCCAGGTGCGTAACCAGAGACGATAGCCGGGCAGTTGCAGCTCAAGCCGCAACCATTCCCCGTCGGGTTTTCGCAAGGGCGTGACAGGCAGCTGGCCGGGGTCGTTGTAGGGAAACAGCGCCTGCTGTGAACCGTCCTGGCCAATCACTTGCCGGAAGTAACCCTGCTGATAGAGCAGCCCTACCCCTACGACCGGCACACCGAGATCGCTGGCCGCCTTGAGCTGATCACCCGCCACATTGCCGAGGCCGCCCGCATAAATCGGTAGCGCTTCGCTGAGCATAAATTCCATGCTGAAGTAGGCTACGCGCTCAAGGCCAGATGCCGAATGGTTCTGCTGAAACCACGCCGACGCCTGATTCGCCTGCTGCGCGCTGCCCGCCAGGCGTTCGACGGCTTCACGAAATGCCACATCCTGCAACTTCTGCGCCAGTCGCTGCGGCGAGACAGTCTGCAGAATGACCCATGGATTGTGGGTTTGTGACCATAAATCGGGCTCAATCTGGCTCCACAGCACATCGCTAGCGTGGTTCCAGGACCAGCGCAGGTCCAATGCCAGGCGCCGCAACATCTCCAGTCCCGTGTCGCGGTCAAAAGCCGCCTTGGCATCGCTCATCGCTTGGCGCTCAACCGACGCCGCAAGCGGCCCGTCTCGTCCCTGGGGCGCCGAGCCGGCGATAGCGTTCTGGACTTTTCAAGCAATCAATCACTTCCATGAACTCTTCCTTGGCCGCATCGATCCCTTCAACGTCGGCAAACCTGACCTTTGCCGCCTGTAGGCCTTAGACGAGCCGCATTTCACAGTCAGGTTATGCGAATTTGCGCGGTACTTCGATTCGCGATTGTACGTGGCCGCAAGCCTGAAGGTGCGCGAAAGCTTCTCAGGGCTCTAATTTGCCTCGGAAACTACGGATTGCCGTTCGCGGCGCGAGCGCCGTATGTTTAGCTTTCAGCGCGATCCAGAGTTCCAAATAATGGCACGGCAGTTCGATCCGCTATGGTTTTGTGGTCCAGGCGACGAAGCCGCGCAGCGGCAGGCGATGATTGCTGAAGCAGCGTATTTTCGCGCACAGCGGCGCGGCTTCGAACCTGGCCATGAGCTTGAAGACTGGCTAGCCGCTGAACAGGAAGTCTATAGGCTAGTCGCCGGAGCTGAGCCGGGCAAAGCAAGGGGATAAGTAATTTCACGGATGGTGATGGAAAGTGAACCTCATAGACTTGAAGCAGTTGGGCCGCAAAGCAGGAGTCTCGCTATGAAGACCGATACCGATCTCAGACGCGATGTGGAGCAGGAGCTCGATTGGGATCCTCGGTTCGATGCGCGCGACATTGGCGTCGCCGTAAAGGGCGGTATCGTTACGCTTTCAGGTCACTTGCATTCCTACCTCGAGCGCTGGGCCGCGCAAGATACTGCGCAATCGGTCGGCGGCGTGAAAGCCCTGGCCAATGAAATCGAAGTGAAACTGCCCACGGGCAGTGAGCGCAACGACACCGAAATTGCCGAGGCAGCGTTGACCGCGCTGCACCTGAATACCTCGGCGCCTGTGGTGAATATCAGCCTCGCCGTACATGACGGCTGGCTCACGCTAAGTGGGGAGGTCGCATTCTGGAATCAAAAGCAGGCAGCCGAGACGAGCGTGCGTAACATCCAGGGCGTCAAGGATATCGCGAATGAGATCACCGTGAAGGCACCCGCTTCCACGTCGGATGTCAAGCTCCCGATCGAGCAGTCGTTTCGGCCTCACGCGCAAATCGATGCCGATAAGATCCGCCTGCAGGTCGCCGGTGGGCCGGTGACGCTCGAGGGCGAGGTGGCTTTTCCCCCTTAATTGCGTCCTAAAATGGACATCAGGTGCGTTGACTGATGATGGTAGGCGGCGGGCTATTTCATCTGCATCGAGCGCACATAATCCAGCAAGCGCCCGACGGTCGCCGCCCCGGAAACGATCGCGAATGTTGAATAGCTGTAGTAATAGACACCGAGGAGCGAACTGACACCACTCAGGCGGCTAGCAACGCTCTGAGCAACATCAGCAGCTCCTCCGCATCGATGGGCTTGCTTGTAATCCGCAGGTAGGGATCGCGAGGTAGCTGCTTGATCGCGGAGGACGTGTCTCCGGTCGTCAGAACAACTCGCAATGAAATGCCCAGTGCCTCGCGCAGCGCAGCGATGACCTGAGTGCCGGTCTCGCCGTCGCCCAAATGATAGTCGCTGACCAGCAAATCGACACCATTGCCTTCGCGGACGTGTTTCAACGCCTCTGCAAGTGAGGCGACCGCCGTGACGCGGTAACCCTCCACCCTGAGCAACATGCGCGTCGCGCCTCGTACGGCCGCATCGTCCTCGACCACGAGAACGCGGGCTTTCCCGATCTGCGGCCCAAAGACCGGCGACTCCATTGATTCGTGGTGCGCCGTCACGGCCTGGCCGCGGCTCGCCGGCAGGATGAGCGAGAACGTCGAGCCCCTGCCCACCTCGGAGCGTACATCGAGCTTCAGCGTGAGTAGCTTGACGAGTCGCTGCACGATGCTCAATCCCAGACCATAGCCATCGCGCGAGCTGTTGGTCGGCGCGCCGATCTGATAGAACTCATCGCAGATAAACGGCAGCTGATCGGCTGGAATGCCAACGCCCGTATCGAGCACCTCGATGCGAACTAACGCCGCCTCGTCCAGGCAGCGCAAACGTACCCAGCCTTCGCGTGTGTACTTGATGGCATTCGAGAGCAGATTGCGCAGGATCTGCTCCACCAGTGACGGATCGCTGTGCACGCACTCCTGGCACTTATCGACCTCGAGCTGCAGCCCCTTGTTGGCGGCAATACTCGCGAATTCTGTGCGCAATGCCTCGAACATGGCGGCTACCGTAAAATCGGTCGGCTCAGGTTTGATCGCTCCGGACTCGAGCTTGCTGATGTCGAGCAGCGCATTGAGCAGTCTTGACATGGCACCGATGGCTTGTTCCTGTTGTGACAGGGCTTCGGCAGCGTCGGGATCGGTCACGAGGCGGCGCAAGGAACCATTGAGAAGTGCGAGAGTTTGCAGGGGCTGACGCAGATCATGACTGGCGGTGGCCAGAAAGCGGCTCTTGCCCTGGTTAGCCCGGTCGGCACTCTCGCGCGCCACAATCAGCTCGGCCTCGGCACGCTTGTGGCCGCTCGCATCGCGAATGGCGGCCGCGACGAGGGTACGGTCAGCATCCTTGATGGGGCTTAAACTGATCTCGAGCGGAAACTCCGTGCCGTCGCGCCGCCGTCCAAACAGATCAAGCCCCACCCCCATGGGGCGCACGCGCACGTCGCTGACGTAGTGCTCTCGGTGTCTGGTGTGTCGGGCCCGAAAACGCTCCGGCATCAGCTTTTCGATGCTCTGGCCGATGATTTCATCGTGCGTGTACCCGAACAGAGCGGAGACTTGTCGATTCGTAAATTGGATGATCCCGAAGGCATCGATGATGATCATCGCATCCGGGGCGGCATCGAGTACGCTGCGGGCGAGATCGGACGGCGTCGAAAGCATCGAGGAGGCCTCTCGGATTTGACGTATTATCTAGTCAAAGCTGGCTCTTCCGCAATGTTGTGGGCGCTCGAGGGCGCTGTTAGCGCGCACACCACCTGAGACTACAGTCAGTCAGAAATCGGCCCCGCGGATCAGCAAGAATCCGACAGCCACGCTGGCAGTCGCCGCAGACCATGTGTGCGCTAGCGCACTGACTTGGTGATTCCCCTTGTAGTCGAATAGCGCATCGCGCGCCCTAAACGAGTCCGACACCTATATCGGCGGCGGCATACTTGAAATCATTCTCGTCGTTCTTCTGATCGTCCATTTGGACATCCGTTTCCATGTACTTGACTAGAGGATCACCATGAAACTGAAAGCTTTGATGGCCATCACCGGCCTAACACTCTTCGCTCTTGTTGCGAGCGGCCCATCCTTCGCCCGCACCAAGGCGCAGATTGACGCAAGCGCCGATAAGGCTATCGCGCACTTCTACCGGCTGAATCCGAAGCACAAGGAGCTGGCCGACAAGGCAGCGGGAATATTGATCTTTGGCCGAGTGACCAAGGGCGGTGTTGGCGTCGCGGGTGAGTTTGGCGAGGGCCTCCTGCGGGTCAACGGCAAGACTGTCGATTACTACAGCGTCGAGTCGGCCTCGGTCGGCCTCACGCTCGGTGTCGCCGAGCACAGCGAGGTTATCCTGTTCATGACGCGCGACTCGCTCGACAAGTTCACGAAGAGCCAGGGTTGGTCTGCCGGCGCGGACACGTCCTTCGCCCTCGTGTCGAAGGGTGCCGGCGGCCAATACGACACCGCTTCTCTGGGAAAGCCGATTCTCGGCTTTATCTTCCATGAAAAGGGCCTGCTCGGAGACCTCTCATTCGAGGGCTCAAAGATTACGAAAATTAAGAATACAGGTTGAGCACCGAACGTTGGGGCGCGGTGTCGCGCCGCAACGCTGATGATTCTAAATATAGGGTACGATCAAGCGTATCGTACCTCCAGGGAGCGCAAGACTAATGATTATAGCGCATACCGCCGCGCGGAAAGGAGCATCAGGTCCACGCGCGGCCGATCCGGTGAGGAATCGAATCCTCGGCGCCCTCCTCGCCACGGAATACAAGGACCTGCTGCCTAGGCTTGAGTACGTGACATTGACACGGGGTGAGGTCGTTTATCGGGCGGATCAGGAAATCGAGGAAGTGTACTTCCCCGAAGAGGCCGTGGTTGCCATGGTGGACAGCATGGACAATGGCCGCACGGTCGAAGTGGGCATTATCGGCAGCGAAGGAATCGTCGGCATCAATGTTGTCCTCGGCGGTGTCGTCACGCCCGACAAGGCGATTGTGCAACTCGCGGGTGGTGCGATGAGGATGAAGTCGAAAGACTTGAGGAGGGAAATGCACTTTGGCAGCCCGCTGCAGCGGCTGCTTCTGGCGTACGCGCGGACGTTTATTGCGGTGATCAGCCAGTCGGTGGCCTGCTGCCAGTACCACAGCGTAGAGCAGCGCCTAGCGCGCTGGCTGCTCACCATGAATGACTATACCGGCTCACGCGAGTTTCTGATGGACCAGAAATCGATCGCCCTCATGCTGGGGGTGCGTCGCGAGGGCATCACCGAGGCCGCCAGCAAACTTCAGGCGGCCGCCTTGATCAGCTACTGCCGCGGCCACATACGCGTTCTCGACGGACCACGCTTGGGGAAGAAATCCTGCGAGTGCTATCGGTTCATCAGGCAGCAATACCGGCACCTGAACGGCGATCTGCCGCGATTGTTGTCCCGGAAATGATAGTCGCACCGCCCGCCCCTTTACAGAGCCGCTATAACGGCTGGTGCTGCTTATGCTTCACACCGTACATATAGTGGTTTTTACGAACTGGAGGTTGACGGGTGACCCGCTATCCTAGGGCTGGTTTATCGTTAAACGAGTGTGCAGGCCCCATATGAATTCACCTGCCGGTGCTCCGCGTCTGACTACCCTTCTGGCGGTCGTGAGGCAGGAAACCGATCGCTTGTTACCGATCCCTGACCGATTCGCCGACATAGCAGCACTCAAAGCGGGTATGAGCCCGAGACCGTATCGACTTGTCAAGTCCCACGAGCACGCATACATCGCCACGTAGATCGAAAGGAAAAGCAACATGCTCTACACCATTGCAGTCGTCTTGATCGTCCTCTGGATTCTGGGTTTGGTCAGCTCGTACACCATGGGCGGATTTATTCATGTGCTGTTGGTCATTGCAGTCGTAGTGATTCTGATTCAGCTCATTCAAGGTCGTCGCCTGTAACCAGACCGGAGTTGTTCGATGCTGCGGCACTCTTCGTTACCGCGGGCGGTACGCTGCGTGTCAATCTGATCAGTGCCTGTGTCATCGGCGTAGTCATCGTTTTTTGTCCAGGCAGTGGGCGGGAAAATTCTCCCGTGCGCAGGCCCGAACGCGCGCCATGTACTGCTCGGCAAGGGCATTCGAGAGGTGTGGCACAACCTCGTCGAAATGCACATGCTCGAGCAGCTCGAAGCCGGCCGAACGGAAGATATGTGTGTCTTGCAGAACCTGCACAGCATTCCAATTGCCGCTCTTGACCAGCAGCGGCAGCGGTGCTCCCGAGATGGTGAGCAGAACGGACTTCTTCCCGGAAAGGAGCCCGCGCACGATGCCGTTGTGGGATTCATAGGCGAACCCACGGGCGAAGACCCGGTCGATATATCCTTTCATCATCGCTGGCATCGACAGCCACCAGAGGGGGTATATGACGGTTAGGGCATCGGCCGCGCGAATATCCTCCTGTGCCTGCGCCACATCCGGGCTGGCTGCATGATCGGCGCTGACCGCGGCAAGCTCCTGCGCGCTCAGGACGGGGTTGAACCCCATGCGGTACAGATCGCATGTCCGCTGGCTGTGCCCGAGTTCTTCCAATTCGGCCGCATAGGCGCGCGCCAGCCCCATCGTGAAGCTGTGTGCTGCGGGATGAGCGACCACTATGAGGTGTTTCATTTGAGCTTATCCAATGGAACGAGTGCTCAACTGCGCTCTCAACCAACCCAGCGCACCTCGGGCTCCTTGCGCGGCACGGGCGGCGGCGCAGCCTTCGGGTGCCCGACGATGATCGGTGCGACCGACACCCAAGCCGCGGGAAGACCCAGCACCTTCTTCCCATCCGAGGTGTTGAGGAAGCTCTGCGCGAAGCCGATCCAACAGCTGCCGAGTCCGGCAGCGTACGCAGCGAGCATCAAATTCTCAGCAGCCAACGCGCAATCCTCGACGATCCAGGGACCCTGCGCGAGCGCCGAAATCAAGATCAGCACGGGAGCGTGATAAAAGATCTGGAACGTCGGATCGCTGAGCAGCGATTGGAAATGATCCGAATGCGGGCTCGCAGGCATGCTGGCGAGCATGTAGGACTTCGCGTCACGCGAGACCTGATCGAGCAGGCTCTGATCTCGCACAACCGTGAATGCCCACGGCTGCTGATTTACCGCGCTCGGTGCGTGCACCGCGGCGTCAACCAGACCTCGGATTGTCCGCTCATCGATCGCCTCTTTCGTGTATCCGCGAACCGCGCGTCGACCGATGATTGCCTGGTTGAGATCCATTGCGTTGTTCGCCTTGAAAAACTGCATCGATCGGCAACGTGCGCCCCCCTGCAACCCGTTCCGATGAATCCGCGCCGCGTAAGTTGTTTTAAGTATAGCTGCCAGCTTTCGATCCGCCAGTAGGTAGATGACGCAGCCGTAGCGCGACGCGATTCAAACGTGACGTAACTTGACCAAAGGGAGGCTAGGCAGGCTAAGGGCGATCGGCACGCCATAGCGTGCCCGATCAAATCAGACCACAAGCCCGAACGCCTATTCGGGCAACTCCGTATTGCACGCGGCATCAGCCCTGCCGAGCATAAAGGCGGACTGAATCGCCGGCCTCGGCCGCGCGCCATTGAGGCTCACATGATCAAGACGATCTTGGTCCCGACCAGCGGAACCCGCAGCGACGATAGCGTGTTCGCAACCGCGCTCGCCGTGGCACGGCCGCTGGATGCACATCTGGAGTTCTATCATCTGCGCCTCACGGTGTACGAGGCGGCGGTCCGTGCGCCCCACGTGCAATTTTGCCGCGGCCGCGCGATGACCGATGCACTCGAGCATCTGCGCGCGCAAGATGAACAGCTCTCCGCGAATGCCGTGAAGCATTTCGAGGCGTTTTGCAGCGCAAACAAAGTCGCGGTTCGGACCACGCCCACCACACGCGAGGAGGTCTCCGCAAACTGGTCGGAGGAGACGGACCAGCCTGAAATGAACTTGATGTTCCATGCCCGGCACAGCGATCTGGTGGTGCTGGGCCGAGCGCGGAATGTCGACCTCATGCCAAACAACCTCATCGAAATGCTGCTGGTTGGCTGCGGCCGCCCGATCGTGATCGCCCCTGACTCACCGCCGACGAGCGTGACCGGCACGATTGTAGTGGGTTGGAAGGAGACTTCCGAAGCGGCCCGTGCCCTGGCTGCAGCGATACCGCTGCTCAGACGAGCTCAAAGAGTCGTCCTGGTCGGCGTCGCGGAAGGCGGTGCCGCCGCCCCTGAGGCGCTCGATCACCTCATGCGGCAGCTCGCCTGGCACGGCATCGCCGCGGAAACGCGCGTCAGCGGCGACAAATCAAAGCCGGTGGCGGCGCAGCTGCTGCAAGCCGCTGCGGACCTGCACGCCGACCTGCTGGTGGTCGGCGGCTTCGGGCACGCGCCGTTGCGCGAGGTCGTGTTCGGCGGCGTCACTCAGACGCTCATTGAGCACGCCGAGTTGCCCGTGTTTATTCTGCACTAAGACGCATACGCTCGCCGCCTAAGGTTTAGGCGGCTGCGAAATACTCGCGTACCTTGGCCACAATCTGCCGATCGGTCATCTTGTCCACAGTTTCAACGGCGGCAACTCGGGCGCCGAGCTTGCTCTTTACGAGTCGTTTCTTCAGCTCGCCCTTGGCCTCGCCGGGACCAAAGATGAAGATGGACTCGGCATTGCCAAGCGCCGCGACCACAGCGTCGTAGTAGATATTGAGCTCTTCCGTGAGCGCCCTCTGGCGGCTATCGTCCGCCGGTACCTGGGCTGATTCGTAGCTTCCCTTCAGAGGCGAATCCCCCGAGCGTTCCGGGTGCTTTTCGACCTCCGAGACAATCAGCGCCGTGCGTTCCGCGGCGGCGGACAGCACCACGATCAGTGCCTTGCGGTGATCAATCCAGACGCCGGCTTTATCGTTCGTCATAGATCTCCTTCGGCCGCTCGCTGTGCCGAGCCAGTCTACGGTACGGCCTTGCGCGGGATAAACATACACCTCATGCACTGCGCATTGAGTTAGTAGTTTCCGACATCGCAGCTTGCGTGCATCGCCTATAGTCTGCCACATCATATTTCGTGCGCAGCGGAGAGCTAATCATGGCCAAGACAATGAAGGCGGCGGTCGTGCGCGCATTCGGTAAGCCATTGACGATTGAAGAGCTGCCGGTGCCGAGTCCCGGCCCTGGCGAGGTGCTGGTCAAGATCATGGCCACCGGAGTTTGCCACACGGATCTGCACGCGGCAGACGGTGATTGGCCGGTTAAACCGACCCCGCCGTTTGTCCCCGGTCACGAGGGGGCGGGAATCGTCGCTGCCCTCGGCGCTGGTGTCACGAACCTCAAGGAGGGGGACGCCGTCGGTATTGCATGGTTGCATGACGCCTGCGGCAGCTGCGAACATTGCATCACGGGGTGGGAGACCCTGTGCGAATCGCAGCATAACAGCGGTTACGGCGTAAACGGCAGTTTCGCTGAGTACGCCCTTGGCGCTGCGGCCTACGTCGCACGACTTCCCGCATCGGTCGATTTCGCGGCGATCGCGCCGATTCTGTGCGCCGGCGTCACCACCTACAAGGGGATTAAAGAGACCGAAGCCCGCCCGGGCGAATGGCTTGCGATCTCAGGGATTGGTGGACTCGGCCACCTGGGGATTCAATATGCTAAGGCCATGGGACTACGCGTGGTCGCGTTGGATGTCAGCGAGGAGAAGCTGGCGCTGGCACGCTCCCGAGGCGCCGAACTCGCGGTCAATGCCAAAGCCAGTGACGCAGTCGCGCAAGTGATTGCCTGCACGAATGGCGGCGCCCATGGCGTGCTCGTGACGGCTGCGTCGCCGTCGGCATTTTCTCAGGCGCTGCAGCTGGCACGCCGCAGGGGTACCGTGAGCCTGGTCGGCCTGCCACCGGGGACATTTCCGATGCCGATCGTCGATATGGTGCTCAAACGCATCACTGTGCGTGGATCGATCGTTGGCACACGCAAGGATCTCGCGGAAGCGCTCGAATTTGCCGCTAGGGGCAAGGTGCGTGCCCACATCCACGAGGCCAGGCTGGAGGACATCAACCCAGTATTCGCTGAGCTGAGAGCCGGCAAGGTTGACGGGCGAGTAGTATTGCGCTTGTAGTATCTGCAGGATCAGCCCCACAGATCTTCCGCGAATTGCTAGGTACATTTGCGGATCGAAGGCCCCCGAAAGTGCGCGTAGGCTAAATGTGCATGAAGCGCAACTTGATGAGCGATCCCATCCTTCAAAGCCCACGCCAAGGCACTGTGCATACCGATCTATTCGATACCGTTGAATTGGGCGAATACCGACTCGCGAACCGCGTCGTCATGGCGCCGCTGACACGCAGCCGAGCCAGCGCGCAGGGGGTCCCCACATCAATGATGGCTGAGTACTATGCGCAGCGCGCCTCGGCCGGGCTGATCATCGCCGAGGGCACTAACGTATCTCCCCAAGGGCGGGGTTACGCCTCTACGCCGGGCATCTATACGACTTCGCAGGTTGAAGGCTGGCGCCGCGTAACCGAAGCTATTCATGGCAAAGGAAGCCGGGTGTTTGTCCAGCTCTGGCATGTCGGACGTATCTCTCACCCATCGCTTCAGCCGAACGGCGCTCTGCCGGTGGCGCCGTCAGCGATTTGTCCCGAGGCCACCTCCTTCACCGCGATCGGATTTCAGTCTTGTCTTACCCCACGAGCGCTTGCAACCGAAGAGATTCCTGAGATTGTCGCGCAGTACGTTCAAGCCACGCGCAACGCCCTCCTCGCTGGCTTCGATGGTGTAGAAATCCACGCCGCCAATGGCTACCTGATCGAGCAATTCTTGCGGGATAGCACCAATAAGCGTACGGACGTCTATGGGGGATCGCGTGAGAAGCGAGCGCGCTTTCTACTCGAAGTCACCGCAGCGGTGGTGAGCGTTTGCGGCGCCGGCCGCGTAGGCGTTCGTCTTTCACCCGTAAGTACGGTCAATGGCATCGGACCAGACAGTGATCCTCTGGCCACCTTCAGTTTCGTCGTCGAGCAGCTCAACGCGCTAAACCTCGCTTACCTGCATGTCATCGAAGGCATCACCCAGGGTCCGCGCGATGCCCCTGGTGGGTTTGACCTGCAACTGCTGCGCCGAGCATTCCGGGGGTCCTATATCGCCAACAATGGATACGATCTGGAACTCGCCCTCAAGGCGCGCCGGCACAACCTCGCCGATCTGATCGCCTTCGGAAGACTCTATATTGCGAACCCTGACCTCGTGGAGCGCTTGCATGCCGGAGCGCCATTGAACGCGCCTGATCGCGGCACCTTCTTCGGCGGCGGCGCACAGGGGTATACCGATTATCCGTGCCTGACCCCGCCCAAGCTAGCCAGAGACGCACTAATCAGATGATAGGTAATTTCACGAATGGCGCCGGCAAGCGAGAGTCATAGACTCCGGTTCAGTTCTGAACCCGGGTAATAGGAGGTTGTGTATGAAGACGGATTCAAATCTGAGAGGCGACGTAGAGAAAGAGCTTGAATGGGATCCTCGCTTTGACGCACGCGACATCGGCGTTGCCGTCAAAGGCGGCGTCGTTACGCTCTCGGGTCACGTTCGCTCTTTTGCTGAGCGTTGGTCCGCGCAGAACGCGGCGCAATCGGTCGGCGGCGTGAAAGCCATTGCGAACGAAATTGACGTTAAGCTGCCCACCACTGGCCAGCGCAGCGACACCGAGCTGGCGGAGATGGCGCTGAATGCGCTACGAGTGAATATCTCGGTCCCCGCCGCGGATATTAAGCTCGCTGTAAACGAGGGGTGGGTCACGCTAAGTGGTCAGGTTGGATTCTGGTATCAAAAACAGGAAGCCGAAACGACTCTGCGTCATATACAGGGAGTCAAAGGCATTTCGAACGACATCCGCCTGAGGCCGAGCGTATCCGCGATGGATGTCAAGACTCATATCGAAGACGCGTTTCGACGGCACGCACAGCTGGATGCCGACAAGATCCGCGTGAAGGTCGCTGACGGGACTGTGACACTCGAAGGTGAGGTGCAGTCCTGGCGGGAGCGCAACGATGCTGAGGTAGCTGTGTGGGCAGCGCCGGGCGTCACGACCGTCCAGGACAAGCTGACCATTCGACCGTAGCCGACACGTTGGAAACCGGGTCGCGGCCAACCGGCCACGCCCCGGCTAGCTGCGCGCTGGTGCTGTTGTGGCGATCGTTGGCCTCAGAAGCGATCATGTACGACAAAATTCTCGTTCCCGTGGACGGAAGTCAGCCCTCTGCACTTGGGCTGCTGGAAGCGATCAAACTCGCACAGGGGCAGCGCTGCAAGCTGCGACTGCTTAATATCGTATGCTATGCGGATATCGCGTTGGCCGAGGCTGCGTATCCAAGCGACGAATTACGCAAGCGCCTGCGCCAGGAAGGCGAAGCGGCTCTGAAAGAGGCCACCAGCACGGTTCGCGAGAACAACTTGCAGTTCGAGGCTGTCCTTCGTGAAACCTCGATAAGTAACACCGGCGACTTGATAGTCAATGAAGCGAAAGAGTGGCCTGCGGATCTAATCGTCATGGGCACTCACGGACGCCGTGGGCTTGTCCGGTTGATTCTCGGCAGTTCTGCGGAATTCGTAGTGCATCATTCATGGGTACCGGTGCTATTGGTCCGCAGCCATCCCACAAAATGACATGACGACTGTCGGATTACCCAGCACTCACTGCCCTTCCTGCCGATCGGGTAAGCAGTTTGCGCGTCGCGCGTGACAGTTGTACCAGACCTGGCAAAGCGGCCAGAAGCAGCTCCGGATTCAATGGCTTGTGTGTCAGCCAGACCGGTACTTCGACGATGCATGGAAACTCAGCGTTACCCAGGTCACCAGTCAACATGATGACGGGCGGCGTGTAACCCAAGGCGCGGCGAACCTTCTCGGCCACCTCGGCTCCGTTCATCTGCTCGTGAAGATTGAAGTCCACAATCAGAACGTCGGGATGAAGGCCCCTGCTCGCAAGCTCAAGGGCTTCCGTTCCTCCGGCAGCGCTGGTGACGGCGTAGCCGCCTGAGCGCAACAGCATCGACACGGCCTCGCGCACCGGCCGCTCGTCTTCCACATGCAAAATCAGTCCCGGAGTGTCAAAATTCATGAACAGCCCATGCCCGTCTCTCAAAGCTTAGTCAAGGCTACACGCTACCCACCCGCTGACCATACGCATTGATACGGGTGAGGCGATCGCTGCCTTGCATAAGAACGCCGCCGCTGGGCGATGGAGACGGCGGTGCCGACTCGAGCATTTCTGGGCGGAAACACATTGACTACCGTGCAGTGGGCGCGCACTGTCAGTTTGAATACGTGGGACGCGGCAGTGGCGAAAGGCCGGCGCGGCCGATTCACCACGCAGGACGTGAATGAATGCAGACGTCGGCCCAGGGCCGCAAAGTATCATTGATCTATCGTCGGTCCAAGCTTGGACGGGCGTCCTAGAGCTATTGCCTGACGCGGTGTTCTTGGTCGACGACGGTGGTCGCATCTCGTATTTGAATTCCCAGGCGAGTCGGATGTTCGGCTACGAGCGCAGCGAACTCCTTAATCAATCGATCGATATTCTCGTGCCGCAGCCCGTGAGGGAGCACCACGGGCGCCATCGACGCGCATATGCGCAAGCTCCAAAGCTCCCTACCATGGGCGCCGGCCTCGCGCTGCTCGGCCGCCGACGGGATGGCAGCGACTTCCCGGTCGACGTTCTGCTCAAGCCGATAGACGCCAATATGGCATCGCCCACGATCGCGATCGTGCGCGACATGACCGAGCGCCAGCAGCTCGAGGACGCCCTAAGAAAAGCGCGGGATTCCGCGGTACGCGCCAACGAGGTTAAGTCGCGCTTCCTCGCGGCCGCCAGCCACGATCTGCGCCAGCCGCTGCAGACGATTTGGAGTCTACAGTCGGTCCTCGCGCGGGCTTTTAATAATGCCGATTACGCCCCGCACTTTGCCTTGCTCGAAGAAGCGGTGCGGAGCATGGGTCAGATGCTGTCCTCGCTGATCGACATCAATCGACTGGAGAAAGGCGCCATTCAGCCAGTGATTCGCGATTTTCCGCTGCAGGAGATTCTTCCCCGTCTGCGCTCGGAATTCGGCTATGCCGCGAACAGCAAGTCCCTTACATTGGACATTGAGGAGTCGAGCGAGTTCGCGCGCAGTGACCCCATGCTGTTGCCGGTGATACTGCGCAATCTGCTTGGCAACGCCATCAAGTACACGCAGACCGGGACGGTTCGATTGCGTGTCCGCTCACAGGCCTCGCAGCTGTGTATAGACATTATGGACAGCGGGCCGGGCATTCCAGCTGAGCACCTGCAGCGACTGTTTGACGCGTTCTACCAGATTGATAATCCGAGCCGCGATCAGCGCCAAGGCGTCGGCCTCGGCCTCTCAATCGTGCAGACCATCTGTCGCCTCCTCGATCACACGGTGAGCATTGAATCGCGTGTCGGCGAGGGCTCGACCTTTACCCTGCAGCTGGCACGTGGCATTGCCAGCGCTCTCCCGCTGGAAGTGCTGCCGACGCCGGCGTTGATTCCGGCGGCCGCGTCGGGCGCCTTCAAAGTGCTGCACATTGAAGACGATCCAGGCGTGGCCCGATCCATGGCAATGCTTCTGCGCCTGGAGGGCTACCACGTCGTCAGCGCCGCCTCGCGCGATGAGGCGTTGCAACACGTCGACGTGCACGGCCTGCGCCCGGATCTGATTTTGAGCGACTATCAGCTGCCGATGGGGTACACAGGCGATGAAATCGTCGCCGACATCGCCGCCCTGTTGCACTCCAAACCCCCAACGATCCTGCTGACGGGGGACATTTCCGACAAACACCTCACTCAGGCCCGGAAGATTGCAGATCGGATACTACCGAAGCCGGTGGATATCAATGTGCTGCTACGCGAGATGGAGACTTTGCTCGCCAAACGCACCTGATCCAGCGTGTCCACGATCACGGCAGACCGCGCCTCCCCGCCGTCCCTGGTCGAGCCGGACGACGGGCGCCTGCCTGTGTACTACTGGATTTTGATCTCTATCGCCTTGGTCCGCTCGGCCTTCGTCTTCGGGACGTGCACGGTCAGGACTCCATCCTTGCTCTCGGCACGAATGCCACTCGCATTGGCGTTGTCGGGCAAGGAAAGGCTTCGGGAGAACATGCCGCGGAAGGTTTCCCTGCGGTGGATCTTCTCGCTCTGTTGTTCCTTCTCGAACTTCCGCTCCCCTGCGATGGTGAGCACATCATTTTCAATCGTGACACTGACGTCCTCTTTCTTCACCGCCGGCAAGTCGGCGCGAACCAGGTATTCGCTCTCCGTCTCACTCACATCGAGCGTAGGCGTCCACCCCGACTCTCCATCGTCCGTTTCCGTGATCGAACGCGGCCAGCGCCCCACAATCAGTCTGCTGAGCGGGCGGCCGAAAAACTGATCCATTTCGTGAATAGGATCCCAACGTACAAGATTCATACAATTATTCTCCTCACATCCTTTCTGCAGTGAACTGCTCACTGCCGAGCGAGCCAGCATGGCCCCTTTTTTCGTTATGTTGTACCGCTGATTTTCTCCTTGACTTGTCGAGGTGGCGAGCGAATGGCTTGACCCTCGGGCGTCGGTGACAAGCGCTGACGCCCACGCTGATATTGCGCACCCGCGCTGCGCGACTACGCACTTTCGCGGATACGCAACGTGCGTAAAGGGAGTATTGATCAGTAAATTGGCACCGCACCTGTCACACAGGAGTTTGGGGGGTCGATGGATGCTGTCTGGCTCAGTCACTATCCGCCCGGTACGGCCGCTGAGATCAATGCCGATGAGTTTGCGTCGCTGATTGCGATTTTTGAGCAAAGCTGCCTGCGCTTCACTGACCGGCCTGCCTATCACAACCTGGGCGTCACGCTGACCTATTCCGAGGTTGAGCGGCTGTCGCGTGACTGTGGCGCGTACCTGCTCAGTATTGGCATGGTCAAGGGCGACCGTGTCGCATTGATGATGCCGAACCTGCTGCAGTATCCGGTAGCGATGTTCGGCGCACTGCGCGCGGGCCTTATCGTCGTCAACATCAATCCGCTCTATACCGCGCGCGAGCTGCGCCGCCAGCTCATCGACTCGGGCGCGAGGGCCATTATCATTCTCGAGAACTTTGCGCACCTGCTGGCGCAAGTGCGGGTCGATACACCGCTCGAGCACATCGTCACGACCGGTATCGGCGACCTGGCACCGTTCGCCAAGCGTGCCGTGGTTAATTTCCTGGTTCGACGCATCA
>OCZU010000061.1_pt1 | contig 81023 bp, 74 predicted proteins | sample 1539001 | NCBI WGS metagenome assembly OCZU01 (sample SAMEA3539306, study PRJEB22396) | soil metagenome | biome: tundra; feature: field; material: soil | place: USA | collected 2010-05 | depth 0.15 m | reverse complement strand
GGCATATTCCGGGCTGGCCGACTGCAACAGCGGACTTGCGTGGCACGGGTTCAAATCCCCGGCTGACGCACTCCCGAAGGCTTACGCGGCCGCTCGCAAAGCGGTCGAGATCGATCCACAATCGGCTGAAGCCCACGCCTCCCTGGGGCTTGTGCTTAGCCATGGTTGGGATTGGGCCGGAGCGGAGGCCGAGTTCAGGCGTGCTCTGGAGTTGGATCCTCAATACGCAAATGCGCACCACTGGTACGGAGACTATCTTTCCATTAAGAGGCGCCATGACGGGGCACTTGCCGAAGCCAGCCGCGCACTGGAACTCGATCCACTTAATCTCATGATCGGCACATGGGTGGCACTCCGCTACTACCAGGCACATAACTACTCCCGCGCAATTGAACAAGCTCGAAACTCTGTTGAGCTGGATTCGAACTTCGCAGCTGCGCATCTTCTGCTCGGCGAGGGCTACGTTCAGGCAGGCTTGCACAGCGAGGGCGTTAGTGAGCTGAAGAGGGCGGCGAGTTTGTCGGGGGACAGCCCACTCTACACGGCGCAGGTCGCGGTTGCCCTTGCAGCGGCAGGGCGGAAGCGTGAAGCACTCCGAATCGCGCACGAACTTGAAACAATATCGAGGAAGCGTTACGTTTCGCCCTATGGGTTGGCTCAGATCTACGCAGCGCTGAATAGCAAAGGAGACACATTCAAATGGCTGCAAGCCGCGTATGGCGATCGCGCCCTCTGGATGGGATACCTCGCCGTTGATCCGGTCTTTGATCGCTATCGCTCCGACCATCGTTTTCAAGAGCTTCTCCGGCGCATCGACCTGCTCTGACTTGGATTACGAGATCCCCGATGTTCTACACCCAAGCGCAGCCGTCTGCATCCAGTTACTTGTCGAAGTAGACAAGCCAAGAAAGCAACAAGTTCTTCATGCGACAAATAGGTTGCGAGAACAGCGTTTGTAGCTCTCACCAGAAAGGTACCTTCCGGGACATGAATTGTGTCCGGATGACGGGCTAACCGGAAGCAACTCCTAAGTTAGCGCTTATGTGACTAAGCCCCGGAGGGGCGAAAGAGAACTACGACGCAGACTCCGTAGGGATGCCTGGAGCATACTCAGGAATTACCGGAATAAACACGCTCTGTCACACGTCTCGATGATCTTCCACGTGCGACCCAAAGGACGACGAAAAGCCGCACCGCCATTCTCAAAAACGGACCCTCCACTCCACCTGATAACGATCCTGATTCCTCAAACGACGGAGCCGGCCGCGAGGCCGCCTTTCTCTCGGTACTTAGGTACTCGGAACTCGCTACTTCTTCCCCCGCAACATCTCCACCACCCGCTCATAATCATCCACCGTGTGATACTCAATCACAATCCTGCCCTTCCCCTTCCGGTCGCGAATCCGGACCCGCACCCCCAGCAGACGCTCCAGTTCCAACTGCGCCGACCGCACATTCGGATCCACCCACCGCGCCCCGCTCTTCTTCGCCACCTGCCCCGGCATGCCCGGCACTGGCTCGAGCAGCCCCGTCATCCGCATGATCAACGTCTCCACCTGGTCCAGCGTCAGGTGCTTCTTCACAATGTAATCGGCCGTCTTGGTGATCAGCTCCGGATCCTCCAGCTTCAGCAACTCCTTCGCCTCCGAGAATCCAATCTGCTTATGCGCCAGTTGCTCCATCACCAGCGCCGGCAGCTTCAGCAGCCGCATGTAATTCGACACCGACTCCCGCGACAGTCCCACCCGCTCCCCAATCTGCTGCTGCGTGAGCGAAAATTCCTTGCTCAACACCCGGAACGCCTCTGCCTGTTCCAGCGCGCTCAAATCTTCGCGCTGCAGGTTCTCGATGATCGTCATCTCCGCCGCCTGCTGCAGCGAAACTCGCCGCACCAGCGCCGGTATCGTCGTATTCCCCGCCTTCTTCGAAGCCAGCAGCCGCCGCTCGCCCAGCACCAGAATGTAGCGCCCCTCTTCGTCCCCGGGACGCACCATGATCGGCTGCACCACCCCATTGGCCTTTATGGAATCCGACAACTCCTCCAACTTTTCGTCATCGTCGACATACCGCGTCTGAAACGGATTCTTATCAATGTCCGCAATCGCCAGGTTGACAACGAGGTTCCCCGGCATCCGCGACTCCGCCTGCGCGTAAATCGTGATGGTCTCGTCAGCAGCCGGCTGCGCAGGAGAATCGGATGCAGTGAATGCAGGTGTGGTGGATGCAGGCCCAGCCGCGCCCGGCTGTCCAGCCGAGCCCAGTTCGGCGGTGCCGTGTGGCGCGGGCGCCCCCGCCGCCCGCGGACTCTCAGTTACCGCATCCTCAGCCACTGCTCGAATGACCCCGCTGAATGCTTCCCCTCGATGTTTATCGTCAGCCCCATTCGAAACAGGTCTGTCGCTGAGAGAAGTTTTGTCATTCCGAACGAAGTGAGGAACCTGCTGTTTGCCGGCGGCACCACTACTTTGACCAGGGGCGCCACCCGCCACCACCCGCGGCCCAGGCAACAAGGACTCCAGCCCCCGCCCCAAAGCCCGCCGCTTCTCCACCTTCTCCTTGTCCCCCGCCCGCCCCGCCGTATTCTCCGCCGCCGCACCAGTAGTCATCTGTGTTTTCCCTCAGTCTCTCTGCCTGCTCCCACTCCACCCTTGACCTATGCGTTTCCGCTGCAATCTATATCGATGACCATCAATCTTATACATTGATGAGTATCAATGTATGCACCCGAACCTGGCCGCTGACCTCAAGCCGTCTTATCCATCTCGTCCGCCGCCGCAATCTCTTCCCCCGCCTGCTCTCCCCCGCGTCCCGTGTCCCCTGTGGTTAAGGTTTGTCCTGATGGCTGAGAGCTGACTGCTGAAGGCTGCCGCTCGATAATCTCCTTCGCCAGCCGTATGTAGCTCTCCGCCCCCTTCGATCGCGGATCGTACACCAGCGCCGCCTTCCCGTGGCTCGGTGCTTCAGCCAGCCGTATATTCCGCGGCACGGTCGTCCGGCACAGCTTCTCGCCAAAATAATTCTTCAGCTCAGTCATCACCTGCTGCGCCAGGTTGGTGCGGTCATCAAACATCGTCAGCACCACGCCCTCGATCTCCAACTCAGGGTTCAGCCCCGCGCGGATCCTGTCAATGGTATCGAGCAGTTCGCTCACGCCCTCAAGAGCAAAGTACTCTCCCTGCATCGGAATCAGGACCGCATCCGCCGCGACCAGCGCGTTCAGCGTCAGCAGATCCAGCGCTGGAGGACAGTCCAGCACGATGAACTGAAACCGATCCCGCAAAGGAGCCAAAGCTTCGCGCATGCGAAACTCGCGCCTTTCTGCGTCCACCAATTCCAGGTTGGCCCCGATCAGATTCTTATGGGCAGGAATCAGCCACAACTGTTCTAGCTCAGTCGTGAGCAGCGCCTCCTCGGCCGCAGCCGCGCCCATTAATAGATGGTAGGAGTTGATGCGGTCAGGATCCTTCGCGAATCCCAAGCCGCTCGTGGCATTCGATTGCGGATCGCAATCGACCAGCAGGGTGTTCACTTCCGCAGCCGCAAAGGACGCGGCGAGATTGATGGCAGTCGTGGTCTTACCCACGCCGCCCTTCTGATTGGCAACAGCGATAACGCGTCCCATTAGATTGTCAGGAGAAGCAGAGCTACCCGGCAGCATAATGCGCTTCGCATTTCAAATGCAATGAGATTTGTTGTGCATATGAACGAATTGTGTGCAAAACGCGTCGAGTGTTCCTGCAGGAACACTACTTCAGTGCACCAGGCGTCCCTTGGAGCAATTGCAGTCTGCAAGGAATATTCTCTGCGATGCATTTGGCTCGGGCGACAGCAGCCATCGCTGCCACATTGCCAATTGAAGAAGTGTTCCTGCAGGAACGTTCTGTGAAAGCAAGATCCCCGCTTTGAGCTCGCTGCAGGACAGGATGCTCACTTGCTTGGTGGCGCAGACTGTCCAGCCTACTTAAGAATGCTTCGAAGTGTTCCTGCAGGAACACTGTGGAAAACTCCCCCTCACACGGGCAATCAACTAATGGTGTCCTCAGGCTATTTCTAGCTGTTGTCCCACTTTATGGCGGGGTGTAAGGTAAGACTTGCATTGGCGTAGATACAAGCGTGGCCAATCCAGCATATCCGCTCCACTTATTACCAACTTGGTTCTCCTCTGGCAATATCGGTGTGCGGAGGTGATGTTACAGGCCACTGATGCTGATTTTAGTCTTGGACCTACCAATCCTCTGGTAGAAGGCGATGGCCGACCAGCAAGACTCTGGCGCGAGATTGAGGGACTGGGATCGGTTCGGACCAGGCAAGGTGGGGCAGGCTTGCGCGGGCTTGATTCGCTTGGGACGCGCCGATCAGCAGGGCCAAGCGACCGGCCGGTGCGACTAGGCCTGCCGCGATGGGAAGGATGGATTCGAAGCGCTCGACGGCGCGAAGAGTGACTACATCGAAAGCGCTTCCGGTCAGGGTCTCGGCCCGCGCGTTTCGTATATTTACGTCCGTCAATGTAAGGGTGCGGGTGACCTCGCGGAGGAAGGCAGCCTTCTTATGATTGGACTCGATCAGCATAAGCGAGATGTGCGGAGCCCAGAGCTTGATGGGAAGGCCAGGGAATCCGGCGCCGGAGCCTATGTCGGCGAGGGTGGCTGACCCCACACGAGGAGCGAGGGGAAACAGGCGCGACGCAACGAACAGGCTCTCGCCGAAGTGGCGGGTGACAATGTCTTCGGGGTCGCGGATGGCGGTCAGGTTGATGCGGACATTCCAGCGGAGAAGTATATCGATGTATGTCGATATACGTTGCAGTTGAGCGGGCGACAGGACCGCAGGTTCCCCTCCGGCTTTCGCCGGTTCGGAATGACCAGGATCAGGGGTGTCGGAATGGCAACTGCCTGCGAGCTTGGAATCTCCCGGAACCGCGATCGGCATGCGGAGAAAGGGCTTCAGCAACTCGGCGATACGGACTGTGTTCATGGCAGCAGATTCCAAATTGTAGATGGGCGGTTGGAGATTTGGGAAAGGGATCAGCGTGGACCGGGTAGGGGCTTGGAACAGCCGCCCGACGGAGCAAATCTGAAAACCGTGGAGTCCCCGTCCTGGGATTCGGCATCCAATCCAGCTATGAAGGCCAAGGGTGCAATCTTCGAAGAGAAGTATCGGGTGGTGGCGGTAGAGAGTCAGCGCCTCACCATTCGAGGAGTTCGCAGCGGCAAGGTGCTGACCATTGTGAATCCCGACCCTGACACTCCCCTCACCCCCGCCGAATATCCGCCGGGCAAGCTCATTGCGTTGAGCGATCCCTCCGCCGCGCCTGGGAACTAGGGCGTCTTCACCCGCTTTGCCCCTCCACCGAGCTGTTCGTTGCCGAGCGTTCTCCACAAATACCAGCAGGCCACGGAGCGGGACGAGCGCCACGCCTCGCCGAGGCGCTCGACGCTACGACGTTTCCGTAGACGTTTGCGATGGCGCGTTCGAGTCCTACGTCGGCGAACGCTTCTGACAGCGGAGTCAGATTGGCAAGTAGGGAACTTGACACGGGGCGGATTATTCTGTATATTCAGTTTGTACTGAAAGAAACGACATGGCGGAACTTACGGGAGTCCAGAAGCAGTACATTCTTCACTGGGGAGAGATGGGGACGCGGTGGGGGATCAACCGGACGGTGGCGCAGATCCACGCGCTGCTCTACCTGTCGCCCGAGGCGCTGCCGGCGGAGGAGATTGCCGAGACGCTTAGCGTGGCTCGGTCCAATGTCAGTACTTCGATCCGGGAACTCGAAACCTGGGGGATCGTGCGTGCGGTACACGTGCTGGGCGACCGGAGGGAACATTATGAATCGATGAAAGACGTGTGGGAGATGTTCCGGCTGGTGATCGAACAGAGGAAGCGGCGGGAGATCGATCCGACGCGGGAGATGTTGCGGCGTTGCCTGGCCGATCTGGATCCGAAGGAACCGGGAGCGGATTACACGCGAGAGCGGCTGGGGGCGATGGCCGGCTTCTTCGAAGCGGTGACGGAACTGCACGACCAGATGAAGCGTCTACCCACTGGAACGGTGCGGAAATTGTTGCGCATGGGGGCGAAGGTGCGGAAAAAGGCGGGGTAGCTCCCCTTTTTTGCCCGGCTTGTTCTGTTCGTACAGAACGATCTGTCTCAGGAGGACAGCGATGAGTGCGACGGTGGTCATCACCGGTGCCTTCAGTTACACGGGAAAATACGCCACGCGGCTCCTCCTCGACCGCGGTTACGAAGTCCGCACACTGACATATCATCCCGACCGGACGAATTCTTTTGGCGACCGGGTTCAGATATTTCCCTATAACTTCGACCGGCCCGGGGATTTGCGCCGCAGCCTTCGAGGCGCGTCCACTCTTATTAATACCTATTGGGTGCGCTTTCCGCGCGAAGAGTCAAACTTCGAGACCGCGGTTCGAAATACCCGCACGTTGATCGAGGCGGCAAAAGACGCCGGTGTCCAAAGGATCGTGCACGTCAGCATCGCCAATCCATCTCTCGAATCTCCGCTGGGGTACTACCGGGGAAAAGCCCAGGTCGAACAGGCCGTAGTCGGCTCGGGGCTGTCGTACGCAATCTTGCGGCCCACCGTCATTTTTGGGGCGGAAGACATACTCATCAACAACATTGCCTGGTTCGTGCGCCGTCTTCCCGTGTTCGGGATTCCAGGCGACGGGCGGTACACGATTCGTCCCATCTACGTGGAGGACATGGCGCAACTGCTCGTTGACGCCGTTGACCAGCAGGGGAGTTCGATCCGCAACGCGATTGGCCCCGAAACATTCAGCTTCGAGGAACTTGTACGACTGGTTGCGGCGCGAGTAGAACGGCCTGTTCGCCTGGTCCATCTCCCAATGCTGTTGGCCTATCTATCCACGCTTGTGACTGGTTGGATTGTCGGCGACGTGGTTCTTACCTGGGAAGAATACAAAGGGCTGATGGGTAACCTGCTCGCGCCTGAGGGGCCGCCAGCAGGGCCAACACGGTTGAGCCAATGGCTCGCGGACCACAAAGATCTCGTGGGCAGGCAGTACGCGTCGGAGGTCGCACGCCATTTTGCAAAGGCGGCCAAAACGAATTAACCAGAGAGTCCGCGGAAAGAATCACGGAGGCAGACTATGAATTCGACAGGGATGATTCGTGCAATCTGGGGAGCAGGTTTCGTGCACGTAGGGATAATCGCGGCGAACATTCCGCTGCCGGGGCGGCTGCGCGTACGGGAGCGGCTGGCGGGCGTGCCGAGATTCGTGCGCCAGATCTTCTACGTGCATTGGGTGTACATCGTGATCGTCCTGGGGCTGTTTGCGGCGCTGTGTTTCGGGTTCGCGCCGGACCTGGCGGGAGCGAGCGGGATGGGACGGTTCCTGAGCGGATTCATGGCGGGGTTTTGGCTTCTCCGAATCGTGCTGCAGATTTTCTACTACGACGGCGAAGTGCGGCGGGAGAACCAGGCGCTCGATAGGCTTTATGTAGGGGCGTTGATCGTGCTGGTGGTGATCTTTGGGATGGCGGCACTCAGGCCCGTGAGGTGAGACGTGATGAAGAAACCAACATTGGCGCAGCGGACTTCCCCATCCTTGACGCAAAGAACGCCGCAAGCCTGGGGCACCCAGCGCGCAAGTGAGAATGACAAGAGGCAGCGATGGGCGGCGGCGTGTGCTACCGCGGGAGCGGCGGTGTGGGCGGGCATTGCGGTGCTGGCGCGGATGGGGGTGGCGCGGCTGGGTGCGATCGAGTTGCTCTTCTTACTTGCACCGCTAGTGATTGTTCCCCTGGGGATGGAATTGGGGCGTGTGCTCGGGGGCGGGGGTTGGCTGGAGGAACGCGCCCGCCGGCTGCAACCTGCGGGCGCCGCGCTTGTGGTGGTGGCGATGTGGCTTCCTCCAGGAAGGAAGGCTGGACTGGCCGCGCTGGGATGGTTGTTGATTTGCGCCCTCGAGGCGGGGGTTGGATTCGTGGAAATAGTGCGGGTGCTATGGGCAGACGCGGGCGGAGGGGGACGCGCCACACGGTTTGCGATGGGCATTGCGCGAGTGGATCTGGTGGTGGGTGGGGCTTGGCTGGTGGCGTCGCGGTGGGGGATGCGGCCGATGGGAATTCAGGAACCAATCGGACTGCTGACGGCGGTGCACTTTCACTTCGCAGGATTTGCTACGGCGATGATCGCCGCCGCGACGATTCGCTTTTCCGAGAAGCGCGGGGAACATCCGTGGCTGAAGCGTCTGGTCCTGATGGTGGTCGGGCTGCCAATTGTAGTTGCCGCAGGGTTTGTGATCTCCCCAGTGGTGAAGATGGTAGCGGCGCTTTTGTTTTCAGCAAGCGTCGCGGGTCTGGCGATAGCGGTGCGCGCCTGCGGGACGAAGGCGGCAAATACTACCGCGCGAATCCTGTTGCAAGTCGCAGCCGGCGCCGTTTTCGCGGGGATGGTGCTTTCGGGAGCATATGCGGTCGCGGATTATTTGGGGAGCGGTGCGTTGACGATCCCGCAGATGGCGAGAACGCACGGCGTTCTGAATGCGGTGGGATTCTGTCTTTCGGGATTGTTGGGATGGCTGGTGGAGAGCAGCGTCCAGTGGCCAGTTACCGACACAAGCGGTTTTCAGACGGAGGTGTAGCGGGAACCTGTACACTACTGGAATCCACGGAAAAAATGCCGGAGCAACGTCCCCAGGTTTCCACGACGCAGGAAAAGCCTCAGCTTAGCGAGTCGGGAGCCGATCCGGCTTCCCCAAACTCCGGGACGCCGCATGCTTGCGCTCTCTCTTCATCCTCGCCATCTGCGCTCTCCGCAGCCGGCGAATCCTCTTGCGAGATTCCTTCCGAGTCCGCCAGCGAGAGTGCCATCAACAAAGAACTGCGCCGGTTGAACCGCGCGTTGCGTGCACTGAGTGCGTGCAATCAGGCGCTGGCGCAGGCTGGGAGCGAACAAGAACTGCTGCAGCAGATCTGCGACATCATTGTGCGCCTCGGAGGATACCGGATGGCGTTCATCGCGTACGCGGAACAGGACGAAGAGAAAAGCATGCGGCCGCAGGCGCACGCGGGAAATGGCGACGGCTACGTGGATACGATTGCGCTGAAGTGGTCGGATACTCCGGCGGGTCGCGGGCCGGTGGGTACGGCCATCCGGGAGAACCGGATTCACGTGGTCGCGGATACGGCGACCGATCCCTTGTTCATACTCTGGCGCGAAGCCGCCTTGCAGCGAGGATATGCGGCGGTGATCGGGTTGCCGCTGCGGGTGGCGGGCTCAGCCTTCGGCGTGCTGGCCATCTATTCGGAGCAAGCGGGTTCCTTTGAAAGCTCGGAGGTGGAACTGCTCACCGAGATGGCGAACAACCTGGCCTATGGCATCACGGCGCTGCGCTCGCGGGAAGAAGGAAAACGGGCGACGGCCGCGCTTCTGGAAGCCGACTCGAAATATCGTCAACTGGTGGAGCAGGTTCCTGCGATCTCCTATGTAGCCGAGGCTGGAGCGCAAGGCCGTTTTCTCTATCTCAGCCCGCAGGTGAATACGATTCTCGGCTACTGTCCCGAGGATTGCTTGTCGGACCCGTCCTTCTGGTGGGATCACTTGAATCCGGAGGATTACCCGATCGCGCTGCTGGAGGATAGTTGGGAGGAAGACCGTCCTTTCCAGGTCGAATACCGATTGCGATCGCAGGATGGGCGGGAGCTGTGGGTTCGCGACGAGGCGGTGATCGTCCGCGACCCGCAAACGGGAAGACGGCTGACTCGCGGTCTGTTGATCGATATCACCGAGCGGAAACGCGCCGACGAAGCGCTGCGGCGCAGCGAAGAAAACTACCGCATGTTCGTGGCGCAAAGCTCGGAAGGGATTTTCCGGCACGATCTCGACGCGCCAGTGGCGATTGACCTCCCAGAAGAGGAACTGGCTCACCATATTCTTCACCATTCGTACCTGGCCGAGTGCAACGAAGCGATGGCGCACATGTACGGGCTGAGTTCGCCGGCAGAGCTTCTGGGAAAACGACTGACGGAATTGCTGGCGGCGGATGCTCCTCGCAACCTCGAAAAGACGCGCGCGTACATTCGAAATGGATTCCGGTTGGTGGAGCGGGAATCGCATGAGATGGACGTGAATGGCAACCCGAAGGTGTTTCTGAATAGCATGTTCGGCATTGTGGAGCGCGGAAAATTGTTGCGGACCTGGGGGATTCAGAGAGACATTTCCGAACAGCTGAAGGCGGACCAGGCGCGGCGCAAGGCAGAAGACGCGCTGCGCGAGAGCGAGGAGCGCTACCGGGCGTTTGTGGAGCAAAGCTCGGAAGGAATTTTCCGCATGGAGTACAACCCGCCAGTTCCGTGCGATCTGCCGATCGCCGAGCAACTGGCGCTGGGCCGGAAGAACGGCTATTTGGCGGAATGCAACGACGCGCTGGCGAAAATGTACGGTCGCGCCTCCGCGCGGGAGCTAATCGGGAAGCCGCTCTCTGACTTTCTGATTTTGAACGATCCGGACACGCGGCAGTTTATGGAAAACTTCATCCGGGCTGGGTACCAGACCACGGACCAGGAGTCGTATGAGATGGACTCCCGCGGGCAGAAGAAAATTTTCCGCAATACCATGAGCGGAATGGTGGTCGACGGACATTGGGTGCGGACGTGGGGCATCACGCGCGACGTGACCGAGCGGGTGCATCTGGAAGAGCAGCTCAGGAATGCGCAACAAATGGAGGCGATCGGGCGGCTGGCGGGAGGCGTGGCCCACGACTTCAACAACATTTTGAGCGTGATCATGGGGCACGGCGAATTGCTGCTCGCGGCCTCCGGAGCGGATGAGCGCGCGCACGGGTTGGAGCAGATTCGCCGGGCGGCGGACCGAGCCGCATCGCTGACGCAGCAACTGCTGGCCTTCGGCCGGAAGCAGGTGCTGCAACCGAAAGTTTTGGATATGAATGATGTAGTCGCCGATGTGCAAAAAATGCTGTCGCGCGTGATTGGCGAGGATATTGAGCTGATCGCGAGCCTGCATCCCTCGCTGCTGTCGGTGAAGGCGGATCCGGGGCAGGTGGAACAGGTGCTCATGAACCTGGCGGTCAACGCGCGAGATGCGATGCCGCAAGGCGGCAAACTCAAGATGGAAACTTTCAACCTGGAAGTCACTGCGGAACTGGCGCGCGATCTCGAGCTGACTCCAGGACGGTACGTCATGCTGAGGGTGGCGGATTCCGGACAGGGGATGGATGCGGGAACGCTTTCCCACATTTTCGAACCCTTTTTCACCACCAAGCCGATGGGCAAGGGCACCGGGCTGGGGTTGGCGACCGTGTACGGAATCGTGAAGCAGAGCGGCGGGAGTATCCAGGTAAAAAGTGAGGTGGGACACGGTACGACATTCCGCATTTATTTTCCGGCAGCGGAAGGCAGTACGAGCACGCGGGAGGAGGCGGTTGGGAGTACAAAGGTGGCCGGCGGGACTGAGACGATTTTGATCGCGGAAGATGAGCCAGATCTGCGCGAGTTGACGCGTATTTTTCTGGAGGGATACGGCTACAAGGTACTGGAAGCGTCGAGCGCTGAGGAGGCGATTGAGACCGCAGAGAGTTTCACCCAGCCCATTGATCTGTTGTTGACCGATGTCATTATGCCGGGGATGAGCGGCCGTCAGTTGGCGGAGAAACTTTTGAGCAAGCGTCCGCAAACCCGGATCGTATACATGACCGGATACACGGACGATATGGTGGTGCAGCACAAGGTGCTGGAGCCTGGCGTGAAGCTGTTGCAGAAACCTTTTTCCAAAGTCGATCTGGCGCTGACGGTGCGGGCGACGCTGGATGGGAAGTAGGACAAGCCGGTAAAATTTAAGATTGGAAATTTACGATGTAGATTAATCTTCTTTCGCACGACCTCCAAGGAGATAGGGAATTCAGGTTTATGACGAAGTTGCAGGATAGCGGCGGGGCTAGGGACGAAGCGGGCAGGGCAGCCAGCAAGAAAATCTGGGTGACGCTGAAAGGACTGCCGCTCACGGTACGGCTGGAGTGGCCGTTCCACGAGTCGACGTCAGGGGCGGATTTCTGGGTGCTGCACGGGGATATTCGGCTGGAAGGTTCGGAAGGACTGCATGCGCCGGTGGCGGTGAATCTTTCGCAAACGGTGCGCGAGGTGTTGCCTTCGATGGAACCCAAGGATATCGAGGCTCCGGTCATTAATGCGCTGCGCAAAGAGGTGGACCGGCGGCAGATCGAGTTCTTGAAGTCGGGGAAATTGTTGCCGGTGCCGTTTTCCAGCCGGCACTACGACTTCAAGCGCCAGCAATGGATATTTGGCAAGGCGACCGACGATGTGATGGCGGAGTTCATCGAGCGCAAAGTGTATTGGCAGACGACGCTGGGGGGTGAGAAGCGAGTTTGGATTGGCGATCCGACCGAAGCGCAGTATCTGCAGACGACTCCGGCTCACTTGCTGGAGATCGCTGCGCGGCTGGTCGCGGCCCAGGGCCTGCTGCGGATCGAGGGTGAGTGGGCGGAGGCTACGCCAGGACTCATGGGACAAGCGGAGCGATTCGAGAACACCCGGCGCCAGGCGGTGGAAGAGTTGGAGAAGAAGCACGCGTTCGAGCGAGGGTAAGCAGTACTGAGTAACGAGCCCCGGGTGACGAGACATTTGGTGATGTCGTGAGCGAAACCTACCGGCAAAATACAAAAGAAGCAGGCGAACGATAGAAGGAAGCAGCGGTTCATCGGAATCGGATCGCAGATACGCTACAGGAACGAGCCCGGAAATCGAAGGCCAGCTTGCGCTTAGTCTCCCGAGGCCTTCCGCGAAAACAGTCCCCAACAGAAGCGCGGTGCGATGGCGTAGTTCACCTGCACCAGAACGATGGCGGCGATGCTGTAGTACGTGTTGAGGAAGCAGAGCGCGGCGCCGCCGGCGTAGAGCGACTGCGCGATCACAATGCGGCGAACGACCGCGGGATGAATTTCTGCGGGGACGTCGTCGGCGAGAAGGCGCGCGCGAGCCGCGTAGCTCCAGCTCCAGTAGAGGGGGAGGCCGAGCAGCAGGATGTTGAACCAGTAAACCAGGAGCGCGGTGCGGTAGTGGATATACTCCGCGAGCAGTGCGGTGGAAAATGGCGTGAGCGAGACGGCGCAGAGAAAGGCGAGGTGAATCCAGGCGACATTGCGGTCGGCGCGAGCGAACTGGTTGAGTTGCGTCTGCTGGCCGATCCAGAAGATGCCCAGAGTCATCACGCTCATGAGAAATATGAGAAGGCGGGGCGAGAGTGCGACCAGGATGTGCCACAAATCGCGCTCGGTGTGAACCGCGACATTGGCGGGAACGCGCAGGTCGAGCACGAGCAGGGTCATGGCCACGGCGAAGATGCCGTCGCTGAGGGCGGCCAGGCGTTCGACGCTTTGTCCGGCAACGCGGTTGTAGAGAGAGTGCATCGAACCACAGTTTAGTGGGTTGCCGGGAAGCGGGCAAAACTTTGAAGCGCATGCTCGCAGAAAAAAGGCCGCGAAGAAACGCGGAAGGGTGACGGGTCTTGAAGACGGCACGTTACGGGTGGAGTGGACGCTGCCGAATTGTTCTGTTACTTGGCTCTCTGGCGATGACTTCCAGAGGCGCGCTCGCGCAGGATGAACCCAGTCAGCAGCCCGCTCCGCAGCAAGGAAACTCCCAGCCGCAACAATCTCCGAACGAGGAGAAGAAAGACGAAAGTCCGAATCCCGCCCAGGTCGCTGCGGAAAAGACGAAGGAAGTAACCGTGCAGGCGGCAGAAGCCACAAAAAAGATGGGAGAGCAGGCACTGGTGAAGGCGCGCGACTGGGAGATTGGCTGGCTCACCGGCGTCTACGTGGAAGAGGGCCACACCATGGTTCCCTTGAATTCAAAACAGCGGCGAGAGATCTACCTGGAGCAGACGCTCACGACTCCAGGTGCGTATATGAAACGCATGTTCGCGGCGGGAATTGACCAGGCGCGTGGGGCGCCATCGCAGTGGGGCGGCGGTTGGGGTGGATATGGGGAGCGGTTCGCATCCCGCGAAGGACAATTCATTGCAGCCAATAGCCTGGCTTACCTGGGGAATGCGACGCTGAAATATGAGCCTCGCTACGATCAATGCCAATGCAGCGGCTTCTGGCCCAGGACGCGGCATGCGATTATGCGTAATTTTCTTACCTACAATAAAAGCGAGCAGCAACTGCGGCCGCAGTGGGCATTGTATGGCGGTTCGTTCGGTGGGGGATTGATTTCGACCGCGTGGAAACCGCACCCGCGCGACGCCTTTGCCGAGGGTGGCCGCGCCATGCTGGGACAGGCCGGATACGGCACGCTGCTGAATTTCTTCATCGAATTTTCGACCGACATCAATCGTACGATCGGCGCGAAGAAGAGGAAGAGCAAGTAACAACTTCCTGGCGGTCGGAATTGCCGCCGTTTTCGAGGCCAGCGCCTCGTCAAGCAGGCGACGGCTTGCGGACAAACTGTGCGACGACGGTTCCGAGCGTGAGCAGCGACATCAGAGAGATGATCCCCAGCGAAATGACGCAGTAGACACACCAGACGCCGAGGATGTGAGCTTCAATGTCCGCGAGGTGAAGCGAGAAGGCGAGTCCAGCGAATGTGGGAACGAGCAGCAGGCGGTACGAACGAAGAAACGCCAAGGCGCCCATGAGAATGTATCCGGCGATGCCGATCGTTGCCACGGGAATTCCAGCGAGCATCGCGTAGCGGCTGTGATTGACGACGCCGCAATCCCAGTGCTCATTGATGCTGCAGGGAGCATCGCCATATGTGCGGTAATGTTCGCGCAGGGCGAGGGAAGAAGCGATCACACCGAGCATGGCCAAGATCAGCAACAGATATTTCATGAGCCTCCTCTTTCCGTTAAGACGCTTCGAATGTCTTCCTTTGCGTTCTTTGCGAAGACCTTGGCGTGCTTTGCGGCTATTCGGTGTCCCAGATACGGCATGGAAAGCTCGAACCGTAAAAGGACGCTAAGCGAGCGCAAAAGAACGCTAAGCAATTATTCCTCGCAACGCTAGCCTCTAGGAGCGCGCGCGCCAGCCGCGTCCTTTATTAAATCAGAAGGCTGCCAGTCGCTGCCGTGGTACCACTTCACGATCCTGCCGTCGGGACCAATGACGGCGGTGCTGAGATTGTGCGTGATCATTCCGCCCTCGGGTTTGATCGTGAGCGCGAAGAAATCGGAAATCCGGGGCAAGTCCGCGGCGGGGGGCGCGGCGAATTCCCAGCGGCTGAAAAGCGCGGGCTCGTGGGTGTGGGCCACGGAAAAGCCGTAGTCCCGGAGAACCTTGGGCGTGTCATGTTCGGGATCGAAGCTGACACTCAACAGGCGAGTACTGGCAAGGGCCGGGTTCGTACCCAGTTGCCGATAGATTTCCGCGAAGTTGCCGCTCACGCGCGGGCAGAAGTCAGGAAAAGGGCAGCGCGTGTAAATGAAAGTGACGAGCAGAACCTGCCCGCGATACTGCTTCAGAGAAATGCGCTTGCCGCCCTGATCGGTAAATGAAAAGTCGGGAACATCTTCTCCGGGAGCGGGCGTGTGCAGCGAGTTTGCGGCGGCAGCGTGAGAAGGATCGATGTGCGCAATGACTTTGACATTCTCGAGCCAGTAGTCAGGAGCAGCGTCGTCATTCTTCGCCCCGGACAGAACCACCACTTCGGCGGAAATGGAATCACCGGGAATCAGGTGGTTCAGCGTTGCGCTGGGCTTGACCTTGTACGGCATTGCCATGGCGTCCATGAAGCCGGGGATGGCATCGCCGTCAATGATGGCCGACTGGGCTTGGCCGTCGACAGAAACCACACGGCCAGTGAAGGGATAACGTTTCTCGGCCGACATTACGAAACGATGGCACGAAGAAAAAAGGAATGCCTCGGCAAGGATGAGAGCGATCAACAGGAAGCGGCGGGAGCGAGCGGTATGGTTATTCACGTTGTACACACTTTAACTCGGAGCGAGACGGTGCTGCTACGGCTGCCATATTGTTTGCGGTCCGCCTTTTGTGAAATCCTCGGGGCGACCGGATGCGGTCCAGATTTCACACGGCGAGGCATTCCATGGCATGCGACCCTGAAGTATTGAAACATGTTCCGCTCTTCGCGTTGCTCGATGAAGAAGAAACAGCAGTGCTGGCCGGGCAGGTTCAGCTGAAAACGTTCGCGCCGCGACAGCGGATCTACAAGATCGGCGATTCCAGCGGACCGGCGTATGTGGTGGTGTCGGGGCGGGTGCGAGTCTCGACCGTCGATCAGGAGCACCAGGAAGTGGTGGTCGACGAACCGTCCCACGGAGAGTTCTTCGGGTTCGCCTCGATGCTGGAACAGACTCCGCATCAAACCGACGCGGTGGCCCTCGACGACGTGGTGTGCATCGAAGTAGACCAGGAAGACATTGCCGTGCTCCTGCGGCGCAAGCCGCTCGCCGGGATGGACATGCTGCGGGTGCTGGGGCGGCAATTTCATGCTTCGCAACAACTCGTGCGGCTGCGGGCGAGCCGTCATCCCAATGAAGTGATTGACAAGGATGCGACGTTCGGCGAGCGCGTCGCCGATAAGGTCGCGGGCTTTGGCGGGTCGTGGACCTTCATCCTCTCGTTCTTTTTCGCGCTCACCGTCTATATGACCATCGACTCCATGCTGAGTAAGAAAGCGTGGGATCCGTATCCGTTTATCTTGCTCAATCTGTTTCTGTCGATGCTGGCTGCGGTGCAGGCGCCGGTCATCATGATGAGCCAGAACCGCCAGGACACGAAGGACCGTCTGCGCGGCGAGCTTGATTACGACGTTAACCGAAGAGCCGAGTTTGAGATTCAAGGACTGGCGCGCAAGCTGAATCTGCTGGGAGAAAAGATTGGCGATGTGGAAGACATGCTGCGCGAGAAGCTGGGGCAGGGATGAGGACCTGTACTTCTCGCGGGCGGGCTGACGAGTTGAGGATGCGTTTCCCGCCGAACGCGCGCGCCATCTGGCAGGGCTACGCTTTCGTGACAATGGACATTGGTCGACTTTGCAGGAAGCCGGCGAGGAGTGCGCTATTCACTTGCAGACCGCCGTTGTAGCTGACGAAGCCCTTCTTCCTGAACTCATTCATGAATTTACTCACTCTTGCGCGGGTCGTACCCACCATCTCCGCCAGGGTTGATTGGCTCACCTTCAGGGGGTACTCCGGCTTTGATTCCTTGCTTATTTGCCCAAACAGCAACAGAACCCGCGCCAGTCGCCTTTCGCTGAAATTGAAGAACTGATCGACCAGGTCTTCCTCGATTCGAACAATCCGGGAAAGCAGATATCCAACAAACAGCGTTGCAAACCTCGGGTCTCGCTTGAGCGTACGAACCGTGCTCTCCTTTCGCAGTCGAACGATACTGGACTGCCCAATTGATGTCGCCGTGCAAATGCGGAGAGATTGCCCCGCTAGGCAGCCTTCGCCAAAGAAGCTGCCTCGCTGCAGGAGGGCGATGATGGCTTTCTTGCGACGCGTGGAGACCGCCGTGAGCTTCACCGTGCCGCTCTGTATGTAAAAGACAGCGTCCGCCGTCTCCCCCTGCGAAAAGACGACCTCTTTTTCCCGGTAGGCTCGAACAGTCATTCCAGTGCGAAACTTTTTTCGGAGAACTGTGCGACTGAAACCGAGAGCCCCTTCTTTCGCCATTCGCGTCTTCCTCAATCAACTCAATGAATTGCCCAACGAGGGCAATCGTACTCACCAGAGCTAACACCGTCTAGGTGTTCAAAATTGACCACTACCGCGACGATTCTGGATGAGTGTGCGGACGGCCGGAAAATATTGCGGCGGCTTGTGGCCGTTCCTTTGACAATTGAACGAGCAGGCAACGGTTGCAACATCGCATCTACACCCACAACCGGATCGATAAGTGTGATGTCCTTCCATCCGCGAAGTTGCAGCACGCGGAAGAGAAGTGGGCCTGGACGAAATCACTTGACCGGGTCACGCGGCGCGCTGGCTGGACAACCGAGAGCCTGCACTGAGGGAAGTCGAAAGGCGGCTGTCCCTAGGAGTTCTTCTTCTTTTCGTAAGGAGAGCCGACTACGCCGGCAACTGACCCAACGCGACTACTCTCGGCTTTCGTTTCTTCTGCGCGCAATGCGTCTGGGCCAGACGATTGGCAATGATGGTATATGCCGATGGATTAAAAGCCAGCCCAACGTGAGTGCCTGAAACTGCGAAGTCGGTTTCCGCGTTATCGGTTTTGCAATACCGCCAGTCGACCACTCCGTCATCGCACGTGTAAATCGCAGTTTCGACCACCGATGGCGGCACGCTGCGCTGCAGGGAATCCACAAAATCGCAGGTGCAGTGGCCGGTGTAGCAAGCGGGAAGCACCGCGCTGCCGTGATTCTTCAGGATGCGGGCCCGAACCGCTTTGGCGGCATGCAGGATGCTGGAATGTGCCGCAGTGCCGCGGAACGGTGCACCCAGCGTGATGACGGACGCGATGTCCCGTGGCCGCTGCCCCGCGATCGAACGGGCGATAACGCCCCCCAAACTATGGCCGATCAGATGAATTCTCCGGCCGGTTTTGGCGAGCGCCTTTCCCATGGTTTCATTCAGGCAACGTTCGATCAGGAGGTTTGGACACTCAGCATTGATCCTCATCCCCGAAAAGAAGGGTTCGTATCCTATGCGCTTCAACCAGGTGTGCAACGGAAGTAAGTAATGATCAGGACACAAGAAGCCAGGGATCAGAACCACCGCTGAGCCGTCGCCGTGAGGCGTTCCCAGACCGTAATAGACGGGCGCGGCGTGCAGCAGAACCAACTCCAGCGCAAACAGCACCTCACCCCAGATGGAAACGTTAGCTTCCTGATATTCGCGGGTGAGGATATGGGGGGCCCGAACCTCAGATCGAACGTTGTTTCTTCTCATTGACCTCACTTGCCGCGTACATCGGACAGAGGGTCGCAGGGCAATACAGACAATATCGATGGGGGAGATTCATCGAAGGGTAGGGCATCATCTGTCGGGCCTAGAGCGCCACAACTCCAATATATGCCTCCAGCCGTCTCAATACATGGAAATACGGGCAAGATCGAAGCGAGCGAGTGCGGGCGAGACCAGGCTCGGTCTGCCCGCGATTCTTAGATGGAGAGCAAGCGTTGAAAGAAAGAACGATAGCGTTGCAGCGCGATGCGAAGATCTTCGGTCGAGACGTTATCGCCACTATCCCACTGTTGCTCGAGCTTGGAGCGTTCCTCGGCAAACACTTCAGCCAGGCGCTTCATCGCTGCAGCAACCAGGCCGTCCGCCTGTTCCACGGCCCGACGGGGCTCATCGACGAAAGCGGTCTGCACGCCACTCCAACGGTTTCGCAACTCTTCCAGTTCGTTATTGGGGAACAGGGGTGCGGCATCGGAGGGATTGCGAGCTTCGGAAGAAATGCTCTGCGGGTTCTCGCCAGAAGGACGTCCAGCGAGAACTGGTTTGGGCCGATCTTCTGACACCGCAGGACGCTTGCCCTGGGCGAGATCTGCCGTGATTAAATCCTCTTCTGGTTCCGGTTGATCTTTCCTCATGGGCACGCTCATGCTCGTGCCTCCTTCCGTTCGACTGATGAATCTCCCAGCAACTCCTCGAATAGAGAGCGATAGTGGACCAGGGCATTCCGCAGATCCTCGGTGCTGGCTTGGCCGCTGCTGTGGCGGAGGGCGATGGCATGCGCGGCACGATAGTTCTCCACCACCACCGGGTGATCGACCGAAATATCGGCGACGCGCTGCTCGAAGTCAGCCATCGGGTATCCACGTGCCTCCATCAGTTCGTTCACCAGGTGATCCGCTTGCGCCACGGCACCCTCGGGTTCGTCGACAAATTGCGATTGCACAGTCCTCCAGCGTTCGGCGAAATCCAGGCGACTGGCTTCGGGGAGCGGGCGCAAAGAAAACTTCTCGTGGCGCTTGGTGCGCATTTCGAGGACACCTTCGGCGCGGCGTACCTCGCCTTCCTTTTTGAGCACTCGATCATATTCAGGACCGAAGCGCTGGCGGAGTTGTTGGCTGCGGCGCTTTCGCACCAAAAGAAAACTGATAACGGCAATCACTACAACTGCCGCGATCACCGCGATCACGATTGTGAGCTGGTGTTGGTCCATGCGGCCTCCGCGTTGGGATTTTGAATTACGTATTCGAAGTCTGGTATTCGATTCCATCCTGCGGAGAGGGGTTGGCGACAACTTCCCGAAGGTGCGGAAAACGAATCGAAAGCCGCCGCAGGGATTAAGCCTCAATGAAATGACCGGAGTGGCCGCGCCGCGCGCTGGCCGGACAGCCGAGTGCCTGCCCCGAGCGAAGTCGAAGGGCGGCCGTCGCTACTTGTTCTTTGCTAGTAGTGAAAGCGGTAGCGGAATTCGACGTAGACTTCGCGCGGATTGTTCCAGTGGAAGCCTCCGAAGGTGACGCTGTTGTCGAGTTCGACGCGGCGGTTGGCCACGTTCATCGCGTTCACCGAGGCGGAGAAGCGCTCGCCGAAATCCTTGCCCAGAGTCAGATCGAACGTCGTGTGCTGGGGCAAATAGTTTCCCGGATACGGCCGGCCAGGAAACGCATTGGTGAAACCGGAACCGTAGTAGACGTTGGTGGAGGCGAAGGCTCGCCACGGCAAGGTGAGGTCGCCGCCGACGTTGAGAGTGTTGCGCTGGTCGTGATCGAGCGGACCCCAGGGAAGATAGGAAAAATCCGTTAGGCCGCCGTTGATGAACCCTCCCGCCCACGCAACCTGATTGGAATACGCGAGATGAATCTGGGCGCGGTGCGCGATGCGAGGCGAGCGCAGGGTAAGCTCCCAGCCGCGCATGAGAGCCCGTTGAATGGTCAGAGGAAAGAAAAGATTGGACTCGCCAATATTGTTGTGATCGAAAAAGTTCGAGGCATTGGTGCGAAACATGTCGGCGTCGACAACCCAGCCGTGCCACGGGATGTTCACGCCGAATTGCTCTTCCTCGTCGCGCTCGCCGTGGAGCGCGATGAATGCCAGATTGCTGTCGTTGGCGAACTGCAACAGCGGGCCTGCGGCGGTGATCAGCGGAGGCGCCTGATAGTAGTGGCCGTACGAAGCGCGGAAGGTCCAGTTGAGGCGCGGCACATTGAGGGCAACCCCGAAGCGCGGGCTGATGGAGCTCTCGGTGACGCCGCCGGAAACGTAAGTTGGGCGAAGGCCGGCGGAAAGCGTCAGCCATGAGACCGGCTTGAATTTGTCGTCCAGGAAAAGCGCGGCCAGGCTGCCGGAAGGATGCTCCGCGTCCGTAAACGGCGGGTTGCCGCTGCCGTCATTGAAAATCGCTCCGAGGGTTTCGTTATTGCGCTGGTAGAAGGTGTAGACGCCCACCTGCAAATCGTTCTTCGCTGCATTCGCGCTGAAACTTACCTGACCGCCGCCGTAGGTGGATCCGCGATGCTGGGTGGTGACGATGGGATCGGTGAGCGCTCCGTCATAGTTCGCACGATTGTAGTGATAGAACGGCGAAACCGTCAGCAGTATTCGCGAGTTAAAAGTGTGCACCCAGGAAAAACTCGCCAGCGCGTCGGACTCGTGGTCGCCGTCGCGAAGCGTAAGGCTAGGATACTGCCCGGTCAACTGGCCATTGACCAGATTGTTCTCGATGTCGCTGGCGAAAGGATCGAACGGAATCTGGTAGTAGTCCTGGCGCAGCGAAGTCACGAGGCGGAGTTGGTCGGTGGGGCGAACGTTGAAGATCAGCGAGCCGAAGCCTCCATAGCCGTTGGCGGCATCGTGTACGACTTGCGGGACGGGTGTCTCAATGCCGAGATTGCTGCGGTTGCCGTTCACGCTGGCGTAGTAGGCGAAGCGCTCGGTATGGCTGCCGAAGCTGAACTGGTCGTTGGTCTGATAGAAATTTCCGGCGCTGAGAACGAGTTCGGCCTGGCGGTTGCGCTCGAATCCGGTGCGCGGCACCACATTGAAGACGCCATAGGTGCGGTCGCCAAATTCAGCGCCATAGCCTCCGCGGCTCACTTCAAGATAGTCGATGTCTTTGGGATCGAACTGCGGTCCGAGGTTGGAGGCGATGTTAGTGTTGGGCACGGGGACGCCGTCGACCAGCCAACTGGTTTGATGTCCTCCGCGAATGTGAAGCTGATCGTGGGTGATGTAGGTGCCGGGCACGAAGTCGGTGATCATCGCCAGGCTGTTGGAACGATCCGCGCCGGGAGTGCGGGCGATCTCGAGGCGATCGACCACCGTGGTTGGCGTAGCGGAATCGGTGGCAGCAGAATCGGGGGTGCCGGAGACGTTGATCATCTCTTTGGCTCCCGCGACATTGAGCGCGAAATGCAGCACGGGCTGCGTGCCGGACAGCACGGCCACGTCTAGCTGGGTCTGCTCAAATCCCAGACCTGCCACAGTCACAACGAATTCTCCGAGCGGAACCGCGTTGAAGACGAAGTTGCCGCTGGCGTCGGAATTTGTGGTAGCCGACCAGTCCGAGGCCTTCGCCTTGATCATGACCATGGCGTTCTGGACCGGGTGATGCTGGGGATCGTGGATGACACCGCGTACCGAGCCGACGACCGAGGCGAACGCCGTGAGCGCCAGGGTGAGGCACGCTGTGAACAGCGGAATGCGAACCAATCGCATAAAGTCTCCGATGAGTCTCGTGGAGGCCCTGAATTCTTATGGATCCTGGGGGGGACGGCCGCCCCTTTGCCAGGCTCAGGGCACGCCCTCGGCTGTCCGGCCGAGTGCAAGCTCGGCGGGCAGCGGCCAAATGCCGGCCAGACCGGGCTTACCCTTAAATCAAGTCGGAAGATAGGTCAGATAGAGACTTGCGGGGGAGCGCGTGTGGATTGCGATGCGAAGAGTTGCGTTGCCGGAGTTTTGGCGTGCGATTGTGCGATGCGAGCCTCGACATCGCTCGCGATGACCGATGCAGCCGACGGCTGCGGATGTGCCCACTGAGATGTGGCCACCGCGCGGCAGCAGTCCTGGTTGCAGCAGCCGGTGCTGCGGACGGAGCGCTGATCGGAGTCCGGCCCGTGGCACTGGTGGGCTGTCTTGCGGATACAGCAGGCGTGAGGTGGCGCAGCGGCAGCCGCCAATGCCAGCGGAACGAAAGTTCCGACAAGCGCGAACAAAAGCAGAAATCTGGCGGTCAGGCGCTGCATGTTTTGTTACGTGAATCAGAACCCCAAGGTGGAGCAAGCATAGACCAGAATCCCGAGAACGTGCAAGCCGAGGGCGGGCGAGGGCGCCCGTCCCACGTTAGGCCTTGCCGTTGATCTTTGCCCACCACCAGCGGACGCCAACGAACAGGAAGCGCCAGTCGCTAAAGAATTCGGGCGGCTTGCCCTCAAAGGCGTGGCCGATGAACTGGAGGATCCATCCGATCACGAACAGCCCCAGCGCGTAGAGCCACAGGCGATGGAAGAAGAAGCCGGCGAGGAAGACTGCGACCGAGACCAGAATGGTGGGAATGCCGAACGTGTGGCAGACGCGATTGACCGGGTGCTGGTGGCTCTTCGAGTATCGCGCGATCCACTGCTCGCTGGTGCGTCCGCCTAGCATGCCGTGCAGATGATACACCCGGAAATAGCTTCGCGTCCCGCGGGTCAATTTTCTGGGCTGGATCCGGCCACGTATCTTGGCGTCGTGCTGCTGGCGGGCGTTTCGGCGATCGCGTGCGGCGTGCCCGCATGGCGCGCGGCGCAAATCGATCCGGCGACCACGCTACGGGCGGAGTAGACCTCTTCAACCCAGGAGGCGTCATCCCGACGCCCGGCGAAGCCGTGGGAGAGCTCCTGAGCAAAGTCGAAGGGGATCTCGCGGGCACCCTCAACGCGCCGTGAACCTCCGCGCGAGATCCTTGGCTCCGCCTGAAGAACGGCTGCGCTCAGGATGACGCCCTGGGAAAGCAGACTATCAACACTAAAACTGCCCGTGCCGGCTCCGGTAGTGTCCTAACAGCGCGTTGCTAGGCGCGGTGCGGCTTGGCATTGCACATCGGGCAGACTGGCCGCGCCATATTCCAAGACCGTCCCTCGAAGATAAGCCATGAGGCTTGGTATTCAACGGGTGACTGGCAGGCTGGGCAGCAGGCTATTCGCTTTGCCGTCTCTGCTGAGTCGAGAAACTTGATAATCACCGCGTGGAACGATTCGGGAGTGGGCAAGGTGTGGCCTCTTCTCGGGGGAATATCAGATTGCACAAGAGACCGACGCCCAGAATGGGGTCCGGCGGAAGGATGTGTAAGGGGACTCCCGGAGTCTAGCACTGGGACAGACAATTGCAAGTCGTATCCTAAATAGTGCGTTGATGCCTAAGGCGTTTTAAGGTGCGTTTTCTTTCTCGCTTCGCAGTAGGGCGTATACGCAAAAATCAACTACTTGAATGAAATACGACCTGTGCGACTGGCGATAGAAGAAGTCGTCAACGAGCTTAGTACACTACCCCGGCTCCCCCTTGTTGAGGCTTGCGCTTCCCGCGTGGTAGCATCCATAGTTTTGGCAGGGGATGCTGGGTTGGCCTGTTCCTGTCCTTATCCTCTTCATGGCCGTTTCCTTCCCACGCCTGCCGAAGGAGCCCAACTTGAAAGTCTATTCGGGAGCAAACATTCGGAATGTAGCGATGGTAGGGCACGGGCACGCGGGAAAAACCTCGCTGGTTTCGGCCATGCTCTACACGGCGGGCGCGACCCAGCGCCAGGGGCGCGTCGACGATGGCTCCGCCACAACCGACCACGACGAGGAAGAGATCGCACGCAAGATGTCGATTGCGACCGGCGTCGCCGTGGTCGAGTGGGGCACGACCAAGATCAATATCCTCGACACGCCCGGATTCAGCATGTTTGTCCACGAGGCCAAGATGGCGCTGCCCGTAGTGGACGCGGCCATCGTCGTCGTCGATGGCGTGGCTGGAGTGGAGGTTGTCACCCAGCGCGTGTGGAATTACTGCGAAGAGTACAAGACGCCTCGCCTGATCGTGGTGAACCGCATGGATCGTGACCGCGCCAACGCCGAGCGCGTGCTGGAATCACTGACCAATGCGTTTGGGCGGGACGTGATTCCGATTGAGCTGCCCATCGGCAGCGAGAAAAGTTTGAGTGGCGTGGTCGATCTGGTGCGCATGAAGGCCTACACCTACGAGCTGGGCGGGAACGGAAAGGGGAAAGAGACGGAGATTCCGGCCAGTATGCGGGCGCAAGTGCAGGAAGCCCACGAAATGCTGGTGGAACTGGTTGCCGAGGGTGACGACAGGTTGATGGAGAAGTTCTTCGAGGCCGGAACGCTGGGTGAAGAAGACCTGATCCCGGCGCTGCACAATGCAATCCGTGAAGACAGAATCTTTCCGGTCATCTTCAGTTCCGGCTTGGGCAACGTCGGCGCCGACCGGGTCATGGATTTCATCATCGACTACACTCCAGCGCCCTCCGAGCATGAGTGGGTGCAGGGAGAAGCCGGCGGAAACGGCGACGCCCCCAAGCGGCATGAGTCCGATGAAGAGCCGGTTTCGGTGTATGTGTTCCGGACGGTGTCGGACGCGTTTGCGGGCCGAATTTCGTACTTCAAAGTTTTTTCCGGCGTGCTGAAGAACGATGCCACGCTGCAAAATTTCAGCCGTGGAGCGCAGGAGAAATTCGCACACATCTGCACCATGCAGGGGAAGACCGCGATTCCGGTGACGGAACTGCACGCGGGCGATATCGGCGCGGTGCCGAAACTGAAAGACACTCTGACCGGCGACACGCTGGGCGACAAGGCGGCGCCCATCCAGTATCCACGCGTCAAGCTGCCGGAGCCGGCGATCACGTTTGCCATTGAACCCAAAAGCCGCGCCGATGAAGACAAGCTGGGGCCCGGACTACACAAACTCATGGAAGAGGACGCCATGCTGCGCTTCTTCCGCGATCCGCAGACGCAGGAATTTCTGATTGCGGGCACGGGGCAGCAGCACATCGAGGTTGTGGTGGCCAAGCTGAAGAAGCGGTATCACACGGAAGTGATTCTGAAAGCGCCCAAGGTGCCTTACCGGGAGACGATCCGCGGCCGGGCCGACGTGCAAGGGCGGCACAAGAAGCAGACCGGCGGCCACGGCCAGTACGGCGATTGCAAGATCAAGATGGAACCGCTGCCGCGAGGCGCACAGTTTGAGTTTGTAAACGACATTTTCGGCGGCGCGATTCCGAAAAACTATATTCCCGCAATCGAAAAGGGAATCAAAGACGCGGCGGCGCGGGGATATCTTGCCGGATTTCCGGTCGTGGATTTCAAAGTGGTTTTGTACGACGGGTCGTATCACGACGTGGATTCGAACGACATGTCATTCCAGATGGCGGGGCGCATCGCGTTCCGGAAGGCGATCGAGCAAGCCAAGCCCACCATCCTGGAGCCAGTGATGGCGGTTGAGATCACGGTGCCCGACGACTTCGCCGGCTCCATCATGGGCGATCTCAACAGCCGCCGGGGCCGCATCCAGGGCATGGACAACAAGGCCGGCAACACGGTGGTGAAAGCCGAAGTGCCCATGGCCGAGATGCTGACCTATGGCGTCGAACTAACCTCGATGACGCAAGGCCGCGGCAGCTTCAACATGGAAATGCATCACTACGACGTGGTGCCGGGGCAACTGCAGGAAAAGATTATTGAGAAGGCGAAGGCGGAGCGGGGAGAGGTGAAGGAAGAGGAGGAGTAGAAAACCGCCGAGCTTTGCTCAGCCGGACAGCCGAGGGCGGCTGTCCCCACATGAGCCGGGGAAGTTAGGAATTCGGTGGCGGCGTTCCGCTATCAGCAGATCGACTCACCTGTGGTGCTGGCATCCCATCCTCGTCGTAGCCGATAATTTCGTCCGCGGGGCGCGAATCGAGAACGGGCAGAGAATCGACGCGACGCAGAATCTCGTCGATTTCGGTTTTGGTGCGTTCGAGTTCTTGCTTGTTAGCGTCGTTGGTCATTGCGCTCTTTCTAACATCTATCGACAGATTATATTGCTTCCTTGCACCCCGAACACCGGACGGTCGTCAGGCGTATAGTTCCTACGGGCGAGACTGAAGCAGAGTAAGTGAAGCCCGAAGCACCGTGAGGACGCCTTGCAGCCGCCGGAGGCGCATTTGGCTGGTAGGGATCCTTCGACTGCGCATGACCGCCTTTCAGGCGCTCATGCTTCGCTCAGGATGACAACGGAAATATGAAGGTCCATGCCGAGGTTCAGAATGAAAGCAATCTTGATTGTCGTCTGTTATGTGTTCACGTTTCTTCTTGCGCTGGCCCCGCTTGCGCATGCAGCTGCGGAGACGCAGGTCTTCCCCACCTCCGCCGGCCCCGTCAAAATCACTCCGCTGAACCATGCCAGCACTCTGATCGAGGCGGCAGGGAAAACGATTTATCTCGATCCGGCCAAGCCCGCGAAGCTCTCCGGACTTCCCAAAGCCGACCTCATTCTGATTACCGACATTCACGGGGACCACATGGACCCCGATTCGATCAAAGACATCAGCAAGGCGGACACGGAGATTCTGGCGGCGCCAGCAGTCGTCCAGACCGTCACCAGCGCCAAGCCCATTGCCAACGGAGAAACAAAAAACTGGCAGGGCTGGACCATTGAAGCGATCCCCGCATACAACCTGAAACGTGGCCCCACTCCAGGAAAACTCTTTCACGACAAGGGACGCGGCAATGGTTACGTCCTCACCTACGGCGGCAAGCGCTTTTACTTCTCCGGCGACACCGAAGGCATCCCCGAAATGCGCGCGCTCAAGAACATCGACGTGGCGTTCGTGTGCATGAATCTGCCGTACACCATGCCGCCCGAAGAGGCTGCGGACGCGGTCAAAGCCTTCCACCCAAAGATCGTGATCCCCTACCACTACCGCGGCTCTGATCTCGCGGTATTTCAAAGAGCATTGGAAGGCACTGGCATTGAGGTGCGGCTGCTCGATTGGTATCCAAAGTAGGGTTGCGGCTACCCTCCCGCATCGGGGCTTCGGCCCGACGGACAGCCGGGGGCGGCTGTCTCCACATGACCCAGAGACCAAAATCGGGACCGATCCTGAGGACCGGCCCCGACGCGAACATTTTACTGGAACCGCAGCTTAGTTCTCGTCGAACAGGTCAGTCATCGCCTTTGTGCTCGAGTCGCAGGCATGGTTCAGGCAGGGCAAGCCGAAGCCTCCCTCAATCGAGCGCAGCAGCGAGAAGTGCGTATAAAACTCTCCACTCTGAAGTTCGTGGAAGCCGTAGTTGGTATCCACGATCGTCACGACGTGGTTAATGATGGGTTGAACTGCATAGTCGTTCTCATCCCAAACCACCACAATCGCGCTCCGTCCCCGATGCCAAACCGGGGACTCGTGGATGGCCGTGACGATTTTCTGCACTGCCTGATCTCCCAGGATGATTAGTGCCGGGTTGAGACCCGCCTGCGTGCCGTTGTCGTTGGGATCGAAGTTGCAGAAGGCGGTTGAGTTACCACGCCCGTGCTGGTCGTTGCATTGGTTGGGCACGATGTAGGAGAAATTCGGCACCTTGCCGGCAGCGAGGTCGCCCCACAAGCCGTGTAAGCCGTCAAAGCCAACCATATTGGCATAGCTCAAAAACGGGTTCGTGCCCTCCTGCACGCTCTGGAAATAAACGAATGGATTGTGCTTGGAAGCGTAGAGCTGCACGATGTCGCCGGCAGTCAGCGGCGGGGTCAGTTGCGGCTTGATCTTGCTGAAATCGGTATTGTTGGTGAAGTTCCCGTCGCTGTAGTTCACCAAGTCTGGGCCAGTCATCGGCAAGCTTTCCTGGTAAGTCTTCCAGCTCTTGCCCGCGGCTACAAGCTGATCGGCGATGGTAATTCCGAGTGTGTCGGCGGCCGCCGGGTAGGATCTCCTGCCGTCGAGGTTGATCTCACAGGGAGGACCAGTAACTTCGTTGGTGCAGTCGAGGACCGGGGTCGCGGCATCGGTCCCGCTCCCCGAGACGGGGCAAATGGCCGGGCTGGCCGGGCTGTCGGTGTTCGGAATTCCCGTGGAGAGATTTGTTGAGCAACTGCCATTGTGCCAGTCCGGGGAGTTGTCGCTCTGAATGCCGAAATTCGATCCACCCACGGTCTCAAGGTAGTTCGTCAGGCTGGGATGACCGATGGCAAAATAGTTGGCGGCGAGATTAGCCCTCTTGGCGTACTTGTTGATGAAGGGAGCGTTTGGGTTATTGAGAATCTCTCTGTAACCATGGTTTTCCATCATGATGACAAAAACATGGTCGAGATGAGGAATCCCCCTGGGAACCGCGCCTTCTTGAGCCGACACGATGCCGGTGAATACGGCCAACAGGCCCACAGCAAAGGTGATTTTTTTCATGATATCTCCTGGTAAGTTTTTGACGAGGATGGTCTTGGGCTGGGAAATCGAGCTCCCGGAATTTTGAATCCTGCCAGGACGCTGAAATCCAATTGAGTTAACCTACAGACCCTAGCCGCGATTTGTTACGCTGCGGTGACAACGGCGTTAAGATTCCGTAAATTCCAACGGGCAGACGGCAATTGCGCGGCTTCGCATTTCGTTCTACCATCCGAAGCAGTGGCTACCGCGAAAAACAATCCCAATCTCAACCCCAATCGCGAGCGCCTCGTATCCGCGGCGCCCGTCGAGGACGATTCCTCGTTTGAACTGAAGCTGCGCCCGCAGCGGCTGGCCGAGTTCATCGGCCAGAGAAAAGTCAAAGAGAATCTGGCGGTGGCAATCGAGGCGGCACGCTCCCGCGGCGAGGCCATGGACCACGTACTCCTCTATGGGCCCCCGGGTCTGGGCAAGACGACGCTGGCTAACATCATCGCCAACGAACTGGGCGTGCACTTTCAGCCGACGGCGGCGCCGCTGCTGCAAATCAAGGGCGATCTGACGGCGATCATCACCAACATGCAGGACAAGCAGGTGTTGTTCATCGACGAAATCCACCGCCTGCAGCCCGTGCTGGAAGAGCTGCTCTATTCGGCGCTGGAAGATTACAAGCTCGACATTATTATTGGGCAGGGACCGTCGGCGCGGACGCACACGTTAGAGGTCAAGCCGTTCACTTTCGTGGGTGCAACCACGCGGGCTGGACTGATTTCGGCGCCGCTGCGTTCCCGGTTCGGCATCGTGCTGCGGCTCGAATTTTATGCTCCGGAAGATTTACAGGTAATTGTGGAGCGGTCCGCGGAGATCCTCGGGGTTGAGGTCGATGATGCGGGCGCCAAAGAAATTGCCAGCCGTTCCCGGGGCACACCCAGAATTGCGAACCGCCTTTTACGCCGCGTGCGGGACTACGCGCAGGTGCGCAGTGCCGGCAAGATTGACCAGCCCACCGCGACGGCAGCGCTTGAGATGCTGGAAGTCGATCACTACGGATTCGACGAAGTGGACCGCCGGCTGCTGTTGACGATCATCGAGAAATACGAAGGCGGTCCGGTCGGCGTGAACACCCTGGCCGCTGTGCTGGCCGAAGAGCCGGACGCCATCGAAGAGATATACGAGCCCTTCCTGATGCAGATCGGATTTCTGAACCGCACCCCCCGCGGCCGCGTCGCCACGCAGTTAGCGTATGAGTATTTCAAGATTACGCCGACTCGAAGGCAGAGCTCGTTGTTCTAGGCTGGAGCGAACATTCTTAGGACCCGCGCCTCCCCGAAATTCTAGGTGGTACCCTGTTCGGCAAACCTCCTAAACATCATTTAACTGTTTTGTCTGCGCCCTCATGGTGTATCTTGCTCACTTCCCCGTGGGGGGCGGGGAGGACGGGGGATTTTTGCGTCTGTCTCGAGTTGTGCAGCGAAGGGCCCATTTTCTCGCGCAACTGGCGGTCGTCGCTGTGCTTGCTCTGTGCGCAACGGAACTGCTCGCCTCGGCTTCTGGGCTGCGATCGGCACTGTTTCAGGATTCGGAAAAGGATTCACAAGACACCGGCTCACCGCCATCGACCTCCGGCCTGCAGAATTCCCAATCCACGCCGCAAAATCCTCCGCCGCCTCCGCAGACGAGTCCTGTAATCCCCGAACAACAAACCCAGCCTTCGCCCCAGGTTCCTTCGCCCTCGGCACAGCTTCCGGAACCCCCGATTAAGAATCCCGACGTGCAACCTGCGCCGAAGCCCGCGTTGGCGCCCCCCGCCCTCACCATCCCGCGGCTGACTCGTCCCCCCGCCCTGGAAGACTTCCTCAGCATGCAGCCGCAGGGAGAAATCGCCCTGCAAATGGCGAAGGTCACTGGCTTCACCCAGCGCAATCCCCACGACGGAGAAAGTGTCTCGGAGCCCACCGACGCCTACCTTGGCTACGACCAGAAAAATCTCTACGTAGTCTTCGTGTGCTTCGACGATCCCCGGCAGGTTCGCGCCCGCATGTCACGCCGCGAAGATATCTTCGACGACGATCAGGTCGAGATCATCCTCGACACCTTCCACGACCGCCGCCGCGCCTACGCCTTCCAAACCACACCGCTCGGCGTGCAATGGGACGCGATCTGGACCGAGGCTTCGCGCGAGGAAGAGACCAGCGCGCATTTCGACACGTCGTTCGATACGGTGTGGGATTCGCGCGGCAAGGTCACCGGCCGCGGCTTCGTCGTATGGATGGCGATTCCCTTTAAGAGCCTGCGCTTCCCAGCCGCCAAGCAACAGGAGTGGGGAATCATTCTGTATCGCGGCCTCACCCGCAAGACCGAAGATTCCTTCTGGCCCCACGTCTCCTTAAAGGTGGAAGGCCGCCTGGGCCAGGCCGCGACCCTGTCCGGTCTCGAAGGGATTTCCCCCGGTCACGACATTGAACTGATTCCCTATGGCGTGATGCGCGCCTTCCGCGCGCTCGACACTCGCGACTTCACCGATCCTTACTTCCAGAAGGCCACGGCCCAAGGCCAGCCCGGCATGGACGCGAAGTTCGTCATCCATGATCACTTCGTCGTCGATATGACCGCGAACCCCGACTTCAGCCAGGTCGAGTCCGAGGACCCGCAGATTACGGTCAACCAGCGCTATGCCGTATATTTTCCGGAAAAGCGCCCCTTCTTTCTGGAGAACGAAGACTTCTTCCGCACGCCGCTGGATTTGTTCTTCACGCGCAGCATCGGCGATCCCTCGGCCGGAATCCGCCTCACCGGAAAAGACGGCCCGTATTCCGTGGGCCTGATGGCGGCCGACGATCGCAGCCCCGGGCTAGCGGTGCCCGACAACAGCCAGTTCTCCGGGATGCGCTCGTATTTCACCATTGCGCGCGTGAGCCGCGACATCTTCCGCCAATCGAGCGTGGGCGCCCTCTACACCGACTGGGAGTGTCCCACGACCGGGGAATTCAACCGCATCGGCGGCGTCGACACACATCTGAAATTCAATCCCAACTGGACGCTCGACGGTCAGGCGGTCGTCACCTCGAGCAACCTGAACCTGAGCTGCGAAGCCAACCTCTACCCCTTCAGCTCCGGCAATCGCGGCAACGGCGATTACTATGCCGGCCCCGGCGGGAAGCTCAAACTGCATCGCGACGGCCTGCACTTTACCTACGACGGAATTTATAACGACATCAGCCCCGGCTTCGTGTCGATTCCGGGTTTCATCAATCGGGTGGACATTCGCGAGACCACGCAGGAGGCGGACTATCGCTTTCGTCCCAGGGAAGGTTGGGTCGTGGATTGGGGCCCGTCGCTCACCACTCGCTACGACTTCGACCATTCCGGCCTGCGTCTCGACACCGACTACGTTCCCTACTTGGCGATTCAAGGACGGGGCCAGACCGTCATCATTCTCCGTCCATACGAGGAACTGCGCGAGCGTCTGCGTCCGCAGGATTTTTGTTTCTACGGGTTTTCTCTGTACTGTCCCCCGACGACCTTGGGCAATCAGGACTATCACGAACACACCAGCGGCGCCTCCATCCAGACGGGCTATTTCAAGAAGGCAACCCTCGCCGCGAGCTATTACTGGGGACAGGGGGTGAATTTCGTGGCGTCCCCGGCCAATCTCACGCCGTACAACCACCCTTTCCTGGTGCAGGAAGACAATGCCCAAGCCGCCCTCACGTTCCGCCCAATGAAGCCTCTGAAGATTGAGAACAGCTATCTGTTCGAACGCCTGCGCACCAACAACAGCACCTATCTTTTCGAACAGTCGCAAGTTCCCGGCGCTGGGCGGGGCATCCTCAACGATCACATCCTGCGCAGCAAGTGGAACTGGCAGTTCACTCCCCAACTTTCGGCGCGTGTAATCCTGCAATACAACGCGCTGCTGGCCGGGACGCCGGGCGTGGGTTCTCCCTACACCTACCTCCCGACCCAGAAAGAGTTCAACGCCGACTTCCTTATCACCTACCTGGTGCATCCGGGCACCGCGATCTATGTCGGCTACAACAGCGATCTGCAGAACCTGAACGTACAGCCGGGCGTCGGTGTGTTCCAAACGCCGAGAGGCTATATCAACGACAGCCGCCAGTTCTTCGTGAAGGTGAGCTATTTGTTTCGATTCTGAAAGCAAGCTGTCAGCGAATCAGCGATCAGCGATCAGCTGCGAAAACAACTGATTCCAGGGTCTTTGCTGAAAGCTGATAGCTGATAGACGTTTGCGATTGATGAATCCCCGCCATATCCGGTAGAATCTAATGATTCGAATCGAGGTCAGGACCGCTATGAAAGCAGCCATTCATCCCGCATACAACGAAGTGCGCGTGCATTGCGCGTGCGGCAACGCATTTGTGACCCGCTCCAGCCATAAGGGCGACATCAGTGTTGAAATTTGTTCCGCATGCCATCCGTTCTTCACCGGCAAGCAGAAACTGATGGACACCGCCGGTCGCGTGGAGCGCTTCCGCCGCAAGTACGCCAAAAAGGACGCCGCCGTGCCCGCAACTCCCGCGAAGAGCTAACTTCTTTCGCCGCGGATTTGCCCGGATCAATCCAGAAATTCAGCCCTCGCTCCGGCGGGGGCTTTTGCTTGGTGCCGACAGGTAGAATTAAGACGGTGAAGAAGTTCTGGGACAACTCGGGGAATGGCACGTGTGGCGCGGGCGCCCCCGCCCGCGAACTGACGGCACTATCTGTCGGCGAACCCGCGTACCGGAAGCCCGTCCCCACCAGCCTTTCCATCGGCACCGTCACCATCTCCCCGGCGACCGTCCTCGCCCCAATGGCCGGCGTCACCGACACCGTCTTCCGCCGCTTCATCCGCAACCTCGGTGGATGCGGCCTCATCATGACCGAGTTCACCTCGGCCGACGGAGTGCTCCGCAAGAAGGACCAGAAGGCCAAGCGCTATCTCCACTTCTACGAAGACGAGCACCCCATCTCGGCGCAGCTTTTCGGCAGCGATCCCAGCGTGATGGCCGAGGCCGCCCGCATGGTTGAAGGCCTCGGCTTCGACCTGGTCGATTTGAATCTGGGGTGCCCCGCGAAAAAAGTCGTCAAGTGCAATGGAGGCTCCGGCCTGCTGCGAGACCTTCCGGCAATCGGCAAGATCTTCGAAGCTGTGAGCGCCGCGGTGAAGATTCCCTTCACCGTAAAATTCCGCGCCGGATGGAACGACGAAGAAATCGTCTGCGTGGAACTGGCCCGCATGGCGGAAGATTGCGGCTTAGCGGCGGTCGCTCTGCACGCCCGCACCCGCGAGATGGGCTACAGCGGCCAGGCCCGCTGGGAGTGGATCGCCGCTATCAAAGACGCGGTGAAGATTCCCGTGATCGGCAACGGCGACATCCGCAGCCCCGAAGACGCCTGCGCCATGGTGACGCAAACCGGATGCGACGCCGTCATGATCGGCCGCTCCGCCCCGTCGAACCCGTGGATCTTCCGCCAGATTGAGCAGTATTGTGTTGCCCTTGGCGATGCTTATGTGGGGACAGCCGCCTTCGGCTGTCCGGTCGAGCGAAGCTCGACTGGGTTCGGTATCGGCGGTTTCGAAGCACAGACCTCGGGCCCACGGCCCGAAGGACAGCCGAAGGCGGCTGTCCCCACATCTGGCTCCCTCTACGACCACCCCAGCGAGGCCGACCGCTACCAGATGATCCGCACGTACTTTCAGATGCTGATCGAAGAAGAACTCCCCGATGCCATCGGCAAGATGAAGCAGTTCGCGAGCTGGTTTACGCACGGCGTGCCAGGCGGCGCGGGCCTGCGCAAAGCAATCTACGAATCAAAAAGCGCGCCCGAAATTCTGGCACGCGTAGAAGAGTTCTTCGAAGCCCGGTTATGTGGCGCGGGCGCCCCTTCGGCCGCGAAACCGCAATCTCCGCGTCAATCGGCGAAAACACTCCTGAAACAGTAGCACCACCCCCACACGACCCGTTGCAATATCGACCGGAGCCTCTTTCCCCTTCCTGGGTTGATCATTTCCAGAAAAGCCACGCGCCCCTCAATGGGAATTCGAAGATTCCCTCGAGGCCGGGTTTTGTGCGCGGACAGCCGTGCTACTCCGCGATGCGACGGTTTTCTTGAGATCGACGGGACCATCATCATCTCCCGCGCTGAACGAACCGACCAACTTGTCACCGGTCCGTTTCAGGGAAATGGTGCCTGTATCCCCGCCTGCATCGAAGGTGATGGTGACTTTGTCGCCCTGCCGGCTGCCGCTGACAATCGGAAAATCTCCGTGACTTGAGCTGATGTTGCCTGAGAGAACTCCGTCGGCATCCTTCAGGTCAAGCGTCACCGTGATCACCTCGCCAGCTTTGTTGGTGGCCGTGCCTTCGTAACGTCCCGCAACAGAGTCGCCGGAATCTGCTGCGACGCCATGCTGCTGGGCGACTAAGAGAGTGGAGAAGAAGCACAGCATACAGAAGAGCGATATTCGTTCCAGTCGCGACATGCCGCGCAGCTTAGCAAAATCTTCCGCCGAGCGCTACTGTGGGGGTGCCTGAAAGGTGAAATTCACGAGCGTGACGATTCAAGGAGTTAGGAAAGGCTTTGACGAGCGCTTCGCCATGCAAATCCTGCGCGAGCGCAGTTCCCGCGAACCACGTCATCGCGGCTGCGAACGACCACAACGTAAGCGTACGCATCGCTCGGGTGTGAGAAGTCATGCGAAAGTCCTTTCGGTGCGCGAATGCCGACGACGAGCCATAAAATTTCGCTCATTGTAATGCTCCGAGTGCTGGGGATGAAGGAGTTCTGATAACACCAGTACCCAGCGGAGGTGGCTGGGTGTAAGATACGTGCCACCCAGGATGCCAAGACGGAAATTCTGGTGGAGACTGGGAATTGCCCTGATTTCGGAGGGTGCCGATGGCCGATGACAAGACGTCTGTGGATCGGCGAGGGTTCTTGAAATACGCCGCTACAGGAGCCGTGGCGGCGGCTGTTCCAGGTTCTATGCACGCACAAGATCACGATCACGGCCATGACCACCAGGTCGTTCCGTCCGACCCGGCGCTGCGTACCAAGGCTCTGGAGTCGCTGCTGGTTGAGAAGGGACTCGTTGATCAAGCTGCGCTGGATGCCTTGATCGATACTTTCGAACATAAGGTCGGGCCGCGGAATGGCGCGAAGGTCGTGGCGCGGGCCTGGGTAGACCCCAACTATAAGGCCCGCCTGCTTTCCGATGCTGCCTCTGCGATCGCTGAGATTGGGTTGGGAAAGAGCGCAGTTGGAGACCATACGCTCGTTCTCGAGAACACACCCAAGGTCCATAACCTTGTGGTCTGTACTCTTTGTTCTTGTTACCCCTGGACCGTTCTCGGGCTGCCGCCCGTCTGGTACAAGTCCACGGCCTACCGGTCGCGTGCGGTCATTGATCCGCGTGGCATTTTGCGCGAGTTCGGGCTTCAATTGGACGAAGACGTCGAAGTGCGTGTGTGGGATAGCACCGCGGAACTGCGCTACTTCGTGCTTCCCGAGCGTCCGGCCGAAAGCGAAAACCTGAGCGAACCGGAACTCGCCGAACTCGTGACTCGCGACGCCATGGTGGGCGTGGCAAAAGTCTCGATGCCCGCAGGGGGAGCCAAGGCATGAACGGAGTACATGACATGGGCGGCATGCAGTGCATGGGCCCCATCCATCACGAAGCAAATGAACCCGTGTTCCACTCACCCTGGGAGGGGAGAGTCTACGCGATAAACCGGGCCCTCGGCACCTGGCACAAGTGGAACCTGGACGCCTGGCGGTATGACATCGAACTGCTGCCTCCCCTGGACTACCTGCGGATGAGCTACTACGAAAAATGGTTAGCCGCCCTCGAGAACCGCGTAGTGAAGTACGGGATGGTTACAAAAGAGGAACTGGCAAGCGGCAAGCCCACACCAGGCTCTGCGAGAGCCACGCCGGTGTTTACGGTGGCGATGGCCAGAGTGGTTGAACCTCGCATCACGTCTCCGAGCAACGATCCTTCGGTGGCGCCGCTGTTTCAAGTGGGCGAGCGTGTTCGGGCTCGCAATATCAACCCCGTCGGCCATACCCGGCTGCCCCGGTACGCGCGGGGCAAGACCGGCAAGGTCGTGCTCGACCACGGCGTCTTTCTGTTCCCAGACACGAATTCTCAGTTCCTTGGCGAAAAGCGCCAGCATGTGTATTCAGTGCAGTTCGCGGCGCGCGAGCTTTGGGGAGAAGGCGCATCTCCTAAAGATTCCGTTTACCTTGACATGTGGGATGACTATCTTGAGCACACCGGATCCTGATCTTAACGCAGAACGTTTGAACGCTTTGCCGCGTATTCCCCGCGACGAAGAAGGTGCTGTGTTCGCCGAGCCCTGGCAGGCTCAGGCGTTCGCCATGGCGGTCAGACTCTCCGAAAAAGGCCACTTCACATGGAAGGAATGGGCAGCGGCACTGGCCGCCGAGCTAAAAGCTGCGGAAGATCGTGGCGAACCCGACGACGGCAGCCATTACTACGAGCACTGGCTGGCGACGCTCGAACGTCTCGTCACTGCGAAGGCTCTCTCGAATCCAAACGAGATGCTCGCCCGCAAAAAAGCCTGGGCCGAAGCCTATCGACGTACGCCACACGGCAAACCCGTCGATCTGGCGAACGGATCCAGCTAGCTTGGCGCTTTTGATGGATCATGTGGTTTTTGTCGGATTCCGAAGGAGATTATGCGAACATCGGCAGTTTTAGACGCAGCCAACAGCTACGAAATCTATACGGCTCGAGCCGCCATCTTTCCAGTCTCATCCCTCTCCACATACGCCCACGGCATCTTCGGATCGTGCGTGAAAATCGTCAGCCACTTCTCCGGGATCGCCTGCGCGTAATACTGCTTCTTGCTGTCGATCGTCTGCAGCGGATACAGGTCGAACCCCATGCCCCAGGTAATGTCGATGTGAGCGGTCGTGGGTATCAGATCGGAGATATAGCAGGCGATTGTCCCCTCAGGGGCTAAAGCCCTTTCGTCTTTCTCGTTCATCGGCACGGCTGAAGCCGTGCCCTTCTCGACCGTGCTGCCGCCCGGGCGTCCGTTGATGATCACCGCTTGCATGTGCGCCGTGTGTCCGGGAAAAGGCTTCACCGAAATGCCCGGCACAATTTCTTCGCCGCCTTTGAGCAGCGTCATCTGCCCGCTCTCGACCAGCGGATCGTAATTCTCTGGGATGTAACTGATGGCGTCGCGTTCGCTGGGACGCCGCGCATATTGCCATTCGCCCTGGGGCGCGTAGTATTTCGCCCGCGAAAACGTCGGAACGATCTTCCCACTCTTGTCGCGTACCGTATTCCATCCGCAATGATCAAAATGCAGGTGCGAGTTGATGACGATATCGACATCCTCGGGCGCAACGCCACCCGCCGCGAGACTCTCGATCAACTTCGCCGGCTGCCCATAGAACTTGACCATGCGCTCGGAGAGCTTGTTGCCCATCCCAGTCTCGACCAACACGGTCTGTTTGCCGGTTCGAATGAGCAGCGAGTTGAGCCCCGCAGTCACGTAGTTCTTATCGTCGGCCGCGACCTTGCGCGACCACATCACTTTGGGCACAACGCCAAAAAACGCGCCGCCATCCAGTGGATAAGTCCCGTCGGAAAACATGCTGAGTTCAAAATCGCCAAGCGTGAGCCGGTGCATGAGCCTAGTGTGCCATACGTGGAATGTGTCGTATCTCCACAGAGCCACAGAGAAGACGAAATCAAGAAATTGATTTTCTCCGTGTCTCCGTGTCTCCGTGTTTCCGTGGTGAGTAGCAGGGAAGTGAATCGAAATCCACAGCCTGGACTTCCGATCATGTGACATCTGACCTTGCCCCATCCCTCGAACTGAGGCATTCTAGGCACCGGCGTCGCCGTGAGTGAGCCCAGAAGGGGCTAGTCAAGTGCTTTGTTTTCAAGATTTTGACCTCTAAACTTCCCGGTTCGGCATCTCCTGTTCGAGCCGTTCTTCGAAATTTCCCCTCGCTCCCGCGCCTGGACCTTTCCCCATCCCTGCAGCATCCAATGTTTATCAGTTAATTACTACCGTAAGTGAGCGACTAACGGAGAAACGCAATGATTCAGATTCGTCTCAGCAAAGAACGCGGTGGCGGAAACCACGGCTGGCTCAAAAGCCACCACACCTTCAGTTTCAGTGACTATTGGGATCCCAAGTGGATGGGCTTTCGCTCTCTACGCGTCATCAACGAGGATTGGGTTGCGCCCAACACAGGCTTCCCGACGCACCCGCATCGCGATATGGAAATCATCACCTATGTTCTCGAAGGCAAACTCGAGCACAAAGACAGCTTGGGAACCGGTTCGGTGATTCTGCCAGGCGATGGCCAGCGCATGACCGCAGGCAGCGGCATTCGCCATAGCGAGTTCAATCCCTCGGCGTCAGAGCCCGTGCATTTGTTGCAGATCTGGATTCTGCCCGAGAAAGATGCGCTGCCGCCGAGCTACGAGCAGAAATCCTTTCCCGAAAAAGACAAGCGCGGCAAGTTCCGGCTGATCGCGTCGCGCGACGCCAGTGACGGGTCAGTGAAGATTAACCAGGACGCAAAGTTGTATGTCTCGCTGCTCAAGCCTGGCGAAGAAGTCGCGCACGATTTCGCCGCCGGACGCCACGGTTGGCTTCAGGTCGCACGCGGCGCAGTCGAACTAAACGGAACGCCGCTGGCACAAGGAGACGGCGCAGCCATCAGCGACGAGAAGAAGCTGAGCATCAAAGGCACAGACGATGCGGAAGTTCTGCTCTTCGACCTGGCGTAAAGAGCTAAGCCACAGGACACAGAGAACCACAGAGGAATACTCTGTGAGAATCTGTGTCCCTCGTGTTTAAAGGGTTTGCTTTAATCTGTTCACCATGCAGCGACCAGCAGTTGTGACTGCCATCTCTGTCTTTTTCTTTCTGGCCGCGATTTATCTCTGGACGATCGGTGTTGTGAAGCTGTTCGCGCCCAACGCGATCTCCCTGATGAGCGCATCCCAGCTCATGTATGGGCTCGAACTGGCTGGACCCTATATGGCGCTGCTCGTTGGATCTGGTTGGGCGCTCGTCGGTTGGGGACTGTTTCGCCTGCACAATTGGGCGCGCTTGGCTACAGTGGTTGCGATGATCTTGGGCATTGCTTGGCTTGTGCCGAAGGTTTCGGCAGCGGAATTGGGCGTGCCTTTGCTTTGGGAGGGACTGCAGATTGCTCTGCGCGCTGCGGCAGCGTGGTATCTAGCTCAATCGCCTGCAGTGATTGAGAGCTTCAAATCGAAGTGAAGTGGTGCGGTCGAACTTCGCTCTGACGACAGCTGAGAGCGTGCCCTGAGCGAAGCCGAAGGACGGCTGTCGCTACGTGAGCATTACTTGAACCGGCGTTATCGTTTTGTTTTGGCTGGTTCTTTCTCGCCTACGCGCTTGCTCACCTCGAACTTCATCTTGCCGGCTTTTTTGTCGGCGTCGACGATTACGTGATCGCCGTAAAGGACTTCGCCGTCGAGGATCTTCAGAGCGAGTGGATCCTGCACCAGCTTTTGGATGGCCCGCTTCAACGGACGCGCGCCGAAGTTCGGGTCGTAGCCTTGCGTGAAGAGCAGGTCTTTCGCCGGATCCGTTAACTCCAGTGAGATCTTGCGATCGGCGAGCAAGCGGCGAACGTCTTCCAGGCGCAACTCGATGATTCGGACCAGTTGTTCCTTGCCCAGTGGGCGGAAGACGATGATGTCATCGACGCGGTTCAGGAACTCGGGCTTGAAATGGGTGTGCAGCAGGCTCTGTACCTGCTCGCTGGCCTTCTCAAACTCTTCCGGCGTACGCACGTTGTCGGCTTGCAAATAGCTGGAGCCGATATTCGAGGTCATGATGATGATCGTATTCTTGAAGTCGACGACGCGGCCTTTGCCGTCGGTCAATCGGCCATCGTCCATGATCTGCAGGAGAATGTTGAAGACATCAGGATGCGCCTTTTCGATTTCGTCAAAGAGCACGACCGCATACGGACGCCGACGAATTTGCTCGGTGAGCTGCCCGCCTTCTTCGTAGCCGACATAGCCCGGAGGCGCGCCGATCAGGCGCGAGACCGAGTGCTTTTCCATGTACTCGGACATGTCGATGCGCAGCAAAGCGTGCTCGTCGTCGAAAAGAAATTCGGCGAGGGCGCGCGCGAGTTCTGTTTTGCCAACTCCAGTTGGGCCGAGGAAGATGAACGAGCCGATGGGACGCTTGGGATCGCTGAGTCCAGCGCGGGAACGGCGAATCGCATTGGCCACGCGCTCCAGCGCCGGGTCTTGCCCGACGACACGCTGGCGCAGACGATCTTCCATGGTAACCAGCTTTTTGACTTCGCCTTCGAGCATTTTCGAGACCGGGATTCCGGTCCACTTGGAGACGATGCGCGCAACGTCTTCTTCGTCGACTTCCTCTTTGAGCATGCGCTTGCCGCCCTGGCTCTCCATCTTTTGGCTGAGTTTGGCTAGCTCTTGTTCGGCCTGACGAATCAGGCTGTAACGGATTTCGGCGACGCGCTGCAGGTTGCCTTTACGCTCTTCGGCCTGCTCTTCGGCTCTCAGTTTTTCGATCTGCTCTTTGAGGGCGCGCACGCGAGCGATCAGATCTTTCTCTTTTTTCCAGCTGGCCTTGAGCGTGTTAGATTTCTCGCGAATTTCGGCGAGCTCCTTTTCGATGACAGCGAGACGCTCGCGGGAATTCGGATCATCTTCTTTCTTGAGCGCCTGTTTTTCGATTTCCAGCTGCGTGGCTTTGCGCTCGAGCTGATCGATGTCGGTAGGCAGCGAATCGATCTGGATGCGCAGCGAGGCAGCGGCTTCGTCGATCAGGTCAATCGCTTTGTCAGGCAGAAAGCGGTCGGTGATGTAGCGGTGCGAGAGCGTGGCCGCCGCGACGATGGCCGAATCTTTGATGCGCACGCCGTGATGCACTTCGTACTTCTCCTTCAGACCGCGAAGGATGGAGATAGTGTCTTCCACGTTGGGTTCGCCGACGAAAACGATCTGGAAGCGGCGCTCGAGGGCAGCGTCTTTTTCGATGTACTTGCGGTATTCGTTGAGCGTGGTGGCGCCAATGGCGCGCAGTTCTCCGCGGGCGAGCGCGGGCTTCAGCATGTTGGAAGCGTCGATGGCGCCTTCGGCAGCTCCGGCGCCGACCAGCGTGTGCAGTTCGTCGATGAAGAGAACGATCTGGCCCTGTGAGTCTTCGATTTCCTTGAGGACGGCTTTGAGGCGGTCTTCGAACTCGCCGCGATATTTTGCGCCGGCCAGCATGGCCCCGAGATCGAGCGAGATTACGCGCTTGTTCTTCAGGCTTTCGGGCACGTCGCCGGAAATGATGCGCTGAGCGAGGCCTTCGACGATGGCGGTCTTGCCGACTCCGGGCTCGCCAATGAGCACCGGGTTGTTTTTGGTGCGGCGCGAAAGGACCTGGACGACGCGGCGGATTTCTTCATCGCGTCCAATGACGGGATCGAGCTTGCCGCGGCGCGCCTGCTCGGTGAGATCGCGGGCGTAGCGCTCGAGCGCCTGGTACTTGGCTTCGGGATTCTGGTCGGTGACTTTTTGCGAGCCGCGTACGACGGTGAGCGCCTTCAGAATCGCATCGTAGGTCGCGCCGTGAGCCGCGAGGATCTGCTGCGCGACGTCCCGCTTCAGGTGCGTGATGGCCAGCAGCAGGTGCTCGGTGGAAACGTATTCGTCCTTGAAGTTGGAGGCTTCTTTGAAGGCCTGCTCGAGCAACTTGTTGACTTCGTTCGAAAGCGTGGCCTGGGCGGCGCTTCCAGAAACCTTGGGCAGCTTTTCGAGTTCGCGATAGACCTCGCTGAGCACGGCTTGCGGACCGATGCCAATCTTTTCGAGCACCGGCGGGACGATGCCCTCCTTGTCTTCGAGCAGCGCGGCGAGCAAGTGGAGCGGCAGCAGTTCGGGGTTGCCGTGCTCGGAGGCGAGTTCGTTCGCGCGCTGGACGGCTTCCTGCGCTTTGACGGTGAATTTGTCCCAACGGATGGGCATGGGATCCTCGATTTAGTAATTGGGAAATTTAGTAATTGAGTAATTTGACCGTCAAAGGGTTGCGCAGGTTGCAAATTCGTCAATTACGAAATTTCCCCGACCAAAAATTGTGGGAGGCGGTGACATTTGCCGCCTCCCGTGAACCTCACGGGCTAAAGCCCGCATTGTTCTGGCCTCTAAAGCGGCGCTAAAGCGGCGCTCTTCCACTACTTATGCGGCTTTGCTGGGGCCTTTGCTTTCTGGGGTCTTGGCTTCGATGGATTTTTCGGAGCTTACGTTGACTTTGATCTGCTTGGGCTTGGCTTCGGCCTTTTTGGGCAGATTGACCTTCAACACCCCTTTGTCGTAATTCGCCGAGACGTTCTCGGTGTCTACAATGGTGGGCAGGGTGAAGGTGCGGGTGAAGCTGCCGTACCGGCGCTCTACGCGGCGATAGTTCTCTTCTTTTTCTTCTTTTTCGATCTTGCGCTCGCCGTGCACGGTAAGAGTGTTGTTCTCCACGCGGACGTCGATGTCTTTCTCGTCGATTCCGGGCACTTCGATCTTGAGGGTGACCTTGTGCTCGTCTTCATAGACGTCGACGGCGGGGGCAAAGCTCGATGTGGTCAAGGACTCGTCCCGGCCTGTGTCATCGAAGGACGCGCGGAACAAGCGGTTCATGCGGTCCTGCAGGGTAGACAGCTCACGGAACGGTTCAAAACGCGTAAGTACGGTCATGGTTAAATCCTCCTTCAAAATTTGCTGGTTTAATTTGCTTGGTTCAGAGACTTCTTGATTTCGAGGCCGGCCCTGGAAAATGCCGCAGGGCTGCGGTCACTTTGTTAGATGCAGAGTTAGCGTATAAGAAGCATAAAAGTTGAGTGCTTGATTGTCAATGTGTATATTAGTATATGTTTCAAGAGCTTACGGAGGCAATAACGCACTTCAAATAGGCCGTTTCGGGGACGTTCAGGAGGACGGGATGGTCTTTTGCCTGTCCTCGGACCTCGATTAGGCGAAGGGTTCGGCGGGCGTCCAGGGCGGCATCGGCGAGCATCTCGAGGAAGTTGGACTGACTGACGTGATAAGAACAGGAGCAGGTGACGAGGATTCCGCCGGGACGGAGCATCTTCAAGGCGCGAAGATTGAGTTCCTTGTAGCCGCGGAGAGCGGCATCGAGATCGCGCTTGGTCTTGGCGAAGGCAGGCGGATCGAGAACGATGGTGTCGTAGCGCCGATCGGAAGAAGAGTAGTCCTTGAGCAGGTCGAAGGCATTAGCCTCGATCCATTCGATATCACGATGGTTCAGCGCGGCGTTCTGGTCGGCGACTTCGAGGGCGGGACGCGAGCTATCCACGCCGATGACGTGCGAGCAGTGCGGGGCGAGGTGGAGGGCGAAGCCTCCGTGATAGCAGAAGACGTCGAGGGCCTCTCCCTTGGCGTACTGGGAGGAGGCCGCATAGTTCTCGCGCTGGTCGAGGAAGGCTCCGGTTTTCTGGCCTTCGAGGGCGTCGTAGCGGAACTGAATCGCGTTCATGGTGAAGGTGGTGGCGGACTTTTCCCCCTGCAGCAGACCCGACGCGCGAAGCGGAAGAGTTTCGAGCTCGCGGACGCGTGGTTCGACACGCTCGATGACGGAAGCTGGGTGGAGACGGGCGGTCAGTTCAGCGAGGATTGTATGGCGCGCGACGTCGGCATCCATGGCCTGGGTGAGGATTTGCAGGGAGAGAATGTCGCCGTAACGGTCGACGATGAGGCCGGGGAGGAAATCGGCTTCGCTGAAGATCACGCGGTAGGCTTCGGTGTCGCGGACGAGAAGATCGCGGTAGGCGATGGCATCGGCAATGCGCTGGCGAAGCAGAGCGGGAAAATCCGCGACGAGTTCGGGGGAGATCATGCGGATGGCGATCTGCGACGAACTGGAGTAGAGCGCGGTGCCGAGCAGCTTGCCACGATGGTCGGAGACGCGGACCAGGGAGCCGGGAAGAACAGCGTCGGCGGAGACGATATCGGAGCGGTAGACCCAGAGGTGGCCGGTTTTCAGGCGGGTGGCGCCGCGGGGGGAAACCTTGACTATGGGAAGTGTCGAGGGAGCAGGAGTTTTTGGCATACAGCCATCTTAATCGGATAGGTCACGGGTGCTGCAGGCAGGGTCGAGCTGCGCTCGGACGACCGGGTTCTTTCGGTTTCGCTCAGGACAGGCTCCGACCCGGTACCACACAAAACCTGGACAACCGAGGCGGCTGTCCCCACATAGAACGGTTAGCTGGCGGCTTGTTCGGTGGGGGCTGCGGGGACGTGGGGCTTGGAGTGTGAGCGGGTAGCGGCTTCGTGGCGGGCCAGATCGAGATCGGATCGCAGGGTGTCGAGGGCGACCATAGGGAGCTCGGTGCCGAAGGCGTCGAGTTCGTTTTCGGTCCAGCCGCCGTTCAGGCGCATGGCGTCGGTAATGTCTTCGGGGAAGGCCTGGCGATAATCGCCTTCGCGGATGAGGATGTCGCCGATGAGGCGTCCGGTGTGAACGTCATAAACACGCCGGCTGGCCTGGCCGCGAGCATTGGTCAGACAGAGAAATACTTCGCCGATCCCCCCGAATTCCGAGCGGTAGTACCAGGCTTGGGAAGCGTCGATTTTGGGATGATGGCGTTTGGGGCGGGTGGTCGAAGGCTTTTGATCGGCCAGTTCGTCGGCGGGATTGAAATAAAGGATGCGCTGGCAGGAGTCGCAAACGATGGTCTGCTGGCCGGAACGAACTTCGTTGTAGGTCTGCGGCCGGAGCATGACGCGGCACGCCATACACTTCTGATCCCGGACTTCGGAGATGCCGCTACCACGAAACTTCGACACCCGCTCGTAATGCCGGAGCAGGTCGTCGTTAATGCCGGTGCGAATCTGATCGCGCTGGGCGCGCCATTCCGCGAGTAGCTTTTCGTCTTTGGCCGTAAGCTGGCGGGCTTCTTCTTTTTCTTTTTCGATTTCGGCGGTTTCGGCTTTCAGCTCGGCTTGCGCGGCCTTGACTTCCTTGTCGCGCGCGTCGGCGTTGACCATCATCTCGAGAATCTTGTCTTCGTTGGCGGCAATTTCTTTTTCGGCAAACTGGATCTCGTGGAGGAGAGCCTTGTACTGGTCGTTGGTCTTGACGTCGAGGGACTGATCGCGGTACTTGGAGATTTTGCCACGGAGGTCGTTGATTGCGGTGTCGTACTTGCGGCGGGCGGCTTCGTCGGCCTTGACGGCGGCCTGGGCCTTTTCGAGTTGCGCTTTCGTGCCTGCCAGTTTCTGCTCGATGACGGCGACGCGCTTGGGAAATTCGGCGACCTCGTCCTGCAGACGGCGGATTTCCTTGTCGGTGTCTTGCAGGCGCAGCAGGTTTTCGATGTCAGGAAGCATTGAATGTATTGATTCTAGCATGTGGTGGGGAGGGCTTTGGGGGGCTTGGGCGGATATCTTAGGAGGCGGAGATGGTTGGTTTCTTGGATCTTCTTTCCGCAGATAGCATTTTAAAGAACATAACCGCGAAAAGCGCTAAGGACTCGCGAAGTGCGCCAAGAAAAACAGCTGTGGGCGAGTCAAACCGCGCCACTAGTCTGGAGGGCGGACCGGTGCGCCAAAAGGCTGGGCAGTGTACACTCGTTCGTTCGCGCGTTGGGAATCCGCTGTTATTTCTTACCTGTGAGGTCGCTTCTTGAAAAGACAGATTTGTTTCGTCTCCTGGTTTGCCGTGGTTGCACTCATCTTCGGCGTCGCCGCTTCCAGGCGGGCGGAGGCGCAGACTGCGCCCACCAAGCCGCTCACGGTTGAAACGATGTATCAGCCGGGAGGACTGACGGGGCGCGCGCCCGAGACGGTGGAGTGGAGTCCGGACGGGACTAAGCTCACGTTTGTGCAACGCGATGAAAAGGGAGAGAAGGGTGAGTTGTGGTACGTGGACACGTCGACTGGCGAGAAGAAAGTGCTGGTCAGCGCGGCGAAGCTGGCGTCGCTGGATCCGGACGTGAACAAGGTGAAGAACGAGCGGGAGAAGGAGCGGCGGACGCGCTATCACGTGGCGGCTTATTTGTGGGCGCCGGATTCGAAGCATTTGATTTTCGATTCGCAGGGACAACTATGGCTCTACGACTTAGGGAGCGAGACTGCGGTGCAGTTTACGTCCGCGTCCGATCCTAGCGGAGATCCTAAGTTCTCGCCCGACGGCGGGCATGTGGCTTATGTGCGCAAGCACAATCTGTATGTTCGTCCGGTGAGCGGGAAAAATGAAAAGCAATTGACGAAAGATACCGGAGACAACCTGTTCAATGGCGATATTGACTGGGTGTACGCGGAAGAACTGGGCGTGCGCAGCAACTATTTCTGGTCGCCCGAGAGCAGGCAGATCGTGTTCCTGCATATGGACGAGAGCAAGGTGCCGATCTATCCCATCACGGACTGGATGCCGACCCATCCGAATGTGGAGAACGAGAAGTATCCCAAGGTGGGCGATCCGAATCCGGTGGTGAAGCTTGGGGTGGTAGACGCCGACAAGGGCAAGGTGCGCTGGATCTCGCTGACCAGCGATGAGGAATTGTATATTCCGCGCTTTGGTTGGGTCAAAGAGGGAGTGATTTGGGCCGCGCTGGTGAACCGGACGCAAGACAAGATGGAGTTGTTCTTCATCGACGCAAAGACCGGCAAGTCGAGAATGGTGTTTACTGAGACAACGCCCGACTCGTGGATGGACTTTGAGAGGATTGAGATTCCTTTTCTGAAAAACAGCGGCGGCTTTCTCTGGCGGAGCTGGCGCGACGGCAACACGCACATCTATCTCTATAGTTTCGACAAGCAGAACCCAATGGCGGCGGACGCGAAACTGGAGCGCGAACTGGACAAAGGCGATTACGAGGTGCTCGGCATCGACGGCATCAACGAGGCTACGGGCACGGTATTTTTCTCGGCGAATAAGGATGATCCGCGGCAGACGCACATTTTTTCGGTGCAGCTGGACGGATCGGGGGCCAAGGCGCTGACCACCGAGGAAGGCGAGCATTTTGGAAATTTCAGCGACGATGGGAAGCACTATACCCACACGTTTTTTGGTCCGCAGACGGCGACGACGATTTCGCTCTGCGCCGTAGGAGGAGCGTGCAAACCAGTGTGGCAGGCGCGAAACGCGATCGCCGAATATGGGCTGCGGGCGCCGAAGTATTTGGAGTTCAAAGCGGACGATGGGACGACGCTTTATGGACGGTTGCTGCTTCCCCCGGATGCTGCGGCCAGCAGTAAGATTCCGCTGATTGTGAACATCTATGGAGGTCCGGCGGCGCAGATGGTGAGGAAGGGATCGCCCGATCCGTTCGACGAAATTCTGTCGCGCAAGGGCTTTGCCATTTTTGCGGTGGATAATCGTGGGACGCCGGGGCGCGATCGCAAGTTCCAGACGGCGATCCGGCATGAATTTGGCGCCATTGAGTTGAAGGATCAGCTGACCGCGCTGGATCAGTTGTTCGCGCAGTATCCGCAGCTCGACAAAGATCGGATGGCTATCTGGGGCTGGTCGAATGGCGGATCGATGACGCTCTATGCGATGACGCATTCGGAGCGCTTTCGCGCCGGCGTGGCGGTGGCTCCGGTGACCGACCAGGTGAACTACGACTCGATTTACACCGAGCGCTACATGGGGCTGCTCAAGGATGACAAGGCCGGATACGAACAGTCGGATGTGACGCAGTCCGCGGACAAGCTGCACGGCGCGCTGCTGCTGGTCCACGGCACCAGCGACGATAACGTGCATTTTCAGAACAGCATTCAGATGATTGATGCTTTGATCAAGGCGGGAAAACAGTTCCGGCTGATGATCTATCCCAACAAGACCCACAGCATCGCGGGGAAAGACGCGCGGGTGCATCTGTTCACGATGATTGTAGATCACTTTGAGCGGGAGCTGAAGTGAGGCCGTGATTAGCGGCTAGTTGTGAATGCAGGCGAGAATATACTGGCGGCTTCGGCGAAACCGGAGCCGCTTTATTTGTGCCGGCCTGAACCCTTGCGCGGACTTTCCTTAGACGGGCTGTTTTTGGACGAGCCCTCTTTAGAGGAGCCTTCCTTCGATGAGCTTTCTTTCGATACGTTGTCTTTGGACGAGCTTTCCTTCGAACCGCTATCCGACTTGGATTTGTCGTCCTTCTTATCTTTCGAAGAGGAATCTCCGCTGCCGGACGATCCCGGGGATGTTGACTTCTTGGCGTAGTCGGTGACGTACCAGCCGGTGCCCTTGAATTGGACGGCGGGGGCGGAGATCATCTGCTCGACCAGGCCGCCGCACTCGGGGCACTTCTTGACCATCTTGTCGGAGTACAACTGGATTTTTTCGAAGCGGTGGCCGCACTTCTTGCATTCGTATTCGTAAAGGGGCATGAGTGTGAGACGGTTGTGAGGGACAACTCGGTTTCATATTGATTTTAGGGGCGAGGAGCGATTGCCGTCAATTTGTAAGGCGAGCGCCGTGCTCTTTAGGACTTCCCTAACAGACGTTTCGGCGCGGTGTTGCGCCAGGCGGCTTGGATGGCGTTACGCAGCGTTTCCTTCTTTGCCGCTTTGAGGTGGACGCTGGTGGCGCCCCGGCGTCCCCAGACGCCTTTCACTGGAATGAACACGTCGGGATGGTCTTTGGAGAAGTAATGCTGATCTTCAGGGGAGAGCTTGACCATGCCGCGGGATTTATCGGGATAGCCGAGGGTGGCGAAGATTTTTCCGGCGACGCGAAAATCGGGATGGTTGATGTGCGAGCGCTCTTCGGTCTCGGGGAGCGCGAGGGCTAGATGGCGGAAGTCTTTGGCGGTCACGGAGCGAGCTCCTTCAACAAGAACCTAAAGCACGAAGGACACGAAGTCACACGAAGGAAGAAATCCAAGCCGGTACGGTCGGGGCGTAGGTACATTAGCATGAACCGGCGATCTGGACGGAAACTTACGCGAGCCAACTGTCGAGCTTCGCTCGACCGGACAGCCGAGGGCCTGCCCTTAGCTTGCCGAAGGGGGGGCTGTCCCCACACGGGCGGTGGTAGACTCCGGCCATGAAGGACGAGGAACGCCAATTCGCTGACTCCGTACCTGCGACGCGGGCGAAATCCGACAAGGCCGAGTCCACTGCGCCGACACGAGCTGCCATGTCTGCGGGGCCGGCGCTTTATCTAGTGGGGACGCCGATCGGGAATCTCGAAGACATCACACTGCGGGCATTGCGCGTGTTGAAGGAAGTGGACGTGATCGCCTGCGAAGACACGCGGCAGACCCAGAAGCTGCTCAATCATTATTCGATTGGGACCCGCACGACCAGTTATCACGAACATAACGAGATGACGAAGTCGGCGGAACTGGTCAAGGAGATGCAGGAGGGGGCGAGCGTCGCGCTGGTAACGGATGCGGGTATGCCGGGAATATCTGATCCGGGGTACCGGCTGATTTCACTGGCGATCCGGCATCATGTGCCGGTGGTGCCGATTCCGGGGGCGTCGGCGTTTCTGGCGGCGCTGGTGGCGAGCGGGCTGCCCACGGATTCGTTTCGCTTCAGCGGATTTCTTCCGGCCAAGCGCGGGGAACGGCGGGCGGCGCTGGAGGCGATCAAGAGTTCTCCGCGGACGCAGGTATTTTATGAGGCTCCGCACCGTATTGTCGAAACGCTCACAGACTTTGTCGAGGTTCTGGGTGCAGAGAGGCATGTCGTGATCGCGCGCGAAGTGACCAAGCTGCACGAGGAATTTCTGCGCGGGCGGGCGGGTGAAGTGCTGGAGAATCTGAAGGCGCGCGAAGCGGTGAAGGGCGAAATCACGTTGCTGATTGGGAAGGCGGAGGAGGCGGGTGTGCAGGCTGCGGTGGCTCCACGGGTGAGTGTGAGGCAGCGGGTGGAGCAGATCATGTATGAGGAGAAGGTGGACGAGAAGGCGGCGCTGAAAAAAGTGGCGAAGGAGCGGGGAGTTTCGAAGAGCGAGGCCTATCGCGAGATGCAGAGGAACAAGTGAAATTGGCTTCTACTGTAGCTGTCAAGCTTAAATCATCTTGTCGAGGTTTTCATCCAGATAGAGAATGAAATCATCAAGCTGCAACTGCTCGGGTTTCCCAGCGTATTGCCTCTTCAATCTGCTTTTCTTCGAGGCCATATTCCTTGGCTAGTTCGGGCATAGATTCGCGCGCGTTAAAGCGAGACGCAATCACAGCAGTAGAGATGCCGGTTCCCGCAATTACAGGCTTTCCGAAGCCGAGGGCTGGATTGATAACGATAAATTTTGGTTCCGCGGCGCTTCTTTCGCGCACAAACGGATAGAACCTGAACATACCGATTTCTTTGTCGTACTCGACTCGTTCGAGATGGGCTTCAACGACTTGGGGAATGGCAAGCTGCCCATCTCTAGACAGATTCACAAGTCGGTCAATCTCCTTCAGGAGGAGATCAATTCTGTTCGTGTACAACGGCTGCTCGATCAAAGGGTGCTTAAATGGCGAAGTTCTGTTCAAGTGTGCAACTGCGCGCCGAATCTTAGGAAGCCGCAGATCGTACAAAGACCGCATCGACGCGAGCATGTGACACTCAAGAAGATTCATGAACGAAAGTGCGCGAGGACTCTTCGACGCGGCTCGGATCACTGGAGAAATCGGCTTCCGGCCGAACGCCCAGTATTCGAGAGTCCTTATCGGAACGCGCAGGTAGAGGGCTGCCTCCGAGAGACCGTACAGCGGAAGTTCTAGTCGCTCGTCCGTTGCGGTGAACTTCACTAGACTCTCCTCGACTTTCGTCGCAGCTTCCTAGAATTGATATACCATATCCGCGCCTCGCTTGTGCAGTCCTCGTGAACCAGCCAAAGTAAGGACTGAGGTTGATAGCTGCTCACTTCCCTGCTAGTTCCCGCTTGACGATTTCGCTCACCATCTTCCCATCCACGCGCATGCCGGCGGCGTTGAATCTCGCCATGGCGTTTTTCATGACTGTGCCCATTTCTTTCATCGTGGGGGAGCCCATTTCGGCAATGGCCGCTTTCACTCCGGCCACTACTTCTGCTTCTCCGGCGGCTTTGGGAAGGTAGGTTTCGATCAGGACGATTTCGGCGGCTTCTTTGTCGGCCATTTCCTGGCGTCCGCCCTTGGTGAACTGCTCGACGGATTCCTTGCGCTGCTTGATCAGCGTGGCCAGCACCGCCTGGGATTCTTTTTCGTCGAGCGGGGCCATCTTTTCGACCTGGCGCAGGTGCAATGCACTCTTGACCATGCGCAGGGCGGAGAGGCGCGCTTCGTCCTTCGCCTTCATGGCGGTGACGATATCTTTCTGGATCTGTTCAGTGAGGCTCATGAGGGGATTATAGAACGTGAGCGCCGCTCACCCCACGGGCCGAAGCCCGATAGATCCCTTACCGCCAGAGCGGCCCTAAAGGGCCGCTCTTCCACCTCCGATCTGTGTGACGCGGGTCACGGCACGGAACTGGAATTCGCGCTAGAAGATTGGCGGGCGAATGCGTGCTGCAATGACGCGGTTCCGGTAGACTTAAGGACTATCGCTACTTATTAAGGATTCTGACTATGTTGCACAAGAACCGTCTTTTTACTCCCGGACCAACGCCGTTGTTGCCGGCGGCGCAGACGGCCATGGCTTCGTTTACGGCGCATCACCGGACGGCCGACTTTCGGGCGCTGTTTCAGCGCGTGCTGGCCGACATGAAGGAATTCATCGGCACGAAGAACGATGTGCTGGTGCTGGCTTGTTCGGGCACGGGCGTGATGGAGGCGGCGGTGTCGAACCTGACGTCCCCGGGCGACAAGGTGCTGGTATTGACTGCCGGGAAGTTTGGCGAGCGCTGGACGGGGCTGGCCAAGGCGTTCGGCTGCCAGGTGGACGTGCTCAGTGTTCCGTATGGCGAGACGTTTTCGCTGGACGACATTCGGGCGCGGGTGACTTCCGATGTGCGCGCGGTGTTTGTGCAGGCGACCGAGAGTTCCACGGGAGCGCGGCATGACGTGGAAGGCATCGCGAAGATTGTGCGGGCGCAGGGCGACGGTACGCTGCTGGTGGTGGATGCGATCACGGGGCTGGGCACGACTCATCTCAATGTCGATGGCTGGGGCGTCGATATGATTATTGGCGGATCGCAGAAGGCGCTGATGATTCCTCCGGGGTTGGCGTACTGCGCGGTGAGCGAGCGGGCGTGGAAACGCATGGATACGACCACCTCGCCGCGGTATTACTTTGATCTGCGCAAGGAGCGGAAGTCGGCGGCGAAGGGCGAGTCGGCCTATACGCCAGCGACATCTTTGTTCGCGGCGTTGGGAGCGGCGCTTGAGTTCGTGCGCGGCATGGGCAACGGAGAGCTGTCCACCGGGCGGGAAGAGCTCGTAAACAATGCCGAGTTTTGTGCGGAGATGACGCGGGCAGGAGCGAAGGCTCTGGGATTGAAGTTGTATGCGTCTTCGCCGGCGGCTGCGCTGACCGCTATTTGCGCGCCGGACGGAACCGACTCGAGCAAGATTGTGAAGGAGTTTCGCGAAGCCTTTGACGCTGTGGTGGCCAATGGACAGGGCGAGATGAAGGGCAAGCTGTTCCGCATCGCGCACATCGGGTACTACGACTATCTCGATACGATCGGGATTCTGGGCGCGCTCGAACATGTGCTGGCGCGGGTCAGCGACCGGCCGGTGGAATATGGCGCTGCGGTGCGGGCAGCGCAGGAAGTCTATGCCCGCACCCAAGCCGGGAAGCGACAACTGGTCGGCGCCTGAGGGCTGCCCCGAACTCTAGTTGACCGTGAAGTTCATGGGGCTCGAGGTCGCGGCCATCGTCCCACCGCTTCCGTACAAGCCTGTACCCGGAGTGGCGGGGTTGGTCACGGTGACTGTGATGGTGCCGGAGGTCGCGATGGCCGCAGCCGGAACCGCCATGGTGAGCTGATTGCCGCTCACAACCGTGGTAGTTTGAGCCGCGCCATTCCAGTTCACGACCGCCTTCGCGCCAAAGTCGGTTCCGTTGACGGTCAGGGCGAAGGCCGCGCCGCCTGCGGTCGCGCTGGCAGGAGCGAACTGAGTGATGGTGGGAGCGGTTCCAGCAACGGCCGGAGTGGTCTTGGCGCTGTAGCCGCACCCGAGGGTTATCCCGATCAGTGCCGCGAGCAATGTTGTTTTGACGGGTTGCAGTGTCTGAGACTTCTTCATAGTGTCCTCCAAAGGGCAGGGCCCAGTGAGAAAGAGTCTAGAAAGTCCGAGGGGCCGAGGTGTCAGAGGCGTGTCATTCTCCGGTCAATTTCTGGTCATCAGGGTATAAGCGGATTTCTGAAACAGGATCCTCATTCAAAGGAAATCATTCGTGAAAATCATCGTAGCGGAAAAAATCTCAGCATCAGCGGTGGCGCAGCTGCAAGAGCCGGGCTGGACTGTCCTTACGGCAGATCAGCTTGAGGGCAAGCTGGAGGAACATCTGGAGACTGCGGATGCGCTCATCGTCCGCTCGGCGGTGCAGGCCGACGCTAAGCTCTTGGAGCATGCGAAAAAGCTGCGCGTGATCGGGCGCGCGGGCGTGGGCGTGGACAATATCGATCTCGAAGCGGCAACTCACAAAGGGATTGCGGTGATGAACACACCGGGCGCCAATGCGGTCGCGGTGGCGGAGCAGACGCTGGGGATGATGCTGGCGATGGCTCGTCATCTATGCCGTGCCGACGCGCTCATGCACGCGGGCAAGTGGGAGAAGAAATCCCTGCAGGGAACGGAGCTGCGAGCGAAGACGCTGGGCATTATCGGGTTGGGACGGGTCGGCATGGAGGTAGCGCGGCGGGCGCGCGGATTCGGCATGGAGTTGGTGGGGCATGATCCATTTGTATCGGTGGGGGTCGCGAAGGAACAGGGAATCCGGCTGGCGGGGCTCGACGAGTTGTATGCCGCGGCGGACTACATCACGTTGCACGTCGGGCTGACGCCGCAGACCACGGGGATGATCAATCAGGTATCGATCGCGAAGATGAAGAAGGGTGTCCGGCTGGTGAATTGCGCGCGCGGCGAACTGGTGAACGAGGCGGATCTGGCGCAGGCGCTGAAGACGAAGCACGTTGCGGCGGCTGCCCTCGATGTTTTTGCGGAAGAGCCTCCGAAGAACTCGCCGCTGCTGGGGCTGGAAAATGTTGTGCTCACGCCGCATGTGGGAGGATCGACGTTCGAGGCGCAGGAGGCCGTGGGCGTGCAGATTGCACAACAGGTGAAGGAGTACTTGAAACACGGAGTGATTCAGAATGCGGTGAATGTGCCGTCGGTCTCGGCGGAGGAGTATGCGACGATGCAGCCCTACATCGTGCTGGCGGAGCGTATGGGGGCGTTTCTGTCGCAGGTTTCTGAAGGGAGCATCGAAGAGATTTCGATCCGGTACAGCGGTCACATTGCGGAATGGAAAACGGAGCTCATCCGCAACGGAGCGATCAAGGGCATTCTGAACCAGGCGCTGGAGGAAAAAGCGAACCTGGTGAACGCGGCCAAGATTGCGGAGGAGAGAGGACTGCGGGTGCTGGAGTCGCACAAGGCGAAAGCATCGACCGGAGGCGCGGGAAGTGTGCTGTCCATCTTTCTGAAGACTTCCACCGAGGAGCACATGGTGAAGGGCGCGGTGCTGCACGGGGACGCGCCGCGGTTGCTGCATGTGGATGGCATCGACGTGGAGGCGCCCCTGGAACGCAGCCTGATTTACCTGCGGAACCGCGACGTGCCGGGCGTGATTGGCAAAGTGGGGACGATTCTGGGGGAGGAGTCGATCAACATTGCCGATTTCTCTCTGGGACGGCGTGGCGTCGAGAAGGAAGTTCAGAAAGAGTCCGACCAGCCGCGGGAGGCGATTGCGGTGGTCCACGTGGACGGACGCGTGCCCGAGGAAGTGCTGGCGAAGTTGCGGACGATTCCGGCGGTGCAGAAGGCGAAGGCGGTGCAGTTGTTCTAGGGGATGGGGTCGTTTCGCGGGCTCAATCGTGGGAGGTTCGTGATGCGGGTCGCGGCAATCTACGATATCCATGGAAATCTCCCCGCATTGGAAGCCGTTCTCCAAGCTATTCGTACAGCCGGCGTGGACCTGATCGTCGTCGGGGGCGACGTGCTTCCGGGGCCGATGCCCGTTGAAACACTGACACATCTTTTCGATCTCACGATTCCGATTCAATTCATTCAAGGAAACGGCGAAGTTGCGGTGCTTGCGGCGTTGGCAGGCACAGAAGCCTACGCTCTCCCGGAGCAGGCCCTGGAGTTCGTCCGCTGGACGGCGCAGCAACTTTCTTCCGAACACGCGCGGATGCTGCGCAACTGGCCTAAAACAGTTCGTCTCGAGATTGGCGGTTTAGGCGAGGTATTGTTCTGTCACGCGACGCCACGAAACGAAAATGAGTGCTTCACTCGCTTGACGCCTGAAGAAGTTCTATTGCCGGTCTTTGAAGGCCTCAATGGGTCTGTGGTCGTCTGCGGGCATACCCACATGCAGTTTGATCGAAAGGTAGGAAAGACTCGAGTTGTGAATGCGGGCAGTGTGGGAATGCCTTTTGGACAAGCCGGCGCCGATTGGGTGTTGCTTGGACCTGATGTTGAGCTTCGGCATACGTTCTACGATCTCGGGCAAGCTGCTGAGCGCATTCGGGAGACGAAGTATCCGCAAGCCGAAGAGTTCATCGCGCGCAACGTGCTTCAGCCGCCGTCAGAGGAAGAAATGCTGAGAGTATTCAGGCGCGTGGAATTGACGGGCTGAAGCGTTGCGCCCGCCAAAGGCAGGCGTGCGGGCCGGGCTTCGCCCAGGCCGGACAGCCGAGGCGGCTGTCTCTGCGTATTACGACTCGGCTTCGTCGCGGCGCAGTTTGCGGCTTTCGGCGAGCAGGGCCATGGAGTGCATCAGGTTCTGCAGAGTGACGATGCCGATCAGGCGCTGGTCCTCGACGACGGGAATGATGCTGGAATTGCGGGCGGTGAGTTTGCGGAAGGCCGAGCCGAGAGAGTCCTGGCGCAGGGAGACTTCGAAAATCTTGTTCATCACCGCCTGGACGTAGCCGTTTCCTTCGGCGCGCAGAGCATCGAGAATACGCTGCTTCGAAATCACTCCCACCATATCGCTGCCGCGAACCACGGGAAAATCATCTTGCAGGGAATGGACCGCTTTCTCCAGGGCATCCTCCAGCGTGTCGGCAGGGGAGAGCGTGGCGAAGTCGGTGAGCATGACTTCTTCGAGGCGGACATTGTCGAGCACGGACTGGAAGACGAGGGCGCGCTCCTCCAGTTGAGCGGCGGAGAAGACGATGACGCCGACCATCGTCAGCCAGCTATCGCTGAACAGGCCTGCGATCATCAGGACCATGGCGATGGCGTTGCTGATGGAAACGGCGCGCCGCGTGGCGGTGGACGCGTCGAGAGTGCGGGCAAAGAATGCCCGCAGGATGCGTCCGCCATCCAGTGGGTAAGCAGGCATGAGATTGAAAATCGCCAGATAAAGATTGGCCCACACCAGGCTGCGCGGCAAGTTGGCGGCCTGGAGAAAAGGCCACCTCCAAAGCTCAACTCCGCGGCCAGAGGCAGTTACAGCGGCTGCTGCAAGGCACGCCAGGACGAGGCTCACGAGCGGTCCGATCAGAGCAAGGCGAATGTCGCGCTTCCACACCAGGGCAGGCTGCGACTTTTCAACCCGCGATTCGTCGTAGAGCGCGACACCGGTGAGCGGAAGCAGGATCACTGCCTTTGGGGTCAGGCCGACGCGGCGAGCGGCGACCATGTGTCCGCACTCATGAGCCGCTACGCAAGCCAGAATGATACCGACCAGCGCCAGGTCGCGCGCTCCGTTGGCCGTGCCCTGATGGGCGGCGTACTCCGTCCAGAAGATGAACATGGGCAGGACGAAGAACGTAAAGTGGATGCGGACGTCCACGCCAAACAAACGTCCTACCGGTATGGACCAGCTTCGCATAAGCCTTCGCTACTTTTATTCTACATGGATGGATATAGTGATTGCGGCACCCAAGAGTACAGAGGCATGCGAGTGATCGCTGGAAAATATCGAAGCCGTCCGCTGCGTTCGTTGCGGGGGATGGACGTACGTCCCACCTCGGACCGGCTGCGGGAGACGTTGTTTAACGTGCTGACGGCGGGGAATCCGGCCGCGCTCGAGGGCAGCATCTGGCTCGATCTGTTCGCGGGAACGGGAGCGGTCGGCATCGAGGCCCTGAGCCGGGGAGCCAAAGAAGTGTATTTCTTGGAACACTCAGCTCCGGCGGCGGATGCGATCCGCGGCAATCTGCAAAGTCTGGGCATTGTGGATGGCTTCAAGATCCTGCAGGAAGAATTGCCGCGGGCGTTCTGGCGGATGGAGCGGCAACACGTGGCGGCCGACGTGGTGTTCATCGATCCACCGTACCGCATGCAGGATGCTTACACGAAAACACTGAGGGCGTTGGCGGATTCGTCACTGGTGTGGGCGATGTCGGTGGTGATTGCCGAGCACGAAAAGAAATTCGACCCAGGCGAGGAATTTGGGCATCTGCGGAGGTTTCGGCACTTGGCTCAGGGCAGCGCAGCCCTGAGTTTTTATCGCATGGCTAGCGGAGGGGATCTGCGGGTCTGAGCGGGCGGATTCCTAGACGGACAAGGTTCGTCCGCGCTACATGATCAGATCCTCGGTGCGGCGAACGATGGGGTGCTGCATCTCTTCCAGATCGTTTTTCACCATGTTCAGGCCGTAGACGCATCCTTCAAAGTTCTTGGAGAGACTGGCAAACAGGGGCGCGACCTTGGCGTATTCGAAGTGCTCGAACTTGGAGACGATGTAGTAGCTTTCTTTGCCGGCTTTCACCCACTCGACGAAATTTTCCAGACGCAGGCGGCGCAGGCGGAAATGATTGATGCTTTCGGGGAACATTCCCGCGAAGAACAGCGTGTAGTCTCCGATGTGTTTGCGCACCTGGCGTTCCCGATCAAACGAAGGCGCGGGACCATAGACCGGATCGGACTCCAGCAGCATCTCGCCGACGTCCGCCAGCGGACGATTGCGCGCGTCTTGAACCTTGTAGAGTTGGTCGGCTTCGCAGAACTCCGCCAGCAAATGAGAAACGTAGGCGACGATCTGAGGATCGCGGATGCCAATTTCTTCGGCATAGTGTCGTCCCACTAGATCCTGAAACAACTCCTGCAGCGGATGCGATTCCGGAATCATTTTTAGCCCCCTGAACTCCGCATGGCGCAACGGAGTTTCAGCCACCTGCGTGAGTAGATACCCTACTTCGATGCTAAAACGCAAGTGACTTTTGTTTATCGACATGATTCGTTTTTCTAATCAGTTAGAGATGGATGGATCGCGAACGAGTTGTGAGCGTAATCCGTTAGAACATGGGTGGTTCGTGAGTGAGTCCGTACGCGGATTCCGCCGTATTCTGCTGGCAGTCGGATGGAGCGGCTGCCAATTCGGTGTCTGCGTCTTTGGTTGACCTGTAGAATGAGCGGCCACGGAGGAATCGATGGAACGTCAGAACATTGCAAGCGGGACGGCATGGGAGCCAATCGTGGGTTACTCTCGTGCGGTGAAGGCGGGGTCGTATGTGCATGTATCGGGAACCACAGCTACCGGGCCGGATGGGAAGATCGTCGGCGTGGGAGACGTTTATGCGCAGGCTGTGCAGACGCTGAAGAACATCGAAAGCGCACTCAAGAAAGCGGGCGCCGGCATGAAAGATGTGGTGCGCACTCGCATGTATGTCACGAACATCGCGGAGTGGGAAAAGGTTGGGAAGGCGCATGGGGAGATTTTCCGTGACATTCGGCCGGCTACGTCGATGGTGCAGGTGAGCGCGCTGATCTCGCCCGAGATTCTAGTGGAGATTGAGGCAGACGCGGTGTTGCCGTGAATTGTAGGTAGGGTTCAGGTCAACGGCTTCGACATTTTCACGAAATGACAAGGCAGCTTCGGGTTCAAGCCGGGAGTGAAGGGAGCAACGCCAGTTTCGACGTATCCCCGGCGATGGTTGAAGTCTGGCAATTCCTTCCGCAGATTCACAATTTGCAAATCCATGAAACGGCTGCCTGCCTGGGCGCAGTAATCTTCGGCGGCATCCACGCCGAGACAGGCGATCGCACAGAGGGTATAGAATTCCTTCCGCCGAATCATCTTACGGGAGCGGCGATGGGCCATCCCGTGAATTCGGGGAGATCGCTCTGGGAGATCGCATGAAACACCTACTCTTGATCTTGTCTCTTACGTTCGCCACGTGCGCAATCGCGCAACACTCTGATTCGTCATCGGCGGAGGTTACTGTCATTCGTGCTGGCACGCTCATCGACGGTAAGTCCGACAAGCCGCGGCGCGATCAGGTAATTGTCATTCGCGGCAACCGCATCGAGAGCGTCGCTGACGCCGCGAATGCGAAGATCCCCGCCGGTGCGGCGGTGATCGACCTCTCGAAAGAGACCGTGCTTCCCGGACTGATCGATTCGCACACGCACATCTTCCTGCAGGGCGAAGATCCCGCGCAGGGCGGCTACGACGCCAACATTCTGACAGCGCCTTTGGCGATGCGCGCGGCACGAGCCACGGTATCGGCCCGGCGGGCGCTGGAGCAGGGCTTTACCACACTGCGGGATGTGGAAACCGAGGGCGCAGGCTATGGCGATGTCGGCATCAAGCAGGCGATTGAGGGAGGATACATTCCCGGGCCAAGACTGCTGGTTGTTACACGTGCCATCTCGACGACGGGCGGCTACATGCTGGAAGGGTACGCGCCCGAGCTCGAGATGCCGAAAGGCGCACAGATCGTCGATGGCCCTGTGGAAGCGCGCAAAGCCGCGCGCGAACAGCTCGACCACGGCGCCGACTGGATCAAGGTCTATATGACCCATCGCTCGTGGGTGGGAAAGAACGGGGAGCTAGTCTCGCAGCCGACGCTCACGGTTGAGGAACTGCGGGCGATTGTGGACGAGACTCACGGCTGGGGAAAGAAGGTCGCGTGTCACGCTTACGGCGGAATCGGGCTGCACCGGGCTCTCGACGGCGGATGCGATTCCATCGAGCACGGACTCGACCTGGACGACGCCGCGATCGCGCAGATGCTGAAGCAAGGCACCTGGTATGTGCCCACGCTCAGCGTCTACTACACCGACTGGGCCGCGGCGGATACGGCAGCGGGACAACGCGACCGCTTGCGCGCCTCCGCACACGAGGTTTCATTCAAGAAAGCGCTGAAGGCGGGGGTGAAGATCGTGTTCGGCACCGACATGGGAGGAATCCCGTGGACCGAGCCGATCGCGCAGGAATTTTCGCACATGGTGGAATTCGGCATGCAGCCGATGGATGCGATCCAGAGCGCAACCTCGCGCGCGGCCGTGATGCTCGACATGGAGGGCAAGATCGGCGTGGTGGCTCCGGGCGCGTTTGCCGACATCGTCGCCGTGACCGGCGACCCGGTGCGGGACATCAAAGTGCTCGAGAGCGTAGAGTTTGTAATGAAGAACGGACAGGTTTTTCGCGCGAAGTAGGCGCTTCCTGCCTCGGGACCGGCGGGCGTTTCGAAAGTGGGAGTTTTCTCGCAAATTCGCTTGACAAGCGCTTCACGGTGGGCATAATGCGTCAATCGGGTTTGAACCGGTCGAATTCGGTTCCAAGGTCGTAAGGGGCCGAAGGAGGTGTTTATGAGCGTGCTGGACCTTTGTGATCGGGAAATTGCCGCGGTGGGGCTGGAAGCCACCGTAGCCGACGCTATTCATAAAATGCTGGACCATCATGTGGGAGCAGTAGCGGTGGTCGACAGCGAGTATCGAGTCGCTGGGATTTTTACGGAACGAGATGTTCTGCGAAAAATGTCGCTCAGCCATGTTGATCCGAAGTTGACTTCGGTGCGCGAACTGATGACCACGCCGGTCGAGATGGCCACGCGGGCCACGGGCGCAGGTGAGGCCCTGAGCATCATGCTGGAGCGGCACTTCCGGCATCTGCCGGTGGCCGATGACAACGGCAAGCTGCTGGGGATTCTTTCCATCCGCAATCTGCTGGAGTGGCGCGTGGACGACCTGAGCCGTGAATTGGAGTCGCTCGAGCAATACGTCTCCAACGACGGGCCGGGGGGCTAGAAACATTTCGCCTGGCTACGACCTGAACTAATGGAGACCTCCTCCGCTTTGTCCCGCACGATTGCTGGCGTGCGCGTTGCTACCTCCATATTCTTTCTGCTGTTCGGAGAATATAAGGTGGCGGGGCCGGGCTTCGCCCACGGTGGTTTTCAGACTTACCTGCAGGACTACATTACGAACAGCGCGGTCAGGTTCTATCGTCCGGTTTTGTCGGGGTTGTTTCTGGCGCATGCAGTGTTTTTCGGCTATGTGGTTGGGGTGGTCGAACTGCTGATCGGGGTCTCTCTGCTAATTGGGCTATGGGTGCGTCCCGCCTGCATTCTGGGCATCCTGTTTTTGCTGAATCTGACTCTCGCTGCCTGGTGGGGACCGGGCCATGGAGTGCCGATGTGGCGCTACTTCGGTGCCCGGCTGGATACTTTGCCATTGCTGTTGCTGCTCATCATCTTCTTTGCCGCTGACGCTGGGCAAGTGTGGGGTCTCGACAGGCGACACCGGTAAGTCAGTTTGGATACGTCTTGCCAATCGAAAGCTCGGGGGAAAAGGAAAGACATCATGAAGAACAGTCACAGTGCTGTGATCTTGGCCATTGCATTGTTCTGCCTGGGAGTTCAAGTGAGTGCCCAGAGGTCGCGGCACGTGGTTGTGCATGCAGGGCATTTGCTCGATGTGAAGAGCGGCAAGTTGCTGGCTGACCAGACACTGGTGATCGAAGACGGACGGATCCTCAGTTCCGGCGGCGCTGCCGAGGCGAAGATTCCTGCGGACGCGACGCGCATCGAGTTGCCGAACGCAACCCTATTGCCGGGCTTAATTGACGCGCACACGCACCTGACCATGGAGCCCAGGTTCGGATACGACCGGCTGGCAATTTCCGTGCCGCGAGAGGCGCTTATCGGCGCCAAGAACGCGCGGCTCACCTTGCTTGCCGGATTTACAACCGCACGCAACGTGGGCGCACGCGGATTTACCGATGTCGCTTTGCGAGACGCGATCAACGCGGGCGACGTACCCGGGCCGCGGCTGCTGGTGAGTGGGCCGGCGCTGAGCATCACGGGCGGACATTGTGACAACAACATGCTGCCCTTCGAATATCACGCGGTAGGCGATGGCACTGCGGACGGCATCGCCGAGGTGCAACACAAGGTTCGCGAGAACATCAAGTACGGCGCGGATCTCATCAAAGTGTGCGCCACGGGCGGGGTGCTGTCGCTGGGGGACAATCCACAACACTCGCAATACACACTGGACGAGATGAAGGCGATTGTGGCGGACGCGCACCGGCTGGGGCGGAAAGTCGCGGCGCACGCTCACGGCGCGGAGGGGATTCGCTGGGCGGCTGAGGCGGGAGTCGATTCCATTGAGCACGGGTCTTATATTGACGACGCCGGCATTGCAGCCATGAAAGAGCACGGCACCTATCTTGTGCCGACCCTCTACCTGGGCGACTGGATGATGGAGAATGCGGAGCAAACGCATCTGCCTCCGCCGCTGCTGGACAAGGCCCGCGAGGTGATTCCTGCGGCGCGCAAGAACATTGCGCACGCGTTTGCTGGCGGTGTGAAAGTGGCCTTCGGTACCGATGCCGCGGTTTATCCGCATGGCTTGAATGCCCGTGAATTCGCAGTGATGGTGAAGCTGGGGCTGACGCCGCTGCAGGCGATTCAGGCAGCGACGGTGAATGCCGCGGATCTGCTGGGGTGGTCGGGCAAGGTCGGCACGCTGGAGCCGGGAGCGTGGGCGGACATCGTCGCGGTGGAGGGAGATCCGGTCAAGGACGTGACCACTCTGGAGCGCGTCAAATTTGTGATGAAGGGTGGCGAGGTGGTGAAGAACGAGTACGGAAAATGAGAGGAGTAGAATCGTCGCGATTTACCTTGTTGAGGAGGCTTCATGGCATGGTACTGGCCGACCATTGAAGATGAGAGTTCCGCCCAACACGCAACCAAGGCCGCAGTAGGGGTCAGTGGGTTTATTGCCGCGGTCACGGCCTTGATCGCCGTCCTGAGCATTTTCTATCACAAGCCGATCGGTGGGCTTGATGGATGGGCCCTGGCTGACGCCGCAATCTTCGCCTTGATTGCGTGGCGAATCTCAAAAGCGTCCCGCATCTGGGTAATTGTTGGCCTGCTGATGTATCTGGCGGAAGTGGGCTACAAATTGGCAACGAATCCGAGCGGTGCACTCGGGGTCCTGACAATTATTTTCATCCTTACCTACATCAATGCGATTCGTGGAGCGTTTGCCTATCACCGATACCGGAAGGCTGAGAGCAACCCCCTCGCACCACTAGCCTAGGATTCGCGGCTGCCTCGATTTGCTCTTTCGGTGACCCAGTCCGTCCAGAACGATGACGCTCCGCTGGCCAGCAGCGGGGCTTTGCCCTCCACGGCATCGACGAACTTTTCCAGCATGGGATAGTGCAGGTTGGCGTGGGGCGGGAGATTCTCGCGAGCACCGGGATAGACGAGATCGGGCCCATTCAGCGGAGATAACTCCATCTCACCGCCGGTTCCACGAATGCGGCATTCGTCGCGAGCAATCTTGGAGTGCCAGCGAACGTCGACGACACCGCGGACGCCGTCTGCATACTCGATCAGCACGGTTGCGTTGTCTTCCACTGCGTAGTGATGCACTACATTGGAGAGTTGGGCGGTCACTCGCAGCGGCTGGCCGAAAAGAAAATTCAGAACGTCAATGCGATGCGAGGCGACGTCGAACAGCGGTCCGCCTCCGGCCTGGGCGGGATCGACCAGCCAACTGCGGCTGCCTTGTCCGTCAAACCACGCGTGGGAAGTGAGTTCGGCCAGAACCGGTTTGCCGATCGCGCCCGCAGCCAGCAACTGTTTGGCGCGCTGCACCTTGGGATAGGAGCGGCGATAATAGGCGACTCCGAAGGTCTTGTCGCTTTCCTCGGCGGCGTGCAGCATGGTGCGAGCCTCGGACTCGCTCATGGCCATGGGTTTTTCGCAGAGCACGTGTTTGCCGGCGCGAAGCGACTGAATGGTTTGCGGCGCGTGCAAGAACACTGGCGTGCCGACATACACGGCGTGCACAGCGTCATCCGCAAGAGCTTCTCGAAGGTTTGGCCAGACGCGTACGCCATAGGGAGCCGCTTTCGCGGGATCGCGAGTGACGAGGCCATAGAGATGGCTGCGGGGCTCGGTTTGGATTGCGGGGATGACCCGGCGAGTCGCGATGTCGCCAATTCCGATGACGATCCAGTTGAGCATGCGCGGTGGATGCCGACAGAAAAACAAAGGCCGGCCAGGGCCGGCCTTCGAAATCCATTTCAAACAGCGACTACTTCTTGGGTGCGATCGCGTCCTTCGCGGCCTTGGCGACGCGGAACTTCACGACGGTCTTAGCCTTGATCTGGATGGGTTCGCCGGTTTGCGGGTTGCGTCCCACGCGAGCCTTGCGGTGCGCCTTCACCAGACGGCCCAGGCCGGGCACAACGAAGATGCCGTTTTTCTTGGTTTCCTTGATAGCGGTGTCGGCCAGTTGCTCCAAAAACGCCGCCACGGTTTTATTGGGAAGCTCGGTCTTTTCGGCGAGATGCCGAATGAGCTGTGTCTTTGTCAAACCTGCTGCCATGTTGTTTTCTCCTCGACAAAAATCGGTTTAATACCAGTGGGGCCTATCTTATACCCGCAGGGCTGTGGAAAACACCTTTATTTACGAGGGTTTTCTAATTTGCAGACGCGAAACAGGGCATTTTTACAGGGCTTCCCGTGCATCTAGATGCCGGAATGAGCCTGTCATGCGCACCAGCGTGGTAACCTGCGGAAAGCAATCCTGCTCGGAGGACTCCGCAATTGAGTTGCGCCATCTGTGAAGTTCGCAAGGAAAAGCGCTTTTGCCCCGCGGTTCACGGGCGTATTTGCCCGCAGTGCTGCGGCGAGCAGCGCGAAGTGACTCTCGATTGCCCCAGCGATTGTCCGTATCTTCTACAGGCGCGGGAGCACGAAAAGCCGCGCTCCTCGGACCAGATCAACCCGGCAGGATTGTTTCTGCAGGTCGAAGTTTCCGATCAGTTCATGTACGAGAAAGAACATCTGCTCATGGGACTGACGTATGCGCTGGCCAAGGCTGCGCGCTCCGACCGCAGCCTGCATGATCAGGATCTGATTGCCGCACTTTCGGTGTTGACCAAGAGCTATGAGCGGTTGGTGAACTCAGGCCTGCACTACGAGCAACCGTTGAGCAGCGATTCGCAGCGCAGGGCCGCGGCCGAGATCGAGAACATGGTGAAGGAATACCGCGAGGCCGAACAGAAGCATACGGGCTACTCGAGCTTGCGGGATTCCGATGTGCTGAAGGCCTTAGTCTTTCTGGTGCGGCTGGCGTACGGACGGACGTCGGGACGTCCGAAGTCGCGAGCCTTTGTGGACTTTCTGTTCGCCCAGTTTCCCGAGAAGGAATCAGTGGCCGCGCAGGAAGCTGGAAGTCGGATCATTTTGCCGTAACCGCTCGTAGGTCTTCGGTCGTTAGTCGTTGGCTTTGGCAATAACGCGGCGAACGGTTTGCCCGGCAGGCAAAGTGTCGAGCAGTTCGCGAACTGTTTTCTTCAGCACCGGATGCTGCACTGCGGGCGCGATTTCCGCCAAAGGCTGGAGTACGAAACGGCGATCGTGCATCGCGGGATGAGGAATCGTCAATGGGGGCGAGTCCAGGATCAAGTCGCCGAAGAGCAAGATGTCGATATCGATGATGCGCGGGCCCTTCTTCTGGATGCGCTGCCGGCCCATTTCGTGTTCGATGTTGAGGATGGCCGCCATCAGTTGCTCCGGAGTCCGCGTCGTTTCCAGAGCCACAGCGCAATTCAGGAACCACGCCTGGTCGGCGAACTCGATGGGTTCAGTCTCGTAGAACGAAGAAACTGACATGACACAACCCTCGGTTGGCAGGCGTGCGATCGCATCGCGAAGATGGGTCTCGCGATCTCCTAGGTTGGATCCGAGCGAAAGATAGACGAAGTTGCGCATTGGGGCCTGCTGTCCAGTTGTACTCCGCGAAATTCCATCGCACAATCCTACCCAGTTTCGGAACGGTCCAAATATTGGACGCTTGCGCCCTGCGGTTTGCGTCCGAAAGGCCAACGAAGGTTCCGTGACCTCGGTTACTATCGCGGATCTGCACCGCACCGCTAGAATCGGCGGTATGACGTTGGACTCTCTCGTCCTGAGCAAGGACCCGGAAGTGGTACGTGTGATCCGGCCTACGCTCGAGAAGCTATCGATTGAAGTGGAAATCTGCCATGAGGCGAGGGCAGGCGCCAAAATTCTGATCTCCGACAAGTTCGACGCGGTGATTGTGGATTGCGACGATCTGAATGGCGGATTGGCCGTTCTGCAGGGTCTGAGGACCACTCCCAGCAACAAGAACTCCGTTGCCTTCGCCATCCTCAACGGAAAGAGAACGACCACGCAACAAGCTTTCGGCATGGGCGCCAACTTCGTTCTGCAGAAACCAATCAGCGCTCTGAATGCGTCCCGTTGCTTTCATGCGGCGTTGAATTTCATGGTAAAGGAGCGACGCCGCTACTTCCGCCAGCCGGTGAAGATGTTGGTCAGAGTCGTGCTTGAAGGCAAGATTCTGAATGCGACCAGCACCAATATCAGCGAGGGTGGAATTGCACTCATGTTGCGGGAGGCACTGCCCAAAGGAGCTGCGCCGCGTCTGAAGTTCTCGCTGCCAGGCAAGAACATTGATCTCGAAGTTGAAGCCGAGGTAGCTTGGGTCGACATCAAAGGCCTCGCCGGCTTCCGATTTCACAATGTTCCGAAGACGTCGCAGGAACAGCTCGAACAGTGGCTCGACCAGCAACTGGAACAGGAGTTTCCCGGAGCCAAGGAGCGACTGGCGGCCGAGGAATCCGAGACCTCGAACTAATCATCACACCGCTAGCGCCTTCTGGCGCCCTGCTCTAGAGTTCAGATTGCAGATTGAGGGCTCGGGCTTTGAACTCCGCAATCTGAGATCTGCAATCTCTGTCTTAGGGGTATCTCACTTTAGACTTGCGCGGGGCTGTACGCGTGGCAATCTGGGAGATCACCGGAGAGCCAGAATGTTGACCAATGATTTCCGCATTGCCAAAGTACAAAGAACGCTACGCTGGTTTGAGGAAGATATTCCTCTGCTTAACATGCGAGTGAAAGAGTTATCGAAAGAGCGGCAGGAATCCGCACGCCAGTTCGCGGCGGCCGTGATTGATCAAACGCGAGCTGAGCTGGAAAGATTGCTGCAAGAGCAGCCCCACGACATGCGCGATTCCAGCGAGACGCCCTGCGAGCCCGCAGATTAGCCAGATCCAGCACTATAACAACCTCACCGATGGAAAGAAAAAAGCAGATCCCTCCGCGTTCGCTCCGACTCCGGTCGGGATGACAGGCGATATTCCGAATCAGGGCGTTTAGAGAGAGGACCCAGCCGTGGCCTCGGCGCTCGGGACGACGGCATGGGCACGGTCGTCGCTGGGGAAGGTCACTTCCTCCCACAGGGTCTTGTCGCGCAGGATGCGCGAGACCAGTGCGGTATGCATGGCGTGACCGGCGCGGTCGGCGACGACGTTGCCCAGGATCTGCTTCCCTAACAGCGCCAGATCGCCTACCAGATCCAGTACTTTGTGGCGCACGAATTCGTCGGGGAAGCGGAGCGGGCCATTCTCGATGCCATCACGGGTGAGCACGATGCAATTCTCGCGCGAGGCGCCGCGAATCAGTCCCATGTCGCGCATGGCCTGCTCGTCCTGGCGCGAGCCAAAGGTGCGCGCCCCCGCGATGTGCCGCAGATAACTTCCGTTGGTCAGTTCCACTTGAAAAGTTTCTTTGCCGATGAGGGGATGCGGGAAATTGATCGAATAGGACACCGAATAAGTGTCGGAGGGATACACTGCGATGAACTTGTTTCCCTCGCGCATTTCCACTTCGCGGCGAATCTTCAAATACTTGCGCGGGCGGCGGTGCTTGCGGATGCCCACCTTCTGAATCATCTCGACGAAGGGACGGGCGCTGCCGTCAAGGATGGGTAATTCGAGGTTGTCGAGTTCGACGATCGCGTTATCAATGCCCATACCGATGAAGGCGGAGAGCACGTGCTCGGTGGTGGAAATGAGTACGCCCTTCTTCATGAGGCTGGTGGCATAACTGACGCGGGCCACATTTCGGCTGATCGCCTCGATTTCGAAACCGTCGAGATCGGTGCGCCGAAAAACGATGCCCGTGCCGGACGCTGCCGGCAGGATGCGCATGGACACGGGCGCGCCACTATGCAGGCCGATGCCGCTGCACTCCACCGCGGAGCGAATTGTCTGCTCTGGGGTCAAAAGGAATCGTTTCAGTGAATGCAGTAGATTACGCCAGTGTTGGCAAAGTTGTCTGTGGCAAAAAAACCACAGTAAATGACGACGCTGCCATCCCGGTGAGGTCTGGAGAGATCCGTCGAAATGAAGATAACATACTGAAAATAATGAGCTTACTTTACGTTCGCCAAAATTTGTCAGGAGCAGGTGGATAACCTGAGAAGGGAAACAGAAGTTACCATCGATTAGCTCTTGCTAATGCGGACAAAGGCGCAATTAGCGCTTGCCGGGCGGTTTGTTGGGATTGTAGCCCGAATTAGGTTCGAACATGGCCTGATCGAGGCCCAGATTGATGGTGACTGAGTTGAGGAAGCGCTGGCTGGTCATATCGCCATTGAAATAGCGGGTGACATTGTAGGGCGCCATTATCCCTGAGACCGCGCGGTAATTCTCGTATACCTCTTCTTCCAGATTCTTCTGCTTGTCGACGGGGTCGCGCCACGAGAAAGACTTCTTAACAGGCAGGTGTGTGTCGCTATCGAAGTACAGAGTGATGCTCTCGTTTTGCGCGTTGATGAGAGTGACCTGCACCGCCGGATGTTGCGCAGCGACCGCGAGGCCTTCAAACAGGAGCACGACGGCGGGATCGTTGACCCAGGTTCGAAGGACCGTGTCGAGCGAAAAGCGACGGCGTCGCAGATAGTCGTCGAGATCTTTTTGCTCGATGGGACGTGGGCCTTTGTATGTAATCTCGTATCCCTTGTTGCCGACGTAGAGTTCCGCGATGTCCCGTTCTTTCGTCAGTTCGACTCGCTCTCTGTCGGGGAATTCGGTGAAACTCCAAAACACACCGCCGCCGCCGCTAGGGCGGCCATGGTGGAAGCCGTAGCCGCGTCCCTGTTGCTCACGGTCGCGAATGGTAAGGTAGGTCTGGCCGCCCAGCGCGGTAATCGCCTGATCGATTGCGGACTTGGCCTTATGAGCATTTTCCTGGTCAGGCGAGATCGCGGGCGTGGTCCTGGAAGCTTCCGAGGAAGCCTGAGGCGACGCCTGATCCCCACCGTTCCGAGGCTCTTCCCAGGCACGGCACCACACCGAGCACACCAAAACCAGAATCGGCAGGAACTGTTTCATTTCACTTTAGGGATTGATCACGCGCAACTAAGAATTGTAGCGTTTCTTGGGGACTTTCTGTCCGCCGCAGTGAAAGCTCCTCTAGCCCGTTGGATGCAAAAAACGCCAGAAATGCAAGCTCGCCGCGCGTTTTTCAGTGCTTTTCTTATCGCGCCTATCCGGTCAGGACCGCGCCCCCGTTCACGTTGAATACTTCCCCGGTGATGAAGCTGGCGTATTCGGTACATAAGAACAGCACGGGCGCGGCAATCTCTTCCGGCCTGCCCACGCGCCCCAGGGGAATCGTGTTGCGGATCTCGTCCCCGCTCTTTGGATCTTCAAGGGCTGCCGCACTCATGTCCGTGTCAACCCAGCCCGGAGCAACACAGTTTACGTAAATGCCGGCGGAAGCGAGTTCCGTCGACAGACCCTTTGTCATGCTGATCAGCGCGCCCTTGGTCGCGGAGTAGTCGCAGTGGAAGGCTTCGCCCCGCTGGCCGCTTGTGGAGCTGATCAAGACGATGTGTCCGGCTGGCGCGCTCGTGCGGGGTTGGCCCTTCATCTGCGCCACGGCATGTTTGACCAGGCCGAACACCCCATCGAGATTAATGGACAGGGTGGAGCGCCATTGCTCATCGGACATGCGCTCGATGGGTACGTCATCGGCCGGCCAGACGCCGTGGTTGGCGACGAGAATGTCGAGCTGACCAAAATGCCGGACGGTTTCGGCCACCAGCGCACGGGCTGCCTCAGGGTTTCCTAGATCAGAAGCGATGGGATGGCAGATCGCTGCTCCACATTCTTTGGCCAGTGTTTCCGCCTGAGAGCGGGCACTACGGTAGCTAAAGGCGACTTTGGCGCCGGCGGCAGCAAATATTTGCACCGTGGCCGCTCCGATGCCGCGCGAACCACCAGAAATGAGAGCGACTTTACCGGACAGAGAAAGAGGGATAGACATGCAGACTAGTTTCCCGTTTCCCTTCGGCGGTTGCAAGTGCCGAGGAGTTAGTTTCCCGAGCCGGAAGACATGCGTTCAGATTTCAGGCCGCGCAGAAGCAAGCGCACCAGCATGCCGTCGAAGCGCGTTCCGCTCATCTTGGACAGTTCATCGAGGGCCTGTTCCGGCGTCCTGGCGGCCGCGAACGATTGTTCGGTGACCATGTTGGCATAGGCATCGGTCAGGCCGATGATGCGCGCCCATAATGGAATTTCCTCGCCTTGCAAGCCATCGGGATAGCCCGAGCCGTCAAAGCGCTGGTGGTGATGTTCGATGGCCTCGCGCATCATGTTGCTGTGAGGGATGGTGCCGACAATCTCCGCGCCCACATGGGCATGCATTCTGACCTGAAGAAATTCGTCCTCGCCGAGCGGGCCCGGCTTGTTGAGGACGCGCTCGGGAACGAAAATCTTGCCGACGTCATGCACGCGGGCAGCGTAAACCAAATCAGCCGTCTCTTCGGAAGAGAGGCCGAGGGCCCGCGCAATTACTTCGGTATAGCGGGCCACGAGGTCGCCGTGGCCGGCGGTTTGCAATTCACGCGACTCGGCAGCCCGGTTGAGAGATTCGATCGCTTCCTTGAGCACGGGTAGGTTGCAGTCTTCATCTCCGCCGCAGAGCTTATAGAGGGTTGAGGTCAACTCCTCAAGATGCTCGGGTCCGGTGTGTTCGCGCTGCAGGAAGCCTTCGATGTACGCCGAAATTTGCTGGCGTTGCCGGGCGAAGTCCTGGCCCTCGACATATTCCTGCGCCGTGGAGACGGAGTTTCCTCCTGAACGCTTGGAGACGTACATGCCGGCGTCGGCCACGCGGATGATGTCTTCGATAGAAAACCCGTGCATTGGAAAACTGGCCACCCCGAAGCTGCCGGTAATGTGGTGTTCGCTCAGCATGGGATCGCTGGCCAGCCACTGGCGCAGGCGCTCGGCCAGTACCTGGGCCTGTTCGGCGCCGGTCTCAGGCATCAGGACGATGAACTCATCGCCGCCATAGCGGGCAACCACGTTCGACTGCCGGGACTTTTGTTCGAGCAGTCGGCCCACCCGGGCCAGCACGAGATCGCCCTCGAAGTGGCCCATGGTGTCGTTGACCTCTTTGAATTTGTCGAGATCGATGAGCACGACCGAAAAGGGTCGCCCCGAACGCGAAGCTCGTTTCCACTCCGCCGACAAGGCTTCCCAGAAGAAGCGGCGAGTCTTGATTCCTGTCAGGCCATCGGTGATGGACTGCTGCTGCAGCTTTTGGAAGACGAAAGCGTTGTGCAGCGCGGTGGCCAGCAGGTCGGCCAGCGTATTTAGGATCAGAACATCCTGAGGCGAAAACGCATTCTCGTTGCGGCTCTCTATGTTGAGTATGCCGAGCAGCGATTCGCCGTAGGTGATGGGGATGCAAAGGATGGCGCGAGAATCAGGAAGAATTCCCGTCAGATTGCCAGGCAACGCATGCTGTACCAGGGCGCGTTCGCCAGTTCGGGCCACGCGGCCTAGAATGCCGGTTCCCAGGGGGATGCGCCTACCCACGGCGTGGGCCGTCGCTCCAGCTTCGGCCTTGATCTCGATTTCTTTGGTTCCGTAGTCGAGCAAGCCGATGCCAATGTGATCGAAACTGAAATTCTTCTGAATTTCTGTGACGATCTGGCTCAACATGTGCACGGGATCGTCGCTGGAGATGGCGGTGCGGGAAACGTTATTCAGAAAGGCGAGCTGGCGGGAACGGCGCTGCTCGTCGGCAAACAGGCGGGCGTTCTCCACCGCGACCGAGACCTGCCCTGCGGCCGTCGCCAGCACGTCGAGGTCGCGCTGCTCGAAGACGAATTCCCGGTCGGGGTGCATCGCGACCATGACCCCAGAGGGCTTGTTGCCCATGAAAATCGGCACGGCGATGAGGCATTTGGCGGGGCGGTGCGGAACATGGCTGATGCCGAGGCTCTTCCTTGTTGTCTCCAGGTCGGAGCGGATAAGGAGAGGTTCGCCGCTGCGGATTACATACTCGGTGAAGGCATTCCTCACTTCGCGGGTGCGCTTGGGCAGAACGCGATTATCTCTGACCTCGAGGTCGAAGCGGATCTCTTCTGCCTCCTGGAATGCGATGTAAAAGTGACTGGTATCAAAAATCTGCCCTAGCTCAACTTGGATAGTGCGAAGGATCTCGTCCTGGTCGAGGCGCGAACTGATTGCCTTCCCGATCTCCGTTAACAGTTCGTACTCTTTTGTGCGGCGATGGGCATCGTGACTGACCACGTAGTTTTCGAGGGTCAGGCCCAATTGCAAGGCGAGACCCACCATCAGCCTTGGGCCGGATGAGCCGAACGCCCTGCGTTCGGCGTGAGGGAACAGGATCACTCCGAAATTGTGCTCCCGAGTCTGGAGACTGACCGCAGTCAGATTGCGGACTTCCGCTTCGGTGAGAATCCTTTTGAATTCCGCGAAAGTTCCCACCGAAGCGACGGGAAGAGGTTCGGTCATCTCCGCCAGGTGCTGCGCGGTGAAGATTCCGCTCCGCCGGTATGCGAGTTCGGAGATGTAATCTGCCGCCCCGCTCTTTTCCAGAGCCTCCAGGAGTCCGGCAGGGAAACCTTGTTGTACGGAAGGCAACAGACCACGCCAACGTTCCGTAATGAGGATGGCCGCGCGATCCATGGGCAGGGCGCTTCGCAAGCGTTCAAGCGCGGCCTGCATGCTGGGCACCAGGTCGTCGGCGAACAGCAGACGCCGCGGGTCCACACCCAGAGTCGACAGCGCCAGGGTGTTTTCCTGCACGGCATTGCGCTGGTTTTCAAACAGCACCATCACCATGGCAATGCCCAGCAGCATCTGTGGCACCGGGCCGAACAAACGGCTGGCGTTGCCAAACATTTCCGTCCAGGGATTCTGTAGCTGTCCCACGCCCATCAGCACTGCCCACAGCGCCAGCGCGAAAGCGAGCACCTGGAAGGCCAGCGAACCGCGCTTGTGACCGTTCAAGTAAAACACCGCCGAGCAATACAGCAGAATAGCGGCCAAGCCCAAACCCAGACGAATCGCCGGTTGCACGTCCGGGCGAAACACACCGTTCACGATGTGTCCCCGCAGAGTGAGGCAGGCGAGTGCGACGCCGACCGTTCCCACGCCGGCGTCGTACCAGAGGAAACGATAGGAGCCGCGCATCAGACGCGTCGAAATAAAAATGCACAGCGCCATCGCAACCAGGAAAAGTTCACTGACAAAAAACGCAACCGAAGACGACGGAAACGTATCGAGGATGTAATGCAGCGAGTAAGCGGCCCAGGCCAGTTGCCACGCGCGGAAGTAGGGCTGCCGGCTCTGCTCGTGAAGATAGGTAAACACGAGAAACAGCAGAACCGAGACAAAACCCGGGATCAAAACCGTCGTGATAACAACACTGTTCATAGGGCCGGTGAGGACACCTCTGGCCAAAAGTACTGGCTCAGTTTCGGGGGGAAACAGTGCACCAATATTTTCATACCAAGCCGCCGAACACAATAGGATTTAAGTACAATGCCCGCTTTCGATATCGTTTTGAAATCAAAGGGTTGCATGCAAAATCGTTATGGCGACTTAGCTTGACGATGGTTTTCGCTGCTCGTACCATCGAAGTTCAATCGAACATCATAAAATCGGGGTACCGCAACCGAATCCTTTCCGGGCACGGGCCCGATAGGGCGTTCTTCGTAACCAGTCTGACCTTATGTCCGAATCTTTGGATTCAGCTTCGAAAGCCAAGCCGAGAGTGCGTTTTGCGCCCTCGCCTACCGGGTTTCTTCACGTGGGGAGTGCCCGCACCTTCATTTTTAACTGGTTGTACGCCCGCCGGTACGGCGGAACGATGATTTTACGGCTCGATGATACCGATGTGGAACGCAATACCGACGCCTCGGTCAATTCAATTTTTGAGGGCTTGAAGTGGCTGGGCCTGAGCTGGGACGAAGAATACAAGCAGTCCCAGCGCGGCGAACTGCACCGGCAGATGGCGGAAGCTATCTTTCAGAAAGGCCTCGCCTACCGCGATTTCACACCCGCGCACACGGGAGACAGCGAGAGATCTGGCGCGCAGGGGGCTTGGTTATTCAATCCCGGGATGCGTGAACTTTCGCGCGAGGAAAGCGAGCGGCGCGCCGCCGCGGGAGAACCGTTTGCCTTGCGTTTTCGCGTGCCGCGCGAAGGCGGACAGGTGGTGCGGTTCACCGACGCCGTTTATGGCGAGCACATGAAGGCTGGCGCAGACATCGAGGACTTCGCCCTGTTGCGCTCCGACGGCATGCCGACGTATCACTTGGCTTCGTGCGCCGACGACGCCGATCTGCGCATCAGCCACATCATTCGCGGCCAGGACCATCTTTCGAACACCTACAAGCACGTGTTGATTTTCGAAGCCGCCGGCTTCACGCCGCCGCAGTTCGCCCATCTTCCGCTGCTGGTAGCGCCGGACGGGACCAAGCTTTCGAAACGCCGGCACGGCCCGGTCGTGAGCGTAACCACATACCGTGACGCAGGATTCCTGCCCGAGGCGTTCATCAATTTTCTGTGCCTGCTGGGCTGGTCGCCGAAAAACGACCGCGAGCAGATGAGCCGGCAGGAACTGATCGACGCGTTCTCGCTCGAAGGAATCAATCGCGCGAATGCAGTGGTCAACTTCAAGGAGCCGGCTGCAACGCCCGACGTTGTCATTCCGAGCGGAGCGAGGAATCTGCTGTCCTCTCCGGAAGACACTTTCGATCCTAAGGCGGTCTGGCTCAACGCCGAACATATTCGTGGTCTGGCCATCGAAGACCTGAGCAAGCGCCTGTTGCCGGTTGTGCGCGAGGCTGGCTTCAACGTCACCGAAGAAAAAATGCTTCGCATCACGCCGCTCATCCGCGAACGAATCAAGCTGCTGCCTGAAGTGCTTACCGCCGCTGACTTCTTCTTTGTCGACCAACTGCCTCCGTATGACGCTGCCGAGCTCATCCCCCAAAAGGGAGACGCGGCCATGGCGGCGAAAGTACTGCAACGGGCGAAGCAGGTTCTGGCGAATGTCGAATTTAAGCACGACCCGCTGGATCAGGCTCTGCGCGCCGCCGCTCAGGAACTGGGCGTGAAAGCGGGGCAGATGTTCCAGCCGATTCGCGTGGCGGTCTGCGGCCGCAAGAACGCCCCTCCGCTGTTTGAGACGCTGGAAGTGCTGGGACGGGAGACGACGCTGGCGAGGATCGAGCTGGCAATTCGGAGGATCGGATAGGGAGTACGCCACGACTCGATCTCCTGAATTTTGTTGTAATCCATTGCCATGCCTCTTGAATCTATAGCATTTTGCAGCGTCGCTTCTGCGGAAGTCAGTGTGCCACGATTTCATCCCGTAACGTCTCGCGACGACAGAAAGAGGTCTCCTATGAAAGCAGTGCAAATCAGCAAGCCGGGTGGAAGTTTCGAAGTAGTCGAGCGTCCGATGCCCGAGCCCGGCCGCGGTCAGGTGCGCATCAAAGTGGAGGCCTGCGGTATTTGCCACAGCGATGCGCTGGTGAAAGAAGGACAGTGGCCGGGAATTCAATATCCCCGGGTGCCGGGCCACGAAATTGCCGGGCGCATTGACGCCATCGGCGCGGACGTCACTTTGTGGAAGCCAGGGCAGCGGGTCGGCGTGGGATGGCATGGTGGACACTGCTTCCAGTGCGACGCATGCCGCCGCGGTGATTTTATTCTCTGCCAATTCGAAAAGATTACCGCCATCCACTTCGATGGGGGCTACGCCGAATACATGATTGCGCCGGCAGAAGCAGTCGCCGCGATGCCGGACGATTTGCCCGCCGCCGAGGCCGCCCCTCTGCTGTGCGCTGGAATCACCGTGTTCAACTCGCTGCGCAATTCAGGAGCACGCGTCGGCGACCTGGTCGCGGTCCAGGGCATTGGCGGCCTGGGCCATCTCGGGATCCAGTATGCCCGCCAGATGGGCTTTCGCACTGCGGCCGTCGGTCGGGGCAAAGACAAAGAGACGCTGGCCCGAAAGTTGGGCGCTCACGACTACGTGGACACGGGCGCCGGTCCTCCCGCCCAAGCGCTGCAAAAGCTGGGAGGAGCGCACCTAATCCTCGCCACCGCACCCGATTCGAAATCCATCTCGGCTTTGATCGACGGGCTGGCAGGCAACGGAAAGTTGATGATCGTGGGAGCAGGTTTTGAATCTCTCACTGTTACTCCGCTGCAGCTCATTGGCGGTCGCAAAGCCATCCAGGGGTGGGCTTCGGGAACCGCTAAAGATTCAGAGGACACGCTCCGATTCAGCTCGCTGAGCGGGGTTCGTCCTATGATTGAGCGCTATCCGCTGGAGAAGGCTGCTGCGGCCTACGAGCAAATGATCAGCGGAAGGGCGAGATTTCGGGTCGTGCTCACCATGGGCGCTTAGCGGAGAACCGATTTGGAAACCGGACTGAAGGAGAAAACCTCACCCGGCCATTGAACAGAGGCTGCTGCTGTTTTATAATGATTCTCGTTCAATAATAATCCACGCCGCGACGGGCGATGACGATGCGCCTCACCCACGAACAATTTCGGGAACTTGCGTGGAAGCATGGCTTGGCAGCCACGCACCAGCGCCAGGTTGTCTATGAGGCCGTCGTGGCCTCCCACGGGCACCATTCTCCCGAACAGATTTACGCCGCGGTTCGGCGGCGCATACCTTCCATCTCATTAGCCACGGTTTACAACAATCTTCGTCTCTTCGTCGAGCGCGGCCTGCTGCGAGAGGTCACGCCCCATTCGTCCACGCTGCGCGTGGACGGCAATCTCGAGCCTCATCATCACCTGGTCTGCTCGCGCTGCAAATCGGTGCGCGACATCGAAGGTGAGTTCATCGATTTCAAACGCATATCACGGCAACTCCCGGATGGTTTTGACCTGACGCAACCGCGGGTCGAGGTCTTTGGCATCTGTCGTCGTTGCCGCGCCAAAAACTAGTCCCAACGTTGTACCCAAATGGAGATTCTTATGTCCGAAAAGAAAAAAGCTATCATGACGACCGACGCCGGCCGCCCGGTCGGCGACAACCAGAACTCATTGACCGTCGGGCCACGCGGCCCGGTTGTGTTCGAAGATTTCCTGCTGTTTGAGAAAATGGCCCATTTCAATCGCGAGCGCATCCCTGAACGCGTGGTTCATGCCAAGGGATCGGGCGCGCACGGGCATTTCGTCTGCAGCAACCCTGACATGGCGAAGTACACGACGGCCAAGCTGTTCTCGGCGAAGGGAAAGAGCACGCCGACCTTTATCCGCTTCTCGACCGTCGGCGGGGAAAAGGGGTCGGCCGACACAGAGCGCGATCCTCGCGGCTTTGCGCTGAAGTTCTATACCGAAGAAGGCAACTGGGACATGACCGGCAACAACACGCCGGTATTCTTTATTAAGGATCCGCTGAAGTTTGGCGACTTCATCCATACTCAGAAGCGCGATCCTGAAACCAACCTCAAGTCTCCGACCATGATGTGGGACTTCTGGTCGCTCTCGCCGGAGTCGCTGCATCAGGTGACGATTCTGTTCTCCGACCGCGGCACCCCCGATGGCTTTCGTCATATGGACGGATTCAGCAGCCACACCTTCAGCTTGATCAACGCCAAGAACGAGTTGTTCTACGTGAAGTGGCATTTCAAGACCAAGCAGGGCATCAAGAACTTCACCGGTGAGAGAGCCGCCGAGATGCGTGGCATCGATCCCGATCACTCACAGCGCGATTTGTTCGACGCCATCAAGCGGGGCGACTTCCCCAAGTGGCGGGTGAGCATGCAGATCATGCCGGAGAAGGAAGCGGAGACTTACCGCATCAATCCGTTCGATCTGACCAAAGTGTGGCCGCACGGGGATTATCCGCTGATTGAAGTAGGCGAACTCACGCTGGACCGCAATCCGGAAAACTACTTTGCGGAAGTGGAGCAGGCGGCATTTGAACCGCGCAACATCGTGCCCGGCATGGGCTTCTCCCCGGACAAAATGCTGCAAGGGCGGCTGATCTCTTATCCGGACGCGCATCGCTATCGCCTGGGCGTCAACTATGATTCTCTGCCGATCAACAAGCCGCAGTGCCCGTTTGCCACCTATAACTAAGGATGGCGCCATGCGATTCGATGGGAATGGCGGCGCAGCGCCGAACTATGAGCCGAACAGTTTCGGCGGACCAACCCAGGATCCGGCGTTCCGCGAGCGTCCGAAGATGATCAGCGGGACGGTGGATCGCCACAACCACCGCGACGAGAACGACTACTACACACAGCCGGGCAATCTGTTCCGGCTGATGCCGAAGGATGCGAAGGAGCGGCTGATCAACAATATTGTGGGCAGCCTGAAGGAGACTCCGAGGCGCATTCAGGAACTCCAGGTCCAGCACTTCTACAAGGCGGACCCGGATTACGGAACTGGAGTGGCCAAGGGCCTGGGGCTGGACATCGCCAAGATCGCCGGCGCAATCGATAACATGGTCATGGCTGACTAGGCGCGGTCATCACGGAACGACAGATTTGGACTGGAAGACGCAGGGTCTTCCAGTCCATCTTTTTGTTTAGCGGCGCGATCCTCTCTCGAACTCCTCTTTGTTGACATGAAGTACTTTGTCATATAAAGTACACCAATGATCGCAGCCCACGAGCCCTTCCTTCGCTCTGTCCCGAAGCGCTGGATTCCCCGCGAGATGACCACTGCGCCCGCGCTCGATCCCAATGAACCCGGCGGCCCGGTGGAACCGCGGTATGCGTTGTTGATCAACCCGTTCTATCCCAAGGACGCGAACGCGAGTTTTGGCAAGCACGTGCTCACGCCGACGCTCGCGCTAAGCAGCTTTGCCGCTGCCACTCCGCACCATTGGCGCGTTGACTACCGGGACGAGAATTTGCTGGATGGACGGCCGCCGTTTCGGCCGATGCCCCAGGTCGTCGGAATTACCGTGCACCTGACCTTTGCGCGGCGTGCCTACGAACTGGCGGCGTGGTATCGTGCCCGGGGCGCGAAGGTGATTTTCGGAGGGCTGCACGTTCTGTCTTGTCCCGAGGAATGCGCGCCGCACGCGGATGCGCTCGCGTTGGGCGATGGCGTGCAACTGTGGCCTCGCATCCTGCGCGACATTGAGGCGAACAGCCTGCAGCCTCGCTATGCGGCCACATATGAGAATGATTATTGCGAAGATCCTCCGCCGCGGCGATCCATTCTTCCGCGCCGCAGCTTTCTGACCACCACCAGCCTGATCGCCACGCGCGGATGTCACAACCGCTGCGGCTTCTGCT